>SXGS01741316.1_pt1 | contig 51261 bp, 46 predicted proteins | sample 3174681 | NCBI WGS metagenome assembly SXGS01 (sample SAMN11356861, study PRJNA531348) | freshwater metagenome | isolation source: freshwater sample F1-80 | place: China: Fuxian Lake, Yuxi | collected 2017-12-25
ATTCCTCCCGTTTGGATTCAACGGACTTCGTCATCGCCATCTCATGTCCCTCCTTGACGTTGCTCAACTCGCGAACATCCATTTCCGCAGCGGCAGACTACTCAAGACACAACAAACAGGGAATTCCTGTTATGCACCCGATGTCTGCTTTCTTCTCTTGTTGCACTCGACGCCGTCACTCCCTCGGTGTCGTGACGTCCCATACCTTCACGGTCTTGTCGTCACTAGCTGACGCCAGCCTTTTTCCATCCGGGCTAAACGCCACACGCTGAACGAGCTTGGTGTGCCCTTGCAGTGCGAGCAACTCCTTGCCGTTCGTGACATCCCACACTCTGACGGTCTTGTCGCCACCGGACGACGCCAGTCGTTTTCCATCCGGGCCAAACGCCACGCCGATGACGCCGCTGGTGTGACCTTTGAACGTGAGTAGCTCCGCGCCGCTCGTGGAGTCCCACACCTTCACCGTTTGATCCACGCTGGCCGATGCCAGCCGATCTCCGTCCGGGCTGAACGCCACTCCATAGACCGCTCGCATGTGCCCTTTCAACGTGAGCGACTCCGCGCCGCTTGTGGTGTCCCACACTTTCACCGTCTGATCCGAGCTAGCTGATGCCAGCCGCTTCCCATCCGAACTGAATGCCACGCTCAAGACATAGCTGGTGTGACCTTTCAAAGTGAGTGATGCCGCGCCACTCGCGGCGTCCCAGACTTTCACCGTTTGATCAACGCTGCCCGACGCCAGCCGTTTCCCATCTGGGCTGAACGCCACGCTCATGACTTCTTTGGTGTGCCCTTTCAAACTGAGCAACTCCGCACCGCTCGTGGCGTCCCATACCCGCACGGTGTTATCCAAGCTGGCTGACGCCAAATGTTTCCCGTCCGAGTTGAACGCCACGCTCGTGACAATGCCGCCGTGCCCTTTCAATGTGAGCAACTCCGCGCCGCTCGCGGCGTCCCACACTTTCACCGTCCGATCGACGCTGGCCGACGCCAACCGTTTTCCGTCCGGGCTGAACGCCACGCTGTAAACCGGCTCGGCGTGTCCATTCAACGTCAGCAGCTCGGGCTCCTGTCCCAAAACTTGACCGCTTCGATCATCCCAGCCCAATCCGACGACGGCCAAAATGACCACAATCATTGCCGTACGGTGAATCATTTCATTTCGAATCCGACATTCGTTGGCACTCGCCATCATGGTCGCTCCGTTTCATTTCTCGTTGACTTGCCCCTACCCACGCGGCTGGTGCAATCCTCCCCTTTTTATCGCGAGTCACTGCCGAGGCGTTGAGTCCCAGACCTTCGCTGTCTGATCGTGGCTGGCGGAGATCATATCGATTCCCGTCCGTGCGAAACGTCGCGCATTGAGGCGGCCAGGATGTCATCCAGCCATGCATTCCGAGACTCATCATTGACCAATGGGTCTGCCATGAATGATTCCTCGTCAGAAAGATTCCTTTGCAAGAATCCGCAGCGCAGACGGCAACACTTCTGCAGACATCGGGGTGTGACCCTTCATCTCGCCGTCGAGGTCGAGGGGATCGTGGTCTTGGGACGCGATCGCGAACGAGCGCACTTGGTGATACTCGACGAATTCCAAATCCAGGTGTGAACCATCGAAGACCTTGCTGAACAGCTTCAACATCTGCCAGCGCGTGGCGCGCCGAACAACCACGACGTCGAGTTTGCCGTCACCGATCTCCGCATGAGGTGCCAGCTTCATGCCCGACCCTGTGAACTTCGGGTTGCAAGCCATGACGAAGAGGAACTCATCGTCAATGGTTTGGCCGTCGAGGGTGAGCGTTGCTCGCCGACGTTTGGCTCGCAGGATCTGCCAAAGTGCCGCTACACCATACCGTGATGGACCAAGGAACCGGAGTCGTTCGGCAGTGGCATTGATGTCTGACACCGCTCCCCAGCCGATAACGTCAACACAGAAAACAACCTCGTCGCTTAGACAGACGCGCACCACATCGAGCGGCTGAGTCTCTCCCGCCACGATCTTCCGCGCGGCTTCGATTGGATCGTCGCATTGCAAATGTTGAGCGAGCGTATTGCCGGTGCCAGCAGGGATGATTCCCAGAGGGACCGAAATCGGCTCGCTCCTTTGCATCAAGCCGTCCACAACTTCGTGGACCGTCCCGTCACCACCGATGGCACAGAGTCCATCAACGTTAGTCATATCCAACGTCCGAGCCATCTCTCGCGCGTACCCCGAACGCTGAGTCACTCGGACATCTAATTCGATCCCCGCCGCTGCGAAGACCGGCTTGACCCGATCCAGAATCGTCAACCCACGCCGCTTTCCGCCGCGAGGATTCACCACAACAAGTAGTCGCCGAATAGCAGCCATCTGATTCGCACCATGGGAAAGATTCAGCAGACGTTGGCAACGACGTAGCTTCGCTGAGCGCTGACTCGCCCAATGCCGAGCGCCTCTTTCAACGCGAAATCTTTTTTCAGCAGATTGGTTTCCCGTTCGAGTTGTTGCGCCATTTCCTCTCCGAGACGACCCGCAAAGGCCGCCGGCGAGGCCGGAAATGGGAAGTCGCTGCCATGCAGCAGCCGACTGCGAACGAACTCTTCGTCCTCCAACAGACGACCAAAATCACGGACCCTTTTAGCGGTCCCGAGCACTGCGGTGTCACCCCACAGTTTCGGATAACGCTTCAGCAACGACACGAACTCCGGGAGTTGATCGGGCGTGTCGATGATCCAGCCGGTTCCGGCGTGACAGGCCACGACGGTGCAGCCCTGATCGAGAGCCAACTCCAACCGACGTGGTGCGGCGAGGCGCTTGTCGATCACCGGAGCACTGTGCTCATGCCCGGTGTGAACCAGGACCACCATGTTGAGTTCACAGCAGCAGCGGAAGAACTGAGCGTACTTGCGGTCGGCGATATTCACGCCTTGCGTCGGCGGATGAATCTTCAACAACCGCGCCCCCATCGCATGACAGCGAGCAAGCTCGTTCAACGCATCGGCTCGTGCCGGGTTGATCGACGGACACGCGATCATGGACTCACAGTGCCGTGCCACGACCGCGAAGACGTGATCGTTCGGCACATAAAACGAAGTGCGATCCCAATCCGGCCGTCCGTTGCCGTCATAAACCGCGTCTTGGCCCAAGAGGGCCACCTTGCTCAGCCCCGAACCCTGCACCTGCTCCACCAGCACCTCCTCGTATCGTTCGTCGATCGATTTGTTCGGAACCTGCAGCCGCAGGAGGCTCAACAGGTAGCGGAATTGAAATCCCTCCGTGATCGACTTCGTAATTCGGCAACCGGTCCCTCCGTCTCCGACTCCAAACAGATGCACGTGGATGTCGAGGGTTGGCGGCGGCTCGCAAGCAAAGACGCTGTTAGTCTGCGTCAGTTGGCTTGCCAACAATGGCGTACTCAAAGCACTCATCAAAAAGGAGCGACGATTCACAGCGTAGTTCATGGCTCAACTCCAGCAAGAGGTTTAGTAGGCACTCACTTACACGTCGGGCAAAAAAAGAGGATCAACCGGCGTCCTTGACCAATGCCTGCGCCACCGAGGCAAACATCTGCTTGCGCTGGCGGGGGCCGAGCAGGCTCAATTCGACAATGATATTGGAAATCGTGGCCAAGCCGATTAGCCCCCAAGCGGCATCACTCACCGTGAGGTCATTACGCTCACCCTTTCGGCCCGTCGTGATTTGCTGCACGACGAGCTTGTGAAACTGGCGGTACATGCGGCTCAAGGAATCGCGCACCTCGTCGTCATCGGTCTCAGCCAATGCCGTGAAGATCACTCGGTAGAACCCGAACTCGCCCTGATGCTGGGCCTCGTAAGCGATCAGCCGCTCGACGCGCGATTCAGGGTCAGGGAGATCAGCCAGTATCTGCCCCCACATCTCGGCGCGCGACTGAAAGATGTCGTCAATCGCTGCGAGAAACATCGCCTTCTTATCCGGCCAAAGCCGATACAGGATGTTCTCTCGGACTTCGCAGCGTTGCGCCAGCTCCGCTGTTGTCGTCCGCCGATAGCCAAGTTCGCTGAACGTCTGGCAGACGATCGGCAACAACTTTTTGCGTTGTTCATCGATTTGGCTGGGCCGGGGCATCATGACACCGTTCTTTTTAAAGTAAGTGAGTGCTCACAATACTCCCGCCCTGACGGAATGGCAAGGCCGCTTCCTCGATCTCAGCGAGACAAGTCGGTTGATGATGGCTTCCTGCTACACTTTCCCGATGGCAATCATCCGGCCGCGTCGAAACTTTCAGGACTATGGAACTCAGGGCAATGAACCGACGACTTCTTGGACGCACGGGGTTGGCTGTCACACAGCTTGGTTATGGCAGCATGGGGTTGCGTGGGCCGCGGACTTGGGGCGTCCGAGTGGTGAACGACCACGATGCCGAGCGGTTTCTCAATGCCGTGTTGGATGCAGGGATCAATTTCATCGACACGTCTCCCGATTATGGGGCCAGCGAGGAACGGATCGGTCGCTTCATCGGGTCACGCCGCCGTGAGTTTTATCTCGCCACCAAATGCGGCTGTGTTTACACGCAGCGGGAGGATCATCTGGAACTCGATCACGTTTGGAAGCCCGATGTCATTCGGCGGAATCTGGAAACGAGTCTCCAGCGTCTGCGCACTGACTATGTTGATCTTCTCCAATTCCATGGTGGTGATGCCGAAACGCTGCAACGCGAAGGACTAATTGATGTCCTGACCAGTCTACGGGATCAGGGCTTGGTCCGGTTCATCGGCGTCTCCAGTTCTCTGCCGAATCTCTCGGCCTTGATCGACCTGGGTGTGTTCGACACGTTTCAGATTCCGTATTCCTGCCTGGCCCCGCAGCATCACGACCTCATCGGTCGAGCCGCCGAATCCGGTGCCGGCATCATTCTGCGAGGCGGGATCGCTCAAGGTGGCCCGGATGCGGAAATCCAGCGGCCCGCGCTCAATGAGGTCTGGGAAAAAGCCAGGCTCGAAGAGCTGCGTCCGAACGACATGACTCGTGCGGAATTCATCCTGCGATACACGCTCTCGCATCCGCACTGTCACACGACGATCGTCGGCACCTGCAACCTCACTCATCTGGCCGAGAATCTGGCGGCTGCTCGTAGCGGGCCATTGCCGCTGGAACTTGTTTCGGAAATCACCGCTCGCGTTGCCTAGATCGTTGATCCGGCACTTCGCGCTGCCAGATATCGCGTGAGGCATGACGGCGCGTCGGCTTCAGCAGGTCGATGAGCGGCAGCTTCTCGAACACGAGATGCGATTGGCTTCCCTCATATACGATCCCGACATGATCGCGGTCAATGCGAGTGAGGCTCGGACAGCCGGCCCCGCGTCCCTCATCCAGCAGCCAATGATGCGAGTCTGGCCAAGTCAGCCCGTCATCGAAGCTGACCTGTACGGTGTGATGCGTGCGGCCTTTCTGCGAATGCGGATTCGCGAAGTTCAACACACGCTGTTTCTCTCCACGTCGTTCGTAGTCGAACCGCAACAGGCTGCCGTTGCAGTTGGATTCGATGAGCGTGTTGCGACTGGTCGGATGCGGCTGCCAAGTTTGCCCGAGATCCTTTGTCACGACGACTGCTCGGAAGCGTTCGTGATCGTTGCGGACATTGAGCATGATCGAGCCATCGCCGAGCAGCGCCGCCTGGCACTCATTGCCGCCCGTGTAACCGGGCTTGCCGACCGTCCAACTCTGGCCGTGATCGGCGAGTGTGTGGCACATGCTCAAGGCGAGAACCCGTCATTCCGTCGTGTCGTTTCCAACGGCTTCCGATGGGACGGCATTCTTCAGAAGTTCGGCGAGACGAGCTTGCATCATGGCGACGCGCTCGGGTTCCTTTTCGGCGAGGTTGGTGGTTTCACCGATGTCGGTGGCGAGGTTGTAAAGTTCGACGGATCCCGCTGCCGGTTGAGGTTTCTTTTTCGCAGCGGCTTTCTTGGCGGCGTTGGCTTTCTTCGAGCCGTCGGTCGTTGCGGCGGCAGCGACGGATTGGCTGACGAGCTTCCAGTCTCCCATGCGCAGCGCGGCGGCCGTTTGCGACTTCACGCTCAGGATGGCATCGTGCGGTGAACGAGACTGTTGCGTGAGCATCGGCCACACATCTTTGCCGTCGATCGGCAGCTTCTGATCGAGGCTGCCTCCAGCCAGCTTCACCAGCGTCGGATACCAGTCGATGACGTGCATAGGCTCCTTGATGCGCTGCCCGGTGGGAATTTTGCCCGGCCAAGTGGCGAAGGCGCAACCGCGAACGCCTCCTTCATAAATGGTCCCCTTGAAGTCTCGCAGCGGCGCATTGTTGCCGGGGGGCGGCCCGCCATTGTCGGCCGAGAAAACGATGAGCGTGTTCTCTCGCAGGCCCGCTTTGTCCAACGCCGCGACGATCTGGCCGATCCCTTCATCAACGGCGGCCAGCATTCCCGCCAGTGTTCGCCGGCCTCGTTTGAGATCGCCGTAAGGTTTCAGGTACCTCTCCGGCACTTGCAGCGGCGCATGCACGGCGTTGTACGGAACATACAGAAACAGCGGCTTCGTCTTCGGCTGCGACTCGATCAGCCGGCACGCTTCGCGCGTGATGAGATGCGTCGCGTAGCCGTCCTCTTTCAGTGGCTTGTCGTTGTGATACCAGTCGTGCGAGTCACCTCGAATGTGCGTGAAGTGGTCGATCATGCCGAAGAACAACCCGTGCTGATGTTCGAAGCCGCGCGACGTCGGTTGGTACTTCGCATCGAACTCACCCAGATGCCACTTGCCGACAATCGCGGTCGTGTAGTCCCTTTCCTGTAGCGCGTTGGCCAATGTTCGCTCCTGAAGCGGCAGACCCCACTTCGCATGCGGCCGAACGACCGTGTACACGCCGGTTCGCGTCGCATACCGCCCCGTCATCAACGCGGCTCGCGTCGGCGAGCAGACCGGCTGAACGTAGTGCGACTCCAGAATGGCTCCGCTGGCGGCGAGCTTGTCGATGTTCGGCGTCTGAATGTCCTTGCCACCGTTAAAGCCGCAGTCCGCGTAACCGAGGTCGTCAATCAGCAGGAAGACGATGTTTGGTTTGGACCGCGGCGCATCTTCCACCGCGAACAAGACGGACGGCGCGAAGGCAATAGCGAGTGCGATGATGAATCCGAATGCTGGTTTCATGGTTGTTGCGACCCCTTTCAATGCGGTCTTCTTGGCCTTGGCTTTCTTCATCGGGAATAACGGACCGAGAGCGTTCGGGTTCTCGTGCTGACCGACTTACGCTCGGCGATTTCGCTCGTGGTGGTCTAAATCTCGCTGATCACGCCGTTGCTGGCCCTGAACGATTTGGTTTCGATCTCCCTGTGCTGCAACATGCAGACGAAGAGGTTTGAGAGGTATGTGTTGCTCTTCGCGTCGAAGGCAACGTGGCCTTGATGCCTGAAACGGCCGCCGGCCAGCAGGATAGGGAGGTTGTTGTTGTCGTGCGATGACGAGTTGCCGAGGTTACTGGCGTAGAGCACCGCCGTGCGATCGAGCAGCGAGTGATCGCATTCGGTCTTCTGCTTGAGCTTCTCAAAGAATTCGCCGAAGACTTTGATTTCGGCTTCTTCGATCAGAGCCAGTTGGTCCAGCTTCTCCGGGTCTTGTCCGTGGTGCGAGGCGTCGTGGTGGCCGACGTTCACGCCCATGATTTCGGGACGCTCTTGCGTGCTAAGCCACCGCGAGACGACACGCGTGGAATCGGTTTGCAACGCCAGATGCACCAGGCTGTACCACTGCCGCGAACGCTCGACCAGTTGAGCACCGCCGCGAGACAGCCGGATCGCTCAAGTCATCAGACAGCGTGTCCAAACGCAATTGAGCCTTTTGCGTGTCCGCCCCGTGGCAATGAACACAGTGGCCATCGATCAGCGACTTGAGCTGCACCGTGAGCTTCTCCGCCGAAACCGCCGGGGCGGCGGCTACGAACATCAATTGCAAAATCACAAAACGATTGAGTTTCATTTCGCGTGATCTCATAACGTCTTCAACAGTTGATGCCGTCTTTCGGAATAGACACAATTTGTGTCTTCTGCAAGAGACGCTGATCGAACACTTCGAGTCGGACGCTCCGCCGCCGCGAGGCACTCGGCACGAGACGCACGAAGTCCAACAAACATGGTCGCGACGAAACTCGCGAGTACGTCTCGCTGCCGGCACCCGCGTCGCTGAAGAAACTCGGCTGGAGCGCGGTGCGTTCGATCGGCATGGTCCACAGCCACACGACCCTTCACTCCACATACAGAAACTCGTTGCTGTTGAAGAGCACTCGCGCCAGCATCGGTCGGCTGTGCTGCTCGGCAAAGCGACGCAGTTTGGCGGCCTCAGCAGCGGATGCCTTTCTTCCGAGAATCTGCTCGACGAGATGAGCGACGTCGTGATCGGTGGCCTTGCCCGACAATTGCTCGGACATCCGCAGCATGAATGAGTTGTTGAGCAGCGACAGCGCTTGCAGCGGAGTGGTCGTCACCGCGCGGCGCGGAGCTTTCGTTGAGGGGTCAGGGCAGTCGAGTACTTCCAGAAATGGATTTCGTCCCGAACGGACCCACGTCCGATACAGACTGCGGCGATGAAAGCTGGCTCCCGCTGGATCGACGATGTCATAGAACTGCGAGTTGAACGTGAACGTCGTGAAGTCGTGATAGCCGGGACCGCCGACGGTCGGATTCAATTCTCCCGCGACGCTGAGCACCGCATCGCGCAGAGTCTCGGCATCAAGTCGTTGCGGACTCTTGCGCCAGAGCAGCCGATTGCCGGCGTCTTTGTTGGCTGCATCGACTCGCGGGCGCGACGATTGGCGATACGTCGCCGAGTTCACGATCAGTCGATGAATGTGCTTCAGACTCCAACCGTGATCCATCAACTCGGCGGCGAGCCAATCCAGCAACTCCGGGTGACTCGGCCGCCCGCCGCTGAAGCCGAAGTCGCTGGGGGAATCGACGATGCCGACTCCAAAGTGGTAATGCCACAACCGATTGACGATCACGCGAGCCAACAGCGGATTGCGACGATCGGTGATCCAACTCGCCAGAGTCTTGCGACGGTCGGCGTCGGACGCCTCCTTCGGCAATTTGAACTCGAACGGCGTTTCATTCTGGCTGTCGGCTGATGGCTGTCGGCTGATGGCTGTGATCCCACCCCCAAACACTTCTTCCGCCGGGGTCGCCGGATTGCCGCGCAATAAAAGGTGCGTGGCCTCGGGGTTCTTCGGCATTACGGCATAGACATGATTCTCATTGGCTCGCGCGAGTTGCTTGCGGAGATGCTCGGCCTCGAACTTCCGTTGAGTGCGTTCGAGCTTCAACGGTTCCGGCAAGCGAGCCAGCAACTCTGGCTCAGAGATCGCATCGGTGAAGACACCGGCCGAGGCCGCGACCTCAGCGCTCGCCAATGCGCGGTCGTACAACGCGGCACGGTCGATCGCGGCGGCGAGCATCTTGCCTCCGCCGACCGGGCTGTGCCGAAGGCCGAACAACACCTGCGACTTCTCCGCCTCAAAGGTGATCGGGACGCTGCTCTTGTACGGCTGGCCGAACAACTGACCGTTGCGGTAGCCGGTGATCGTGCCATCCGCGTCGTACACGATCGCGATGTGGACGATCTGCTTGTCAGCCTCCGTCTCTTCGGGAGCTTGAAAACTCTGCGTGCGAACAAAACCGTTGCTGCCGGACATCCAGCGTTTTGGTTCCCGTTCGGCGAAGACGATCGAATCAAACGTCCCGCCGTCGAGTGTTTGAATCGTGATTGCTCCGCCACCGGTTTGATTCAGGTGATCGAGCCGCAGCCAGACTTCCAGCGTCTTCTCTTTAATTGGCTTCTTCAGCGGCGCGGTCGCAGCGAACGCCAACCGGCCATTGACCAGCAACACACCATCCTTGAGCTTTGCGCCGTTGGCCGTGACGTGCAGTTCGCCATGCGAGTCTTTCAGATCGTCATTGAACTCCCAGCGTGCAACCGGTGACGGTGGTGGAACTTTTTTGTCAAAGCGTGTCCGCCGTTCCGCGAGGATTGTTTGCTGAGTCTCTGATTCGATCTCGGTCAACCGCTTAGTCACTGAGTTCAGCTCGCGGTTCAAGTCCGCCACGATCTTCTGCTGTGAGGCTCGCCAGGCGTCGTCTCCGGAGGGAACGTCTCGCTCGCCGTGACGGACGCCCGCCAGTACGGCAGATAAACGGTAATAGTCACGAGCCGGAATCGGATCAAACTTGTGGTCGTGGCAGCGAGCACAATGCACGGTCAGCCCCAGAAACGTCTCGCCGATCGTGCTGACGTAGTCTTCCATCTCATCCTGCCGCACAACCGCGCGCATCGCCGCGCTTTGCTGTGATTGACCGACTTCGTCATACGCCCCGGCCACTAGAAAACCGGTAGCGATGACCGCTTCGGGATCGTCCGGCCGCAGTACGTCGCCGGCCAGTTGCAGCCGCACGAATTCGTCATAGGGCAGGTCACGATTGAAGGCGCTGATGACCCAATTTCGGAATCGCCACGAGTTCGTCCGCAGCTTATCCCGTTCAAATCCCTGGCTCTCGCCGAAACGAATGATGTCCAACCAGTGCCGCGCCCAACGCTCGCCGAAGTGCGGCGAATCGAGCAACCGGTCCACAAGGTTTTCGTAGGCTTGCGGCGAATCGTTTTTCTCAAACGTCTCGATCTCCGCTGGTGTCGGCGGCAGGCCGAGCAGATCAAACGACAGCCGTCGAATGAGTGCTCGGCTCTCAGCAGGTGACGACGGCAAGAGTCCTTCCTCGGCGAGCTTCTTCCAGATGAAGTGGTCGATCGGATTCCTGGCTTCGGATTTGAAATCTGAGATCTGAGATTTGGATTTTGAGATTTCAGACTTCAGTTCTGGCACCAACGGCCGCCGCACCGGCTGCAACGACCACCAGTCGAGACCAGCCCGCGCAGTCGTCGTGACCGCGAACGGATCAATCGGCGACGTGCCCCACTTGGCTCCGCCGTCGATCCACCGCCGTAGCAATTCGACTTCCTCGTTTGGCAGCGGCTTCTTGGGAGGCATCTCACCATCACGCACGCGCTGCCACAACAAACTGTCGGCCGCTTTGCTGGGAACGAGCACCGCTCCCGACTCGCCTCCCTTCGTGGCCGACTCCGTTCGCGAAAGATCGAGGTTGCCTTTGCGTTCGGTCGCGTTGTGGCAATCCAAACAACGACGGATCAGGAGCGGCGCGATCTCGCGATCAAACATCTCCTCCGGCTCGGCAGCGGAGACCGCGAAATTGGACGCGATGACGAGTAAACCACCCGTCAACAAGAGCCAGCCAAAACGAGAATTCACCGGGGACTCCATCAGTCAGTGAGGGAAGGATTGATCAACGGCCAATGAAACTGAATTGCCAGTCATAGAACTTGTTGACAGGCTCAAAGCGTTCCACGAGATAGGTGAGAGGGGCATAGAAAATCTCAAGGACCGCGTCGGCGCGGTCCAGCACACCGAGCTTTTCAAGTCCCCAAACCATTGGCATTGGGCTGAGCACGTAACACACCAGGAGTGTGAAGAGGATCGTCAAGCCGCGACCGTGGTGATTGACGGAGCGTTCGCTGGGTTCGCGCGACTCGAATTCGTCGGTCATGGGGGGAACCTCCAAAGTCGGCGAACGCGGCGACGTCTATTCTCAAGCTGACCATTTCGCAGCCGCGTGAGGATTCTGATAGTCTGACGGTGCCCACAGCAACCCTTGAGGGATCCCTCGTGAAGATCGCGTTAGCACAACTTAATCCCACTGTCGGCGACCTGCGCGGCAACGTCGCGCTCGTCCGATCAGCCACCGAGCAAGCGGTGGTGGCCGGTGCCGAATTGCTGATCACGTCCGAGTTGCTTATCAGCGGATATCCGCCAAAGGATTTGTTGCTGCGGGAAGGGTTCGCTCATGCGTGTGACCGAGCAGTGAGTGCCTTGGCGAAAGAGTTGCCGCGCGGATTGGCGGTGTTGGTTGGGCATCCGACAAAGTGGGGCGTGACCGAAGGGCGCATCGCCAACGCGGCCAGCTTGCTGCTCGATGGCGAGGTGCTCGACACGGTTCACAAGACGCTGCTGCCAAATTACGACGTGTTCGATGAGCAGCGTTACTTCCGGCCGACCGAGCGTGTCCGGCCGATGGAACTGCGCGGGATCAAGCTCGGCGTCCACATCTGCGAGGACGCTTGGTTCGGCGAGCCGAACACGTTTTATCACGAGCGGCCATTGCAACAGGCCGATCCAGTCGCCGAGCTGGTTTCGTTCGGAGCCGACGTGCTGATCAATCTCTCCGGCAGCCCGTTTGAAAGGGACAAGCCGCATCGCCGATTGAACATCTTACGACGGCATGTCTCGCGGCACCGCAAGCCGTTCGTGTTCGTGAATCAAGTCGGTGGCAACGACGACCTCGTCTTCGACGGCAACAGCCTAGTTCTCGACTCCGCCGGCAATGTCATCGAGCAATTCAAACCCTTCGACACCGACCTACGAATTGTTGACCTGCCTTCCTCTCCCACTCTCCCCCTCTCCCCTTCTCCCCCTCTTCTCCACCGCCCGCGCGAGGCCGATCTGCTCGATGCGCTCATCCTCGGCCTGCGCGACTACATGCGGAAGAGCGGCTTCACCGACTGTGTGTTGGGACTCAGCGGCGGCATCGACTCCGCGCTCTCGGCGTACATCGCGGCACAGGCCGCCGGCAAAGAGCACGTCCACGGATTGCTCATGCCCAGCCGGTACAGCAGCGAGCACAGCATCGGCGACGCGAAGTTGCTCGCCGAGAATCTCGGCATCGATCACGCGATCATCCCGATCGACGAGATACACCGCGCCTACGAAGCAACGCACCTTGTGGGAGCGGATCTCGCCAGCCAACCAGGAGGGCTCGCCGATCAGAACTTGCAGGCACGCATTCGCGGAGCGCTCGTAATGATCCGTAGTAATCGCCACGGGTGGCTCGCGCTAGCGACGGGCAATAAGAGCGAGTTGGCGGTCGGCTACTGCACGTTGTACGGCGACATGGCGGGCGGCTTCGCAGTGTTATGTGATCTTTTCAAGCGAGACGTCTACGCCGTGTCACGATACATCAACGACGTCCGCGAAGGTCGCGAAGTCATCCCGCTCAGTTCGATCACGAAAGCCCCCAGCGCGGAACTCGCACCGAATCAATTCGATCAAGACACCTTGCCACCGTACCCGGTGCTCGACGCGATCCTGGAAGGTTTGGTCGAACGGGAGGAATCGGTCGCGACGCTCAGCCGTCAATTTCCAGCGGAAACGGTACGCTGGGTCGCGACGAAACTGGATCGCAACGAATTCAAACGCCGGCAGATGCCGCCGGGCATTAAGCTAACTTCGCGAGCCTTCGGAAGCGGCCGACGCATGCCGATGGCGGCGAAATTCGACTTTGGATAGGAGATTCTATGAGCACTACAATCGTCCACTCCCCCTCGTCACAGTGTGCGTTTGGCATCGCTTGGACTGACATCACACCGCCCGTCGGCATGTATCACAGAATGTGGGGTGCGGCGGCGCATGATCGTTCGACCGGCATTCATCGGCCGCTGCGAACGACCGTCGTTGTGATGCGGTCGTTGGATGGTGGACCGCAAACGGTGCTCGTATCGCTCGACCATTGCTTGTTGCGTGCGCAGGAGATGGAAGCATTGCTTGGCGATACTTGTCGGCTCACCGGACTAAGCCGTTCCGAATTGCTCGTCACCTTTTCGCACACGCACTCGGCGGGATACTTGTCTCGCGATCGCACCGATTTTCCCGGCGGCGATCTGATCGGCCCGTATCTCGACAGCTTTCCGGGAAAGATCTCCGAAGCGTTCCGAATGGCGCAAACCAACTCGCGGCCGGCAACGCTGACGTATGGTTCGACGACCTGCGAGATGGGATGCCAGCGCGATTACCTCGATGAGGAACGCGGGCATTATGTCTGCGGCTTCAATCCGGATGAGGCGGTTCCACTGCCGCTGAATGTCGTGCGTGTAGTCGCCGACAACGATGTCCTTGCGACGATTGTGAATTATCCGTGTCACACGACGACGCTGGCGTGGGAGAACACGCTCATCAGTCCCGATTACGTCGGCGCGTTGCGCGAAGTCGTCGAACGGGAAACGAATGCGCTATGTCTCTTCTTACTCGCGCCGTGCGGGGACATTGGACCGCGTGACGGTTACGTCGGCGACACATCGGTCGCGGATCGCAACGGCCGGCAAGTCGGTTTCGCGGCGCTGAGTGTTCTGGTGGGAATGAATCCTGCCGAGACCGATCAGGTTTACGTCGGGCCGGTGTATTCCGGAGCGACACTCGGCAATTGGCGGCATCAACCTTGGGATGCCTCGCGCTGCGCGAGTACGTCGCTCTCGAAACATACCGCGCTGACCGTGTCACTGCCGTATCTGGCTTCGCTCCCGAAACTCGCCGAAGCCGAACCGTTGCATCGCGAATTGATCGCCGCGGAACAAGCGGCCCGCGCGGCTGGACGGCTCGATGAAGTTGCGACGTTGCGGGCAAAGGTCGAACGGCAGCGGCGGTTGCTGGATCGCATTCGTCCGTTGCCACAGGGCGAGACGTATCCATGTCCGGCCTGGGCCTGGCAATGGGGTGATGCGTTTTGGATCGCCGTTGAGGGTGAGCCGTATCACTACTTGCAGTCCGAGTTGATGCGACGGTTTCCGAATCGGCCGCTGATCGCGATCACGTTGGGCAACGGGACGAATTGCAGTTACCTGCCGACACGCGAGGCGTACTCGAAAGCGCAGCTCTATCAACCGGAAGTCGCGCTTGTGGCTCCGGGCGGACTAGAAACATTGACCGATGCGATCGGCCGTCAGTTGGCGGAGTGGGATTCGTAACTGCCAACGTTCTGCGTGACGAGCCGAACGTTTCTATGACGCTGTTCGGCCATGTGGCTCGTCATGCGGAGCGGTGAGGGCCACGTTCAGAAAGCGACAGCGACCGTTGTCGTCCGCAAGTTGTTTTGATTCGACTCTCGTTCTCGATACCATTCCGGTTCGATAACAGTAACCAGACGATTCGCGTGAGGCGTGGGCGGCCCGCTTGGTCACTTGCCGAGGGACAGACAATGAGTCGCTCAATGAGCACGATGCAGCCGATGATTTCTCGCCGCAGTTTGCTTCAAGCGGCTGGCGTCGGTGCTTTGCCTTTGGGTTTGCCGGGCATGGTTGCCGCCGGAGTTGATACCAAAAAAGGGTTGGGAAAAGGGGCGGCGAAGAAGTCCTGCATTTTCATCCTGTGCTGCGGTGGTCCGAGCCACTTAGACACCTGGGATTTGAAGCCGGATGCTCCCGATACGATTCGCGGGCCGTATCAGCCAATCCCGACGGCCGTGCCGGGCATGCGCATCAACGAGATGCACACTCGGTTGGCGAAGCTGACGAACCACATCGCGTTGATTCGGTCGATGACGCATGTCGGCAACATCAGCAACCACTTCGACGCGATGCACCATCTGCTGAGCGGTCAGGCTCAGGCGCCAGCCGACGCACCGTACATCGGATCGATTCTGTCGAAAGCTCGGCCGGACGAGCGGAGCATCGCACCGTATGTCTGGCTCATCAAATGCGTCGGCGATCCGGTCTTCTGTGCGGCGAATATTGGGAACGGCGGACACCTCGGAGCGATGCACAGCCCGCTGTTCGTCGGCTCGGCCACCAATCATCCGGCGATGCCGAATTTCAAAGCTCCGGACGAATTGATTGCTACCGTCTCAACCGAGCGAATGCTCGAGCGTCGCCGACTGCTTGACGGACTCAGCCCGACAGCCAGTGACATCACGACACATCGTTCGACGACGGATTGGCAAGACTTGCACGGTCGAGCGTTCGATCTGACGAGCGGCTCCGAAGGGCGCGAGCCATTTGAACTACATCGCGAACCCCAATCGGTCCGCGATCGTTACGGCATGCACCCCCTGGGCCAGAACCTGTTGCTGGCTCGGCGGCTGATCGAATCGGGTGTCGGCTTTGTAACGGTCAATGGCTGGACCGGTCAGTCCCCCAACGGTGGTGGTGGACCTCCCGCCTCAAGCTGGGACATGCACGGCGGCGAGATGGGCATGGGCAACGCTTTCGGCAGCGGTTCGTATGGCATGGGCTGGTGCTTGCCGTGTCTCGACGAAGGTGTCTCCGCATTGATCACCGACTTGCACGATCGTGGCATGTTGGAGAACACGATGGTGGTCGTCACTGGCGAATTCGGACGCACACCCAACATCAACCAAAACGGTGCCGCCAATCCCGGCCGCCAACACTGGCCAAGCTGCTATTCGACCATCGTTGCCGGCGGTGGCATCCGCGGCGGCCGAGTATACGGCGAGTCCGACAAGCACGGAGCCTACGTCAAGGACCGCCCAGTGCGTCCACAGGATTTGGGGGCCACGATCTTCCACTCGCTCGGCATCCCACTCGATCTGCGTCTGGGCAAAGACGGCTTTACGCGCCCGCTTTCCACAGGCGAACCGCTTCTCGACCTGTTTGCGTAATGCACATTCCGAAAATGGCCCGCGCGGCGCTCGCCAGGATTATTCATGGGCAAAGTTAGCACGACGCGCCAGCGAGTGGTTTACTCGCACAATCACTCGCTGGCGCGTCGTGCTAACTCGAAACCACTTGCAATGGATTTACCCACCCCGTGAATAATCCGAGCTATCGCCCCGGTTGCAAAAGCATCCGCCCAAATTGCCATGACGCCGTATGCCAATCACGAAAGTGATTCCGGCATTGCGGCCGCTCAATTCTCGAACCTCAAACTTTGGTGAGTCTCATGCGTCAGCTTGCACTGCTCTTTGTTCTCATGGTTGGTTTGGTCTCTGCTCAAGAGTCGCCTTATGTGAATCCTCTGGCCGCCGATCCCCCCTACTACCGAGTCCGCTACGAAGGCTCGTCGCAACCGGGCGAGTTGGTCTATCCGGTGAGCTTCACCGTTTGGATTCCGCCGGAATTCAAATCGCTGCGTGGGTTGATCGTGCATCAGCATGGTTGCGGCGAAGGCTCTTGCAAGTCGGGTCAGACCGGAGCGTTCGATTTGCATTGGCAGGCATTGGCGAAGAAGCACGGCTGCGCTCTGATGAGTCCGGTGTATGAGCAGCCGGAGAAAGCCAACTGCCAGTTGTGGTGCGATCCTCGCAGCGGCTCGGACGCGATGTTTCAGAAATCGCTGGCTGAGCTGGGCACGAAGTCGAACCATCCGGAATTGGCCACCGTGCCGTGGGCTCTTTGGGGGCACAGCGGTGGCGGACATTGGGCCGGCGGCATGACGCTGCTACACCCCGATCGAGTGGCCGCCGCCTGGCTGCGCTCGGGAGTGCCACCGATCGCCGCCGCCGAAGGGAAGCCCGCGCACTACACCATTTCAGACGCGGCCTGCCAAGTGCCCGTCATGGTCAACCTCGGCACCAAAGAAGGCGTCACTGACAAGGAAGGCCGCTTCGCCGGAGTCTGGCCGGGAAACGAAGCCTTCTTTCTGGCAGTGCGAAGCAAGAGTGGACTCATCGGAGTGTCGATCGATCCGTTGTCGAGCCATGACTGCGGCAACCAACGCTATCTGGCGATGCCGTGGTTTGATGCCTGCCTGACCGCGCGTCTGCCTTCGAAAAGTAGCGATCCATTAAAGCCAATATCGAGCAAAGACGGCTGGCTTGCGCCACTCAATGCCGGTGATGCGAATGTCGTAGCTCCCGTACCATCCGCGAAGTTCGCAGGCGCACTCGAGAAATCTGTGTGGCTCCCGACAGAGTCTGTGGCAACCGCGTGGACACAGTACGTCAAAGACTCAGCCGTGACCGACACCACGCCTCCACCGGCTCCGACCAATTTGCGAGTCAAAGACAATGTGCTGACATGGTCCGCCGATGCCGACCTCGAAAGCGGTCTCGCCAGCTTCATCATCGAGCGTGACGGGCAGTTCCTCGCCAACGTCCCAGAGCAAGGCAAGAACCCTTTCGGTCGCCCGATCTTCCAAAACCTCTCTTACAGCGACACCCCCACGCAACCGCTGATCGAAATGCGCTTCACCGACACCAAAGCCGAAGCCGGCAAGACGCATCAGTACCGAGTTATCGCGGTGAACACGGTCGGGCTGAAGTCGAAGTAGGACCGAAACACATTTGATTGCGCCGTCCAATAGAAGTTGTCAGGCGCGAGATTCCATGGCCCAAAAGCAAGAGAGCCGGTCTTTAAAGCTGGCCGATTCGCTTATTGCCCTCAAAACCTCCTGCAGAATCTGGTTGTGGCCGCGATCATTCTCACGCCGGACAGATGCGATGGTGGATTGTCGAAGCGGTCCCAGTGCCAATCGGGATCGCTATCAGGCGTGATTCTCCATCGTCGGAGCGAGGTGCCGCATGGTGTCGATTACTCCGGTCGTCCGTTGTCCGAGGGTGTCTTGCCATCAATGAGCGCCTTGGCTTGGCGAACGTAGCGACGACCAAGCAGTTCATAACCAGGCTGCGTGTAGTGCAGGTCGTTGTTGGCGACGCCGTTCTTCTCTTTGTTGTTGAGGTCATCGCAGTCCACCCACGCACCACGCGGGTCGCTGTTCGCGATCTCGACCTGAAACTTTCGCACGGTCTGCCAAGGAACATCGTCGGGTTTACCGAAGTCACTCAACCGGCCGACGACGAAATTCATGTTCGGCTGCTTTAGATCGCGGCGCAGGTTGGCGATCAGTTGCTTCAAGGCGTCGCTGTAGGCGGCATCCAGATTCGTCTTGGCGTCCCGCTCACCCTGCATCCAGCACAACGTCACCGAGGCCGGATTCGGATGCTTCTTCAGCAACTCGGCGAACTGATCGAGGATTGGCTGGTAATAGATCGTCCCTTTGTTCTTGTCGGCAGCACGAGCCTTCGCGGGATCGATGTCGTGCTTCTTGGCGATCTCGTCCCACTCGGTCACCCAATAGCGGATTGGCTGGCCTCCCGCCGCGACTTTGATGTAGGCCACGTTGGCGTTTGGGAACAATACCGCCGCTTCAGGCTCAAACCCCAGCTTGGGATTCATCCCGGCCATGTTCGACTGCCCCGAAAGAATGAAAAGATGAGCGGGCTTGTCGGCGGCGTGCAGCGCGGACAGCGGAGCCAACAGCAAGGCAAAGAGGAATGCGAACGAGTGTTTCATGAATTGCCTCCGGATACCGATGGTCATGGTTAAGTTGTTGAAGAGTTGCGACAGAATGCGTTTCATCCGTTGAGCGACTGCTTCACGACCTGCATGGTTTCGCGTTGCCGTTGTTCAACGAAGACTCGTGCCTTGGCGGCTTTCGCACGGCCAGCGGGGAGGTCTTTCGCGAGGGCCAGCACGGTTTCGGGAAGGCGGCGGCAGTCCTCGTCCTTATCGAAGTCGAACAGCCAGTCGCCGAGGCCAATGTCGCGCCACATGAAGCCTTTGGTTGTTTGCTCGGACCAGCGGCAGACGATGGCCGGGATGCCGTTGCCGATGCACATGATCGGCGAGTGCATCTCGTTGCCGAACAGGCCGGCACTGCGAATGTAGGTCGAAAGCGCCTCGCCTGTGAGCCAGTAGTCGGGACGCCAGACGGCTCGCGGTTTCACGTCGGCGGGGAGCGGGTCGTAGAGCAACTCCTTGCCGACAGCCATCTGCGTCTGATCTTCGGGGCAGATGAGCACTTTGAGTTTTGTCTGCCGCAGCACCTCGATGATTGCCTGCCGATGCGGCGCGTGATCGTGTTCTTTCATCGCCTCGTTGCGAGCGTGCTTCTTCTCATCGAACGGAGCGTTCTTGCTGGGGATCGTCCAGTATGGTGTGAACCGCAGACGCGGGATGCAGCAGAGGAATTGTCCTTCTTCCAAGCCATTCGCCTTGAGGAACGCCGTCGACTTCGCGTCGTCGCGCAGGTCCGTCCCGAACGCACCGTCCGGACCGAACTCCATCACCGGGCATGTGCAGCCGCGCTTCTTCGCCAGTTCGAGCGAGACCGAATCGCGGAAGTAGGCGAACTTCGCGCCGCTCAACAGGGCGACCGTTTGATCGATGAGTTTATCTGGCGCGGGTGACGTCGCCGTCGAGCCTTGCAGCGGCAGCGTGATACCGTAAACGCCGTAGGGCTTGCCGGTCTCATTGCTCCAACGCACGACGTCCTTCTCAGCAACGATTGACGGCCCTGAGCCATGCAGGAGGAAGTCACACTCCGTGAACGCGGCCCTGAGTGCCTCGGCCCCTTTGACGATGCGAAGTTTCGGGAACCGCGTAAGCAACATCTCCTCGACGCCGTTATCCACTTTGCTTGGCCAGAGCCGCACTTCGACGTCGGTCAAGTGCCGTTCGAGAATCGCCAGCACTCCCGGCGTGTGTGCGATATCGCCGATGTTGACCGTCTGCCACGACGACCGCAGCAACAATCGCGACGGCCGCCGTTTGTCGTCGCCTCGCGACAACGCGGCGCGGGATGCCGCCAACGCGACACACATCGTTTGGAGAAACTGACGTCTGTTGTTCATGGCCGCAGCATCGTGATTCCGAAGTCGCCATTCAATCCATTCGATTCAATACGTCCGACGCCGCTGTAGCGCGCACAACAACCATCGCAAATTGTCGCGAGACAAGATCGAGGTCCGCCATTACGTTGGCGGTCTCGTGCCGCCCTTCGAGAGGCGGGCGGTGTCGCCGGGGTCTGTGCTGCTAGAATGACACACGGAATGAACTCCTCAACCAACACGCTCGCCAACTGGAATGTCGAACGATTGGACGTCAATAATAACTCCCGGACCAAACTTTACCTCTGAAATACAGGAGCCATCGATGCACATTTTCCAAGTTCGTTTAATGCTGGGCGCGTTGCTGACATTGAGCCTCTTCACCGTTTCCACCGTGAACGCCGACGATGCGAAGTGGATCGAACTGTTTGACGGCAAGTCCCTCGACGGCTGGGAGAAAGTCGGCAATCAGGAGAGTGTCTGGGAGGCGAAGGACGGCGTGATCCAGGGATCGGGGCCAGCGTCGATGCTCGTCTGCACGAAGGGGCCGTACAAGAATTTTCGGTATCGGGCCGAGATCAAGATCAATGACGGCGGCAACTCTGGCCTCTATTTTCGCACGACGAGAAAGCCCGGATTCACCGACGGTTACGAAGCCCAGATCGATAGCACGCACAAAGATCCGATTCGCACCGGTTCGCTGTATGGGATGTGTCACGTTTACAAGCAATTGGTGAAGCCGGACAACTGGTTCACTTACGAGTTGGAAGTTCGTGACGACATCTGGCGCGGACGCAAGATGACGCGGATCAAGGTCACGGTCGATGGCAACGAACTCTACGAGTACCTGGACTTCGCGTTGACCTTCAAGGAAGGACATTTCGCCTTCCAGCAGCACGACCCCGGTAGCCGAGTCAGCATCCGCAGGATCGAAGTTCTGCCCTTGAATGAGTAATTGGTGATCGCGACTCGTCTCTCAGTCGGCGTTTCATATCAGTGCGGAGCGCGCTAGCGTCCGGTTCGAGGGGCTCACGACATTTCGAACCGGACGCTAGCGCGTTCCGGCTCATGGGCTGAGGCGGAGCCTCGCCGGGTCACTCGGAGACACTGCGATGACACGCCTCGCGATCACGGCAATCGTTCTGATCATGTCCTTGTTCACGACTGGATTTGTATTGGCCGCGCCGCGCGAGTTGAAGGTGCATTTGGCGCAGTCGAACAACGACAGTCCCTACGCTTTTGTCAGGGCAAAGTTTGAAGGGCTGCTGGTTTCCGGAGGTCAACGCTTGGTCATTCAGGATTCGGGCGATCTCACCGGTAGTGTGTTCGTTGAGCAGGGGGTCGATCTGCTGAAGAATCGCTGCATCCGTTTTGAGAGCTTCGCCGGCGTGAAGCGGAGCGGGAAGGTGGAGTGTTCTGGTGTCTCAGCCTTTGAAGAAGAACTGAGCGACGAGGTCCTCTCTCTTCACCAGAGTGACGTCGTTGATCAACAGGCGACTCATCCGTTTGCGTTGCTGGTCCGGTGAGGTGCTTCAGTTTGCGCGGACAGTGCAAGTGCTTATTTTTGGACCGGTTGTTGGCGTTCGAACTCGATCGGGCTCACTTATCCGAGCGAGGAGTGCAACCGCTCTCCGCCATAGTACGCGATATACGAAGCCAGCTCACGCAGCGCTTCGGCACCGTTCCGGTACTCCACCACGTCCAACTCCGTCTTGATCGTCCCAAAGTACGACTCCATGAACGCGTTGTCGTAACAGTTTCCCGCCGCGCTCATGCTCTGCACCATCCCCGATCAACGCAACAAGTCGCGATACTCCCGTGACGCATACTGGCCGCCACGATCCGTGTGATGAATCAACCCGCCGCCTAGCTGGCGATCGCGAATGGCTCGCCGCAGCGCCGCGAGCACCAGAACCTCCCCCATCGAGTCTTGGTAAGACCAACCCACGATTCGCCGCGAATACAGATCCATCAGCAGCGCGAGATAGCCAAAGCGGCCTTCACACGTCTGCGTTCCCAAGGGGATGTATGTGATGTCTCCCACCCACACTTCATTGATACTGATCGGCACGGCGCGATCCGCCAGCACGTTCGTGTTGTACCCCAAACGATGTCGACTCTCCGTCGAACGGGGCCGAAACGATTTCGACTGAATCGCCTGCATACCTCGTAGTTTTAAGAGTCTGACCACTCGCGCCACCCCACAGGCCAGTCCACGTCGCGACAGTTCGATCGAAATGCGACGCGCCCCGTAACGACGACGATGATGCCAAAGGATCTCGTCCACCAGCGGACCCATTTCCTGGTCGTCTTTCTCTATCAGAGACTCTTCCTGGCTGCGCCACGCATAGAAGCCCGACCGACTCACCTCCAACACATCGCACACCGCCGAGGCCCGATACGATTCCGTCAGCACGATCTGGTCGATCCACGCATACAAGTCTCTTATCCGTCGCAGCCGAAATTGCTCAGTGCTTTTTTTAGAATGTCGCGCTCACGTTCACCCCGCCGCAGTTCGGCTTCCAACTCCCGCACCCGCGCTTCCAGGCCCACCGCCATCACCCCGCCCTGACGCACACCGTCCTGCTTCCAGCGATACAGCAGCGTCGGACTCGACAACCCCAAACGCTCGCACACGCTCGCACACGTGTGACCGTTCAAAAGCATCTGAACCGCCTCCGACTTGAACTCCGCCGTGTACCGACGACGCGGCCGGTGCGGCTTCTTTTTACCTTCCAAGACTCTTCGTGTTCCCATCGGATGCCCCTTCTGGTCGAGTCCAGAATAAGCACTCCGACTGTCCGAAAAACCTGAAGCAGGTCAGCTCATTTGGGTGTTCGTGAGGCCTCTCGCAAATCTTTCAATCATGCCGAGCAGCCACAGTCGCCAGCAGTTCATAGATTATCCGGTTCCCAATAAATAACCGCGCGCCACCCGCGCCACGGAATTTGCGCAGACTCAAGTCCATGAAATGATCACCGTCAACATGGCAGGAGGCTGTGCATGACCGTTGTGGAACATCATTCCGTGGACGAGTTGCAGGAGTTGTTTCGGCGGGAGAAGGACGCTCGCGTATCCATGCGGATTTGGATGGTGTGGCAGGCTCGGTCTGGACTGACGGAACCGCAGATCACGGCGGGTATTGGGATGGCCCGACGCACGGTGCAAGACTGGGGGCAGCGCTACAACGAGGAAGGCCTGGCGGGTTTGCGAGATCGTGCAGGGCGAGGCCGCAAGCCGATCTTGTCGCTGGAGGAGCAGCAGGCCGTCGCGCAGCGTCTCGACAAGGGGTCGCAAGAGGGAGATGTCTGCTCGCTGCGTGGTCTCGACTTTCAGAAGTTCGTGGAAGACCGATTTAGCAAGCGGATGTCGTTGTCGGCGGTGTATGACTTGTTGCACGATCTGGGCTACGAGTGGCTGGCGTCTCGCTCCAAACATCGGAAGTCTGATCCCGACGCGATTGCCGCTTTCCAAAAAAGTCCCCGAAGATCTCGCGAAGATTCAGGCCGAACATCCCGGCAAACAAGTCGTCGTCTGCTTTCAAAATGAGTGCCGGTTCGGTCAGCAGGGGACGCTGACTCGCGTGTGGGCCAAGCGTGGTTCGCGACCGACAGCGGTGCGACAGACCGAATACGAATACCTCTGGGTGATCGGTGCTGTCAGCCCGCAAACGGGCCCAGCCGAGGCCATCCTCGCGCCGTGCTTGAACACGGCGATCATCAACCAGTTCTTGGATCAGTTCTCCCGCGCACTGGCCCCCGACGTGCAGGCCGCGATGATCTGGGACGGAGCCGGCTTTCACCGAGCCAACGACTTGAAAGTCCCGGCCAACGTCACACTCATTCCGCTGCCGTCGTACTCTCCGGAACTCAACGGCATCGAGAACCTCTGGCATTACCTTCGCCGCCACTGCTGGTCCAACCGGTCCTACGAGGATTACGACGATCTTTTCTACGTCGCCTCCAGCACTTGGTGCCAACGCTGCCTCAACACCGAACTGATCAAGTCCGTCTGAGCTAAAAGCTACATCCCAACGCGCAGCTAATTTCTGCGAACCGGATGAGACCACGATGAAGTCGTCGAGTTCAGTATCCCAGCCGTTCGCGGAACGCAGGCAGGCCACGCCACCTACACGGTAATGTGCCCAATACGGCTATTGCGAAGGCTGTTCCCGGTCGCCGCCGAGGATTCCACGAGCGACGCTCACCAATCATTCCGCCGCGTCAACGCCGCGCGCGTCCGCGGGGACGCCACCGAAATCGTCGAGCATCGTGACGATTTCCACATCGCGCCAGTGACGGTATTCGCTATCAGAGTGACGTCTTCTAGGACCCAATTCGGGGCGAGCATCGAACCGTCTCGTTCGGTTTCTTGAGCTACAGTCTGCCGCTTGGTGACGATTCCAACCGCGCGTGGCGATTTGCCTGGGATTCGATTTTTCTTCGAGCTAGCTCGTGCGACCGGCGGCGATACTTGGCGAACCGCGATACGCCGAGGCGGCACGCGCGGCGGCCGAATTCATCTTCACCAATATGCGTGACTCCGACGGACGATTGCTGCACGCCTTCAAAAATGGCCGAGCGCGCTTCAATGCGTATCTCGATGACTACGCCTGTCTGATCGACGGGCTAATTGATCTTTTATCAAGCGACGTTCGAGCCGCGTTGGCTGGAGATCGCACTCGAACTTGCAGACCAGATGCTCACGCGTTTTGAAGACCCGCACGGAGGCGGATTCTTTTACACGTCTCGCGATCACGAGCAACTCGTCGCGCGGTTGAAAGACACGCAGGACAACGCGACCCCATCAGGCAACGGCATGGCGGCGTATGCGCTCGCTCGGTTGGGCACGCTCACCGGACAGCCGCAACTTGTGGGCAAGGCGTATGCGACGCTGGAAACAATGTCCGGGCAGCTCGACAAATTCGCGCTGGCCAGCGGACAATCGTTGTTGGCACTCGATTTCATGCTGGGGCCGAGTCACGAGATCGTGCTGTCGGAAGCCGACCCTGCCAATACGACGATCGAAACCGAAGCTGCGTTGCGGGAACTGCACCGGCGCTTCTGGCCGAATAAAGTCGTCGCGCGTCGCCCAGTGACCGATGACGAAAGCAGTCTGCCTAGATCGCTGTCGCCATTGCTCTCTGGCAAGCACGCTCAGTCCGGCTCACTCACCGTCTTCGTTTGCGAGCGTGGAGCTTGTCAAACTCCGCTCGTGGGAGTGCCCGCGTGGCGCGAGTTTCTGGAGCGAGACCGAACTCTCTCAATCGATCCGCGCGCATCCGTCAGATGATGGAGACGTTGAGTTCTTGGTTCAGATCCGTGAACGGGGCATCGGACAAGACCTCCACTCGCAGCGGAGCGTGAATGCGGTAACGGACTCCGCGCCAATTGAGCGTCCTTCGGAACAGGATGCTCACCGAACTGTAGCAGTACACCAAATGCACCAGCGGCATCGTCCAGATCGCCGACCAACTCAGGCTAGCCACGGTTTGTTGTTGCAGTCGAAGCAACCGCTGAGCCAAGTGTTCGATCCACAGAAACAGCACGACGATGTTGAGAAGATAGCCGCCCAATCCTGCCAGCAGCAGCAGGGCCGAGTTCGTCTGCCCTTGGTACAACAAGACTGGCAGTCCCACCAAATGTGCTGCCGTCAACAGCGCCACAGCCACGTTGAAGCAACCGACCTGCCGGGCATGTTGATGGTACAGCCAGACCTGTAAGCACTGACGCAACGCCCAATCCCACAACTTGGCGAGCGGGACTTCCTCGCGATTGACCATCAGTAATTGGGGCACGCAATGGAGTCGCTGTCCGGCTTGGTGAAAAAGCTCACGCAGCAGAACATCGTCGTTGAACGACCGCGCCCAGTTGTCCGTGACGCGATGTTGCTCCACGTCGGCGCGGCGCATGGCCAGCGAGCCACCCCAAGGAATCTCAAAGTTAAACATCTGAATGACGGCTCCGGCGTTCCATACGGTGCGAACTTTAGTTCCCCACCGCTGGCCGCTCGGCTCGAACCAACGATTGCCTGTCGAGAGGCCCACGCTGGGATCGGCCAGCGGCGCAACCAGTGCGCCGAGCCAGTTCTGCAGCGGAGTCACGTCCGCATCAATCAAGACGACCACCTCAAACGACGCGTCGAGTTCATCAACCGCCTGAACAAGCGAACTGCACTTCAAGCTGCACGTCTTGCGACGAACACGCAGCACTGACATGCGCAATCGCTCCGGACCATATTGCTGTTGCCAGGTCTTCAGCGAAGCCCATGCGGGATCATGTTCCGAATCGACGACTACATGCACCACGTAGTCCGGATAGTGCTGATTGAGCAATCTGCGCAGGCACTCATCCAACAGGGGGTCGTACCCACGAACACACAAGACGACCGCCGTTCGCGGAGTCCAGGTCACATCACCCACCGGAGGAGCTTCCCGGCGAAGGGGGCCTCGCAAGCTACGCTGGTAACGGAATACGAATCCAATTTGAATCCAGCCGCAGATCAACAGCGTCAGCGCCAACCCCATCACGAACGTCGACATTGATGAATTCTCCAGACCGAAGGCGAAAGCGGCCAAGCACGCTCTCGAAGAACTTCCGTGTGTCGGATGGAGTTCCGTCTGAACATCATTCTCAACAAGCGGCCCAGAATCTCAAGCGAAGGACCGTGGATGTCCTCCTTGTCGGCTGGCACGTGGGCAACTCTTTCGGGATTCAGCCATTTATCGGATCGAAACGCTGGTCGCTCGGCCGTGAAGGAGCGGTCGGGTGGGTCGAGTCAACGAGTCCCATCACGAACTTGGGTGAATTCGGTGGGGCTCGAAGGCTCGACTCTCATGACCTTTGAAGAACTTGAGGCCGTTTCAAAACCAGCACGACGCGCAAGCGAGTGGTTGTCTTTTCGACGTCTTGACCACTCGCTCGCGCGTCGTGCTAAATCTGGAAGCCCTTTCTAGGCACCTGCAGCGGCTTCGATTGGAGGAAGGGCGGGTTGACTGTTCTGACGGCTCGCCTTCCATTCGTCGTGCCATTCTCGAATCTGTCGGCCGCCATCTTTGGGGGGCTGGTCGATGCCGTGCCACGTTAGGAAGGCGTCTCCTTTGGCAGAAATCAGAATGAGTCCCGTCAGAGCCTTGGCCCGCTTCATGGCCTGTAGTGCTTGAGTCGGCGATTGAGCGATGGGACTGCCGACATTGAGCGACGTGTTGACGCTGACCTCGACACCGAGGCGGCGGCCGAGAGCCAGCAGGTAGGCGTGAGTGAACGGGTCATGCTCGGGACGCACGATTTGAATGCGGGCCGTTCCATCATGATGAACGACCGCCGGCAACTTCGCGTGTGCTTCAGGCCGCGTGCGGACGGTCAGGACCATGTAAGTGTAGGCGTTGTAGTCATCGTCGGACGCACCGGGCGCGAGCTCAAAAATTTGCTCGGCGGCGGCGCGCGTCATCATCGGAGCCAGCGGGCGGATCGGCTCGCGATGCTTCACACGCAGATTGATGGACTCCAGCGATTTTGGGTTGCAGGGGTTGGCAATGATCGAACGATGTCCCAACGCGCGTGGTCCGGATTCGGCAACTCCCTGAAAGATGCCGAGCACTCCGTCGCGCGACAGCACGAAGGCAATGAAGTCGGCCAACGCGCCTAATGTCTGCGAAGCTGATGTGTCTCCCAGCGGGAGGCAGCCGATCTCCGGTTCGGCCGGGATCGCCTGCATGATTTCGTCGCGAGTCGGTGACAGCCCACAGTAAAAGGCGTGCTGCATCGGCTCCCCAGGTTTCGCTCCCGCTTGCAGAGCAAAGTTGTATGAGGCTCCCACCGCGACTCCCGCATCGCTGGGGAACGGTGGGATCCACAGATGCAGACAAGTGTCTTTGCCGAGATTCCGGCGATACCACGCATTGTCGAATCGTTCCGCCAACTGCATGTTCGCCAAACCGTTGAGAGCCGTGCCTCCAGTCAGCACCAAGCGATCGCTTCCCGTGGAACGAATCAGATGGTCAACAATGTGAAAGAGAGCGTCTTCAAACACCATCTGCGTGGCCGCTGCCAGGTCGACTCGCTCGCGTGTGATGGCCGAGTGTTGCACATCTTCGACCTTGAGGACCGCGTCCGGGTTCCACATCCGTTCTGACGGAATCGGTTCGCCAAGCAGCTCGCGCGTCGCCCGGTTGTACGGTTGCAACTCCCCCGCGTTCTGCCAGTTCACCAGCTTGCGATTGACCTGCACCTGCCCCTCGGGGCCGAAGTGCAACATCTGTCGCAAACGTCGATAGATGGGGTTGGTCAACCGGTCGTGGTCACCCCACGCGACAGCGCCCATATACCGACCTTCGCTGCTGAGAGTCGTCCAGCCACCCAGGGTGGAACTAATGACCGAATAAAAGGCTCCCAACGAATCCACCATGCTGTAATTCTTGCGGAGAGCTCGCAACTGGCCTTGCTCCGCCACGTAGAGCGAAATCGCTCCCTCGTCCCCAAAGCCGTCGAGTACGGTGACCATCACTGGATCGTCGCTGCGACTAAATGGCGATGCGGCGAAACCCACCGCCGCATGATTGTCGTGATGCGGCAGGCAGATGATCGGCACGCGCCCGGGCAACCCCAGATCGCGCGCGAGCAACTTGGGAGTGCTCCAGACGCGGGGGCCGAGCGGCCAGAATTTGACTTTCGGACATGCCTTCGGATGCAAAAGTTGCAGACTGCGGGGAAAGTGTTCGAACACTGCCTTCTGAGCGAAAGGCCCCAAGATCGGGTAATCCCATCCCGCTACAAACGCGTGGATATCTCGCGGAGTCAGACCGCGTGCATCCAACCGTCGCTTGAGGAGCGCCACCGAATGCTTCGGATAGCCGTCGTAGTGCTTGATCCCGGTAAACCGTTCTTCCTCGTCATTCGCCAGCAACCGGATGCCGTTCGCGGCAGAGGCTTCGATCAAACAGATACCACAGTTGTGATTGACTGGAACTAAACCTGCGACAAATACCGTCTCGCCACGAGCCAGCTTCTGTCGCATCGACTCGCGTCTCTCGCACGTGTATGGGCTGTTGGAGCGGTGAACCTCGCTGAGACGATAGGGCAGCCGATCACACAGTCTGAAAAACTGATTTGCCAACCAACCGAGCTACGGAGTGGAAGGGCCAATGCGGCCGAAGATTTCAGAAATAGTGTCACCTAAAATGAATGAAGCCTATGGCAGCAGGCTACTACACGGATCTTTGTGTCGAGATGTGAAAGCGATCGAGGACCAGATCCCGACTCGCTGAATTAAAGTCGGTGCTCGCAAAAATCGTAAGCGGGCCAAGGGCATTGCTGGAATTTTCTGTGAGTGACGGTTTGAGAACATCGGACGACCATGACCGGTTCATCGATTGTGTTTTTGGGGATCGCCGCGACGGCTTTGCCGTGCCGAGTGGATATTCGAGACGCCGCCGGAAATAATCCCGCCCCAATTACGAACCGCGTTCGCGGTCCATTCATTCGTCCGTTCTGCCGACCTCTCTTGAACGACAACTGGGGAACTCATCCATGTCACAACCCGCTGCGACCACGTCATCGGAACGGCTTTCAGAAAATGATGTCCAGGCGATTGATCAACTTCGCGAGGTATACTCGAAGTTGCAAAAAGAACTTGGCCGAGTGATCGTCGGACAGCAGGACACGATCGAGCGATTGGCCATCTGCTTATTCGCTCGCGGACATAGCCTGCTGATGGGCGTGCCGGGACTGGCGAAGACGCTGCTGGTCAGCAAGCTAGCCGAAACGATGTCGCTGAAGTTCAGCCGCATCCAATTCACTCCCGACCTGATGCCGATGGACATCACCGGTACCGACATCCTGCAAGACACCGCGGGAGGTAAGCGAGATTTCGAGTTCGTGCATGGGCCGATCTTCGCGAACATCGTGCTGGCTGACGAAATCAACCGGGCTCCGCCGAAAACGCAGGCGGCGATGCTCGAAGCGATGCAGGAGCGCAAGGTCACGGTCGTCGGCAAGTCGTTTACGTTGGACGCTCCGTTTCTGGTGCTGGCCACGCAGAACCCCGTCGAGCAGGAAGGGACTTATCCGCTGCCCGAAGAGCAGCTTGACCTGTTCATGTTTTTGATCGAGTTGGATTATCCGTCGGAAGACGAAGAGGTGCGGATTGCTCGCACAACGACCGGCGACGAGTTGCCGGAGTTGAGCCACCTGCTGCACGCGGAAGACATCATCCGCCATCAGCATCTCGTGCGTCGCGTGCCGGTGCCGGATCACATCTATCAGTTCGCGGCGCGGCTGGTGCGAAAAACTCGGCCGAACGGTTCAACCGCGCCGGCCTGGCTCAAGCCGCTCGTCGCCTGGGGGGCTGGGCCGCGAGCCGTGCAGAATCTGATTCTCGGCGCGAAAGCTCGCGCGGCGTTGATGGGCAGCTACATGGTCCGGCTGGAAGACATCCAGGAAGTCGCCTCGCCAGTGCTGACGCATCGCATCATTACGACCTTCGCCGCGCAAGCCGAAGGTATCGACGCCAAGAAGATCGTGCGGCGACTGATTGAAGAGACGAACGCTGAGGGATAACTGAGCAACGTCGGGATGAATCGTCTCACGTCCACGAATTGAGGAATGGTCATGTTTCGCCGTGCGTTGCTCGTCGCCTTCGCTAGCGTGCTGAGCCTGTCGGCTTGGGGGGATGAACCCAAGATGGACTACGCGAAACGTGTCACGGACGCATTGGCCTGGGCGGATAAGAATCAAGACAAAAAGCTGTCGCTCGACGAGTTCTTGGCGTTGAACACCATCAAGGCGGAGATCGCCAAGCGAGACTTCAAGCTATTCGATCTGGATGCGGACGGATTTCTCTCGGAGGATGAATTCTCGACCCTGCCGACGGTCGTCCCTGCCGAGCACCGCAGCAAGCTGTCCGATCCCATGTTGGAGTGGCTGGAAAAATCCGTGGCCGCGATGGATGTCTCGTTCGACAATTGGGATCAGAAGCCCGATGTGCAAATCGACGCGAACCAATTCATCGCCGCCTTCGCACGAACGTTTACCGGCGGTGCTCGGCCGACGGTCGCTGAAGCGGATTTGGATCGCAATCGAACGATCAGCCGTGATGAGGCTCGGCACTTCTTGGAGGTGCAGTTGGGCGTTCGCCGAAGCGACGGAAGACTCCTGCGTGAACCGGGTGGCCGAGTCAACAATTTCATGCTCTACCAGTACACCGACCTGAACCGCAACGATCTGCTCGAACGGGCGGAGTTCCTCGAACGATCGTTCTTGGGTGACAAAGCGGGTGAGGAATTCGACAAGGCCAATACCAACAAAGACGACGCCCTGTCGTTCGTCGAGTGGTGCCAGATCCGGTCTTACGCGTGGACCGATCCGGTGGAAGAGTTCCGGCAGTTGGACACGAATCTGGATGCGCTCGTCGATCTGCTCGAACTGATGGCGGGAACGCCCGATTGGAAAAAGAAGCTCGCCGCCAGTGTGTTCCCCGGTTTCGATGAGGATGGGGACCGTGTACTCACGCTGGCCGAGTATCGGATGACGATGCAAGCCAACATGGTCATCCCGTGGCACAACCCGATCACCGATCCGGACGGCGACGGCGGGCTGACGTTCGCCGAATTCAAATTCGATCAATTCGAGTTTCCGCTGTTGCGCTGGATCAACTTTCAAAAGCTCGACGTGAATCACGACGGCGTCTTGGACACGACCGAGTTCGCGTTCACCACGAAAACTCAGGACGAGTTCTTCGAGATGAACGCCGACGGCACCGGCTGGCGGTCGTTGTTTCTATTCAAGGGATATCCGGCCTGCGGCTCGCTGGCGGTTTCTCCTGATGGAAAGTGGATCGCCTTCGACGCCTGGCCGGTCAAGCAACAGGGAAGCTCTTCGGTGTTCGTGATGAGCATCGAGGGGGGCAATCCTCGACAGATTGAATCGGGCATGATGCCGACTTGGTCGAAGGATGGCCGCAGCTTGGCCTGCTCGCGAGGTGCTCCGCAGTACGGCGTGTGGATCATGCAAGTCGAAGGGGATCTGCACAAACACGTCTGCCCCGGCTGGGGAGCACAATGGTCACCGAACGGAAAGAAAATCGCCTTCACGGACGGCACGGCTCTCAAATCGTATGACGTCGAGACCAACGAGACCGTCACGCACTTGGATGGGCCGTTCAATCAAATCTATTGGAACATGACCTGGTCACCGGACAGCCGACGACTGTGCTTCAAAGGGACGACGCCGGAGGGGTTGCTGCAAGTCGCCACCGTGAAGATGACCGGCACCGCTCCCGAGCTGAAGGTGCATCACTCCGGCAAGATGCAGGTCAACGCCGACTTCGCCTGGCATCCGCAAGGGGACCGCATCATCTTCGCGATGACCTGCACCGAGCGGGGCCGCGTGCAGTTGTACGAATTCAACCCAGGCAAGAACGATCCACCGTAGCTTGTGCCGGGCCAGGACAAAACTCGCAACAACACCGATGCCTGCTGGACTCCCGACGGCAAGCGGCTGATCGTGGTCAGCGGCGATTATTGAGAGCGTGATTCTGATGTTTGCCGATCGTCAACCTCGCAGTTTTTTGGACACCGGCGCGTTATCGCGTTTGGCGGCGGTGCCGTTGTGTGCTCGGCGGCCGATGCTGGGTGGCGTGTCGGGACGGCATACCAGTCCGCATCGTGGGGCCAGCGTCGAATTCGCCGAGTATCGAAAATACGTCCCCGGCGATGACCTGCGGCGGCTCGATTGGCGAGCGTACGGACGCTCAGATCGCTTCTACGTCAAAGAGTTCGAGGCAGACACGAACCTGCGGCTGTGCGTGGTGCTCGACACGAGTGGCTCGATGGATTTCGGTTCGACCGGCATCACGAAGATTGAATACGCCCGCAAGCTGGCTGGATCATTGGCTTACTTGGCTTCGCAGCAGGGAGACGCGGTTGGTCTGTCGTGTGTCGCAAAAGGGATCGTCCGCAACATCCCGCCGAAGCGAAGCCCGGCGCATTTGATGAACGTCTTTGAAATCCTCGAACAAGCGCAGCCCGACGGCGAGACACAACTGGTCCCGGTGCTGCACGAACTCGCCGAGACGATTCGGCAGCGGGCGTTGATCGTCGTAATTTCCGACTTCTTCGTGGAACCAGACCTACTGCGCGGCTGCTTCCAACATCTGCACTTCCGCAAACACGATGTCGCGCTGTTCCAATTGCTCGATCCGCAGGAACTGAGCTTCACGTTCCGGCGTCCGATGCGGTTCATCGACATGGAAGGCGGCCCGGCGATCTTCGCCGAACCCAACGAGATCGCCGACCGCTACCAAAGAGCGTTGAAGCAGTATCTTGAAGGTTTGAAACAAGTCGTGCTGGAGTCTGCGATGGATTACCACCAAGTCAGCCTCGATGAAAATTTCGAGCAGGTGCTGATGCGGTTTTTGGTCGGAAGAACAAGAACGAAGGGAGCGAGGTGAGAATGTCCAAAGTCCAAATCCCAATGCCCCATGAAATCCGAAGTCCCCAATTCCAAACGGCGACATGCGCTGGTTTGGGATTTGGACATTGGAATTTGGACATTCATTGGACATTGGGTCTTGGAAATTGGAGCTTCCAACCATGAGTTTCCTCCAACCACTACTCCTCGCCGGCCTGCCGCTCATCTCGCTGCCGATTCTGATTCACCTCATCAACCAGCGTCGGTTTCAGACGATCCGCTGGGGAGCGATGATGTTTCTGCTCGCGGCGAATCGGATGTCGCGCGGGTATGCGAAGCTGCGGCAATGGCTAATCCTGCTGTTTCGCACGTTGGCGATTGCGGGATTGATCGTCGGGGTGGCTCGGCCGTTGGCGAGCGGTTGGCTGGGGCTGACTGCGGGAGGCCGACCGGACACGACGATTGTTTTGCTCGACCGTTCGCCGAGCATGAGGCAACAGGGCGAGGGACAAGTCGGCACGAAGCTCGACACCGGCCGGCAACAATTGGCTCGGTCACTGGGGCTGCTTGGCTCGGCCAAATGGGTGTTGATTGAAAGCACGACGAACACGCCGCGCGAAATCGAATCCCCCGAAGTGTTGATGAATCTGCCCGCAACCGAACCGGCCAGCGCGTCCGCCGACCTGCCGGCGATGCTGCAAGCGGCTCACGATTATGTGAAGGCAAACAAGTCGGGTCGCACGGAGATTTGGATTTGCTCAGACATCCGCGCGAACGATTGGAATTCCGAAAGCGGCCGCTGGGCGACGCTGCGCGATGCGTTTCTCGAATTGACGCAGGGTGTGCGATTTCACTTGCTCGCCTACGCGCAACCGGCGGCAGGCAACTTGTCGTTGCGTGTCACAAACGTACGACGGCAACAAAGCAGCGACGGAGCCGAATTGCTTGTGTCGCTCAAACTGAGCCGCGAAGGGGTCGCGGACGATGCTGAGAAAGTCTCGGTGCCGGTCTCGTTCGAGATCGAAGGGGCACGCTCAGAAACCACCGTCGAGATGAGCGGCTCAACGTTTGAGATGAAGGATCATCGCATCCCGATTGAGCGCTCGAAGGATCGGGGCTGGGGAAAGGTCTCGATCCCGGCGGACGCTAATTCGGCGGACAACGATTTCTATTTCGTGTTCGACCAACCGGCGGTGAGGCAGACGATCATCGTGGCCGATGACGCGAATGCCGCTCGACCGCTGCAATTGTCGGCGGAGATTTCGCCCGAACCAACAATGAAACTCGCGGCGGAAGTGCTCACGGTCGATCAACTGCCGACCGTTGAGTGGGATCAAGTCTCGCTCGTACTGTGGCAAGCGGCGCTGCCGGACGGCGCGGCGGCCGATGCGATTCAAGCCTTCGTCGATCGCGGCGGGCAAGTCATCTTCTTTGCGGCTCAGGGCGTGACGAGCACCTCGTTCGCGGGCATGTCTTGGCAATCGTGGAACGAATCTCCGGATAGCATTGCGATTGAGACATGGCGTGTCGATCAAGACTTGCTGTCGAATACTCAAAGCGGCGCGGCGTTGCCCGTCGGACAATTGCAGATCCGCAAGCATTGTGGGCTGTCGGGCGAACACACTCCGCTGGCGACACTCAAAGGGGGCGCACCGTTATTGGCTCGCGTGACGACAAATCGTGGCGGCGTCTACTTCTGTGCGACGACTCCGGCCGCAGCCGACTCGTCACTGGCCGAGAACGGTGTCGTTTTATATGTGCTCGTGCAGCGAGCTCTCGGACTCGGCGCGGCGGTGCTGGGGAATACTCGGCAACTTGTGGTAGGGGATGTCTCTGGCGAGCAGCCGACCGTGTGGCAACAACTCGCCGGACCACCAGAAGCACTCTCAACGGAATTTGCATTTCATGGCGGAGTCTATTCGGGAGGCGAGCGATTGCTGGCGCTCAACCGCGCGAGTGCCGAAGATCAAGCAGCGATCCTGGCCGACCCGCGAGTTGCCGAGTTGTTTCAAGGACTGGACTTCGCTCGCGTCGATGACAAGGCCGGCAACCTCGCTGCGTTGATTCAAGAAATCTGGCGGTTGTTCCTCATCGCAATGATCATCGCGTTGATTGTCGAGGCGGCGCTGTGTCTGCCACGCATTGCACCGACTGTTCAACCCGCGTTCGCGGAACCAATTCAAAAAGAAGTGAAAGCAAAAGACAGAACACTAATGCCCGCTGATCTTCGCTAATCAGAATTAGCGCAGATCAGTGGAGATTGGTGTTCCAAAAACCTATGACCGCAACCCGCTCACTCACGTTTTTATGGACTTCCGGCTCGCTGGCCGTGTCGGTGATCGCGGTGTTGGTCGCGGCCGGCTTCTGCTGGGCGGCGTGGCGACGTTCGGGTTATCGCCCATCGTTTGGGATGCTCGAAGTCTTGCGGCTAGTGATCGTCGTGCTGGCGGCGGTGATGTTCAATCAGCCGGAATGGGTCGAGGAATGTCGGCCCGACGAAAAGCCATCGATCGCCGTGTTGTGGGATGACTCGACCAGCATGGGAACAAAGGACGTGGTGCCGGGCGGCTCGCTTGGCACTCCGAATTCAACGCTGATGGCTCGCAAGGAAGCGATCGCAGGGATGATTGAACCATCGGCCTGGGCGAAGCTGACCGAGCGGATGAATGTCGTCATTCAGCCGTTCGCCTCGCCTCAGCCGGGACACGGGACTGATTTGCATGAGCCGCTCGCGCAGGCTCCGGAGAAGTTCAAGAACTTGCTGGGGATCGTGCTGATCTCGGACGGCGATTGGAACGAAGGTCCGCCGCCAGTGCAGGCGGCCTCGCGATTGCGGTTGAAGGGAGTGCCGGTCTTTACGGTGCCAGTGGGAAGCCCGACTCGGCTGCCGGATTTGGAACTGCTCAGTCTCGACGCGCCGACGTTCGGCATCGCGGGGAAGTCCGTGCGGATTCCGTTTGCGATCGAAAGCTCGCTGCCGCGTGAGACGACGACGACCGTGACGCTCAAGACATCGGACGGCGACGAGGTCACGAAGGAAGTTCGCATCGCCGCGATGGGACGGACCAGCGAATCGGTCACCTGGAAACCGAAGACGACCGGCGACTTCACGCTGACGCTCGATGTCCCCAAGCACAGCGACGAGACGCTGATCGACAACAACAAACTGACCGCTCCGATCGTGATCCGCGAAGAGAAACTCAAAGTTCTGGTTGTCGAATCGTATCCGCGTTGGGAGTACCGCTATCTCCGCAACGCACTGTCGCGCGATCCGGGGGTCGAGGTTTCATGCCTGCTGTTCCATCCGGGGCTGAGCAAAGTCGGCGGCGGCAACAAGGACTACATCAAACAGTTTCCGTCCGGCCTTGATGAGTTGTCGAAATTCGATGTCGTCTTCTTGGGAGACGTAGGCATCGACGACGGGCAGCTCACCGAAGAGCAATGTCGGTTGCTCAAAGGATTGGTTGAGCATCAGGCGAGCGGACTCGTCTTCATGCCGGGGATGCAGGGGCGGCAATTCAGTTTGCTCGACACGGAGTTGGACGATCTCAATCCGGTGCTGCTCGATGAGGGTCAGTCGAGCGGCTGGGGTTCGCGCACTCCGGGACATTTTGAATTGACGGAACTCGGCCGGCGCAGCTTGCTCACCAAGCTGGCCGACACGACCGACGACAACATGGAAGTCTGGGAAGACCTCCCTGGCTTCCAGTGGTACGCATCGGTTGTCAAAGCGAAAGCGGGCAGCGAAGTGCTCGCCGTCCACAAGGACATCACCAACGAGCACGGCCGCTTGCCGTTGCTGGTGACTCGCACGTTCGGTGCAGGCAAGGTCTTGTTCATGGGGACCGACGGTGCGTGGCGTTGGCGAAAGGGAGTCGAAGACAAATACCACTATCGCTTCTGGGGCCAGGTCGTCCGCTGGATGGCCTACCAACGAAACATGGCGAAGGGGGAAACGATGCGACTGTATTACTCCCCCGATCAGCCGCAGATGCGGCAGACGCTGGCTCTGCACGCGAACGTGATGGAACGGAGCGGCGAGCCGCTCGCGAAAGGGGATGTCACCGCGCGCATCGTGGCTCCCTCCGGCAAGGCCGAAACCGTGCGGTTCCTCTCAGCCGGCGACGAGTGGGGTGTCTTCCACAGCCGCTTCACCGCCGAAGAACCGGGCAAGCACGAGGTCACCCTGCTCTGCAAACAGACGAACGCAACGCTGGAAACCTCGTTCTTCGTGCAAGGAGTCGCCGCTGAACGAGTTGGCAAGCCGGCTCGGCCGGAGGTGCTCGAAGAAATCGCCCGCGTAACTCGCGGCAAGATCATCGAACCGACGAAACTCAACGACATTGTGCAATCTCTGGCCAATTTGCCGGAACCTTTACCGTCCATCCGCCGCGTCCAACTCTGGAGCCACCCGGCTTATGCCGGTCTTTTAGTGTTGCTACTGGGCGTATTTTGGGTGGGTCGGAAGGTGATTGGGTTGATATGATCCTCTTCCCATCGCAAGCGAGATTCATCGTTGAATTTGCTCATTAGAAGACAAAGGACCGAACAATGAGTTTGCAAGAACTCGAAAATACCGTCACTCGCCTGTCTGAGACCGAGCTGGTGACGTTTGCGAAATGGTTCGATGAGTTCAGGGCAGATCAATGAGATCGGCGGTTCGAGCAAGACGTGCAGGCGGGTCGCTTGGATGCTGCTGGCCGAAAGGCCGATGAACATTTTGAGGCGGGACGTTGCACACCGCTATGACGCACTTCGCGACTCCCGAGTTTTGGTTTCACTACCGAAAACTCCCCGATGAAGTTCAGGCTTTAGCGGATAAGAACTTTACGATCCCCAAAGGCGATCCGAATCATCCGTCACTGCGATTGAAGAAGGTTGGTGTCTACTGGTCGGTGCGTGTTGGCCTCCACTATCGCGCGTTGGCCAAAGAACGTGCCGAAGGATTTCTGTGGTTTTGGATTGGCCATCACGGCGAATACGATTCCATCCTCGGATGAGTTAAGCGTTTCGAAATTGCGTTCTATCTTCTCCACTTGGTGCCGAAGGAGTGACTCATGAGTCTTGCTCATCATCGGTTGACGTTGCCGGAATCGTTACAGACGCAGTTGCTCGACTTTCGTCGGCTGGTTTGGACGATCAAGCTGGTCGAGGCCGTTTGTGGCTCGGTTATCGGCGTTTTTGTTGCGTACTTGGTGACGTTCGCGTTGGACCGGGTGTTTGACACACCGTGGGAGGTCCGGCTCGGCATCTTTGTGACGGCAATGATCGGCTGCGGGTTGATCCCGCTGGCCCTGCATCGCTGGATTTGGCGGCAGCGGAAGCTGGAGCAAATTGCTCGACTGCTCAGCCGCAAGCATCCGAGCGTGGGCGATCAGTTGTTGGGCATCATTGAGTTGGTTCATAGCGAGAGCGAGCAAGCTCGGTCGTTGGCGTTGTGCGAGGCGGCCGTGCAGCAAGTGGCCGAAGTCGCTACGAAGCGGGACTTCAGCGACTCGGTGCCGAATCCCAAGCATCGCCGTCGCGCGGTGTTCGCGGGGATCTCCGGAATGATCGCGGTTGTGTTACTGGCGATGTTCCCGGCGGCGGCGACGAATGCCTGGGCGCGGTTGCTGATGCCGTGGGGTGACACGCCACGTTACACGTTCACCTCAATTGAGCCGGTCTCGAAACATCTGGTGGTCGCTCACGGTGAGCCTTTCACGGTCGCAGTCGCGTTGGCGAAAGACACGATGTGGCGGCCGGAGCAAGGTGAGGTCCAACTTGGCGGTCAGCGTTCGGTCGCGGCCAAGCTGCGCGAGGGACGCTACGAGTTTGAACTTCCCGGCCAGATCGACAACGGCTGGTTGAGCATTCGCATTGGTGATCTTTCTCAACGAGTCCAAGTGCAGCCGATGCTGCGGCCGGAATTGGCTTCGATTGGAGCGGAGGTCGCACTGCCGGAGTATCTCGGCCGTTCACAGCCGCAGAAGAAAGATGTGCGAGGCGGCACCATCTCGTTGGTGAAAGGGAGCAGCGCAACGTTCACCGCGACGGCAACTCGGCCGCTGGCCTCCGCGCAGTTAGACGGGCAGCCGCTCGTACCGACAGGCGAGAAGGTCGTCAGTCCCCGCATCAGCGTCGAGGAATCACGGAAGGTCGAATTCACTTGGCAGGATCAGCACAACCTTGCGGGCAAAGAGCCGTTCACACTGACGATCAGCAGCCGCGAGGACGAGGCTCCATCGATCTCGACCGAGGACTTACCGAGACAAAAAGTGGTGCTCGATTCCGAAGCGCTGAACTTCAAGGTCCGCGCACAGGATGATTTCGGAGTCAAACAAGTCGGCATCGACTGGCAGGGGATCGACACGACGAACTTCAAGAACCCGGCAAAGGGGGAACGCATTCTCGCGGCGGGTGGCACCGAGAAAGAAATGTTCGAGTTGGCTGGCACGTTCTCCGCCACGTCGTTGGGGATCGAACCGCAGCCGATTCAGGTGCGGCTGTTCGTCGAGGATTACTTCCCCGGTCGCGAGCGAGTTTATTCGCCGGTCTACACGTTCTATGTGCTCAACGCCGAGCAGCACGCGATTTGGGTGACGGAGATGCTCAGCAAGTGGCATCGGCAGTCGCTGGAAGTCCGCGACAAGGAGATGGCGCTGCACGAGACGAACAAGGCTCTGCGAGAAATGTCCCCCAGCGACTTGGATCAACCGGAGAATCGTAAAAAGATCGAAGGCCAAGCGGCTGCCGAACGAGCGAATGGTCGGCGACTGTCGAACCTCACGCTTAACGGCGAAGACTTGGTCAAGCAGGCGATGCGTAATCCGGAGATCGGCGTCGGCCATCTCGAAAAATGGGCCGAGATGCTTGGCATCCTGAAAGACATCTCCGGGAACCGAATGCCGTCGGTGGCCGACTTGCTCAAGCAAGCCTCGCAGGCTCCGAAGACCGCGTCGAATTCGGAATCGCCCAGCAATAAAGCTCCGAAGGCAGGCGAGACGCGAGCGTCTGCTGCCGGCGAGCCGACTGAGCCAGATCCGAACGCCAAGAAACAACCGCCGACCAAAGTCCCGTCGATCAACGATGTCGAATCGACTCACGGCTTCGCGAAGAAGGACGACAAGAACGGATCGGCAGAATCTCCGAGCAAATCCGGAAAGCCCAGCTTGGGACTGGCCACCACAACGCTGATCGGCCCGCCGAAGAAAGGGGACGACAAGTGCCCCGCCGATCAGAAGGTCGAGGAAGCGGTGAAAGAGCAACAAGACTTGCTCGCTGAGTTCGAGAAGCTCACCGATGAACTCAACAAGGTGCTGGCGAATCTCGAAGGGAGCACGCTGGTCAAGCGGCTGAAGGCGGAGTCTCGATTGCAGTACAAGATCGGAGGCCGCATCGGCGATCAGGTGAGCGATGCGTTTGGCCTGCCTCCGACTGCGGCCAAAGAAACCACAACAAAGCTCTTCACGGAATTGGTGGCTCAGGAAGCTAAGAGCAGCCAATCCATTTCCAACATCATGGACGACCTGCAAGCGTACTTCGAGCGGCGTCGGATGATGTCGTTCAAGGCGGTGCTCGACGACATGCGATCGCAGGATGTCATCGGCGGGCTACGAGCACTCGGCGATGATCTCAAGAAAGAGAACGGTCTCTCGATCGCTCAAGCCGAGTACTGGTCCGACGCAATGGATCGGTGGGCGGAGGATTTGGTCGATCCGACCAAAGGGGGCACCTGACCCGGCGGCAAATCGCGCGGCAGTTTGCCGCCATCCATCGTTCTGGAAGTTCTGCAAATCCTCGAAGGAGAAGTGAATCTGCGAGAAGAAACTCGCGTCGCCGAACAAGCCAAACCGGCCATCAAAGCGGAAGAGCACGCCAAGCAAGCCGAGCAACTCGCTGAGGTACAGCATAAGCTCGGCGAGCGGACGGAGGTTGTTGTCGATCGCATTCGTACGCTCGAAAACGGTGAGGCAGAATTCGGCAAGGAGATCGCTTTGCTGCGACAAGTGGCCTCGGTCATGTTCGATGCCAAGACGATTCTGAGCAAAGCCGACACCGGCAAGCCGGCGATCGCGGCCGAGACGGAAGCGATTGAATTGTTGCTGCAATCGAAACGGATCAATCCCAAAGGTGGTGGTGGCGGCGCGAATCCCGGTGGTGGCGGAGGCGGCACGACCAACGACTCGGCGCTGACGCTCATCGGCAGCGGCGTCAATGAAAAGGAAAACCGCGAAGATCACGGCGTCTCACAAGCCACCGGCGATTCGGGACCGAAGCTGCCCGAAGAGTTCCGCACCGGCTTGGACGAGTACTTCAACCGATTAGAGAAAGCTCGCGGAAAGTAGTGTGAAGTCGGAGGCATACACTGTCTGCCAACACGTCTGGACTTCCGAAACTCGCGGCCGTGTTTGAATCTACGGGGTAAAGTTGACTCCCCACAGATTCAGACAGGCTGCGGATCGAAACGAATTATCCGCATGACGGTTGGCGAATGTTGGCCATCTGCGCTGATTGCTCAGTGTTAATTGATATCGAAGGTCACTCTTATGCGACGAATGGTCGGAGCGCTGGCGAGCCTGACGGTCATCGTCACGCTGTGGACAGCGTTCGCCGACGATTCGCAAAACGTCCAGGCCGACCGGCTCGTTCCGGATCGGCCGGTTCAGTTCACTCCAGAGCAGCAAGAGTTCGCCCGTGAGTTTCTCGACGAACTCGGGTGGATTTTGTTGGAAGCGATTGAACCCTACGTGAGCATAGAGAATCCGGCGGGGGATGAGTGGGTCGATGGCGAATTGGCCGTCGAATTCAACGCCGAGTCTGCCGAGTTTCGGGCGATGCTCAAGCCGGAGTTGTTGTTTGTGCGAAAGGCTTGCGATCTGCCGGAACCAGAATTTCAGACGCTCAGTCAATCGTGCGCAAAATCGCTGAGCGGTGTTGTTGAGCAATTCATCGCCGAGCAAGAGAAGCTCGAACAAGAACTGAACAACGGCAAAATGCCAAAGACCGAGTTCAGACCGCTCCCTCAACGAATTCGGGAAGCGGTCGCTCAAGTCGCCGAGTGCCAATTGACGCCGGAACAATGGGAGCGATGCTCGACCGAGCTTCAGTTGCGATCCGCACATCGAAAGCGAGTTGCCATTCTCAGTCTGGTGACTCGCCTGGATCACGACCTTCGGCTTTCCGCCACACAGCGTGATCAATTCACGAAGTTGTTCGAGGACAACTGGCGCGAATCCTGGGGGCAGTCGCTCGGACCGTATTCGGAAGAGTCGAACTTCATGCCCGATCTGGCCGAGGAGGATGTGCGGCCGATTCTCAGCCCGGTCCAATTTGCTGTTCTGTCCGAGTTGCCGTACGACAGCGAAGTATCGAACTGGGGTGACGATTCGGTCGGCTTCGAGCTTGAGGAACTGGTTGATGAAGTCATGGCGGACGATGAACCTCCTGCGGAAGGGAAAGCTCCTCAAGAACCCAACGCTTTGAAATCGGGCCAATGACATGTCGTTGATTCAAACGTCAAATCGGATTTGTGTCGCGGCATCGCTGTGTTGCTGGATGTTTCTGTCGTCGATGGTTCTCTGCGCCGAAGACAAGCCGGCTGACGATGCGAAACCGGAAGCGAAGAAGGCTGAGCCGAAAGCCGCGGCCGATCCGGAAGCAAAAGCCAAACAGGCTGCGGACACGATTGAAGCGCTGGGCAAGGTGTTCGAGGTCTTCGGAGCCGCATTGGGCGGGCGGCCCATCAACGTCGAAGCGGATGAAGCTGTCGAGGCCGCCGTCGTTGGTCAAGTGTTTGTCGATGTCCAAGCGGGCGAAGCTCTGCCGGCTGGCGGCGATCCGTTCGAGCAGCAATTTCGTCAGCAGTTTGGCCCACTGGCGAAGACGGAATTGAACTTCGTCCGCGCGGTCTGCCAGCCGAACGCCGAGCAATCCAAGAAGATCAAAGCCGCCAGCGACGCCGGCATGAAGACGGCCGTCAAGAAATTCGCCGAGGTTCAAAAGAAGATGCAGCAAGGGGTGCGGGCCGGCGAGCAGCCACAATGGCCCGACCCTCGCAAACTGATGTCAGAGGTGTTGCTAAAGACCGTCAAAGAGACGATGTCCGCCGATCAGGCGAAGCGCTACGAAGCGGAGTTGGGCAAGCGTGAAGCGGCCCGCAAGCGAGCGGCACTGCTGAATCTCGTCGCGAAGCTCGACAAAGATTTGGTGCTGACCGTCGATCAACGGGGCAAGCTGACCGAGACTCTGAACACGAATTGGAACGACGCCTGGGGCCATCAACTCGAGACCTTCATGTACGGCGACACCTACATGCCGGTCATCCCCGATGCTCAAGTTCTGCCATCGCTGACCGAGAAGCAAAAGCAAATCTGGGCTAGCATCCCGAAACAGCACAACCAAATCTGGGGCTGGGCCGGCTTCGGTTTCGTTCAAGTGATGGAAGTCGAAGAAGCGGTGGCCGAGCCGGCTGTCCAAGCGGACGTGCAGATCAAGGTTGAAGTCCAAGAGAAGGCTGTCCCAGAAAAGAAGGACGAGTCGCCGTGACCGATCGCCGCGATCCAATTCTCGCGAGCCAATCCCCAGACGTCGCCGCGCCGAGCGGCCGACGGTTGCCGGTCTTGTTACGAAGGTCGTTCGTGTTGCTGGTGCTGTGCGGGTCAATCAACGCGGTCGCGGGCTTGCTGATTCTGGAGGAGGACGAAGAAGGTGCCGTGCCAGCCGTCGGCGCGCGAACTTACATGATCACGGAGCAGCAGTTCGACCAATTGGTGTTTGGCGGACAGCAACAGCAGGTGGTGCAGAGAGTACAAGGGGTTCCGAGGGCGCAGGTGGTCCGGCAAGTCAACGGCGTGCAGGTCATCGAGTTGGTTCAAGCCGAGGAGATTGTGCAACGCCGTGTCCCAGAACCCTCGATCGCGGTCTTTCGGAAACGGATGGAAGCCAATGCGAGCGTCGAGATAGAAACGGTCGCTCGGCATGTGTCGCTAACGGAGGCTCAGAAGAAGAAGCTGAAGCTGGCCGCGCGCGGGGACGTCGAGCAGTTCATCTCCCGTGCGGCGGAATTACGGCCGAAGCTGACCTCGAAGCCGGTCGATCAGCAGCAGTACGTCGCACTCATGCAGGAATTGCAGCCGCTGCGCATGACCCAGCAGTTTGGCATCATTGACGAGAACTCGCTGTTTCGGAAAACGCTTCGACACACTCTGACCGGCGAACAGCGGGTTCAATGGCAGAAGCTCGAACGCGAACGGCGAAAAACGGCCATCGAATCCGCGATCCTGAATTGGGAGCGGATGGCCAACGGAGCCAAGATCCCCGTTTCCAGCCGGAAGGAATTCGTCGAGATCCTGGTCGAATACGGCGACCTGCCGGAAACTCGGCACAGTTACATCAACTACTTCGTGCTGGTGGAGGCGGGAAAACTGGAGGATCGCTTGAAGCCCATCTTGCACGAAGACGTTTGGGAAAAGCTCCAGATACAAATCGCTCACGCGAAGCAGATCGAAGCAACGCTCCGCCGATCCGGTCAATGGCCGGTGCATGCGGCGGATGATGACGTGCCCGACTCGAAGAACGACGGGGCGAAGGATTGATAATGCAACCGTTGTCGAAGAAACGCGCGGCACTGACACAAACCCCACCGAGCTTGCCTCGGTGGATTTTGGGCCTTTGCACTACGTTCGGCTCATTCGTAGTGCAAAGGCCCGATTCCACCGAGGCAAGCTCGGTGGGGGGCGTGGCTTTCAAGTTGGTGCGTCCGGTTCGTGTGTTGCTCCTGACTTTGGGATGCCGGTCGCACTCATCGAGTTGTCGGCGGCTTCTCGCGTTGGTGTGCGTGGTATTACTGACGAGCATCAGCGCGACCGCGATCGCTCAGGACGACGACGATCCGCCGGAGGAAGCGCTCTTGGGACAACCCCAAGCTCAGAACTGGATGCCGGAGAATCAGTTCGATCAGTGGGTCTTTCAGAATTTCCCGACGGCGGCCGGGGCGCGGAAGAAGTTGGAGCAGATGCTGACGCTGCAAATGGACGACGTGGATCGAGCCTGTCAGCTTTCGGAGCCTCAGAAGAAGAAGCTCCTGTTGGCCGGACGAGGGGATATCTTGCGGTTCTTCGAGTCGGTCGAGGTCGTGCGCAAGAAGTTCCTGCTCGTGCGGAAGGATCAGCAGAAGTTCAACGAGATTTGGCAAGATATCTCGCCGCTCCAGGTCAAGTTTCAGGCCGGGCTGTTTAGCGAGGACTCGTTCTATCACAAGACGCTGCGCAACATGCTCAAGGGGGAGCAGCTTTCGAAGTACTCAGAGATCGACAACGAGCGGCGGAAGTTTCAGTACCGCGCCAAGATTGAGTTAGTCGTCGCGATGCTCGAAAACGCTCTGCCGCTGCGCGACGAGCAGCGACAAAAGGTCATCGAGTTGATCGTTGAGGAAACGAAACCACCCCGCAGCTTCGGCCAGCAGCAGGATTACTACATCGTGATGTGGAACATCTCGAAGATCCCGGAGAAGACGCTCAAGCCGCTGTTCAGCGATGCGGAATGGAAAGTGTTGAATCAGCAGTTCGCTCAGGTGCGCGGGCTGGAACAGTGGTTGAAGCAGAGTGGGGCGCTGGCGAAAGAGGGAGACCAAGATGAATAAGTTGCGATCACGGCAGTGCAAAGTGCTGAGCGCTGAGTGCAAAGTGCAAAATGGGGACAGCAGTGCGAGGTCCGGCACTTTGCACTTTGCACTCTGCACTCGCCACTTTGCACTGTGTTTTTTGTTCGCGGGACTTTGGACATTCGCCTTGATGGCGACTCCGGCCGCCGCTCAGCCGCCGAACGCACGCATTGGTGAGGTCGTCCCGCGCGATGTGCGGGAGATGTACGAGCGCGGGTTGCAGTATCTCGCGACGACGCAGTCGGAGAACGGTGACTGGACCGGCGGAGGGGGCGAGCAAGGGCCGGGCGTGACCGGGTTGGGTTTGATGGTGTTTTTGGCTTCGGGGGAAGACCCGAACTTTGGGCTCTACAGCAATCATGTGCGGAAGGCGTGCCGCAATATCATCACGCAGCAGAACGCAAGCACCGGGTTTCTCGGCGGAAGCATGTATCACCACGGCTTTGGCATGTTGGGCCTGGCCGAGGCTTATGGAGCCGTCGATGACCGACATCTCTGGCCAGAGGGCAAGGGAAAGGATCAACGCTCGATCGGAGCCGCGCTGGAGCTGGCGGTGCGTGCGGCAATCACCTCGCAGAAGAAGAACCCCACGGGAGCGTGGCGATACTCACCCGATTCGACGGATGCGGATACATCGGTCAGCGGAGCGGTGTTGGTCGGCTTGCTGGCCTCGCGCAATGCCGGTATCGAGATTCCGGATGAGTCCATCGACAAGGCGATCTCGTACTACACGAAGATGACGGCCGCGTCGGGACAGGTCGCGTATGCCGGCGGGATCGGCGGATTCGATGAATCGCTGGCTCGCATCTCGATCGCCACGCTCGTGTATGCGGTCGCTCGGCGGAAAGACTTGCCGCAGTACAAGGCGACGTTGGGATATCTCGTCAACAAGTGGGAATTCACCGGGCCGTCCGGTTTCGGCTGGATGGAGTATCAGCGCTACTATCAGGCTCAGGCGTTGTTCCAAGGAGACGTCGAAACCTGGGAGAAGTGGAACAAGCTGCTGATTCGCCAATTCAAAGCTCAGCAACTACCCGATGGCAGCTTCAAAGGTCAGTTCGGTCCGGCAACATCAACCACGCTGTCGTTGTTGGCGATCGCTCTGAATTACCGGTTCCTGCCGATTTACGAACGCTAAAACATTCTCAACGCAAAGACGCAGAGGCGCGAAGGGACAGAGTGATTGAGGTGGCCGAGAACGAGATCAGCAAAGTGATCGTGGATTCGGCAATTGAAGTGCATCGTGTGTTGGGCGGGCCGGGGTTGCTTGAGAGTGTTTATGAGGAGGCGTTGGCTTGGGAATTGACGGCGCGCGGATTGATCGTCGAGCGGCAGAAGGAAGTCCCGATTCGATACAAAGGGCAAGTGCTCGGACATCCGTTGAAGTTCGACCTGTGAGTCAACGGGAAGGTTCTCATCGAGTGCAAAGCGACCACCGATTACAACGTCATTTTTGAAGTGCAGCTTTTGACCTATTTGAGACTCTTCGATCTACATTTGGGATTGGTCATTAAGTTTGGTGAAAAGCTTGTCAAAGACGGTATCCATCGAGTCGTCAATCGCTTGATTGAATATTGATGCGCTTGAACGCGAAGACGCAGAGCCGCAAAAGGGGCAAACATGACGAAGAGAATCACACCCAACCCATTTGTCGGTATCGTGCGCCAGTTCGATTGCCTGCTTTGCAACTTTGCGACTTTGAGGCTTTGCGTTGAAACCTGCCTCATCATTTTGTTGTGTGTGCCGGCTTTCGGCGCGGACGAAGCCGTTCTGCATTTGACCAACGGCGGCTTCGTGCCTGGCGAACTGAAGGGTTCAGATCAGTCGAGCGTCATGCGGTGGCAGTCTTCGCGGTTTACTCGGCCGTTTGAGTTTTCGCTGGCTGGGGTGAACGCGGTGCAGTATGTAGTTCCGTCGAAGCTTCCGAAGCCGACGGGTGAGTATTGTCTGGAACTCGCGGCGGGTGATGTGCTGTTCGGAGAGTTGCTGGCACTGACGGATGACGCGGCCGATATCGAGGTCGCTCGGTTGGGGCGAGTGCATGTCAAACGGGATCAGATCCGGCGGCTCTATCGTTGGAGCAGCGGCGCGGATTTGATCTATCTCGGCCCCAGCGGTCTGACCGAGTGGAAAGAATCCGCAGCCAACAAGCAGTGGCGTGAAGAGGGAGGTCAGCCTGTCACAGACCAGGAGGGAGCAAACATTCGTGGCGACTTCGGCATCCCGGCTCAGGCGATCATCGAATTTGAACTGGCGTGGAAGAACAAGCCGGACTTCGTGTTCGCATTGGGAGTCAACGACTCCGATGATGAGTCGGTCTTCAAACGCGCGTTTCGGTTTGAGATCTGGGACAACGAGTTGGTCGTGCGCTGCGAACTCGGCCGAGAGGCGGATGTCGATTCGGTTCAGGAAACGCCGTCTGGCGCGGGCCGAGCACACTTCCTGGCGTATCTGGATCAAGAGAAGGGAAAATTATTGGTGTACTCGCCCAGCGGTGTGCCGCGCGGGCAGATCAACGTCACGCCGCGCAAGCCGCAGGTTCATTCTGGCCTGCGATTGACCAACAAACGCGGCGACGTGCGACTGGAACGGCTACGAATCAGCCGCTGGAACGGAGTCCCGCCGCGCGAAGTGCAGGCGGACAAATCGCGACTGCATCGCACGGACGGCTCGATCGTGTACGGTCAACTGGCGGCCTTCGATGCGGAGAAGAAGCAATTCACTGTGCGCGACGGGAACGACGAGACGCAGGTTGCGGCCGATCAGATCGCTGGCGTGTTTCTCTCGCCGCCAAATGAAGAAGCCTCGCGTTCATTCCGAGTGATCTATCTGGATGGCACGCGGCTGAGCGGTGAACTCACAAGCATCGCCAATGGTCAATTGGGGCTGACGAACCCTGCGATTCAAGAACCGTTGAAATTGCCGTTGTCGGAACTCCGCTCTTTGGCGGTCGTGAACCGCGAGAAGTTCGCGGCCGGAAGTCCTCCCGAAGGTCGCTCTGGACGATTGGAGTTGGATGGCCTGCGTCTCTTCGGCCGACTAGCAGACGGACGCGAACAGCCCGATGCGAGTTGTCTCGTTTGGCATCCTGACTTCAGCGCGACGGCCAGCCCGTTGCTCACTGGAGTCACTGGACGCATCGTCTATCGCGATCCTCCTCCGCCGAAGCCCAAGGTCGTGCAGCAGCAACCGCAGCCACAGCCGGTCGGGTTTGCGGATGCCTTTTTGAAGGCATTGGCCGGCGGCCCGAACGCCGCTGCCGCCGTGACTTCCGGCAAGCGGACAATGCACCTTCGCAGCGGTGACACGGTTCCCTGTGAAGTGACCAAGATCACCGAAGAGGGGGTCCACTTCAAAACCAACATGTCCGACGCGACGTTCGTGCCGCACGACAAAGTCAAAGCGGTCGAACTGTCTGTCGTCGATGGTCCGCCGAAGCTCAGCAAGACGAAACGCGAACGGCTGCTGACTCTGCCGCGTATGCAGCGAGACTCGCCACCGACACAGTTGATCCGCTCGAAGAGCGGCGACTTCCTGCGCGGGCGAGTCATCGACATGGACGACCAAGAGCTGCGGCTGGAAGTCCGCGTCGAGACAAAGAAGATCCCGCGAGATCGCATCTCGCAGATCATTTGGTTTCACCCGGATGAACTCACGGATGCAGTCAACACAACAGGCGAGCGGGGCGGCGGTAGCCCCCCGGTGTCTTCGCCGAACGATGCGACGAACTCAACACCGAAGGACCGGGGGGCTGACGCCGCCCCGCTCGCCGAAGGCAAAGATCAAGGCAAGAACATCGGGCCGACTCGCGTGCAGGCGTTGCGCAGCGACGGTATCCGGCTGACGTTTGTTGCCGAGCAATTCGCCGACAAGGCATTGTCTGGCAAGAGCGACGTGCTCGGCAATTGCCGGACGGAAGTGGATCAAGTCGATCAATTGCTGATCGGTGCTGAGATCGAAGAGTCTGCGGCGGACCTGGCCTATCATCGTTGGCGACTGCATCGCGCGATCGAACCGAAGATCGCACAGGATGTCGATGGTTCAAGTCCCGACGGCCGCGCGCCGGGCATCGAGTCGCCGTTGGTGGGAAAACCGGCTCCGGACTTCAATCTCGAACTGCTGGGAAGCGGCGGCAAGAAGTTTCATCTGGCCGATCAGAAGGGAAAGGTGATCGTTCTCGACTTCTGGGCAACGTGGTGCGGGCCGTGTCTGCAGACGATGCCGCTGGTCGAAAAGGTGGCTCACGAATTTGAAGCGGAGGGCGTGCAACTGATCGCCGTCAACCTGGAAGAGCCCGCCAAAACAATCACATCAATGTTGGAGCGTCACAAGCTGCAACTCACCGTCGCGCTGGACATCGACGGCGTGGCCGCCGCCAAGTACCAGGCCACCGCGATTCCGCAAACGGTGGTCATCGACCGCGAGGGCAAAGTCGCGCGCCTGTTCGTCGGCGGTGGCCCGAAGCTGGCCGATCAATTGCGCGACGCACTGCGCGAAGTGGTGAGCGGTGGTCAACCGGCGAAGGCTCCGCAATAAGCAGGAGTTTGAATGGGGCAAAGATTGCGCTTTGGCCCGAAGGGTCAACACTCGAAAGCCCAGGGCAACGCCCTGGGTAACAGAAGTCGTGGACTCTCAAGCCCTGAAAGGCAACGCCGTGAACGATTTGGCGTCGAAGAAAGTGGGGTTTCAGAAACGAAGGAGAGAAAAGAAAAGCCAGATTCCTAACAGGACCAACTGAAAACGCTTCAGTCAGAAAGGAATCTGGCTCATGGATCGAAGGCAGAA
>SXGS01135163.1_pt1 | contig 51213 bp, 7 predicted proteins | sample 3174681 | NCBI WGS metagenome assembly SXGS01 (sample SAMN11356861, study PRJNA531348) | freshwater metagenome | isolation source: freshwater sample F1-80 | place: China: Fuxian Lake, Yuxi | collected 2017-12-25
CGATCTCGCCGGCCTCGAGCTGTGTCAGCAGCTGCTCCAGGGTCGGTGCCGTCCCTCGTTCCGGGTTCGACGGCACACCGTTCTTCACCGCCTCGCGAGCGAGGAATTCCGCCTCTGCGTTGACCGGTGCCGCCTGCCGCCGCGCCTCGATCCGCTCGCGCAGGCGCCGCGTCTTGCCCTTCGCCTCGGCGATGCGGCGATCGACGGATCCCCCCTCTTCGGGCCGGAGGGCCGGCGGGGGAACGGTGGCCGCAAGCGCATCGGCAAACTCGATCTCGATGAAGCGGGCAAGGTCACGCACGGTGGCGAAGTTGAACAGGGCCGTGGTCTTCAGCTCGATGCCGAAGCGGGCGTTGATGCGGCGCACCAGTTCGACGCTGATGATCGAGTCGGCGCCGTAGTCGGCGAAGCTGCCGGTCGGCTCGACCTCGCCCGGGGCCAGATGCAACGCTTCGGCCACCACTATGAGCAGCGCCGCCTCGACCGCGCCCGCCGGCCCGCCCGTGGTCGGTATCGGCCTGGCCTCGACAACCTTGGCCGCCGCGCGCTCACCCAGCGGCGCCCGTGCCAGCAATACGCTCTCGACCTCGTCGGGCCCGGCGAGCCCGGTCGCCCGCGGGTCGCGGAAGCGCGCGGCCTCCAGCGCCGTAGCCCATCCGGCTCGCGACAGCAGCGGTGCCCCCGGCAAGCGTATCTCCGGATCGTCGAAACCCCACCATTCCGGCGTCAGACCGAAGGTGAGCGTGTTGAAGTCATGCGCCGAGGTCGCTTCCTTCAGCACCAGCAGTCCGTCCGGCTTGAGCATCCGTCCGACATGGCCCAGCGTCTCGGCGATGCGGGCGGTGGCATGCACGACGTTGGCGGCCAGCACCACATCGAGTGAGCCATCCGGTATGCCCTGCGGACCGCCGGAGCGGCTGGCGTCGAGCAGCTTCGTCTCCAGCCCGGTCCGGCCCTCGAAACGGCGGCGAGCGGCCACCAGGAAGCTCGGCCCGATATCGGTGAAGACATAGGTCACCCGTCCGGCAAGCGGCGCCAGCGCATCGAGCACGAAGGCAGTGGTGGCACCGGTCCCGGCACCGATCTCGAGCACCCGCACCACGGTCGCCGGATGGCGGGCAAGGCACCGACGAACCTCGGCAACAACCGCCTCGGCAGCCAATCGTTGGAGCCAGTCGACCAGACGGTTCCCCTGATAGATCGCCTGCACCAGGCGGTCGGAGCCGTCGGGGAACAGAAGCGTCGTCGCCTTGACCTGGCCGGCGAGGACGTCGGGCAGCGCCGGCACGGCGCGATCGAGCAGCGCCACATAGGGTGCGGCCTCGGGACCGGCGGCGAGCAAGGTCTTGCGCAACGCCGCCGACGACATGGCAGGTGCGGCCTCGGCCGCCGCCCGCGCCGCTGCAGCAAGTCGAGACATGGCAGGTCCGCTCGGCGCCGGCAGCGGCGTCTTGGTCAGCGTCTCGGCCAGCAGCGCCCGGGCATAGCCGTCGACGGCGGCGAAGCGGCCGGGATCGAGATCGGCCGGCGGTGGGCTGGCGACGATGAACGCGTCCAGTTCGGCCATCGCCTGATCGTTCGGTCGCCCGGCATCGACGCCGAGCGGAGCAAGGAGATCGTCGCGCAGCTTCAGCGCCAGCACGTGCTGCGAGGGGCCGCCGAGCACGGACGACAAGGCGGCAAAGCCTTCTTCATTGCCGATCGGCCAGACGCCGAGGCGACGCATCTGGGCCACGCTGGCGGCCTCGGCCATGCGTCCGGCTTCGCCCCACAGTCCCCAATCGATCACGCGCGCCCGGGAGCCGCCGCGGGCAAGCACCAGTGCATCGAGGAAGGCGCTGGCTGCCGCATAGGCCGACTGTCCGCGATTGGCGGTATAGGCGTTGCTTGAAGAAAAGGCACAGACGAACCCGATCTCGATGCCGTCGAGCGCCGCCAGCAGGTTGATCGCGCCCGTCGTCTTCGGCGCGAGGACGGCCCGGAAGTCGCGCTCGGCGAGATCGCCGATAAGGCCGTCATGCATCACCAGCGCGGTATGGAAGACGCCGTCGATCTGCCTTGAGCACCCGGCCGCCTCAGAGACGACAGCGCCGAGTGCCGCCGGGTCGGCGAGATCCGCGACGCGGTGGATGATGCTGCCGCGGGTAAGGCCCGTGAGCATCCTCTCCTCATCCGCCGAGGGTGGCCGACGGCCGATGAGCCAGACCGTCGCGCCATGACGCTCGGCCAGATGCCGGGCGAGCGCGCGGCCGATGCCACCGGCGCCGGCGATCACGTAGCGGCCGTCGCCGCGGAAGGCTGCGGCCGGCACAAGGGCCACCGGCTCTAGCCGCTTGGCGAGCCAACGGCCCTGACGCCAGGCCAGCTCGGCATCCGCCGACGCATCGGCATCGCCGAGGACCGCCGCGACGACCCCGGCCCGGGACGACTCGACCGACCAGCCGGCGGCGTTGAGGTCGACGAGGCGCACGGCAAGACCCGGCAGGTCGCGCCCGATCGCCTTGGCCAGGGCCGTCACCGCGGCCGGCTCCGGCGTCGCGCTCTCGCCATCCATCACCGCCTGCGCATTGCCGGTGACGACGCGGAGCGTGACGCCGGTCTCGGCAAACCCGGCGTTGGCGATTGCCTTGGCCAATCTGAGGAGCGCGATGGTCGCGGTCTCACGCTGGCGCTCGTGAACAGCGACGTCGGCGGGAGCCTCTTCATCAGGGCGCCAGCCACCGAGGAAGACGATACGCGCGACCGGGCGCGGAACTTCAGCGAGCCAGGCCTTGAGCCGCTCCAGCCCATGCGCCTGGCGTCCGCGCATCATGAGCAGCACGGCACCCTCGCCGGCCGCGGCAACCAGTGCCGCGCCGAGACCGCCGTCGCCGTCGTGCGCAATGACCAGCGTGACACCCGCCTGCGTCGCCGGAGCCCGAGCCGCGACCTCGCGCCAGACCGGCCGCAGCATGCGCAGCATCGGCGTGTCGCCTGCCTCGATCCGCGGACGTGCTCCGCGCAACGTCAGCCCGTCCGTGCGCGCGACCAGGCGGCCGTCACGATCTATCAGGTCGATGGTGACGACGAGACGACCCGGACCTCCAGCAGTGCGGCGCGCATGAGCGAAGCGCGCCGTCGCCAACGGCCGCCACACGGTGAGCGCTTCGATCGACGCGGGTCGAAGGCCGTCACCCCCCTCACCCGCCAAGGCGAAGCAGAGCTGCATCGCCGCATCGAGCACGCCTGGCGCCAGGTCATCGGCCGCCCCCGCCTTCCGGTCGACGATCCGGCCGACCGCCTCGCCATCGCCGGTATGCACGGTTTCGAGCAACGCGTAGGACGGGCCATATTCGACACCGGCTGCCGCCAGCAGCGCGTACACGCGATCATGCGCCAGCATCGCCGGGCAGCGAGTCAGGAGATCGGCAAGATCGCTCGCCACTGTCTCGTGTGGCGCATCCTTTGCCAGTGTCAGTGTCGCCACGTTGCCGAGGTGAAGCGTGCGGCCGGCTGTCGCAAGGGTCTCGGTAACAGCGATCGTCACGCCTTCCGCCGGCACCGAGACCGGTGCGGTCCAGGCGATATCGGTCAATCGAAACGGTGTGCGGACGCCGGTATGGGCCACCGCCCGGGCGAGCAGCAGGGCACCTGCAGCCATGAGGCCGCCCGCGACCCGATGGTCGGCCACCAGCGGGTCATCGGCGCGAAGCGTGATCGCGTCGGCCTTCGCCGCTGCATTGACGGCCGGATCCGGCCGTGTCGACAGCCAGCAGCAGCGGCGCTCGAACGGATAGAGCGGCAGTCCCGTCCGGGAGAAACCGGCCTGGAAGTACCGCCGCCAGTCGACCGCAGCCCCGGTTACCCAAACCTCGATCGCGGCGTCGAGCTCCAGCGATGCCGACACAGTACGAGTACCCGGTGTCGCCTGGCCACGATGAGTGCCGGCGTCGAGGCCATCGGCAAAGGCCTTCAGGAGCGCCGCCGCATCGGTACGATCCGCGGCGACAAAGCCGAGTCGGTGCCGCATCGCCTCGCGGCCGAGCGCGAGCGTGCCGGCGATGTCCGCCAGCAGGTACCCATCCGCTGCGGCGAGACTTTCGGCGAGCCGGCCGGCCAGCGACCGCAACGCGGCCTCACTCCGCGCCGACAGCAAAACGGGTATCGGCAGGCCGTCCTCGACACTCGGGACGAGCGGCGGCGGCGCCTCGACGATCAGGTGGACATTGGCTCCACCCGCACCGAACGAACTGATCCCGGCCCTGAGCGCCTGTCCGTCGGGCGCGGTCCACGGCTCGGCGCTCTGCACCACGCGGAAGCCGCTGCCCTCGATGCCCATGTCTGGGTTCGGCACGGTGCTGTGCAGGCTCGGCACGAGAGTGCGATGGCGCATCTGCAGCACCACCTTGGTGAGCGCCACGATGCCGGCGGCCGACTCCAGATGCCCGACATTCGACTTGACCGAGCCGATCGGACAACCCGCCGCTCCGAAGGCGCGCTTGAGCCCGTTGATCTCGATCGGGTCGCCGAGCGCTGTCCCGGTGCCATGAGCCTCGACATAGGAGATCGATCCGGGTGCGACATCCGATCGCACCAACGCTTCAGCGATCAGCTCGCCCTGGGCCACAGGGTTCGGAACGGTGAAGCCGCTGGTGCGTCCACCATGGTTGACAGCGCTGGCGCGGATCACCGCGTGGATGCGATCGCCATCGGCGCGCGCGCGGGCGAGCGGCTTAAGCACCACCGCACCGGCACCCTCGCCCGGCACGTAGCCATCGCCGCCCTCGCCGAAGCTGCGGCAGCGACCGTCCGACGCCGAGAAGCCCGCCTTGCTCAGAACCCAGTACTTCATCGGATGCAGGCTGAGATTGACCCCGCCGGCGATCGCCACCGTGCAGTCGCCCGCGCGAAGCGCCTGCATCGCCATGTGCACGGCGGTGAGCGACGCCGAGCAGGCCGTGTCAACGGCGACGCTGGGTCCACGGAAATCGAGAAAATGGGAGACGCGGTTGGCGGCGTTCCAGTAGCCGGATGCGGTGATCGCGAGTTCGCCCTTCACTCGCGCCTCGGCGGCAAAGAGCGGATAGTCGGAATGCATCAAGCCGACGAACACGCCGCCGGCACGCCGCTCCGGACGTGCGTCGCCTGCGAACAGGCTATGGCGGCCATAACCGGCATCCTCCAGCGCCCACCACGCCACCTCGAGGAATTTCCGCGCCTGCGGGTCCAGGCTCTCGGCCTCGATCGGCGACATGTCGAAGAAGCGCGGATCGAACCGGTCGGCGCCGTCGATAAATCCGCCCCACTTGGCGTGGCTGGTCGACGGATTGTCGCGATCGGGATCGTAGAATCCAGCGAGCGGCCAGCGCTCCTCGGGTATCTCGCGGATCAGATCGGTGCCGTCCCGCAGCAGCCGCCAGAACGCCTCCAGATCCTCCGCCCCGGGATAGATGCCGGCGATACCGATGATGGCAATGGCATCGTCAACCGAGGCGGACGGCGTGATGACCGTGGCGGACGACATCACCGCCTGTACAGGGGCGGCCGGCGCCTCGGACACCCCTGCCCCGACCAACCGCGCCAGCGCCTCGCTGCGTTCGCGTTCTAGATACCCAGAGACCTCGCGCGGCGTCCGATATTCGAAGAACAGCGTCTTCGGCACGGCACCGAGGTCGCGCTCCAACGCAGCATTCAGGCGCGTGATCATCATAGAGTCGATGCCGTACTCTTCGAACGGAACCTCGGCCTCGATGCGGTCAGCCGGAAGACGTGCGACCTCAGCCAATACTCGTGCGACGTAGTCGGCTGCCGAAACAGCGCGACGCGTGTTGGGTGCATCGACACGACTGGCGTCTGCCAGCCCGAGACGACGAAGCCCGGCGGCAACGTCGCCCACGCCGTGAAGGACGACCTGCACCGGCGCCACCCCGCTCAGCGCGGCACTCAGCGCCGTGAACGCAGTCTCGGTCGGCAGTGGCACGAAGCCAGCCTCGCGCCGCAGCAGATCGGCAAGATCGACCGGCACGACCATGCCGCCGTCCTGCCAGAGCGGCCAGGCGATGGTAACGGTCCGGCCGCGACGACGGCCGGCGACAACGGCATCCGCGCGCCACGCCGCGAAGCCCGCGAGGAAGCCGTTGGCGGCGGCGTAGTCGGCCTGCCCGAAGGTCGGGAACTCGGCCGCGGTCGAGCCGAAGGCGCAGAACAGATCCAGCGGGTCGTCCCGGGTCAGCCGTTCCAGCGCCAGCGTGCCCGCGACCTTGGCCCGGAGCACGGCGGCGAGATCACTCGAGGATTTGGTCGCCGCGATGCCGTCGCGCCGCGTACCGGCCAGGTGGAAGACGGCGTGGATGGGACCGAAGGCACCACGTGCGCGATCGAGCCCGGCCTGGAGCGCGCGCGCATCGGCGACATCGCTTTGGATCACCAGCAAGCCGCCGGCCGCCTCCAACGCTGCAAGCCGGCCAACCGTGGCCACAGAAGGCGCTCCGCGCGACAGCAGCGCCACCCGGGCGCGGTGGTGATGGACTAGATGCTCGGCCAGGAGGAGACCGATCCCCCCGCTGCCGCCGGTGATGAGGCAGGTGGCGCCATCACGCAACATCGGGCTGGCCACGCTGGGCGCCGCTGCGAGCGTGCGGACCTGCCGCCTGCCGTCGAGGATGCGGACGTCGTCGGGCGCGTCACGGGTATCGGGTCGTTCGGCGAGGATCGAGTCGAGGCTCACCTCGCGTCCTTCGAGAGCGAGTGCTCGCACCCACCAGCCCGAGTTCTCCGCCGCCACGCAGCGCAACAGAGCGGCGAGCGCCCGGTGCCCGGGCGCATCGGCGAAACCGGGAGACACGAGCAAGAAACGAACGCCGGCGAGACCAGACATGCCCGCGAGCTGGCGGACGATGCCCAGCGTCAGGTCGAGCCCGAGTTGCGGGTCGATCCGCTCGATCGCCGTGTCGAGCGGCAGCGTATCCAGCTCCGACAGATTGGAGACGGCGTCCAGCACAAGCACAACATCGGCCTGCTGCCGGCCGGCCAGCGTTGCCGGTAGTCCGTCCAGCCGGTCCGCAGCCAACAGGACCGCGCCCGGCGCCGCCGTCATCCATCGATTTCTCGCCGTCGCGGGCGCGACGACGACCAGGATCCGGTCCGACACAGGTGTAGGTGCGATCGGCGCATCGACCCATACCGGCATCAGGCGCCGCGTGGCGACATCGGGCTCGGACGCGACGGCGCCCATGGCGCGCGCCACCAGACGCTCGAGGACGGCGACGGGGTTGCCCCCGGCCTCCGCCAGCACGATGTCGAAGACGGCCCCATCGCGATCGATCCGCTTGGCGCGTGCATGGACCCAGGCCGGCTCGGCATCGGAAAGCCAGCGCACGGCTCCGAGCGCGACCGGCACGAACAGTCCGGCGGGCGCGCCGGCCGCCGTACCAATGCCGGCCGCCGCCTGCATCGCCGCGTCGATAACGCCTGCTCCGCGCGCCGAGAGACCGGGACGGGTCACGAAGTGTGCCAGCGCCTCACCGTCTCCGGACCACAGGCGATCGATCAGGCGGAACGCCGGGCCGTAGGCGATGCCGCGCTCCGCGGCGACCTCATACATCCCGGCTCCGTCGACGACGCGGCCGAGGCGTGTCTGAAGGGCCGCAACATTGAGCTTCGCAGGCGATGCGGCCGGCGGCGCCACGGCAAGGCTCGCATGCTCGACGCCGGCAAGCATGAGCCGCAACGCCATCCTGCCGCCCTTCGGTTCCAGGCGCAGGTCGAACGGGCCCGTGCCGGCGATCGGCCGCGTCCACATCAGGTCGGCGAGGCCGGCCGCAGGATGTCCGTCCCGCTTCATCAGCGCCGCCGCCGCCAGTTCGATCACGGCAGCCGCCGGCAGCATCGGCGCGCCGTCGACCCGATGCTGATCTAGTCGCCAATCGCCGCTGTCGACGCGGATCGTCATGCCTGTATCGCTTGCAGGGGTCGAGACGACTGTGGCGCGGCTCAGCGGATTCCAGTAGCGCGTTCCGTCGAACGGATAGACAGGCAGACTGACGATCCGCCGCGGCCTATCGAACAGGCGCGCGAATGGCACGACGGCACCGGCCTCATAGGCCGTGGCAAGATCCGCGAGGTTACGCGTCGCCACCGCGCGGTCCACGTCATCGGCAAGACGCTGGGCGGCGGACTGCGATCCAAGCGGCGTTTTCAGAGCGGTGACAAGCGCGGCCGTGTCGCTGGCGACCACCGCTGCGCGGTGGCGATGATGCGTGCGCCTGACGGCGAGCATCCAGGCGATGTCCGCGAGGTCCCGCTCCGCCCCCCTGCTTTCGACACGAGCCACCAGCGCCGCTCTGAGACGATCGAGCGAGGCGCGACTCTTGGCCGAGAGCGGGAAGATCCACGGCCCGGTCGTATGAGCGGCCACGGGTCGTCGCGGTGCCGCCTCCAGCACGATATGGGCGTTGGAGCCGCTGAAGCCGAAGGAGCTGACCACCGCCCGCCGTGGCACGTCCGTGGGCCAGGGCGCGATCTCGGTGGCAACGCGGAAGGGGCTGCGGGCGAAGTCGATATGACGGTTCGGCGTCTTGAAGTTGAGCGTCGGCGGAATGACGCCGTGTTCGAGCGCCAGCACCGCTTTGAACAGCCCGGCAGTGCCCGCCGCCGCCATCGCGTGGCCGATATTGGTCTTGACCGAGCCTATGGCGCAGAAGCCGGCCCGGTCGGTGAACCGGCGGAAGGCATCGGTCAGCGCGTTGACCTCGATCGGGTCGCCAAGCCGTGTGCCGGTGCCATGCGCCTCGGCTAGGCGAATGGTCGAGGGATCGATGCCGGCACGCTGCCAGACCTCAACCTCGAGCGCAGTCTGCGAGGCAGCGCTGGGCGCGGTGATGCCACTGGTACGACCGTCCTGGTTGATGCCGGTCGCCAGGATGACGGCACGGATGCGATCACCGTCGCGCTCGGCATCCTCCAGCCGCTTCAGCACGGCGTCGCCGACGCCCTCGCCCGGCACGAAGCCGTCGGCACCGTCGTCAAAGGTACGACATACGCCACTTGGGCTCGCCATGCCGGCATCCGACAGATAGGCGAGGATGTCCTCGGACAGGAGGTTGATCGCGACGCCGCCTGCGACCGCAAGCTCGCACTCGCCGGCGGCGAGACTGCGGCAGGCGAGGTGCAGCGCCACCAGCGAGGAGGAGCACCCGGTGTCGACCGGGAAGGTCGGCCCCTTCAGGTCGAGCAGATAGGCGAGGCGCGCCGACAGGATCGCCATCGATCCGCCGAGCGTCTGCAGGCTGGGCGCGCCGGGCGCCACATAGCTGTTCGCCGACGCACCGACGAAGACACCGGTGCGGCTGGCGGCAAGGCCTGCCGGCACGATGCCGGCGTCTTCCAGCGCCCGCCACGCCTCTTCCAGGAGCAGCCGTTGCTGCGGGTCCATGGTCTCGGCTTCAGCCGGCGTGATGTGGAAGAACAGCGGATCGAAGCGGTCGAAGTCCTCGATCAGGCCGGCCCAGCGAGCGTTGATCGGGATCGGCGCGCCGGTACCGGGATCGTAGCTGCGCGGCACGGGGAAGCGGTCGATCTCTCGGATCGCCGCGCGGCCGGCGGCGATGTTGTCCCAGAACGTGTCCAGATCCGGCGCGCCCGGGAACCGCCCGGCCATGCCGATGATGGCGATGCGCTGGCCGTGAGCGGCTGGAGCGGCGCGCGGACGGCTATAGCCGGCATCTTCACGGTGCGGGGTCGATGCCACAGGAGGAAGCGAAGGCGGTTCCTCGCGCACCGCCGGAGCTGTCACTGCCGGCGATAGCCCCGACACATGAGCTGCGAGCGCAACGACGGTGGCGTGGCTGAACAGGTCGGTCGACCGCAAGGCGACGCCGAAGCCTTCGGCGATCTCATCGGCGATCTGTGGCGAGATGATGGAGTCGACGCCGTACTCGGCAAAGGGTCGTTCCGGATCGATGTCGTCTGGCGCGATCTCCAGAGCGCGGGCGACGATGACGCACAGCCGCTCGGTCACGCTGCCGGTTTGCGCCATCGGCGCGGGCCGTGCCTGGGGCATCGCCGCCGGGCGCGGGACCGCTCGAACGGTCGCCGTCGGCGTGCCCGGCTTCAAGGCCAGGATCACCACCTGACTGGCGTCACCGCCGCCCGGAGCGAGCTCGGCAACCGGATCGAGGCCGGCGCGCCGAAGCGCGGCACGCCAGCGCGCCCGATCGAGCAGCGGGCCGCCGGCGAGGCGCTTGGCCGGATCCGCTGTACGCCACCAGCCATCGAGCAGGCCGAAGGTGAGTGTGGCGAAGGCCTCGAGCCGTACGTTCTCGTTGACGACCAGCATCCCACCCGGACGGAGCAACGCGGCCGCATGGGCCAGGGTCTGGTCGATCCCGGTGGTGGCATGCAGCACGTTCGAGGCGATGGCGACGTCGAAGGCGGCCACGAGTTCTGGATTCGCGGGCTCGCGTTCGATGTCGAGCACGCCGTAGTCGAGCCACGGGCGGCGGTACTGCGCGCGGCCGTGCTGAACGAAGCCGGCGGACACGTCGGTGTAGAGGTAGCGAACCGGGGACGGTACATCCTCGCCGAGCCGGTCGAGGATGGCAGCGGTGGTGGCGCCGGTTCCGGCGCCGATCTCGATCGCGGCCAGCCCCGGCCGCGCCGCGGCCAGCGCGACGACGGTCTCGGCGACGATACGATTGGCCGCCTCCAGGCCGGGCTGATCGCGGTAGATCGGCTCGACCCGCTCCAGGCTGCCGCCGGGGAACAGAATGTCGGTAGCCGGCACCTCGCCACGCAGGACAGCCGGCAGCGCTGCGATGCAGTGATCCAAAAGGTCGGCCGCCGCTCCTGCTCCCGACCCCAGAGCTCGCATCGCGGCGGCGAGTGTGGAATCGATGGCCGGCGGCGCCAGCCAGTGAACCTCTCCACCTGTGCGCCTGAGAGCACCGGCATCGCCGAGCAGGTCGATCACGGCATGGGCCAGACCCGCCAGACGCGGCAAGGTGGCGAAGCGCCCGGCGACGTCGGTTACAGCCTCCCGGCTGCCCGGCCGGCCCAGCATGCCCGCCTCGGCCAGCGCCCTCGCCAGCAACGACAGCGCGTGACGCTCGACCACGGCGTGCTGGGCCGCGTCGACGGATCTGAGTCCAGCCGCCACATCGGTTGCAGCTACGATCGCGACCGCCGTCGGTCCCGAGACCGCCGTCGCGCCCATCGCCCGCCAGACCTGCTCCGACAACGCAGCATGGACGTATTGCCGTCCGCCATCGGCCAGCATCGCATCGAGTGCGGCGAGGCAAGCGTCGGACGGCATCGGGAAAATGCCTTCCGCCTTGACCTGGGCCAGCAGGTCGGCGCGCCAGGACGAGTCCGCCCACAATCCCCACTGCACGACCTGCAACGGTGCGTCCGCACCATTGCCGCCGGCCGCCATCGCATCCTCAAAGGCGCATTGCGCGGCATAGCCGGATTGCCCCGCGGCGCCCGGGAAGCCGGCGAAGGTGCCGATCGAGGAGAAGACGACGATCCGCTGCGCTCCTGCTGCGGTGGCGGCTGCGCGCAATGACACCAGACCGGCGATCTTCGGCTGGAGCGAGGCCAGGAATTCCGCCTGGCGCACCGTCGAGGCGCGGCCGAACACCGGATCGACGACGGCCTGGACGACGAGATCGACCGGCCCGCCCGCTGCCGCGAAGGCCGCTCGCGCGCCCTCCGCTGTGGTCAGGTCGGCGACCACACCATCGGCGCCGACACCGAGGCGGCGCAGTTCTTCGAGGAAGGCGGCGCGCGCACCCTCAATCGGCTTGCGACCGACCAGGATCACATGCGCTTGCCATGTCACCGCCGCATGGCGGGCGACGACGCGACCGAGTCGGCCGAAGCCACCGGCAATCAGCACCCGACGGACGGGAGCCGGCGTGGCGGACTGCAGCAACACCGGCTCGAGCCGGCGCTCCAAGCGACAGCCTGAACGGATGGCGACGGGTTCGCCGGTCCAGGCGCCTGGATCGCTCAGGAGTGCAGCGGCATCGATGGTGTCGGCTTCGTGCGGCGCCAGATCGAACAGGCGCGCGCTCGCTCGCGGCACTTCGCGGCCGAACACCACCTTGGCAAGACCGAGAACGGCAGCCTGGGACGGATCGCCCTGCTCCGATCCTTCGACCGCGTAGGCTCCCCGCGACACGGCGATCACGTCGAGGTCACGGCCGGCCGGGCCGATCGCGCGGGCAAGGGCAAGGATCAGCGTCGCCCCGGCATCGACAGCAGACTGGACAGCAACCGGGTCGGCCCTGTCGCTCGTGCGGGTCGGCAGAAGCAGCAGGCGGCCCGGACCAGTCGACGCCGAGATCCAGGCAGTCGCGGCAACGACATCACCAGCAGCGATCCGGGTGACCGGGCCGGACTCGGCCAGCGCATCCGCTAGGCGGTTGGCGAACCCATCGTTCGCGGCTACGACCATCAGCGTCGGCCGTTGATCGAGAACGCCACGGGCCAGAGTCCCGACTTCGGTCCAGACCAGACGCATCGTGCGCGGGGCCGGATCGTCGGCCGGCGCCGGTGCTGCCGTGGACGCCGTCATCTCTCGTAGCGCGAGGCCGCTGAGCGACATCAGCGGAGCGCCGGCAGACGACAGCACGTCGATGTCGACCGTGGTCTCGGCCCCGGACACGGCGCGCCGGCGCACCAGCAGATGCATGGTGCCCCATCCCGCCTCACCGTGGCAGACGAGGGTCGCGAGCGACACCGGCATGCGCGGACGCAGCGCGTCGCCGTCGCCGGCACCCGCCACCGCGGCGGCAGCCTGAATGGCAGCGTCCAGCACTCGGAGCCGCGGCGGCGCGCCGGCGCCGATCGCGACCGTGCCGACCGCGCCCTCGCGGCCGAGCGCCAGACGATCGAAGCCGCGATAGCACGGCCCGAGGAGCACGCCCGGCGCCGGCTCGGCGATGCCGCCGGTCACGATCGTCTCCGCCGCCGCCTGCATCGCCAGCACCGACGCCATGTCGGGTCGCGGGGTCGCGGGAAGAGAGTGCGGCTGGAACGACGCGATGTCGCGACCGCCCCCGTCGCTGACGCTGATGCGTCCGTCGCCGCCGGGCGCCGAGAACCTGAGGCTGGCGCCGCCGTCCGGCACGGTGAGCGGCCGAACCCACCGCACCCCGGCCAGCGCCGGCAGGTCGGTGTTGTCGAGCGCCAGGTGCAGCAGCGCGGCGGCGTGCAGGATCGCGACGCCGCCGATCCTGTGATCGCCGATCATGGGATCGTCGGGCGAGAGCGCGATCACCGTCTCATCGCCGGTGTCGGCGGCGAGCTCACCCGCCGGCCAATGGCTGACGCGCTGAAGCGGCTGGTCCGGCAGGTCGACCGCGGCGAACGCAGACGCATCGGCCCAGATATCGTCTTCACCACCCACGTAACGCGCCGCGACATCGCCTTGAGGTCCAGGCTTCGCCGTCGGAATTGTGCCACCGCTCGCCAGCGCGTCGAGACCGTCCAGCAGGTCGGTCCGGTTTCCGGCGACAAGCGCGGCGCGACAGGAGAAGTGGCTGCGCCCAAGCGCCAGCGTCGCCGCGACGTCGGCCAGCCGCACGGTCGCGCCATCACCGCGCAACCAGGTCGCCAGCCCACCGGCACGCTGAGCCAGCAATAAATCGGTCTCGGCCGAGAGCAGGAACGGCCAAGGCCCCATGTCAGCGTTCGACGTGGGACTCGGCCGCCCCTCCTCGACCAGCGCGTGGGCATTCGTGCCGGCCAGCCCGAAAGAGCTGATGCCGGCGCGCCTGACTCGGCCGTCAAACCGCGGCCAGGGCTGTGCGACATCGGCCACCGCCATCCCCTTGCCCGCGAGCTCGATGCGCGGGTTCAGCGCATGGAAGCCGGCGAGCGGCGGGATCTCACCTTGTCGCAGCGAGGCCACAGCCTTGATCAGGCCGACCAGGCCGGCCGCCTCCGAGCTGTGTCCGAGATTGGCCTTGGCCGATCCCAGCCGCACCGGCGCATCCCGTCGGCGTCCCGCCAGCGCGGCAGCGAGGCCGGCAATCTCGACCGGGTCGCCCAGCGGCGTGCCGGTGCCATGCGCCTCGATCAGGTCGATGCCATCCGCGTCGATGCCGGCGCGCTGCATGGCGAGTTGGATGACTTCCGCCTGGGCCCGGCTGTTCGGCGCGGTGATGCCGTTCGAGCGGCCGTCCTGGTTGGTCGCGGTCGCCAGCACCACGGCATCGATGCGGTCGCGATCGGCCAGGGCCTGGTCGAGTGGCTTCAGCAGGACCGCGGCCACAGCCTCGCCGATGGCGATGCCATCGGCGGCGGCATCGAACGTGGCGCAGCGGCCGGCCGGCGACAGCATGCCGGCGCTCTTCATCAGGGCGAGCGCATCGGGATCGATGAACAGGCCGACGCCACCGACCAGGGCCATCTCGCAGTCGCCCCGCGCGATGCCCTGGCACGCCAGGTCGAGCGCGACCAGCGACGACGAGCACGCCGTGTCGACGGTGAGTGCCGGCCCGCGCAGGTCGAGGTGATAGGAGATGCGCGAGGCCAGCAGCGCCGTGAGGTTGCCGGTCATGCCCCAGGCATCGGCCGCCGCCCCCTCGGCTTCCAGCAGCTTCTCGTAGCCGGACGGCGAGGCGCCGACATAGACGCCAACCCGGCGGCCGGAGATGCGGCGGGCCGGGTATCCGGCGTTCTCCAGCGCCAGCCATGCCTGTTCCAGGAACAGCCGTTGCTGAGGATCTGTGGCGCGCGCCTCCCGCGGCGACAACCCGAACAGGCCGGCGTCGAACAGCGCGATGCCGTCGAGGAAGCCGCCGACCACGCCGGCGCCGCGCCCGCCGACCAACCGCCGGCGCTCGCGCGGCAAGGGCCCGACCAGCGATCGGCCCTCACGTATCGCGGCCCAGAACGCGGCGATCGACCCGGCCGCCCCGAAGCGGCCGGAGAGGCCGATCACGGCGACCGGCACGGAATACCCCGGCTCCATCGCCTGCGGCTGAGGCTTGGAGACCTGCCCTTGCATCGGGACGACAGGCGCATCGACAGACATGCCCAGTCCCGCCAACCGCGCCACCAGCGTGGCCGGGGTCGGACATTCGAACAGCGTCTCGATACCGAGGGTGAGACCGAAGCGCCGGTTGATGCGGTCGATCAGCCGGACGGCGAGAAGCGAGCCGAGGCCGAGATCGGCGAAGCTGCGGTCGCCCAGCCGGTCGTCGACGCCGTGACCAAGCACGTCGCCGACGATCACCATCACCGCGGTGACGAGTGCCGGGGTCGATGTTGCTTGAGCCGGAGAGCGGCGATGCCTGTCCGAGTAGCGGATCATGGCCGCATCCTCTCGCGGTTCCAGGCCTCGAGTCCGGTCATGCCGGGGCGGTGCTCCGTCGTGATCAGCAGATAGCGCAGCAGGCCCTCACCAAGGGCGCGACCGAAGCCGTCCCACGATCGCTGGACGCGTTCGACCAGTTCGACACCAGCGCCGGACTTGCGCTCGCGCTCGTCTGCCAGCATGCGGTCGAGGCCCGGATCGACCAGGAAGTTTGCCACCTCGCGGCTGGCGTCGACGCAGGCGGCAATCCGAAAACCGTGACGGGCAAGGATGTCGGCATAGTCCGTCAGCGTGCTGGTCCAGGAACCGACCTCCGGCAACGCGATCGGCGCCACGGTGTCGGCCGCACAGTCGATCAGCGTCAAGGTTGCTCCGTCGTCGAGGTGGGCGGCGAGATTGGCGAACAGCCCGTCCTTGTCGCGGATGTGGTGGCCGACCTCGAAGCCGAAGGCGAGCTGGAAGCGGCCGGGGAACGCATCGGCCGCGCTGTCACGACAATGGATCTGGATCCGTTCGGAGAGCCCGGCTGCTTCGACGCGTTGCCGCGCCGCGGCCGCCTGCTCGGGCGAGATCGTGTAGCCGACAGCTTCGATGTGCGCGTGCCGACCGGCCAGATCGATCAGGTCGGTGGCGAAGCCGCAGCCGAAATCCAGCACGCGGCCGATCTTAGCGAAGTCCACGCCGTCGAAGACCACGGCCCGCATCTCGCGCTGGGCTTCGACCATCAGGCGCCAATGTGCGGGATTGGCCGTGGGGTCCTGCATGGTCCGGGTCCAGGAGAAACCGGCCACCTGCTCGGCGAACGGCGCCAGGGTCAGGTAGAGCGGCCCGGCCCGCCCGCCACCGGCGCGTGCGACGTAGTCGTAGAAGGCCGGCACTGCATCCGCCGTGGTCCCGGCGCCATCGAGCGCGAAGCGCCGCCGCGCAAAGACGCGGCGCGGACGTTCCGGGCGCGGCCCGGCATCCGCCTGCTCGACCACGACATGAGCGCTGACGCCACCGAGGCCATAGGCATGCACGCCGGCGCGCCGGGTCTGGCCGGAGGGCCAAGGGCTGGGCGCGGCATCGAGGCTGAGTCCGCTGCCTGACAGCGCCAGTTCCGGAATCGTCGTTCGCAGCCCCGTCACTCCCGGCCGGAAGCCATCGGAGACGGCCAGAACTGCGGCGACCAGCCCGGCGATGCCGCCGGCGGCATCCAAGGAGCCGAGCGCGGGCTTGACGCTGCCGACCCGCCAGTCCAGCGCCTCGTCCTTCACCTGCAGGGTCCGGAACGCGCTCTTGATCGCCGAGATTTCCGAGAGGTCTCCGTGCTTCGTCCCGGCTCCATGCGCCTCGATGTAGCCGGCGCCGGCAGGACTCGCCCCGGCATCGCCCCAGGCCGCGACGATGGCAGCCGCCTGGCTAACGGCACTCGGAAGGGTCAGCGAGCCCGCACTGCCGCCGGCATGACGGACCGCCGCGCCGGTCACCATCGCCTGCACTGCATCGCCATCGGCCCGGGCGCGATCGAGCCGCTTCAGGACCACCACGCCGACGCCCTCGCCCCGCGCCTGTCCGGACGCTGCCGCATCGAAGGCGAGGCAGCGGCCATCCCGCGCCAAGATGCCGAGGCGCGCGAGGTTGGCGGATTCGGCGTCGGACAGCAACAGGCTGACGCCGCCTACGACCGCGATCTCGCATTCGCCATGGCGCAACGCCTCGAGCGCGCGGTGAACGGCGACCAAGCCGCTGGAGCAGGCGGTGTTGATGGTTTCGCTCGGTCCGCGCCAGTCGAAGGTGAACGAGGTGCGGTTCGCCACCATGGACGGGAGGCTGCCCGGCACCGCCAGCGGGTCGTCGCCCAGATCGCCGCGACGCTCGATGAAGCTGGTCGAGTACATCGCCGCGAACACGCCGACATCGCGGCCCCTGAGAGCCTGAGGATCGAGCCCCGCATCTTCGAGCGCCTGCCAGACCGTTTCCAGGAACAGGCGCTGATGCGGGTCCATCAGCGCCGCTTCCGCCGGCGCCAGCCGGAAGGGCTCGGGATCGAACTCCTCGACGCCATCAACGAAGCCACCGAGCACCAGGCTCGGCACACCGGCGAAGCGACCGGTGGGTGGCGGCGCGAGCGCCGAGCCCCCGGCACGCAGCAGGGCGCGGAACCCATCGACGTCCGGCGCACCAGGGAAGCGACACGCCATGCCGACGATCGCCGCCTTGCGCGTGTCCGGATCGACCGCTGGCGGGACACTCGCGATGGATGCGGGCGCCGACACGCCGCCGCCCAGTGGCAGCAGCCGGTCCAGACCCTCCAGAACCTGCTCGGCCGGCAAGCCGAAATCGAGCAGGCAGGCGATCTCGTTGACCCCGATCGCGGCCACGCGGCGCATCATGTCGCGGCACTCATCAGGCGTGCCGATCAGGCTGGCAGTGCGGAAATAGCGCTGGAAGGCGAAGTCGGCGATGCGGTCGCGTTGCGCCCCGTCGATCTCGCCCGCACCCGGCGCGGCACGTGCGTGCTGGTCGAGAGCGCCCCGCACATAGCTGGTCATCGGCCCCTTGACCCGCGCCAGGGTGCGCGCTGGATCCGGATCGCAATAGGCGTGAAGCATCAGGGTGACGCGGCCGGCTGCCGGATCGAGCCCGGCTTCGCGCCGCGCCTCGCGGTAGATGCGAAGCCGCTCCGCCACGTCGTCCAGGCTGCCGCCCAGCACCATGGTCAGGACGTTGAAGCCGGCGCGCCCGGCCCAGCCGAAGGTCTCGGGGTTTCCCGTACTGGCGAGCCAAACCTTGAGATCCGGCTGCAGCGGGCGCGGATGCGGCGTGACATCGACCGGCTCGCCCTTGCCCGATCGTCGCCGCGCCGAAGCGCCGGCCCACAGCCCTCGCAGCTCTTCCAGGCGCGCGCGCAGCACGCCCTTGGCATCGGCGAACGTGTCCGGCGACAGCGCGAAGTCGTTCGGGTTCCAGCCGCTGCCGAAGGCCATGTCGACGCGGCCATGCGACAGCCGATCGACCATCGCCCAGGCCTCGGCCACCTCCAGCGGATCGTGAAGCGGCAGGATCACGCTGCCGGCGCGGATGCGGATGCGCGAAGTGACCTGGGCCACCGCGGCGGCCAGCACCGCCGGATTGGGATACGGCCCACCGAACCGGTCGAAATGCCGTTCCGGCAGCCAGACCGCTTCGAAGCCCGCCGCGTCGGCGCGCCTCGCTGCCTCGATCACCAGACCGTAGGGGTCGCCACGAGCATCCTCGGCAGCGAAGAACATGACGCTGAGCCGTGGCAGCACGACATCAGGCAACGTTGCCGGCGTCGTGACCGATGCCGCAACCGTCGTCGGTTTCATCCGCGACAGTGCCGGCACCGCGGCGCCCTTGGCGCCGATGCGAGCGCGGAGGCGTGTGGCCTCGGCGAGCAAGGTCTCGCGATCGGGCCGGGCGCTCATTCGCCAGCTACCCGGAGCGCCGCCGCGCGGCTCGCATCGAGCGCAGTCGCCAGCCCACCCGCCATCGGATGATCCACAAACAGCGCCGGCTCCACATCGATGCCGAGATCGCGCGACAGCCGTTCGGCGACATGCAGCGCCTTGATCGAGTCGAGTCCGAGATCGGCGAACGGCACCTCGCCTCCGATCCGTGTCGGATCGACGCAAAGCTGCTCGGCAAAGGCATTCCGGACGAGATCGATGGTCGCCACCTGCCCTGTATCAGCGTCTTCATCGCCCGCGGCCGCCCGCAACGCAGCGACATAGGCGGCGAGCTCATCGTCCGACAACGTGTCGAGTGCTTGGGTCGGCGCCTCGGCGAGTGGTGCCAATGCGCCTTGCGTGCCGGCAACCGCCGCCACCACCACCTCGCCGGACGCTGCCGCACGATCGAGGATGGCGATCCCGGCAGCCGCGTCGATCATGGCAAGCCCGGCCGTTTCCAGCCGGCGCCGACGCGCCGCGTCGAGCTCGCCGTCATAGATCCATTGCGGCCAGGCGACAGCGAGGCTGACGCCATGGCGTTCTCCGGTCGCTACGCGAGCGGCGCGTTCGACCATCAGGCCTTCCTGGATGGCGCAGGCAGCGGCGTAGTCGGCGCCGCCAGCGAGCCCATACCAGGCGGCGAGCGAGGAAAAGGCGACGAAGAAGTCCAGCCGATCCTCAGCGCACGCAGCGTCGAGCATGGCCGTGCCCACCGCCTTCACCGCCAGCACGCGGGCGAAGGCTGCGGGGTCCTTGCCGGCGATCGGCGCGTTGTCGACGAGCCGCGCGAGGTCGAGCACGCCATCGATGCCGCCCATCACACGCTTCAGCTCCGCCACCGCATGATCGAGCCCGGCGCGGTCGGTCAGGTCCGCGGCGGCGTAGTGCACGGACCCGGCTGGCCCGCCGATCGCGTCTAGCCGCTGTCGCGTGGCATCGCACGGCGCCGTCCGGCCGAGGATGCCGATGGTGGCGCCATGAGCCTCGACCAAATGCGCGGCGAGCGCGCGCCCGACCTCGCCAAGGCCGCCGGCGATCAGGTAACGGCCGCCGGCCCGGAACAGCGGTGGCGCCTCTTCCGACGCCTCCAGCCAGGTCCGGGCCCAGCGCCGGCGGCCCTCGCGACGATCGACCGTGGAATCGTCACCGCTTGCCGCCCCTTCCTCGGAGAGGAGGATGGCGAGTGCTTCGGGATCGACGGCTGGTGGCACCACGACGACACGCGCCTTGAATCCCTCCGCCGCCGCCGAGCGGGCGAGCGCGGCGAGACCGGCAATCGTCGCCGCCGAACCCTCTGCCGCGACGAGCAGGCGCGCGATCCGGCCGGGCCGACGCGCCATCGACCGCAGCGCCAGGAACATCGCCTGCGCCGCCGTGGCCGGCGTGGCACCGAGCGTGTCCGGCGCCACCACCAGATCGAAGGACGGCCCGTTCGCCGCGACAGCATCGACCAGTGCGGCCCAGGCCGCCGGATCGAGAGAGTCGAAGCCTGCACCAGGCACGCGGTGGAGCGCCGGCGCTCCAAGGAGCGGCTCGGTCGCCGCGAGCAGGCGGACCGAGCCGACCAACACCCATCGTTCGGCAGCACGAGGTTCGGCCGTAGCCAGAGGTGACGGCAACCAGCTCCCACGGATCAGCCGGGTCACGTGACCAGGGCTCGGCACCGATGCCGGCTCGGCGTGGGTAACCGGCGACACGCCGTCGAGCCAGTAGCGCTCGCGAGCGAACGGATAGCCCGGCAGCGTCACGACTCGACGATCGGCGGCCCAGGGCAGTCGGCTCCAGTCGACCGTCACGCCCTCGGCCCAAAGTCCGGCAAGGCCCTCGGCATCGCCAGCCGCGAGCAGAGCGTCCACCATGCGCCGCCCCTCGGCGGTTTCCTCGACCCGCCGTGCGCTCGATCCGGAGCCGCTGGCGATCACCAGTCCGGGCTCGGCGCGCCCCGTGGCAACGGCATCGAGGATACGGCCTGCAGCGGCCGCGCCGTCGACGACGGCAGCAGCGCGCAAGGAGAATGCCCGCCGACCGATCCGGAGCGTATGAAGGACCTCGGCCAGCATCGCCGCATCGGCAGCGGCAACGACAGGCCGGAGCGAGGCCGCGAGCCGCCGGAGCGCCGGCTCGTCAGCGGCAGACAGCACAAGGACGTCGCGCAGCGGCACCGTCGCGGCGCCGGAAACGCGCGCCGGTGCCTCTTCGAGAATGACGTGGGCATTGGCGCCGCCGGCGCCGAACGAGCTGACGCCCGCGCGGCGCGGCAGCGGCATCCCGTCCGATGCGGCGACGACCGGCCACGCCATTGCCTGCGCGGGCACCAGGCAGCCTGCCGCGGCAAAGTCGATCAACGGGTTCGGGTGCTCAGCATGGCGAAGCGGCGCGATGCGGGCATGGCCGAGTTGCAGCACCGCCTTGACCACCCCGGCGATGCCGGCCGCGGATTCCAGGTGTCCGACATTGGCCTTGAGGGCGCCGAGCACCAGCGGCGACAGTCGCTTACCGCCACCCAGTGCCGCGGCGATGCCGGATATCTCGATCGGGTCACCGAGCGTGGTGCCGGTGCCATGCGCCTCGACGAAGCCGATCGTGTCCGGCGGCACGCCGGCCGCACGCAAAGCATCGGCGATGACCCCGGCCTGGGCGACGGGGCTCGGCACGGAGAAACCCGAGGTCTTGCCGCCGGCGTTGACCGCGGTGGCACGGATCACCGCCTCGATGCGGTCGCCGGAGGCGATCGCGTCGTCCAACGGCTTGAGCACGATCGCGGCCACGCCCTCGCCGTCGACGAAGCCATCGGCGCCGGCGGCGAACGCCCGGTTCTCCGCGCCGGCCGACAGCATGCGCGCCTCGCAGAGATTGGCCATCTGCCGGGGATGGACAATCAGGTTGACGCCGCCAACGACCGCCGCGGCGCAGTCACCCGACCGGATCGCCTGGACCGCCAAGTGAAGCGCCGTCAGCGAGGATGAGCACGCGGTGTCGACCGCGAGGCTCGGACCGGCAAAGTCGGCGACGAAGGACAGCCGGTTGGCGATCGACCAGTAGGCAGAGGTCGCCGGAGTCGAGGCTCCGGTGTCACGCTGGGCGGCGAGCCACTGGTAGCCCGCATTCATCACGCCGACATAGACGCCGACCGCTCCGCCCGCGCTCAATCGCGCCGGTGTATAGCCCGCATGCTCGAGGGCATGCCAGGCGGTCTCGAGGAACAGCCGCTCCTGCGGGTCGATGGCGGCGGCATCGGCCGGCGCGATGCCGAAGAACAGCGGATCGAAACGGTCGATCTCGTTGAGGAAGCCGCCCCACTTCGTGTAGGCCCGGCCATCGGGCAGCCAGCGATCCGCTGGCACCGGCCCGATCGCCGAGTGTCCCTCCTCCAGCAGGCGCCAGAAGGCGTCGAGTCCGTCGGCGCCGGGGAACCGTCCGGCCATGCCGATGATCGCGATCGGTTGATCCGCCGGCCGGAAGCCAGGGCGACTGGGAATGACGGTCTCCGCCACCCGAGGACGCGGCGGCGGAGCCGGCACATCCGGCGGCGCGGCGGCGAGACCGAGGACGACACGCGCCGCGTCCTCGCGCGTGACCATGAGATGGCCGGCGAGGCTGGCCAGCGTATCGTGCTCGAACAATAAAGTCTGCGACAGCGACCCGAAACTGGCGTCGAGCCGGTCACGGATCTGCATCGCCGTCAAGGATTCAAGGCCGTACTGCTCGAACGGGTCAGCCGCGCGCATCTCGGCCGGATCAAGCTTCAGCACCTCGGCGAAGACGCCCCGCAGATGGGCCAGTACGGCTTGGCGCAGACGGTCGTCTCCCGCCGGCGATGGCGCGACGACGCTCGCGGCCTTGCGAGCCGGCACCGTGGCGGTAGCCGTCATCACCACGGCTTGCGTTGCCGGGGCCACGGCGAGGAACACCGCCTGGCCACGTCCGCCCGATGCTGCGAAATCGATGCGCTCGACGCCGGTGAATCCGGTCTCCGCCAGCCGCCGCTCCCAACCTGCGGCGTCGATCACCGGAGAATGCGCGATGCGCGACGCATCGGCCGCCTTCCACCAGCCTTCGGTCAGGCCGAAGACGAGCGTGCCGTAGTCCTGCGCGGCGATCAGCTCGGTCACCACCAACAACCCACCGGGCCGGAGCAGGCGCCGCAGCTCCGTCAGCACACGCGCCAGATCGGTGGTCGTGTGCAGCACGTTCGCGGCGATCACCGTGTCGAAGCCGCCGGGCTGCTGGCCGTTGGTCTCGACGGTCTGCTCGACGTCGTAGAGCTCGGCCGAGAACCAGTGGCGGCCCTTGCCGAAGGCCGTCTGCCCGTGATCGAGGAAGCGCCGGGACAGGTCGGTGTAAAGATAGGTCGCTGGTGCCATGCCTCGATCCAGGTCGGCGAGGATCGCGCCGGTCGTACCGCCGGTGCCGGCCCCCACCTCGATCGCCCGCCAATCCGCACCCCCTGCACGGCGGTGGGCAACGACGGCGGCGGCGGCGGCGGCGTTGTAGGTGTCGGACAGCGGGTTGCCGCGATAGGCGCCCTCGACCAGCGCGGTCGATCCGCCGGGGAACAGCACGGCGAGCGGATCAGCCGTCCCGGCCAGCAGCTCGCCGTAGCGCTCGAGCGCGGCATCCAGCAACGCACGCGGCCTCGCCAGCCACGGCTGCTCACCCAGCGTCGCTTCCAGCGCGGATGCAGCATCCGCCAGCTGCGCCGCCGGATCGACACCGGGAGCCGGCAGGCGGATCACCCCATCCCGCGTCTCGGCGTGTCCGTGGTGCCCGAGCATCGCCAGCAATGCGTCGAACAGACGAGCATGGCGCGGAACGACGCCGAGCCGTCGCGCCAGACCACCGGCCGTGAAGGCGCGGCGGGCGGAGCCAGCGGCTGCGGACAGGCTGGCCAGCAACTTCGCACGCCCGTAGCTCTCCAACCGCTCGAATGCACCGGCCGCGGTAGCGAGGCCGACGGACGGCACCGCTCTCGCGGCGTCGGCAGGCGTATCGTCGCGCAAACCGAGACGAGCAAGCGCCGCCGGCGCCGCCTTGACCACGGCCACTTGCCGTGAACGCGAGCCAAGCAGTTGGTCGAGCGCGGCGAAGCCTTCGGCCGGGCGGATCGGTCGAATGCCCGCCTCGGCGAGCCGCGCCTGGGTCGCGGTGTCGGCGACGGCGCCGATCTCGCCCCATAACCCCCAGTTCACCACCTGGACGCGGGGGGCGGCAGCGAGCGCCAGAGCATCCTGGACGGCGGAACCCGCGACGTAGTTCGCCTGCCCTTCTGCGCCGGCAAACACATTGGCCGACGAGAACATCACCACTCTGGCGTTCTGCCGGCGCGCCGCCGCGAGGACATGAGCAGTCCCCGCGGCTTTCGGAACGAAGGCGGCGCGGAACTCATCATCCGACATCTGCGCCAGCCGCCGGTCGGCGAGGACCAGCGGCAGGTGGAAGACCGCGTCGAGCCGGCCGTGCCGGGCGACGACCTGTTCGACTAGCCGCGCGACGGCCGTCTCGTCGCGGACATCCGCCGCCACGTACGTGACACCGGCAGGCAGCGTGACATCGAGCGACTGCCGTCGACCGCTGAGCACCACACGGGCACCGTGCCGTGCCGCGAGATGGCCGGCCAATGCCCTGCCAAGCCCACCGCTGCCGCCCGTGACGACACAGACGGACTCCGGCGGCAACCCCTCCCCCGTCGCCTCGATCGTCGTCCGCACCAGTCGACGCTCAAAGCGTCGGCCGCTGCGCCAGGCGACGTCACGGATCTGGGCGAAGGGACGTTCGGCGAGGCTCCGACGCGCCACCTCCGCAGGGGGCTCGACGCGATCAATGTCGACCAACACCACCTCGAGCTGGGGCAGCTCGGCGGCGAGCGAACGCGCCATGCCCGGAAGCGCCGCCGCGGCGGGGTCGAAGGCGTTACCACCCGTCACGTCGTAGAGGCCTGAGGTGATGACAATCAGTCGTGCGGGCCGTCGAGCCTGCGGGCAGCGCGACAGCACCCGCGCCACATCGAGTAATCCCAGCGCCAAGCGCTCGGCCTCGATCGCGGTTGCCACAGGATCTCCGGTCGTCGCGGAGGGATCACCGAGTACAGCGATCGTATCGACCGGGATCGGTGCCGACTGCAGCACCTGGCGCAACGCCTCGTCGTCACGGCTCCCGAGATCGATCCGCGTCACCTGCCCGACGAGACCGGCAAGCGCCTCGGCCAGCGCACCGTTGCCCGCGCCATGAACGATCATCAGGTGGAGAGGCAGATCGGCTGCCGATCCTGCCGTCGCCTCGCGCCACACCGGCACGAGCATGTCGGGCACGGGAACCGCCACGACCGAAGCGAGCCGGCGAACATGCAGGCCGCGCAGCGACACCAGCAACCTGCCGGCCATATCCAGGCCATCGACGTCGAAACGATCTGCCGCCACGGCCTTGACCCGGGTACGCACCAGGCCGGCAGGGTCGCCGTGCCAGCTTACTTGATCGATCCGATGCGGCACGCCGGCGACTTCGACATCGCCAGGGATCAAAGCGATGATCGCCTGCATGGCGGCGTCGAGCGCGGTAACCGCTGCTTCCTCGGTCGGCATGCCCGATCGCGCGCCCATTGCGGCACAGATCTCCGCTTCAGCCACCTCGCCATCGGCGAGCACCGGGCCGAGCCGGCGGAATGCGGGACCGTAATCGATGCCGAGGACGGCAAAGCGCCGGTAGACATCATCGGGGAGCAACGATCCGCCACCCGCAGGCGTCCTGATCGGCGCGACTGCGGCAGCATCATCCGCTGTCGCCGTGAGTAGAACGGCACCATCGCCGGTCTTGACGTTGATGGCGCCGCCGTCGCGCGACACCCGCAGCACCAGAGACTTGCCTGCCGCCGCCGGTCGATGCAACACGACGTCACTCAACGCTGTCGAACCGCTGGATGCCTCGCGTGCCAGCGCCAGCAGCAATGCCGCCGGCACCAGCGCCGTACCACCGACCCGGTGGTGATCGACAACCTCCGCCGACGGATCGAGCGTCACATCGGCCGGGCGCACCTGCGCCACGCCGGCCTCGATCGTCTTCGGCCAGTAGCGCCGCCGCATGAACGGCCGCGGCGGCACGAAGGTGCGCCGACCCGGCAGATCGAGGGTAGCCCAAGGCACAGGCGCACCTTGGACCCAGGCACCGACCAACGCGTCCAAGCCGGCGCCGACATTGAAGTCTGGAACCAGCGCGTCCTCGTCCGCCGGAACATGCACGTGGACGGCGGCCGCCTCGCCCGACCGCCAGCGCGTCAGCCGCTCGACCGCCTCAGCAAGACTGTCGGCAACGAAGCCGAGCCGAACCGCCATCGCCTCACGGCCGATCTGCAGCGTACGTGCGACGTCGCCGGCCGATAGATCGGCGCGACCGAAATAGAGTCGGAGGCGGTCGGCATAGGCCTGCAGCTGCTCGAGGGTCCGGGCTGAGACGACGAAGGCTAACGACCCCTTGGTCGAAGCCGGCGCGACGACCGGCGGTGGCGCCTCTACGATCAGGTGCGCGTTGGCACCGCCGGCGCCGAAGGAGCTGATGCCGGCGACAATCGGGGCGCCAGATCGCCGCGAGCGCCACGGCTCCGCCGCCGTCACCAGCCGGAGCCGCGCGGCATCGAAGTCGATGGCCGGGTTGAGCCCGCCATGCAGCAACGTCGGCGCCAGGGTCGCATGACGGAATTGCAGAAGCACCTTGGCGAGCCCGGCCATGCCGGCCGCCGCCTCGAGATGGCCGATCGAGGATTTGACCGTGCCGATCGGACATGTCCCCTCGCCCGGCTCCGCGGCGAAGGCTGTGGCGAGCCCCTCGATCTCGATCGGGTCTCCGAGCGCGGTCCCGGTGCCGTGCGCCTCGACATAATCGATGTCGGCCGCCGTCATTCCGGCGGAGGCCAGGGCGGCGCGGACGGCACCGGCCTGCGCGGCGGGGCTCGGCACGGTGTAGCCGTTGGTTCGCCCGCCATGGTTGACGGCCGAGCCGCGGATGACGCCGTGGATGCGATCTCCTGCCGCCAGCGCCGCGGCAAGCGGCTTCAGGATGGCGATGGCAACGCCCTCGCCCGGCACATAGCCGTCGCCGCCGGCAGCGAAGCTGCGGCAGCGCCCGTCGGTGGAGGCGAAGCGGCCCTGGCTCAGCCCCACATACTTCAGCGGATGCAGGCTGAGATTGACGCCGCCCGCCAGCGCCACCTCGGCCTCGCCCGACCACAGGCTCCGGCAGGCGAGATGGAGCGCCGTCAGCGACGACGAGCACGCGCTGTCCACGGCCAGGCTCGGGCCGCGCAGGTCCAGCGCATAGGACAGCCGGTTGGCGATCGACCAATAGGGCGAGCTTGCCGCCACCGGGTTGCCGAGCGCGTGCTGCTGGGCACCGAGCATCTGGTAGTCGCCATACATCACGCCGACATAGACGGCGCCCAGCCGATCGGGCCCGAGGCAGAGTGTCGACCGGGTCAGCCCGGCGTCTTCCATCGCCTCCCAGGCGGTCTCAAGCGTGAGACGCTCCTGCGGGTCCATGCGCTCGGCCTCGGCCGGTGCGATGCCGAAGAACAGCGGGTCGAAACGATCGACCTGCGCCAGGAATCCGCCCCAGCGGCCATAGGCCTTGCCCGGCCGGCCGGGCGTCGGGTCGAACACACGCCCATGATCCCATCGAGTTGCCGGAATCTCGGTGACGCAATCGCGGCCGGCGACGAGGTTCGCCCAGAAACTGTCGAGGTCCTCCGCACCGGGGAAGCGGCCGGCGACGCCGATGATGGCGATCGGCTCGGCGGCGCCGGTGCGGCGAGGACGATCTTCGACCGGTTCGGACGTCCGGACGGAGATGCGCTTGGCGCTCTTAGCATCGCTGGCACGTTCACGACGAGCCGGCGGTGCCTTGGCGGCCAGCCGAGCCGCCACTTCACCCAGGGTGCGGCACTCGTAGAACAGCGTCTTAGAGATGCGCCCGTAGTCGCGATCCAGCCGGTCGTTCAACTGCGTGACATGCATGGAGTCGAGGGCGAGGTCTTCGATCTCGCGTTCGGCCCTAAGGCGCCCTGGCGGCGCGCCGGTGACCTCGACAAGAAGATCGCGCAGGTAGGCGAGCGCGTCTTCCGCCGGCACGACCCGCGTCCCCTCGACGACGACCGCCGGGATCGCCGGCATCTCACCGGCGAAAAGACGTGCGATGCGCGCGGGATCGCCTGCCGCCACGGCGAGGCGTGGACGCCCGGCGGCGAGAGCCAGATCGAGCATCGCGAGGCCTTCGGCAGTCTCGATCCAACGGCTGCCGGTCGCGGCCCTCAGCCTGGCGTCGTCGTCATCGCGCGCCACGAGACCGCCGTCGCGCCAGAACGGCCAGTCGACGGTCACCAGCGGCAACCCGTCCCGCTCGGCCAACGCTCCCATGAAGGCATTGGCGGCGGCGTAGTCGGCCTGGCCGGCATTGCCGAAGACGGCGGCGAGAGAGCCGTAGCATACGAATGCCTGGACCGGCTGTCCTGCCAATGCATCCAGCAGCGCCGTGGTACCCGCCAGCTTCGGTGCGAGCACCGCCGCGACATCCGCCGGCGCCTTGCCGCGCAGCAACCCGTCGCGGGTGACGCCGGCGGCGTGGATCACGGCATCGACCCGCCCGAAGGCCGAGAGCGCGGCCGCGACAGCGCGACGGGCGCCACTGGGATCGGCAATGTCGGCAGCGATCTCCACAGCCTCGCCGCCGAGCCGGGTCACCTGTCGCGCCAGCTCCGATCCGGCCGCCGGCCAGGACCGCCTCGAGACCAGGACGAGTCTCGCCTTCCGCGTTTCGGCCAGATGCTTGGCGGCAGCCGTGCCGAGACCGCCCTGCGCGCCGGTGATGATCACCACCGGCCGCGCCGGCATCGACACGGCTTGAGGCGACCCGGTCACCTGGCACCAGGCACGGGTCATGCGCGCGCCACGTCGAACCAGCGCATGCTGCGCATCCGGCTGGGCGAACCCGGCCGTCACTGCCGCGAGCGGCGCAGCGGCGGCGGCGGCATCCAGCCCGAGGAGCAACAGCGAGACCTCAGGTGCCTCGAGCGCCAGGGCGCGGGCGAGACCTTCGAGACAGGCTTCCGCCGGAACGGCCTGTCCTTCGTATCGGTAGGCGCGCACCAGCCGTAAGGGCCGTCCCGGCAGCGCCTGGAGCCAGCCGGACGCCATTGCGACCATCGCCTGCACTGCCGCTTCGGCTGCGGTCGCATCGGACATAGACGCCGCCACCAGCAGCGATCTGAGATCGGCGATCCGCTCCGGCACGGTGCCGGCCGCGGCCAGCGCCTCGAAGCAGGTCCGCCAACCCGTCGCGTCGGCTGCGGGATCGAGGCGTTGTAGCCCTTCGCTGCCGGCAAGCATCGCGCCCTCGGGCAGCACGACCGCAAAGTCAGGCGTCGCCGAGGTGGCGCCCGCGTCGGGGCGCCAGTAGGGTTCATAGGCGACCACCGCGTCGGTCGTCGTGACGACATCGACGCCGGCCGCATCGCGGATCGCAGCCTCCAGGCCGATCAGCTCGGCCAGCACGACGCCATCGGCATCGAGCAGGCTGATGTCGAGCCTCACGCGGCCGGGCTCCGCTCTCCGACGCTCGACCAGGACATGGATCGCGCGGTCGAGAGAGCCATGCAGCCGGACCCCGGCGACACCCCCGGGCACGACATTCATGCGGCCGCCGGCGGCATCAGCCATGGCCAACCCGACCGCTGCCTGGATGGCACCATCGGTCACACCCGGCGGCCAGTCGAACCCACGACCATCGCCCGTAGTCAGGTCGGCCAGGACCCGGTCGCCCTGTATCGTCATGCCGGCAAGCGTGCGAAACGACGGGCCATAGTCGAAGCCGACGGCCGCCAGCGCGTTATAGGCCGCCGCGCAGTCGATGCGCCGCCCCTCTGTCCTGCGGAGTGCGGCAATATCGATCCGACGCGTCGGCACCGGATCGGCCGGCAGCAACCGCGCCCGGGCATGAAGCCGGTCCTCGGCCCCGACGAGGCGGAGAGACACGGCACCGTCATCAGCCCGCTCGACGGTCAGCCACCCCTCGTCACCGACGGCGAGCGGCGCGATGAAGCCGACATCGCCGAGCTCGAGCCTTCCGGCCTCTCTCCCGAGGCCGAGCCGGCCGCAGACCCACATCGCCTCGATGATCGCAGCGGCAGGCCAGATGGAGCGGCCGTGGTAGCGATGATCGGCGAGGCCGGGCCAGCTCTCTGCGCCGGCCAGCCGGAAGCGCAACCCGTCCAGGCTCGACTCGTTGCCCGCGATCAGCGGATGCCGACCCGACGACCCCGGACCTTGAACCAGAGGCTCCGGAGGCACGAAACGGAGCCGCTCGAACGGGTAGCCCGGCAAAGGCACGCGCACGCGGTCGCCACGATCGAAGAAAGCGGCGAGATCGACCGGCCGTCCTGCGAGGAAGGCCTCTGCCGCCGCCTCGAGCGTGTCCGGCACGACCTGCAGCCCCGCTGCGTTCTGCCGGGACGAGACCACGGCGCGGCGCGGCGACACACTCGACCTGGGTTCAAGTAGAGCTCGCGCCGACTCGCGTAGCTCATCGAGATTGGCCGCTATGATCGCGGCTCTGTGCTCAAAATGCGTGCGCCCGACGCTCGTGGTCCACGCCAGCCACGCAAACGGTGCGTCCACGGCAAGGCGAGTGAGGTCATCAAGGCGGCGGTCAAGCGCTTCGGCCGTCTTCGCCGACACCGCAACCAGGCGCGGGCCGGAGCGCGGCACCGATGCCGGGCGCGGCGGCGGCGCCTCCAGTACGACATGCGCGTTGGTGCCGCTGAAGCCGAGCGAGCTGACCGCCGCTCGTCGCGGCATCCCGCCATGGCCCTGCCAGGGCTCGGCCGTCGTCACGACGCGGAAGGGGCTGGATGTGAAGTCGATCTCGGGATTGGCGGCGGTGTAGTGCAGGCTCGGCGGCATCACGCCCCGGTCCACCGCCAGCGCCGCCTTGATGAACCCCGCGATGCCGGCGGCGGTCAGGGTATGACCGATGTTGCTCTTGACCGAGCCGATGCGGCAGAAGCCGGTCTCGGCGGTATCGGCGCGGAAGGCACGGGCGAGCGCGTTGACCTCGATCGGATCGCCGAGCTTCGTGCCCGTGCCATGCGCCTCGACCATGCCGATGCTGCGGGCGTCTATGCCGCCGCGGGCATAGACCTCGCGCTCCAACGCAGTCTGGGCAGGCCCGCTCGGCGCGGTGATGCCACTGGTGGTGCCGTCCTGGTTGACACCGCTCGCCTTGATCACGGCGTAGACATGGTCGCCGTCGGCGCGTGCCCGGTCGAGCCGTTTCAGCGCCACCACGCCGACGCCCTCGCCCGGCACGAAACCGTCGGCGCCGGCGTCGAAAGTGCGGCAAAGACCGCTCGGGCTGGCCATGCCACTGTCCGACAGGAAGACATGCAGACGCGGCCCGCTCATCAGGACCGAGACGCCGCCGGCTAAAGCCACGACATTGTCGCCGTCGACCAGCGAGCGTGCCGCCAGGTGGACCGCCACCAGCGACGACGAGCACGCCGTGTCGATCGGCAGGCACGAGCCCTTGAGATCCAGCGCATAGGCCAGCCGCGCCGACAGGATGGCGTTGGAGTCGCCGAGCGACGAACGCGCATCGACCCGGTCGCCACCCCAGCCGTCCGGTGCCACGCCGACGAACACGCCGCACTTGGTGCCGGCAAGCTCGATCCGGCCATACCCGGCATCCTCCAGCGCGTGCCAGGCCGTCTCCAGGAACAACCGCTGCTGCGGGCTCATCGCCCGCGCCTCGCCATGGGTGATGCGGAACGGCTCGGGATCGAACAGGTCGTGGCCGTCGAGGAACCCGCCCCAGCGGCTGACGGTGCGGCCCTCGCCGCCTGTTTCGGCGAAGTGCTGCCGCCAGTCCCAACGCTCGGCCGGAACCTCGGTGATGGAGCAGACCCCGTCGACCAGGTTGCGCCAGAATTCCTCGCGGTCCGCCGCGCCTGGGAAACGGCAGGCGATGCCGATCACGGCGATGTCTGTGTCGCGGCTCGACGGTTCAGTTTGCGTGTCGGCCGGCGCCGCTCGCACGGCATCGGCGACGGCGACGAGGATCGGGGCAACCGGAACGTCGGCAGGCAACGCGCCCGCGAGATGACGCTCCAGACCCGCCACCGTGGCGTGGTCGTAGATCTCGGATGGCGCCAGGGCGACGCCCAGGCTGGCGGCGAGCGCGGTCGCGATCTGCGCGGCGACGATCGAGTCGACGCCGACCTCGGCCAGCGGCCGGTCGGGCTCGATCTCCGCGACGTCAAGCCCGAGCACGCGAGCCACCACCGCAGCAACGCGGCCGGCGTGGTCACCTGCCTGCGCCGGCACCAGCCGCGCGACCGGCGGTGGCGACGGCATGACGCTCGGCACCACCGACTCGGACCACTCGCCGACGAAAAGCGTCTGGAAACTGTCGGCGGCTCCTTGCCAGCCGAAACAGGCCGGCGCCGCGAAGCCTGCCGATGCCAGGGCCGTCGTCCAGCGGGCGCGGTCGAGCAACGGCGCGCCGGGAAGCCGAGCGCCGGCATCCTCGAAGCGCCACCAGCCATCGAGCAGGCCGAAGGTGAGCGTGGCGAACAGGCTGGCCCGGGTCACCTCGTTCAGCACCAGGGCGCCGCCCGGCGCCAGCAGAAAACCGGCATGGCCGAGCGCCTCGTCGATCCGCCGCGTCGCGTGCAGTACATTGGTGGCGACGACGGCGTGATAGGCGCCCGCCTCGAAACCCTGGGCGAGCGGCGGGCGTTCGATATCGAGGAGGCGGAAGCGGGCGAATGGATGGCCTTGGGCGAACCGCGCCCGACCATGGGCGACGAAGCCCGAGGAAACGTCGGTGTAGTCGTAGGTAAGCGAACCGGCGAAACGAGCGAGAGCGTTGAGCACATGGCGACTGGTGCCGCCGGTACCGGCGCCGATTTCCAGGATGCGGACATCGCGCACGCCGTCCGCGATCAACGCCTCTGCCATCCGGGCGACGGCCTCGGCGGCCAGCCGATTGAAATGATCGGCCCAGGCGGTGCCGTCATAGATGCGCGCGACCAGATCCATGCCGCCGCCGGGAAAGATGATATCGGTCCCCGCCCGCGCCCCGGACAGCACGTCGCCCAGCGCGCCGGTGCAGCGGTCGAGCAGCTCGACATGGGCCCCGAGCGCCGGCACCTCGGCCAGCAGGGCCGTACGGCGACGCCTCGCTTCGTTCCTCGGATCACCGTTCAGCAATGCCGGATCAAGCGCCGCCACGGCATCGGCGAGCGTAGAGGCCAGCCGGCGATAGCGCGGTAGCCCAGCAACGACGGCGCCGTCGGTCAACGCAGCAAAACCGGCGAGCAGCGCCTCGGCGTAGCGATCGAGCAGGCGGAACGGATCGTTCATTCCGCCTCCGTCCCGGCGAAGCGCAGGGTCTCCAGATCGTCGACGATGCGGCCGACCACGCCAAGCTTCGCCTTCTGCACATCAGCCAACCGCACGGGGGCAGCGACGGCCCCCGGCGTGGGCCAGCAGCGACGGCGGTCAAAGCGGTAGGTCGGCAGGTGGATACGGCGGCCACGGATTTCCGGCTCTGTCGTCTCGGGCGCAGTCTCGGCGGCCTGTCGCGCGGCGGGGTCGTGGAGCTGGCGTCGGAGCTGATCTGTGCTTTCCGCGACGAATGTCGCCCGGCAACGCATGCGTCGGCGACCGACTGCGAGCGTCGCCGCGATGTCGGCGAGACGTACGTCGCGACCCGGGCCGCCGAGCCAGGCAGCCAGCGCGTCCATTCCTGCCGCCAGCGCCGTCGGACTCTCGGCCGAGAGAACGACTGGGATTGCTCCATGCACGTGCGATGCAGAAGCCGGCGGCGGCGGTGCCTCCTCGATGACTAGGTGCGCATTGGTGCCGACGAAACCGAAGGCGCTGACCGCGGCCCGGCGTGACCTCTCGCCGCGCGGCCAGGACGTCGGCTCCGTTACCGGGCGGAAGACACCACCCATGAAGTCGAGCAGGGGGTTGGCGGCTTGGAGATGCAGGGTCGGCACCATGACGCCCCGCTCCAAGGAAAGCAGCGCCTTGGCGAGCCCTGCCGCACCGGCCGCGGCCAGCGCGTGGCCGATGGCGCTCTTGGCCGAGCCGATGCGCCAGCCGCCGTCCGGCGGTACCGCACCAGCATAGGCGGCGGCCAGTGCCTCCATCTCGATCGGGTCGCCGAGCCTGGTGCCCGTGCCGTGCAACTCGACCATGCCGAGCGTGGTCGGATCGATGCCGTGGCGGACATAGATCTCGCGGATCAAACGCGTCTGCGCGGCGCCGTTCGGCGCGGTGATACCGTTGCTGGCGCCGTCCTGGTTGACGCCGGACGCGGCGATCACGGCGCGGATCGGGTCGCCATCAGCCAGTGCGTCGCTCAGCCGCCTAAGCACGAACACGCCGACGCCCTCGCCCGGCACGAAGCCGTCGGCGGCGGCATCGAGCGCACGGCAGCGGCCGCTCGGGGACAGCATGCCGGCGCTGGCGCCGGCCAAGTAGAAGGCGGGCGTCGTCATCACCGCGACGCCGCCAGCGAGCGCCATGTCGCATCCGCCCGCCCGCAGGCTCTCGCAGGCCTGATGGATCGCGACCAACGCCGAGGAGCAGGCGGTGTCGATCGACAGAGCCGGCCCGGCGAGATCGAAATGGAAGGCGGCGCGCGCCGCCAGCATCGCCGCGGCATTGCCCATGAAGCCGTGGGCATCGAACGGTGCGCCGGCACGCCTCAGCACGTCGGCATAGTCGCCGGTGACGGTGCCGGCAAAGACGCCGGTCCGAGATCCAGCCAGACCAGACCCGGCGCGGGCCGCGTCCTCGAGCGCGCGCCAGGCCTCCTCCAGGAACAGCCGCTGCTGCGGGTCCATGGCGGTCGCCTCGGTCGGCGACAGATTGAAGAACAGCGGATCGAACAGATCGATGCCGTCAAGAAAGCCGCCGTCGCCGCAATTGGTGCGGCCGGGCATACCGGGCCGCGCAGCGATGAGTGACGCATGGTCCCAGCGGCTCTCCGGCACCGGGCCGACGCGGTCGCGGCCGGCCGAGAGATCGGCCCAGAATCCGTCGAGGTCGGCCGCGCCCGGAAAGCGTCCGGACGCACCGACGATGGCGATGGGCTCGGGAACGGCGGCGTTACGCTCCGGCATCGATACAACGGCAACGCGTGGCGGCGCGGACGGGACAGGCGGAGCCGTCTCGGTCCGTGGACTCATCGCCGCGCCATGCTCCGTCCCGATGTGCCGGGCGAGCGCAATGGCGGTGGTGTGCGAGAACAGGATGGTCGGCTTCAGCTGAATCCCGAGCCGGCGGTTGATCGCGGCCACCACATCGACGCTGAGGATCGAGTCCGTGCCGTAGTCGCTGAAGGCGCGGTCCGTCCGGATCTCCGCCGCTGGCAGCTCCAGCGCTTCGGAGAGCGCACCGACGACCGCGGCCAGCACGGCATCAGTGACCGCTACCGGTTCGACCTCGATCGTACGCGCGGCCTCCCGCCGGCGCAGCAACGGATTGCGGGTTTGCGCAGCCGCCGCTGGCAGCGGATCCGCGTTCGCGACCGCCGGGCGGCGCGCCACGACGACGCCGTGTCGCCCTCCGCCTTCGATCCGCACATCCTCGAACCCGGCCGCGGCGAGCGCCCGTTGCCATCCATCGCCATCGAGCAGCGGCGAATGCGGAAGGCGTTGATCGGTCGCCGCCCACCAGCCGTCGAGCAGACCGAAGGTGGCGGTGACATAGTCGTGCAGCCGCATCATCTCGTACAGCACGACGGCGCCACCGGGCTTCAGGAGACCCCGCACCGTTGCAAGGCTGTCGGCGATCGAGGCGGTGGCATGGATCACGTTGGCGCCGGCCACGACGTCGTAGCTGCCGGGCACAAGGCCCTGGGAGGCGCCGTCGCGCCCGATGTCGAGCAACCCGGCGGAAAGCCACGGCCGACCGGCGGCGAAGCGGTGCTCGGCTTCCCGGCAGAAGCGGAGCGACAAGTCGGTGAAGCGATACTCGGCCGCCCCGCCGGACCGATCCAGCAGCGGCAGCACGACACTGGTCAACCCGCCGGTGCCTCCGCCGAATTCGAGGACGCGCGCCGTCGGGCCGGCTGCAGCGGCGATCGCCTTGGCGGCGCGATCGGTGAAGTGATCGACCATGGGGTTACCGGCGTACATCGGCATGACCCGGTCGAGGCTGCCGCCGGGAAACAGCACGTCCGTTGCCGGCCGCCGGCCACTCAGAACCTCGCGATAGGCGGCAACCGTCTCCTCGAGCAGCCGGAGATGCGCCTGGTAGGGACCGGCTGCCAGCGCGGCCCGATCCGCACCGTCAGCCGCCGCATCCATCACCCAGCCCGCGGCGACGAGGCCGCCCGTGCCCGCTGCCAATGCGCCTTCGCGCACCAGCATGTCGACCATTGCGTCGATCAGCCGGGCATGGCGCGGCGCCGGCGCCAGCCGCTCCTCGACGTCGGCGAGCCGGAAGCGGCTGCCCGCCGCACCGATCAAGCCCGCTTCGGTCCACCAGCGTGCCACCGCCCGCCGGGCGACGCGATCCAGCGCATCGTAGTCCCGCTCGGCTGCAACGAGGTCGCGTGCCTCGACCGGCTCGTCGGCGGCGGGCGCGACGACGCCAAGCGCCGCCAGCGCTGCGTCCTCGGCCTTGAGCACCAGCACCTGCACGGCGTTGCCAGCGAGCGCCCGGTCGATGGCGTCGAGCCCTTCCTCGGTGCTGAGCGGCCGTACGCCGGCCTTGCCCAGCCGCTCGCGATACTCCGGCGTGGCGACGCGGCCGACCTCGCCCCAGAACCCCCAATTGACGATACGCACCGGCCGGCCCTGACGCGCCGCCTTGAGCCCGAAGCCGTCCTTCGCGAGACAACCGGCGACGTAGTTCGCCTGTCCCGGCATCGCCGCGAAGGAGTTTGCCGAAGAGAACAACAGCAGGAAGTCGAGCGGATCGTCTGCCGTCGCCACGGCTAGCGCCACACATCCCGCCGCCTTGACCCGGAAGGCGGCAGCGAAGACGGCGTCACCCATGTGCTCGAGCGCACGGTCCTGCATGACGATGGCGGAGTGCACCGCGCCTCGGACCGCACCGAACCTCTCCCGGCCGGCCGCCACCGCCGCCGCCAGCGCGGGTGCATCGGCGCCGTCGGCCGATACATAGATCGCCTCGCCACCCAGCGCCGCGATCTCGGCAACCAGCGCAAGTTGCGGCTCGCTCTCGGGGGCGCGACCGATCAATGTCAGCCGGGCTTCGTGCCGTGTGGCGAGATCACGGGCGAGCGCCGCGCCGATGCCCCCGGTCCCGCCAAGGATCACGTAGTGTCCACGGCGGCGCCACGGCGCCGGACCGGCCGCAACCGGGCGCCGCTCCAGCCGGGCGACGAAGCGCCGGCCGTTGCGATAGGCGATCTCCCGTCCCGTCGGATCGCCCGGATCGGCGATCGCACGAGCCAGATCCTCCGCCCCAACGACGTCGACACAGGCGATCCGCCAACGCCGGCACTCCTGCGCCACCACGCGGGCGATCCCGAGCGCCGCCGTCGCGAAGGCCTGTGGATCGTCCTCCGCCTGAATTCGCTGAGCAGCCTCGGTCAACACGACGATGCGCAACGGTTCCAGCAACGCCGAGCGCTTGAGCGCCCGGAAGAATGCGAGAAGCCCGTAGACTTCGGGTGCTTCGGCATCGTCGCCCTGCCGCCCGAGCGTGATAACGACCGTGCCGAAGCTCGCCGCATCGGCCGCGAGCGCCAGCGCCGCTGCCTCCCCGCCACGGGTCGGAAGCGTGGCAAACCGGCTGGGCGTGCTGCCGATCGAGGCGCGGATACGCTCGCTCTGTCCCGCGCCGGCCGGGCCCGCAAGCACCAGGGTACAGGCAGCCGCCTCAGTCATCGTCGAAGCCGGCTCGTCGCGCCAGACGGGCACGTAGAAGTCGCCGCCGACGCCGCTGTCCAATCGCAGCGTGGCCGGCGGGCGCCGCCGGCAGGCTCCCATCGCGCGTGCAACCAGGCCGCCGAGCCGGACTATCACCGCGCCGTCGTCGCCGACGATCCAGGAATCGAAACGCACCGCCTTGTCGTCGGTCTCGCTCGGCGCCTTGAAGGCGCGAATGGTCTTCGCGCTTCCAGTCGCACCAAGGATGTCGATCGCGGCACAGGCAAATGGCACCAGCGTTCGATCGCTTGCTGCGCTCGCCACTGCAGCCACCGCCTGCAACGCTGAATCCAGCAGCGGTGGCGAGAACGGCCACCCGGCGAAGCCCTCGGCTTGCGGTGACAGCACAACCGCAGCGCCGTCCGGTCCGGCCGACAAGGCCGCGACGGCGCGGTAGGGTCCGCGATAGTCGAGCCCGGTCGCCGCCAGGCGGCGATAGAGCATCTCGCCCGTCTCTTCTCCGCCAGAGTCCATGGCCGGTGGAAGCGCCAAGTGCGGTTCGGTCCGAACGAGGCGACCGCGGCAGCACAAGCCATCGGGTCCAGAGACGCTGAACGCGATCCCGTCATCACCGGGGATCATCGACAGCTCGGCCTCGATCGGACCACCATCGGCAACCAGCGGCCGGAGCCAGACGATGTCGCGGGCGGAGCGATGACCGGGATACCCGGCCGCGTCCGCCGCCGCCATCGCCCACAGCACGTAGGCGACGCCGGGCAGCATCGGCATGCCCTGCACCCGATGACCGGCGACCAACAGATCGCCGGCCGTCACGCGCAGGCGCCGACGCAGCGGCCCGCCGACCGCCTCGCCCGGCGGCTGCCAACCCGGCTCAAGAGTTTCGGGCACCGATGACGCGAGATCGATCCAGTAGCCGGCGCCGGCAAACGGATAGGTGGGCAGCGGCACGCGGCGGCGGCCGTTGCCGAGCGGCCGCCGCCAATCCACCGCGGCACCGGCGCACCAGGACCGAGCCAGCGTCTCGACATCAACGGCATACGGCGCGGCCGGCGGCGCGCTGACTACCGTACCGGCGATGATCCCTGCGCCGCTCTCGCCTCGCGCGACCCGATCGAGCCTGGCCATCAGTTCCGTGCGATCGCTAGCCAGCACGACGGCGCGGCAATCGAGCGCCATGCGACCGCTGCCGAGAGTCCAGGCGATGTCGTCGAGCAGGCCCGGTTGATCGGTCATCGCCGCGACATGCGCGGCAAGGCGCGCTGCGACGGCGGCCAATCGGTCGGGGTTTCGCGCCGAAATCGGGAACGCCAGCGGCCGCGTCGCGCCCGGCGCGCGAGCACCGCGAATGGGTGCCTGTTCGACGACGACATGCACGTTGGCGCCGCCGGCCCCAAACGAGCTGACGCCACCTCGACGTGGTCCCGGGCGGCCGTCATGACCGGCCACCTCAGGCCAGGGAGCGAGCGACCGGGCTAAGTCGAGGCGCGCGCCGGCGAAGTCGATGCGGCGGCTGGGCGTGTCGGCGCCGAGCGTCGGCACGGTCTCGCCGTGAGCGATCTGGAGGATCAACTTGGTGAGCCCGGCGATGCCGGCAGCGGATTCCAGATGACCGATATTGCCCTTGACCGAGCCGATCCGCGCCACCGTCCCGCCCCTGCCCGCGCCATCCAACGCGTCGGCGAGGCCATGGGCCTCGATCGGATCGCCGAGATCGGTTCCTGTGCCGTGACATTCGAAGCAGGCGATGGTCGATGCCGGAACGCCGGCCGCCTCGATGGCGGCCGAGATCACGCGACGCTGGGCGGCCGTGCTGGGCACCGTGTAGCCGGAGGTGCGGCCGCCGGCGTCGGTCGCCGAGCCGAGGATGACGGCATGGATGTGGTCGCCATCGACCAGGGCCGCTGCCAGCGGCTTAAGCACGACCGCTCCGACACCCTCGCCCTGCAACGTGCCGTCGGCGCCATCGGCGAAGGGACGGCACGCGTCGCTCGGCGACAGCATGCCGATGCGGCACAGCTCGACCTGCTGCACCGGGTGGAGGACCAGATTGACGCCACCCGCGATCGCCACGCCGCACTCGCGGTTGCGCAGGCTGGCGCAGGCGAGATGCACGGCGGCGAGCGAGGCCGAGCACGCGGTGTCGACCGCGAGGCTCGGTCCATGGAAGTCGAAGTGATAGGAGATCCGGTTGGCGACCGACCAGTGGCCGCTCTGCAACACCTCGCCGGCCAGTGCCGCCGCATGCCCGACCAGGCGGTACGGCTGGTTCATGACCCCGGCGAAGACGCCGACATCGCCCGTGACGCCGGACGGCGCCGCAGCCTTCAAGCCTTCCGGCGTATAGCCCGCATCCTCGACGGCGGCCCATACCGTTTCCAGGAACAGGCGCTGCTGCGGGTCCATCAACCGCGCCTCGCGGGGGGCGATGCCGAAGAACACCGGGTCGAAGCGATCGACATCGTCGAGGAAGCCGCCGTTTAGCACGTAGCTGCGATCGCGCCGCTCTGCGTCGTGTAGCGCATAAGCATCCCAGCGCTTCGCCGGCGCGGGACCCAGCGAGGCGCGACCGGCTTTCAGGTTGTCCCAGAATGCGGCGAGGTCCAGTGCGCCGGGATAACGCCCGGCCATCCCGATCACCGCAATCGCACCCGATGCTGGGGATGCTGCCGGCGCTGCTGCAAGGCTGGCGCCGGGTGCGACAACCGGAGCAGCGATGCTCGCAGCATCCGGAAAGCGCTCGACCAGATAGCCGGCTAAGGCGGACAGCGTCTCGTGATCGAACAGCGCGGTGTCGCGAAGGCCCGGGAAGCGTTGCTTCAGCCGGTTGGTGATGCCGACGACGAGGAGCGAGTCCAGACCGTAGCCGGCCAGCGGCAGCGTCGGGTCGATCTCCGACACCGGCCGTCCGAGTGCCTGGCCGAGTTCGCCAGCGAGATAGTCGGTGATGTTCCGGCGGGCATCGCTGCCAGTCGCCGGAGACGGAACCGCCACGGCCGATGCAGGTGCGCGGCTCGCGGTCTCATCGTTCCAGCTGAGCCCGGTCGGCGCCGGCAGCCCGCCGCGCAGCCGAGCCCAATGCCGGGTCCGCGCGAACGGATATTCCGGCAGCGCTGTACGGCGCGCGTCCACCGGCCGGAACGGCGTCCAGTCGATGGCGCCGCCGGCGATCCACGTCGCTGCCTCGGGCGGCAAAGCCGGCGCGGTCATCTCGCCCTGCAGCAGGGCGATGAGGCCAGCGCGGTCGGCGGCCCGCGCCACCCAACGGGTCGGCAGGGCCTTCCGTCCTGCCATCAGCGTCCAAGCCACGTCGTCGAGCCGCAAGGCCGGCTCGGCTGCGAGCGCCGCAGCCAGCTGCGCCTTCGCCGCGCACAGCCGCTCCGCGTCCATCGCCGACAGCGGGAACAGCCACGGTCCTCCTGCGATGGCCGGTCGCGGCGATGGGGCCGGCGCTGCCTCGATCACGACATGGACGTTGGTCCCGCCGAAGCCGAAGGAGCTAACGCCGGCGCGCCGCGCGTGTGCGTCGGGCCAGGGGACGGCCGCGGTCGGCACGTGGAACGGCGTTTCGGCGAGGCGGATTTCCGGATTGAGCGCAGCAAGACCGTGGCTCGGCGGGATCACGCCCTGCTCGACCGCCAGGATGGCCTTGATCAGGCCGGCGATGCCGCTGGCCGCATTCAGATGGCCGATCGAGGCCTTGACCGAGCCGAGCGCGATGCTCCGGACCGGCAAGCCGCCGAAGACTTTGGCCAGGGCCTGGACCTCGATCGGGTCGCCGAGCCTCGTCCCGGTTGCGTGCGCCTCGATCATACCGATGTCCGCGGGATCGAGGCCCGCCACCGCCAGCGCCTCGCCGACCACGCGTGCCTGGCCGGCGACGCTGGGCGCGAGATAGTCGGCCTTGAGAGCGCCGTCATTGTTGGCGGCCGAGCCCAGGATGACGGCCCGGATCGGATCGCCATCGGCAAGCGCCCTGGCCAGCGGCTTCAGCACCACGATGCCGACGCCATTGCCGGGCACGGTGCCGTCGGCCGCGGCGTCGAACGCGCGACACTCCCCCCGCGGAGACAGCATCAGCCCGGGGATGTGGCGGTAGGCGCCCTGCGGCAACGTGATCGAGGCGCCACCGGCGATCGCCATGTCGCATTGACCGCCGATCAGCGCTTCGACGGCGGTATGCACCGCCAGGAGGGCGCTGGAGCAGGCCGACTGCACCACCATCGCTGGGCCGGTCAGCCCGAGCTTGTGAGCGATGCGCGAGGCGGCATAGTCCTTCTCGGTCGCGGTCAGCGCAAATACCGCGTCCTCGCCACCGGCGCGGGGCTCGGGGAAATAGGTCGACTGGGTGAGCGAGACGTAGGTCCCGATGGTGAAATCGGCACCGTCGGGGGCATAGCCGGCATTTTCCAGCGCCGCCCAGGACGCCTCCAGCAACAGGCGCTGCTGCGGGTCGAGGAGTGCCGCCCGGCGCGGCGGTAGGCCAAATAATACGGCATCGAAACGATCGATGTCGTCCAGCACGCCGAAAACCCGGATCACCTGGGGATCGCTGCGGTCGCCGGCACCGACTCCGGCGGCTGCGAGCGCCGCGTCGTTGAGCCGGGTGATCGAGGAGCGGCCAGAAACGAGATTTCGCCAATATTCCGCCGCCCCGGAGGCACCGGGAACGCGACAGCTCAGTCCGATCACGGCAACTGCCGTCTCGGCGACAACGATGTCGCTGCCGGCCATAGCGAGTAAGACCCCTTGTTCCCGGCCGATACTGCCGGATAAGACCTCAAAGACAACTACCTCACACCCACTTGCCTCGCCAGCCGCTATTTTTATCAGCCAATCCAGGGCAAGGCAGCTTCCCGTAAATTGCGCCGGAATGCCAACTTTTTGTTGCTGAAAAACAAGGGGAAAGAGTTGCCAACCCGTTCAGACTGGGGCTCCGACGGCAACGGGGACTGCCTTGCCGCTAATATCGTTTGGCGATGTTGACCGGCACCGCCTCTTTACGGACCTCGCCGATCAGGCGGGTCAGCACGGAGCCGTGGCCGATCTCCTCGAATTCCGGCTCCGGCTCCTGCAGCAAGTATTGAACCGACTCCATCCAGCGCACCGGATGGTCGGTCTGCTGCACCAAGTTGTGGGCGATTTCGTCGTCCTGGTAAGGCAGCGCTGTGACGTTAGCGATCACCGGCAGCATCAGCGGGCCCAGCTTGAACCCCGCGACATAGGCGCCGAACGCCGCCTTGGTCGAGGCCATGTAGCGCGAATGAAAGGCGGTGCGGACGTTGAGCGCGATGACCCGCACGCCCTTCCTGGCCTCGAAGCGAGGCGCCACGCGATCGAGCGCATCGGACGGCCCGGCCAGGACCGCCTGGCGCGGCGAGTTGTGGTTGGCCACGTCGATCGTCGTCTCGCCGCTCTCCGCCAGCGTCGCCCGGATGCTGTCGATGTCGGCGCCGATCACCGCGGCCATGCCCCCGCCCGAGGCCTCTCCCATCAGCGCTCCCCGGCGCTGCACCAGCTTTAGCCCGTCGGCGAAAGAGAAGGCCTCGGCGGCGAAGAGGGCGTTGTACTCGCCGAGGCTGTGGCCGGCGACGAAATCAGGGGTGTCGCCAAGAGCGTCGATGCGCCGGCGATACGCCATGACGCCGACGGTATAGAGCGCCGGCTGGGTATATTGCGTCCGCACCAGATTGCCGTCCGGATCCTCGAGGCAGAGCTTTCGGATCGAATATCCCAGGATCTCGTCCGCCTGCTGCTCTAGTTCACGGAAGGACTCGAACAGGTCCTTGCCCATGCCGCGTGCCTGCGAGCCCTGGCCGGGGAAGCAGAAGATGCGGGTCATCGGATATGCTCCACCACTTGTTCGAGGGTCTGCTTGTCGCGGCCGAACTGATTCATCACCGGCAACGCAGTCGCGCGCGCGCCGCCGGCCAGCCGGATGAATCCCGCAAGAGTTCCGGAAGGACCGACGTCGACAAGCACCGTCGCCGGATCGGCGGCAAGACCGCGGACGGCATCGGCGAACTGCACCATGCCGCGGTTGACGGCCCAGAAGTGCGGTGCGTCCAGGACCTCGACCGGCCGCGCCAGCGCGCAGGAGATCATCGGCAGCTGCGGCCGGCCGAAACCGAGCTGGCCGGCGATGTCGAGAAAGCCTTGCTTCGCCGTCTCGACCAGCGGCGAGTGGAAGCCGAAGCGCACCGGCAGAACGAAATTCACGCGGTCACGTGCCTGCAGCCAGACGAGGAAGGCCGGCAGATCGGCCTCCGCCAACGCCACGACGACATGGCCGGGCCCGTTGACCGCAGCCAGATGCGCCCGCCCGCGCCACTCGGGGGCATCATCGAGAAGCTCCGCACGGTCAAGCACCGCGACCAGCCGTCCGGGCGGTGCGCTGCGCTCATAGAGAGCCGCCTGCGCTCTCAGCGCCCAGAACGCCTGATCGAGGGAGAGCGCGCCGGTGACCACGGCGGCGATGGTCTCGCCCAGGCTGTAACCCAGCACCATGTCGGGCCGGATGCCGCGCGCCGCCAGCGCTTCGGTCAGCGCCCAGGCGACCGAGAGCAGAACCGGATGGGTCTCGGACAAGCGATCGAAATTCTCGCTGTCGGTCAGCGGACGGGAGAACAGGATCTCGCTGACCGTACGACCGTCGATCGGTCCGCACATGCGTTCGGCGCGGATGAGCGCGTCGCGATAGGCGGGATCGCCATCGAACAAAGCGCGGCCCATTTGAAAGTATTGCGCGCCCTGGCCGGAATACATGAACACCACGCGCCGGCGCACCACTGCTGCCGCTGCCGCCCTCCCCGCTGGGCTCTCGGCGCCGTCGGTCACCAGCGCGGTCAAAGCGGCCGTCCCACGGCGATCTCCGCCAGCGAGATCTCGGCGAAGCTGTCCACTCCGGTCAGGGCCGCGAGGTGCCTCGGGTTGACGGTGCCGACGGCACAGGCACCGAGCCCGACATCCTCGGCCACCAGGTGCAGGATGCCGAGTGCCGCGCCGGCATCGAGCAGCGCCAGGCGATAGGCGATCGCCTCATACTTCCAGGCCAGCTGGGGCAGCCTGGCGGCGAGCACGATGATGGCCGGCGGCGGCGTGCCGGGTCGCTGGATGAAGGCCGCGGCCGTTTCGAACAGCCGATCGAGCGGCGGTGCAGATGCCGCGATCCGGTCGAGCCGGTCGTCCAGCGCGTCGTGGCGCCAGATCCCCGGCTCCATGCCGTCGACGGCACGGGCGGCGAGATATCCGACTATCTCGCCGGCTCCGCCAGCAGCCGGCACCGGACGCTCGAGCCAACTCTCCGCCCCGGCACGGCGCCGCGCCGTTATCCTGAGTGTCCGCGAGAACAGCGCCTCGAGCTGCATGCGTGAGGGCGGCCGATCGGCGAAATCCCGAACCGACCGGCGGCGCTCCAGGAGATGATGGAGCGGTGCCGACTCCGCATCCGGCAGGGTCGGCCGGGATGGCGGCCCATCGCCCCAGGCCGGATCGGGCGACGGCACCACACCCTTGAAACGCGCGGTCGGACCGAAGCGCAGAGCCTCGTGCGCCGGGCGGCTGGCGGCATGGAAAACCCGATCGTGAAACGACCAGACTTTGCGGGCGTCGGATTCCGTCCGCGGCGCCAGGAACCCGGTGCGTCCTAATAGCGCCCGCGCCGCCTCGTCGCCGGCCGCCGCCTCGCCGGCCATCAGCCGCGCCACCGCGGCGGCCGCGGCCGGTTCCAGGACGAGCCGGCAGGCCGTCTCCGGCGAGTCAAGAATGGCGGCACCGGCGTCTCGGCGCAGACAGGCGAACCGGTCGACCTCGGAGCCCGCGCCCGGCGGCTCTCCGGGTTCGAAGCGATGGCTCAACGGCACGATGCTGGCGAAGGGACGATCCGAAACCGTCGCCAGCCACTCCAGTCGACCGGCCAGGCGCAGGCGCTCGAGCGCCGTCAGTGCGCAGGCAACATCGGGCAACCGGACGAGATCCTGTTCGCTCAACCCGCCCGGCGTGGCAACCCGTACCAGCGCCGACGCCGCCTCCGCCGAAGGCAGGTCGAGGCGCAGGCGACCGCCATCACCTGACACGATGGCGAGACCGGCGCCTTCGGCCACCGCAGTCGCGCTCCGATCAGCGAGGCGCCAGGCGAGCACCAGCTCAGGCATTCGTCGTCGTCCCCGTCCGTGCACGCCCGGCAGCGGCGGTATCGGTGAACCAGTGGCGCTGGCGCTCGAACGGATAGGTCGGCAGAAGCACGCGCGGCCGGCGCACGCCCTCGTCTACGACGTGCCAGTCGATTGACGCGCCACCGGCATAGGCGCGGGCCAGGACCGCCATCAGGCCGGCCCATTCGCCCCCCTCGACACCGAGCGTCGGACGGACATCGAGGCCGAGGCCCTCGGCCCGGATCATTCCTGTCAGCATCGGCAACGGCCCGCATTCGATCGCAAGTCCGGGTGCCATCCCGGCAAGAATCCGGGCGGCACTGCGGAAACGCGCGGGGTGGCGGAGGTGACGCGTCCAGTAGCCCGGCGACGCCACGACCTCGGCCGCCGGCCCTGCCTCCAGCGACGAGATGTAGGTGATGGTCGGCGCAGCATGCGGCACGGCGGCGACAGCGGCAGCGAAGGCGTCGAGGATCGGCTCCATCATCGCCGAGTGGAAGGCGTGCGGCACCGGCACACGGTGGCAGCGCAGACCATCGGCCTTGGCCGCTGCGATCAACGTCATGATTCCGGCCGTCGTGCCGGTCACCACCGTCTGATCGGGTGAATTATGAGCGGCGATGGTGACGGAGCCGCCGCTTGCCTCGAGGTAGGGCCGAAGCTCTTCCTCATCGGCCTCGACGGCCGCCATCGCCCCCTCGCCCGGCGCCTCGGCAATCAGCCGGGCACGATGGGAGACCAGGCGCGCGCCGTCCTCGAGCGAGAACACACCCGCGGTCTGGGCGGCGGCGAACTCACCTAGCGAGTGTCCGAGCACGACCGTCGGGCGGATGCCCCAGGCGCGGAGCAGAGCCGACAGCCCGGCCTGGACGGCGTAGACCGCCGGCTGCGCCAGCGTGTCGAGCGCCGCCGGGTCGTTGCCGAAGATCGCGCCGACCAGGGATCGGCCCAGCACGTCGCGGACCGGCGCCTCGCAGCGCTCGATCACCTCGCGGAAGACCGGCGCCGCCTCGAACTGCGCCGCCGCCATGGCCAGGTGATGGCCGCCCTGGCCGGAAAACAGCAGCGCCACCGTCTCCGACGCGGTCTCGGAGCCGGCCTCGACCCGCGTCCCATCCCCGTCGGCAAAGCTACGCAACGCCTCCGCCACTGCCGTCTTGGTCGTCGAGGCAATGGCGAGGCGGTGGCGGAAATGCGCGCGCCCGGTCGTCACGGTATGCGCGGCATCGGCAAGCGGTGCCCCCAGACGGGAGAGCGCATCGGCATGGCGGACGGCGAGCGCGGCAAGCGCGGTCACCGTCGGCGCCGACAAGGCATACACGTGATGGCCGCGCCGATCCGCTGCCTCGTCTTCGGGCGGCGGCGCCGCGACAATCAGATGGGCGAGCGTGCCGCTGTAGCCGAAGGAGCTGATACCGGCCAATGGCCGCGGCGAGGGCCACGTCATCGGCGCCGTCGGCACGGCGGCGGGGATGGCGGCCGGATCGAAGCCTGGCACCGGAGTGCGATAGTGCTGGTTGGGGGCAATCGCGCGGTGAGCAAAGCAGTGGATGAGCTTGATCACCCCGGAAACGCCGGCCGCGGCCTCCTGATGGCCGATCGCGCTCTTCACCGCACCGAGGATCAGCGGCCGGGTGCGGCCGGAGAATACGCGAGCCAACGCCCCCACCTCGACGAGGTCTCCGACCGCGGTGCCGGTGCCGTGCATCTCCACCATGTCGACATCACCCGGCTCGATGCCGGCGACCATAAGCGCGCGCCGGATCAATGCCTCCTGGGCCTCGCCATTGGGCGCGGCGAAGCCGTTCGACGCGCCGTCCTGGCCGAGAGCACCGCCGACCACCACCGCCTCGATGCGATCTCCATCGGCGATCGCGTCGTCCAGCCGCTTCAGGAGCACGATGCCGCAGCCCTCGCTGCGGCCATAGCCGCTGGCTGACGCGTCGAGGGTGCGGCAGCGCGCATCGACCGACAGGATGCCGGCCTGGGAGAAGGCGATGCTGAGTTCCGGCGAGAGGATCGCGTTCACGCCGCCACACACCGCCAGATTGATGTCGCCCGCCTGGAGCGACCGGCAAGCGCTATGGATCGCAACCAGCGAGGACGAGCACGCCGTATCGACGGCGATCGCCGGGCCTAGGCTGCCGTAGAAATAGGAGAGCCGCCCGGCCGCGCCCGCTGCCGAGCCGCCGAGGCTATAGATCATCGAAAGGCTCACCGCCCGCGTGTCCTTGACCTGCATCAGCTCGTAGTCATGGGTGAACAGGCCGATGAAGACACCGGTCAGGCTTCCGGCGAGGGTTCCGGGGTCGATGCCGGCGCGCTCGAACGCCTGCCAGCTGGTTTCGAGGAGAAGCCGCTGCTGCGGGTCGAGCCTCGCCGCCTCACGTCGCGACAGGCGAAAGAAGGCCGCATCGAACAGATCGATGCCGTCGATGAAACCGCCCTCGGCGCTGTCCATGAGGCCGGGCGTACCCGGCTCGGGCGCGGTCAGCTTCTCGGCATCCCAGCGCCCGCGCGGCACGGGGCCGATCGCATCGACCCCGGCCATCAGGTTGCGCCACAACGCCTCGGGATCGTCGGCGCCGGGGAAACGCCCGGCGTGACCGACGATCGCGATCGGCGCCCAGCCCCGGGCCGTGCCGGCCGGCGGCGACGGCGGAACGGCTCTCGGAGCGGTGTGGCTCCGTTCTGCCGGTACCGCGGTGCTCAGCGCCGACACGATGGCATCGACGCTCGGGAACCGGAAGAAGTAGCCGCTGTCGATGGGTCGGTTGAGACGGGTCGAGAGCAGACGGCGCAGCTCCTGCAGATCGAGAGAGTCGAGACCGAGCTCGCGCACCGGACGATCGGATGCGAAGCCGGCGGCATTCTCGGGCCGAAGCAGCGCCAGTACCGACGCGCGCACGATGGCGGCGGTGTCGAGATCAGCCGAGGCGTCATGCGTGGCCGACACCTCCGTCCCTTCGCCGCGCCGGGGATAGACCACGAGCACGCCGGTGCCGTGGTTGTCGGCATCAGCCGGCCTGAAGCCCGGCACCAGCTCGCCGATCCGCGCCCCGCGCCGGCGGTGGAAGCGGAGGATCGGGTCGACCGGCAGCCCATCGGAATCGGCGAGCGCAAGATACTGCTCGGGCGTGAGGTCCGGCCGCGCCGCGTAGTTGCCGAACCGGGTCACGCCGACGATTTCGGTCACACCCGGCTTGCAAGAGGCCCAGTCGAGCACGAAGTCGAGCAGCATGTCGCCGAGCCCGAGCGGAGCCGACGGTCCCGCAACGGCACCGAGGAACTGCAGGATCGGGCCGTCGGCCGCGCTATCCGCAAGACATGAGCCGAGCGTGCGGCCATGCACCGCATCCGCAGCCGGCAGGCGGCCGACATAGACCGCAGCCGCTACCCTGCCATCGGCTTCGGCGACCAGAACGCTGTCCGGGCGGCTTGCCAGCCTCGCCTCGATGCATGCCCGGCCGAAACGCATCGCCGGTGCCCAACCGGATTCGTCGAGCCCCTCAAGGGCGTCGAGATCACCAGGCTCCGCCAGCCTGATGCGATAGGGCCGCCGCTCGTACCATGCCGATGTGAGGCGCGTGAACGGCAGGGTCCGCGGATACCGGACGAGCGTGCCGGCGCGGGCGAACAAGCCGACCTCGGCCATCGCCAGGAGAAATGTGTGAGCTTCCACCAGGTGCTGGCCGGACAGCGCATGGTACGCATCGAAGTGGAGGTTCTCGCACTCTTCGATATGCGCACGCACGGTCATAGCCGGCAGCGCGTGCACTTCAGCGACCGCAAGCCCGCCGTCGCCGACCGTGGCGGACCAGCGCCCGAGATGCTCGACCAGCGCCTGCACGGCGTCAGCCGGATCGATGGCCGTGCCATCCGGCGCGGCATAGACGCCATCGAGCCCAAGACGACGCCGGCGTGCCGCCGCGCTCGCATCACCGGGTGGATGCCAGCCGCGATCATGGTCGAGGAACGAACGGACATGCAGCGTGCGACGACCGGCAAGCCCGGCATCGCCGAGGCGCGCCAACAAGCCGGCCGGATCGTCGATGTCGGCCTCGACCAGACGATGGGGCATGTCGCGAGCCGACAATGTCCTGCCGGCCTCGACCAGGGCGGCGGCGTTCACATCCGCCGCCACCATGACGAGCGATCGCCGGTCGCGACCGGGTGCCTTCTGCGCGGCGTCATGGATCGCCGCGAGCAGCGAGCCGTCGCCGGCGCCCATGTCGACCACCACCTCGGGCTCGTCATCGGGCTGGCTGCCGTCGAAACGGGAGCGCACCAGGGCGACCAAATCAGCGAAGAATCGTTGGTGCTGGAATCCACTGCCGGTGACGTTGAGCTGACGGTCGACATGGCCTTCGGTTCCGCCGATCGCCGACATGACCGCGCGTGCGTCGCCGAACAGCAACGCCTCCATCTGCGCCAGCATCGGCCGATACGACAGCGTCGTCGCGAGATTGAGGCCGCGCTCGAGCGTGGAGACTGATGGCCCGTCGGATTCGAGCACGCCGCTGGCGCAAGCGCCCCATCCGATGACCCGCCACAGCTGGTCAACCAGCGCCACGGCATCAGCGTCGAGCCCGCCCAAGGGGAGCCGCGACCAATCGCCTACCTTCGCCGTCCTGCCGTGCCGACAGAGCGCGACCAGGACCGGCGCGACGACGAGGCCGTCCAGCATCCCGGCCATGAGATCGTCTGCGCCGCCCCAGCGAGCCGCGACCGCGGGAAGCCAGCGAGCGAGGCGTGCCTTCGCCGCCGAGTCGCCCAGCATGCCGTCCGCGGAGACGGCGAGCAGATCCACTACATTGGCGGGGATCCGCGCCCGGTCTCCGGCGGTGGCGGCAAGCCGAAGCCCTTCGGGCGACTCATCGACCCAACCGAGGCTGATGAGCAGGCGCAGGGCTGCCGCGAAATGCCCCGCATTGGCGCCATGGTCGCGACCGAGCGCACCACGCGTGATCGGATCCGAACCCGACAGACGATCCAATACGCCGCGACTTTCCAGCGCGACGATGACCGGAATGGCGACATAGCCATGAGCATAGCGGTTGAGCTGATCGAGCATCGCCAGTTCCGTGTCTTTCTCACAACGTTCAGTGGATCAGAGTAAGAACACAACTCTCGATCCGACTGCACTTGCAAACTTGGTCCGGCCTCGGAATGCCGGCCGACAATAGTGCCGAGGTCGTCGGCCCGTCGTCCTAAAATCGGCGCCTCCTCGGAAAGACATGGAACATAATTTACCGCGGATTCAACTCGCCAGTGCATAGAGATTTAGGAGCTGGCGAGGGAGTCAAAAACTTCTTGCGGTGAACGGAAGCCGAGGGATTTTCGAGGCCTTGCGTTGAGCAAACGTTCGACCCTGGCAACTTCGGCATTGGA
>SXGS01232806.1_pt1 | contig 51002 bp, 48 predicted proteins | sample 3174681 | NCBI WGS metagenome assembly SXGS01 (sample SAMN11356861, study PRJNA531348) | freshwater metagenome | isolation source: freshwater sample F1-80 | place: China: Fuxian Lake, Yuxi | collected 2017-12-25
GCGCTTCACCGCCGTGCAGCGCTGACCGGAATTGCGATAACTCCCTTCCGCCGCCAAGGTGACAGCCAGTTCGAGGTCCGCGTCTTCCATCACGATCAACGGATCATTGCCGCCCAACTCGAGCACGAGTTTTTTGTAGCCCGCGGTTGCCGCGATGCGTTTGCCCACCGGCACACTGCCCGTGAACGCCACCACGTCGACATCGGGATGTTTCACCAACACTTCGGCAACCTCTGCCGTTGGTCCCAACAAAACACTGAGCATCGGACCCGGCAACCCCGCCGCAAACAGCAACTCCGCAAAACGCAATGCTACCAGAGGCGTCTTTTCGGAAGGTTTCAAGATCATGGGCGTGCCCGCCGCAATCGCCGGCCCAACCTTGTGAGCGACCTGATTCAGGGGATGATTAAATGGCGTGATCGCCACAGCACATCGCAACGGCTCGCGCGTCGTGAAAATCTTACGAGCCTTGCCTTGGGCCGAAATATCACAGGAAAAAATCTGTCCGTCATCGCGCAGCGCCTCGATCGACGCGAACCTCAAGACATCCACAGTGCGTCCCACCTCATAGCGCGCTTCGCGCAATGCCAGTCCCGTCTCCAAGCTGATCAGCCGTGCGAACTCATCGCGACAGGACTCCAGAGCCGCCCGAGTCTTTTCTAGGATCTCCGCCCGCTGATATCGTGTGGGTGTCTCGCGAAAATTCACGGCCGCCGAAACCGCGGCTTCCGTGTGGGTGCGACCCGCTTGCCGAACCGTTCCCGTCACTGATCCGTCAAAAGGAAATCGGACGGTGAGGGTTTCGCCTGAGGTCACGGGACGGCCGGCAACGATGCTCGAAAGATTCATGCGCGCTGTATTTGGCTGGAATCCTCGTGCTTGGCCATCCCCTATTCCAGTGAACCCGGGTGAATGCTGAGAGCCGTTCCGGTGGTAAAACGAGCTCACCCGAAGTCGTCGAGCTGCGGCCCGACGCTTCGGGTGTTGGATTATTCAATCGCTGGAAGAAGCCCTCCAGCAGGAGGTGGCGTGGTTGTGCTATTTCTGAACCACGACTTCGATGATGGTTTCAGAACCACCCCACTTCACTATTCGAACTGCGCCATATTTGGGCTGGGGTCGATCCGTTTTGAAGAGATAGATTTGACCCGTTTGGTAGGGCGCCGTCTCGGTGACTACAGGGCCGAAGAAACCAAATTCGAACGCCACTCCAAAGGTCGCGGGATTAACCTTGGCCGCGTTCTCCAAGGTGGCCAGGTTCCATGTCGACAACCGAAACTTGGTGTTCTTGAGAACGCCCACTTGGTTCAGCTCACCGAGTTTCGACGTGGCGCTCAATCGTCCCCAGAGCGACATATCCGCATTATCGGTGTTCACCACGCCCGTGGCATTGAGAAAGTTGACGCTATTTACGGAACCCGTAACCGTGCTGAAGATTTTCCTCCAGTTTTTGGCGGTACTATCGCCCAGAATACCCCCTGCCCAGCTAATCCTCCAACCTCTGGCTCCGGAGAATTCATTTTTAATGACCGTCACGATTGGCAATGGGAGGACGGGCCCCGGGGAGATGTCTCCGGCCTGACCGCGAGTCGAAACCAAGCTGCTGGCCACCAAGAGCAAGGCCAGTGCGATACGTTGCAATGCCTGCGCCCAACCTACGAGATACAAGTGCTGGTGATTCATAATCATAATTTCATCGATACATTGATTTATTGGATTGAAGCTCTATCGAGTAGGACCATTCGGTTATCGGCTTCAACCCCTACATCAGAATCATTAAGGAATCGCCACACTCAGGTTACAGCAGGCCTGCATGAATTCGTGTTCCAAGAGAGCTCGGGCCAAGTCTTAGTATTTACTTTGAACGAACACGCCCGTTTCAACAGGCTCTCAGAACGGCCGATCATCCTGCCGCCAAGTGCCTTGTGGGCCCCCTGATAAGTCCCATTGAACCACTCAAGGCTGGTCCGGATTTAACCATCGGTTCCATTACCAAAAACCCATTGAAACACCTATGAGTAAGCTTCGCTCCCGGCTCCTAATCGTTGCGACGGCGTTCGACATGGCCTTGAAAGCGCAACAGTTCACTGAGGTCAACTGGGCTCCCACCGGCACCGCCTCCCAATCCAGCACCGGCCCCGGCGGTGATGCGAGTCATGCCAACGACGGCAACACCAACCAATCCTTCTCCAGCGAATCCGTCACTATAAATGAAGCTCCCGAAGATCCGGGCTGGTGGGAAGTGGACTTGGGCGAGAGCAAGCCGATTGGACGCTTGAAAGTCTGGTTCCGACTTCTAGATGCGGGCGAATGCTCGGCGCTTTTCAACCCCTGCACCGTCCGAAACGACGACTTTACGCTGAGCATCCTCGACGCCAACCGGAAAGTCCTCTGAACGACCACGTACGCAGGCCGTCCGCCATTGCAAGTTGTCTACAATCTGCCTGCGGCAGTTTCTGGCCGGTACGTCCGATTCGAATCGCAAACACCGTTGACCACCAGCGATGGCATCTTCTCGCCGCCGGAAATTCAGGTTATCGCCCCCTACCGGAGGAAGAATTCACCCGTCTGCGCGCCGCATGGTCTGAGCCGGAATGGGAGGATGACGAAGCCGAACTCCTGAACGAACTGCTCGGCCCGAAAAGGCTGGAGGAGATCGATCCCTTCGACCAAGCCCAGCTCGCTTATGTCATACGGGTATGCCGTAAATCGCGCACGCAGTCCGATGCAGGAAGAAAACTCTTCCGCGTCACTCGGCTCGGGCGAAAGCACACCAACGATGCGGATCGACTCAGCAAATATCTTGCGCGTTTCGGGCTGGATTGGGCGACTATTCCCAATCAGATGCGACAGTAGCCACGGTTCAAAAGGGCTTCTGCTTCTGCGTGATTCCGAAGTTGGGTTGAGGACTTGACCCTAATGGAGCGAAATCTTCACTCTCTCAGTTCACTTGAAAACCTTGCCCCGATACCTCCTCGTCTGCTCGACGGCCTTGATTTTGTTCTGGAGCACCGAACTTCCCAGTCGCGCACAAGCTCCAGTGGCCAAGGCTCCCGCCCAAACACCAAGCCTGGAGGAGTATCGTAAATTCGCACTGACTCACGAGGGCGATGTCGAGCGTGGAGCCAAACTCTTTGTGGAAGAGACGCGGCTAGCCTGCTCCAAGTGTCACTCAGTGGACGGCCGGGCCACCAAAGCCGGTCCGGACCTGTTTGCAGCAGGTGACGCATTCGGGCGACGTGACCTCATCGATGCCATCCTAAAACCTTCGGCCACAATCGCCCCGGGCTATGGTACGGTGATCGTCGAAACGAAATCAGGAGACACAGTCCAAGGGGTCCTCAAACAGGCAACGGCGACGGGTTTGCAGTTGATGGACGCAGAAGGGAAGCTGTTGTCCATTGCCAAGGCCGACATCAAAGAACAGCGAGGCAGCGCGTTGTCGCTCATGCCAGAAGGATTACAAACGGGGCTTTCTCTTCAGGAATTCACAGACCTTACGGAATATCTAACCACGTTGCGCCAACCGGAATCCGCACAAGCCAGCCATCACGGCATGCCGAAGGTAATTCCCCAATTGGTGAAACCCGTGAGCGCACGACCCTTTATTTCCGAGGAACTCAAGCTGCCGCGCGCCAAGGTCCAAACTGGGCTCACGTCATTTCGCCAAGTGCCTGCGATGAGCAATGTCTTTCTGGTGCTGCATCAGCAGGGCGTCATCTGGCTCCTTGAGAAGACCGCGACGGGCGAGATCAAGACACTCTTTTCCGATCTCTCCAGTGAGGTGTTTTACGAACGCGGACCGAATGGCCTTCTCGACGTGGCCTTCCATCCCAAGTTTCGCCAGAACCGAAAGTACTACCTGAAGTATCAGGTTTTTGAGGAAGGCAAGGTGGCTACAATTGTCGTTGAAAAAACCTTCGCTTTGGATTTCAAACGCGATTCCGGGAATCCCCCGCGTCGGGTGATGACGATTGTCAGTGTGGCTGAGGACCACAGTGGTGGCTGCTTACAATTCGGTCCCGATGGCTTTCTCTACATTGTGATGGGCGACACAGGTCCACACCACGATCCCAACGGGCACGCCCAAAACCTGCAACTGCTTCTGGGCAAGTTATTGCGAATCGATATCGACCGCACGGAAGGTGTTTTGGGTTACGCCATTCCCAAGGACAATCCTTTCGTGGGCATGCCCGAGGCACGGCCTGAAATTTGGGCCTACGGCTTCCGCAATCCCTGGCGCTTCAGCTTCGATCGTATCACCGGCGATCTGTGGCTCGCGGATGTCGGGCAGGATCGCCAAGAGGAGGTGGCCATCGTACGACGCGGGGAAAACCACGGCTGGAACGTTTACGAAGGGTTTGAACCGTTCTCAAACCAGTATCGGCGCGAAGGTCGCTCCTTCACCCAGCCCATCTTCTCCTACAAGAGAAAATACGGCATCTCGGTAACGGGCGGATATGTCTATCGCGGTGACAAACAATCGTCATTCTACGGCGTGTACGTTTGCGGTGATTACATGTCAAAACGCCTTTTCGGACTGACGCAGGAGAACGGCAAACTGAAGGCCGTTCGCCAAATCGGCACCCTGCCCCAAGGACTTGTCTCCATCGGCGCTGATGAAACCGGCAACCTCTACGCGGTAGGCTTTGAGGGCATGATCTACCAGTTGGATTTCGGCGGGACGCACTTCGATGAGATCAAAAAGGAGTAGCGTGTTGGTAGCGTCTCCGAGTCCGAACGTTTTGGCGAGAGCGTGCAATCCCTCCACCGTCGACCCCGGCAACGTCCGTTCTGACTTCCTCACCGACATTAGGGCAAAGTCGAATAATTATTCAGCCATAACGATTTAACCATTGGGCAGCCATCACGAGGTTGGGGATGAATTCCCGAAGCGGCTTCGCGAGGCGACTCCATTTAGTTTTGCTGCTTTCCAATCTCAGCCACTGGGAGTTTAATCACGCCAGCCCCTCACTTGATCGCATGAAGACTTTCGCACCAACCTTGATTCTATTATTGGCGTGGGTTGCCCCACTGGCCCGTGCTGCCGAAGATCCGATTCTCATGCCTGGCGCACATTTGGAACCACTCCATACCCGCACCGCAAAACTCAATAGCGGTCTGACCGAGGGTCCGGCAGTCGCGCCCGATGGCAGCATTTACTTCACCGATATGCCATTTGGAGCAGATGACGGGATGATCCTGCGTTACGAACCCAAGACGGGACGGGTTTCTGTCTTCACCGATCGATCGGGGAAATCCAACGGTTTGGCATTTTTGTCCGACGGTTCAATGGTTTCTTGCGATGGCGCGGACGGAGGAGGTCGACGACTCATCCGCTGGGACCTCGCCACCCAGAAAGGTTCCACTCTGGTCGACCGAATCACAGGCCATCGCTTCAATTCGCCCAATGATCTCTGCGTGGACTTGAAAGGCCGGATCTATTTTACCGACCCTCGTTACGGCGGGACCGAGCCGCGCGAGCTGGAACGTGAGGCTGTCTATCGTTTAGACCGAGACGGGACGGTTACCGAAATCACGCGTCTCCCGGAAAAACCGAATGGGATCGTCTTGAGCCCCGACCAACGAACCCTGTATGTCGGCGACCACAATAACGGCGGTAATCGCCTAAAGCCCACCGATCCAGTCCCCAAACGCGGTGCCATGAAGGTCCACGCCTTTCCACTGGACGCTCAGGGTAAGGTCAGCGGGCCGCCGAAGACCCTGGTGGATTTCGGCCAAGAAAACGGTTGTGACGGCATGACGGTCGACACCGAAAGCCACGTTTATCTGGCTTGTCGAAGCCTGGCGCGTCCCGGACTGATGGTCGTGAGTCCCCAAGGGAAAGAGTTAACCTTCGTGGAGACGGGTCCACGGAACCAATCCGGGCTTTTCGAGGACTGGAAAGGCATCCCCAGCAACGTCGAGTTCGGCATCGGTGAGGACGCTCATTCCTTGTACATCACCATCGACAAGGGATTGTACCGGCTCAAAGTAAAGACTCGCGGATTTCACCCGCAGCGATCCGGAAAATAGGACCCTCCGTCACCACCTAGAGTGCGACCTCTCGATGACCCTATCCTCTGAATCCCACACGGACCATCCGCTGGTAGGTACCGGCAGCTTTCGGTACCACGCAGATGCCCAATGGGCTCGATGCCCTTCTGGTGAAGCGTTTCATTGGGTCGAGGCCAGCGGCGTTGCGTGCGATTCACGTGGTCGTGTCTTCGTGTTCAATCGCGGTCGAAACGAAATGCAGGTCTACGATTCGGATGGCACATTTCTCGAATCCTGGGGTGAGGGCAGATTCCAGCATCCCCATGGGGTTACTGTGGGGCCGGATGATTCGATCTATACCGTCGACGATTACGAACATACAGTGCGCAAGTTTACCCCGGAAGGCAGGCTGTTAATGACGTTAGGCAACCCGGGAATCCCCTCCGATACCGGTGCCACCCAAGTCGATTACCGTGGGGTGGTGCGTGGAGGACCTCCCTTCAATCTACCGACCAATGTCGCCATCGGACATGAAGGCGAACTCTATGTATCCGATGGATATGGCAACGCGCGGGTCCATAAATTCGATCCGGAAGGTCGCCTGATCCGTTCCTGGGGTAAACCCGGCGCCGCGCCAGGTCAATTCCATCTGCCACACGGAATCGCTGTGGATCGCCAGGGCCGAGTGTTTGTCGCCGACCGCGAAAACAGCCGCATTCAGATCTTTTCTTCAGACGGAGACTTCTTGGATTCCTGGGACAATCTGGCGCGTCCCTGCCAAGTGCGATTCGATCCGGCCGGGAACGCGCTGGTCGCGGAACTTGGTTACCGCTGCGCCCTCTGGCCAGGCAATCCACTGCCGCCCCCGGGTTCCACCGGCGGCCGTATCAGCATCCTATCGCCTGAAGGCAAGGTGCTTTCGCGCTGGGGCGGGGGCCTTCAACCCACGGCACCCGGAGATTTTTTCGCGCCTCACGACATTGCCTGCGATTTTCGTGGAGATATTTATCTCACCGAAGTCGTGTATTCGGCCGGGGGCAAACGAGGCGAGATCCCGCTGGACTGCCACACCCTACAGAAGTTCACGCGCTGCATCTGAACCACTCATTGAGTCATGAAAGCCTGGCGATTCCACGGATTCGGAGATCTACGTCTAGACGATATTCCCGTGCCATCACTGCGCCCGGGTCAGGTGTTGGTGGAACCTCTTTGTGTCCAACCGAGCGTCACCGAAGCCCAACTGGCCTTTGGCATCCCAACATTAGCCTACGATCGCGTGAAGCGACGGCTCGAAACCGAAGCGCCCGTCCAGTTGTTCGGACACGAATTCTGCGCACTAATCCTTGAAGTCGGACCTGGGGTCACGCGATTTCACCCCGGACAACGAGTCGCCGCACGTGCCAAGCTTCCCTGTGGATCCTGTTCCCTTTGCCTGTCAGAGCGCAGTCATCTCTGCCGCCAAGGCCCTGTCATCGGGTTCGACCTGCCGGGCTGCTTCTCCGAGGTGGCCAGTCTCCCCGCCAACGCCCTCGTTCTGGTGGACGACCGAATCTCCGACAGCGAGGCAGCCTGTCTGCAATCCCTGAGCGACAGCATCGCGGCGGTCCAGACGGCTGGTATCGAAATGGGAGATACCGTCGCTATTTTCGGTCAGGGAAGCATGGGGCTAGAATGCCTCCAGATCGCCCGTATCAGTGGAGCTGGATTAATAATTACCGTGGATGTACGCGAGGAATCTTGCCGAATCTCTCTCGAACTCGGAGCCGACCACGCCCTGAATGCTCGTACTGGCAATATCGTCGAGGCCATCCGCGAATTGACGGATGGCAATGGAGCGGATGTGGTTTTTGAATGTGCAGGCGGGAGCCCGAAACAAGGCTTGTCTGGCACCAGCACCGTGCGTCAAGCGATGGATGCGGTCCGCTCCGGCGGAAAGATCATCGGCGTGTCCTGGTTCGGCGCACCCTTTGAATTGAATGTCGACATGCTTCGCGAACGAAGCCTTCGATACATCTTCCCTGACATTAGTACCCAAGCCCACCTTCAACATACAGTGCGACTCGTCGCCTCAGGACGCGTTCGGCTCAAGCCCATGATTCGGCATGTACTGAATGGCATCGGCTCCGTACCCCAAGCCTTCGAAATCACCGCAAACAAAGGCAAATACCAGGCGCTCAACCCGGCTCAAGTGATGATGCGAGGCTCGTGATTCCAGTGGTTCGAAGGGGGCCAATTACTTCAGTGCATCCCATTCCTCTTTGGTCGCCGGACCCTTTTGATACTCCATCAGGATCTTCCATCCGCCTGGTTTCTTGAGCAGTAACCCTTCGAAATGGATCAGACTGTCCTTCTTCTCGCCCTTCTCATCCACGGAAACATACCGGAAGATTCCAGTCTCGTGAGCTGTCGCGTGGTCGCCCCATCGTTGCCGGAACCGAAATTCGACGCTGGCTTTCATTTTCCCGGAACGGGTGTCCAGGAACCCCTGCTTCCATCGCGCTAGCGCCTGGGTCAGCGGGTAACTCGTCTGGTTCACTCCCGACACCAGCACGCCTTCGTCATGGCAAGTCGCCTTGTACCCTTCGAAATCGCCCTCGCTCACCGCCCGCGAAACTTCCTTCCAATAGGCGTTCAACTCTGCCAACCGCGCCGTGGTATCCGCCTCCGCGGCCACGATATCCCACGAGACAAAACCCACCCATAACGATAACAAAACACCTAAGAATAAATGCGATTTCATAATGGCGTGCGATGGAACCACGAGTCACGAATCAAGCCTCAAATCCCAAAATCGTACTTGTCGATGTTGTCTTTGGTGAAGCGGATGGGATCGGCCATAATGACGGTCTTTGGATCGGCAGCACTCAATTGAATTTTGCCAAAACCGGGAAGCTGCGCCCCATTCTGAATGGGTTTCCTGTCGCATAACTGCTTGGCCAATCGAACGGTTAATGCGCCCAATTCACGTGGATCCCACAGGTAAAAGGATTGAAGCACACCTTCCTTGATGTAGCCGCGCATCTTGCCTGGTGTCGAGTTCCCCACCACCGCCACCTTTCCCACTTTGCCGGATCGCTTCACCGCTTCACAGGCTCCCGGAACTGAATTGGAATCGAACGCCACAATCCCTTTGAGGTTTGGCCATGCGTTCATCAGCGTTTCCATCTTCTGCCGGGCAAAATTCTCATCCTCCTTCGTGACTTCTGTGGCCACGAGCTTGAGCTTGGGATGTTTGGCTTTCGCGCGCGCTTCGCTAAAACGGCGCCAGGTGTTCAGATTGGCGGCATCCAAACTGGCAATCGCAATCGCCCACTCTCCATCGCCCCCCATTTGCTGGGCCAAATCATCGATCAACTTTTCCCCAAGCGTCTGCTCGTCGACCTGGTTGACAAACAGGTCGCGACCGCTCTCAGGGGCATCGCTGTCCCAAGTGAGCACCTTGATACCGGCAGCGTGCGCCTTATCCACAACCCGTTTCATGGCCTTGGGCTGGTTGGGCGCGATGGCAATGGCGTTCACCCCTTGCCGGATCCAGGTGTCCATGAACTTGTTCTGTTCCGATCCGCTTGGCTCGGTCGGTCCATCGTAAATCAACGTGACGCCCAACTCTGCCGCCGCGCGTTGCGCGCCTCGTTTGGCGGCGTCGAAGTAGTCAATGTTCACCAACTTGGGCAACATCGCGATCGTGATCGTACGATCCGCACCCCAACTTCGTGTGGCGAGAGCCGCAGCCGACGCGGCAAGGAACTGGCGGCGTGTGTGACGTGTCATGGAATTCTGGATCCAGAGTAGTTTGGACCATGTGGCATGGGAAGCTCTATGGAAGGGTTTGGAAGCCTAAAATTATGGGCGCAGGAGTCTTCGCATCTGAGTTCAAAGAGCCTCTGAGTTTAGCTACGGGGTTTCGGCGTGCCTTGCGCCTCTCGACGTGAGTTCAACCAGACTCCTGCGACGAGCAACAACCCTAGCAAGACGAACTGGAGATGGCTCAACTTGAATGGGAGGTGTTCCTCCCCCCAACGCGAGGCACCTCTCAAGCCTTCGTCGAGCACCGCCAATATCAACACTCCAAGAAATGTGCCTGGCAATGAGGCCATCCCGCCTTGCACCCGGGTTCCGCCCAACACCACAGCCACTATCACTCGCAGTTCCATTCCAGTCAGGGAACTGGCACTCACCGACCCATTCCGAGCGGTGAAAGTCAATGCGGCAATGGATGCCAAAAACCCTACGATCCCGTAGACTTCCAACGTGCGACGTGTGACCGGCACGCCAGCATAACGCGCCGCTACCCGGTTGCCACCCATCATTAGCACCTCCCGACGCCACCGACTGTTTTGGAACCACGTTCCAAACCCGAGAAACGCCAGAGTAATCAGGGCCAGAGTGCCCCAGAATTCTCCAAGGAATTCGTATCCAGGCACGCTCAGGAATGGTGAGTTCTCCGCCTCCCCCAGCCAGGCAAAACACAGCCCCCGATACAGGATCATGGTCCCCAACGTGGCGATAATCGGAGGGACGTCCAACCGCCCGATCAACCATCCATTCGTCAACCCCAATCCTATCCCCAGGAGCATTCCGATCGGGACCGCTGTCGCCCAAAACCTTTGCCCTTCCGAAAACGTCGACATCACACAGGCCACTAGCGCGGTTTGAGATGCCACTGACAAATCGATGCCGGCGGTGCTGATCACCAACGTCATGCCCAACGCCAGCAGAAGCGCAGGGGCTGATTGGGCCAGAAGATCCGCAAAATACCCGCGAAAATAGGTCCAGGCAGCCCCACCTGAATCGAGGCGAACCCCCGAGATCCAGGTGAACAGAGCGATCTCGACCAGCAGCAACGCAGGCAAGGTCCAGCGTTTCATGCAAGCTCCTCCATTCGTTTGCGTTTCCGATGCATGGCACAGTCAGCCCCAATCACGGAGAGAATCACCATTCCCGTGATAACCTCCTGCCAGTAAGCACTGATATCGGCAAAAATGAGGGCTTCACCCACGAAGTGTAGGAAGAACGCCCCGAGGATTGTCCCCAAAAAGCTACCTTCACCTCCAAAAATGTTGGTGCCACCCAAGACGACCGCCCCAATGACCGACAGCTCAAATCCCAAAGCCAGTCGCGACGGTTCGATCGAGGTCACCCGCGTGACATAGATCAGCGATGCCAACCCCAGAAACAGACCTCCCACGAGGAAAGCACTTTGCAGGACGCGTGAAGGCGCGATGCCCGCCAGGCGAACAGCTTCTTCATTGCTGCCCAGCGCCTGCCAAATCCGGGGCGTTCGTGCACTCCATTCCCACCCCACGGCCACCAACACCGCACCCAGCAAAAGCCAACCGGGATAGACCTTGCCAGGCAAATGAAGCGCCTCGCCCGGAATCGAAAAATACCCCGGGAAACTTGGCACTGCCGAGTCAGCCAGTATCAGCGCTAAGCCGCGATATAATGCCAGACCAGCCAAAGTGACAATGATAGGTGGCAACCGAGTGGCTCGGATGGTCCAGCCATTGAATGTGCTCAACCCGGCAGCTGTCAGGCTGCAGGCAAAGAAGCAGATCGATGGAGGCAACCCGCGGTGGACAGCGATCCCAAATACCGACCCCGCCACCGCAACGATGGACGCAATGCTGAGGTCGATCGCTCCGGTATAGATGATGCATGTCATGCCCAACCCCGCAATTAAGGTCGGAGCCACGTTGGGTCCAGCCCGCTTTAGGACTTCGGCGAAAGAACTCCCCGGTTTCAAGCAGATCCCGATCAGTCCCAAGAGCACGACAATGCCCAATGCCAGCAAAAGCAGGCGCTGGCCCAATGACCGCGAAAGTCGGCCATGGCTCGCTCTAAGAAGGACGCTGAGAGGCATTGGTCGCGGATACTTCCAGCGCCCACACTCGGTCGTCGAGCGGATTGACATCGGAATCCAGTTGGAGAGAGTGGTGACTTAGTTCTCACAAGCCACATGATTCGTGTCCTGGGATCGGCGCAGACCGTTTGTGGTGGGTTTTCCCGCCGGGAATTGTTGCGCATTGGGGGCCTGTCCTTATTTGGCTTAACCCTGCCGGAGTTGCTCAAAGCTGAGGCCCAAGGTGCCACCCTGCCCGCCAAACCCGGACCGGGCCGCGCCAAATCCGTCATACTGCTCTATCTCTTCGGCGGCCCACCCGTCCACGAGACCTACGATCCCAAGCCACTTGCGCCCAGGGAAATCCGTGGCGAATTCGGCTCCATTCCCACGTCGGTTCCGGGCATCCACTTTTGCGAGCTTCTGCCAAAATCCGCTCAATGGATGAATCGGTCGACTTTGGTGCGCTCCGCCCACCACGACTCCAACGATCACAGTGCTGGCCTGCTTCACACCATGAGCGGCCTTCCACCAGATCGTCTCGAATCCTTGGTGCCGATCCTTTCGACCCAGGCTCCTGGGATGAACGCGGTCATCGAATACTTGGCGCGGGAGGAACGCCGGGCCATTCCGGCATCGATCTGGATGCCCTGCTATCCGGGTTGGGGACAACAGATCTATCGACCTGGCCCCTACGCAGGATTCCTGGGACCGCGCTATCATCCCCTGTTCACTCAGTGCGACATTCGTGATCGATACGAACCTCGGGATTTTTACGACACCCAACGCCATCCCAAAGCGCAGCTCAATGTTCCCGCCACTCAACTCGCCCCGAGCCTAACCCTGGACCGCCTTCAGCACCGACAATCTCTGTCAGAACAACTGAGCCGCGAGAGCACTCGCATCGGTGAATCGCCGGACTATGAAAAATTCGACGATTACCAACGCAAGGCCTTCGATATCCTCAGCGCCAATGGATCAGCAGGCGGGGATAGCCCGTGGCGCGCCTTTGAGTTGAATGAGGAATCCTCAACCCTCCGCGACCAATATGGACGCCACTTGTATGGTGAAGCAGCACTCACCGCTCGGCGCCTTGTCGAACGTGGTGTTCGATTCGTTACCGTCTCGTGGGAATCCTTCGAAAAGACCGGCGCGGATCCCGCAGCCTGGGATACCCACGAGAAACACTTCTCCATCCTCAAAGACTACCGACTGCCACTCTTAGACCAAGTCTACTCCACACTTTGCGACGATCTACAGTCCCGCGGGTTGCTCGATGAAACGTTGGTGGTGGTGATGGGCGAGATGGGACGTGCCCCCAAGGTGAACAATGCCGGCGGCCGCGACCATTGGTCGTATCTCTATAACGTGCTGTTCACTGGTGCTGGCCTTAAGAAAGGTTTCGTCTATGGATCGTCCGATAACAAAGGTTACCGACCGGAGACACATCCAGTGACCCCAGGCGACATCATAGCAACCATCTATGCCGCCATGGGTATCGACACCAACAGCACTATCGAGGACGCCAACCGCCGGCCGCATCCGGTCGTTCCCGAAGGCAACCCCATCACGGCCATCCTAAGCTAGGCCAGATTCGGAATCGCGGTAGCTGACGACGCGAGGAGATGGCTTTTGGGAGCGCGGTAGCCCTATAGCGTTTTCCCTCCGAGTTGAGTTCACTAGGGCATTCTGCGGGTCTACGCGTACTGCTTTCGGAGCTCCTTCTTGTCAACCTTGCCGACACTGGTTTTAGGCACAGCGTCAACCAAGACGATTTCAGTAAGAATTGCCCGCTTGTGGATCGCGCCGCGGTCGATGAACCCATGAAGATGTTTAAATAATTCTTTGGGAGTGGTTGTCCCTCTTGCGGCCTCGTGCAAAACAACGTGAGCGCGCGGGTGTTCGTCCCACTTTGAATCCGGCACCCCAAACACCGCTACCTCCCGCACAGCCGGATGTTGGCTCAAGGCATTCTCCAATTCCAATGATGAGATCCATTCACCGCCAATCTTGACCACATCCTTCATTCGATCGATGATGCGGATGTACCCATCAGAGTCCATATAGGCGATGTCGCCGGTGTGCAGCCAACCGCCGCTCCAGAGGGCTTCGGAGGTCTCCGGACTTCGATAGTACCCCTGGGTCAACCAGGGACATTGCAACACAAGTTCCCCCACATTCTCAGGGCCGGTTGCCAGCGGCTTACCATCGGGCGACCAAACTGCCACCTGCACTAATGGCAACGGGAGACCGGTTCGGGTCAGAAAATCCAGACGTTCTTCGGGCGCCCCTTGAGCGTGTTCTGGCTTGATATGGGATGCCGCCACGATGGGGCAAGTCTCCGACATGCCGTAACCGCCTGCAATACGGATGCCGCGGGCCATGGCCTGTTGTGCCAACCCCTTCGACAAGGGCGCCCCTCCAATGATCAATTTCAGCATCGAAAAATCAATCTCCTTGCTGGCCGGATGATTCAGCAGCATTTGGATAATGGTGGGGACGCAATGGGAAAAACTGACGCGATGTTGGGCGATCAATCGCAGGAGCATCGCCGGTTCGTATCTCCCCGGGTACACCTGCTTCATCCCGAGCATGGTTGCGATGTAAGGAACGCCCCAGCCATGCACATGAAACATCGGTGTGAGCGGCATGTAAACATCGTCGACGTTAATCGAAATAGGATCTCGGTAGGCCCCGAGCGCCGCAGTTCCACTCAGCGTGTGGAGTACCAATTGTCGATGGGAAAAAAACACTCCTTTCGGATCACCGGTTGTCCCGGTCGTGTAAAACATGGTCGCTACGGTGTTCTCATCGAAATCCGGAAATTGGAAGTTCGGAGACGCGGCACCGAGTAAGGTTTCATACTCCCCGGCACACACCAACGGAGACGGGCCCGGTTGGGGGTCATCCGACAACCATACACGCTGTCGAACCGATGGCAGCTGTGCCGCCAACCCCTCGGCCAACGGGACAAAATCAGTATGAACAAAAAGCACCTTGTCTCCCGCATGATGAATAGTGAACGCGGTCTGTTCCAGCGATAGCCGGATGTTCACCGTGTGCAACACCGCTCCGATCATCGGCACAGCAAAGTACAATTCCAGGTAGCGATGACTGTCCCAATCCATCACCCCAACCTTGTCACCCGGACCAACCCCGAGCCCCACAAGCACATTCGCGAGCCGTTGAACTCGCTGGTAAAACTCTCGGTAAGTCATCTCGCGCAAGTCGCGATAGACGATGATTTGCTGCGGCGACCAGAGCAGTGCACGGTCAAATAGGTGCTTGATAAGCAGTGCAGAGGGCTGGCCTACATGCGGATACTCTTGCATAAGTAAGGGTACTCAATGAAATCGGGACGAAAGGCTAGCGAACTGCTCCCGACTGCCAAGAACCGTTTTGGATTTGAGAACAAAGTGAGCAACCGATTTGACGTCCCCTCGGTTCCCGCCTCAACTTGAACCAGGGTATCAGTCCACGATGTCGAAACCAGCAACTCACACAGCGCCTACCGCAGGTTGGCGCTGGGATCATTCTTATAGTCGCCTTCCGGATCGTTTGTACGCGAGAGTGCATCCGACTCCAGTGCGTTCGCCCAGTCTGGCTATCTTGAATCGAGATCTGGCCGATCTCCTGGGCTTGAACGCTTCGGTGCTAGAACATCCCGAGAACACAGACTGGTTTGTCGGAAATGTGCTCCCCGCAGGATCGGACCCCATGGCTCAGGCGTATGCCGGGCACCAATATGGTCACCTCACCAACTTGGGCGATGGCCGCGCCATCCTGTTGGGTGAACACCTGACTCCCCATGGCAATCGTGTCGACATTCAGCTCAAAGGGCCTGGACGAACTCCATTTTCTCGCGGAGGCGATGGCCGCGCCGCATTGGGACCCATGCTGCGCGAATATATCGTCAGCGAAGCCATGCATGCCCTTGGAATCCCGACAACCCGAAGCCTGGCGGTAGCCGCCACCGGCGAATTGGTGTTTCGAGAGGAACCCTTGCCCGGCGCCGTGTTGACTCGAGTTGCCGCCAGTCACATCCGAGTAGGTACCTTCGAATGGGCCGCCGCCCGCGACGATCGCGAGTCCCTGGAAGCCCTCGCGAATCACACCCGACACCGTCATTATCCATCACTCGCGGACGCGGAAAATCCCCATCTGGCCTTTCTGAACGTAGCCGTCGAACGTCAGTCAGAACTGGTTTCTCGGTGGTTGCTGGTCGGTTTCGTTCACGGAGTGATGAACACGGATAACATGGCGTTGTCCGGCGAAACCATTGATTACGGGCCATGCGCCTTCATGGATGCGTATGATCCCGGCACGGTCTTCAGCTCCATCGATCATCAGGGACGCTATGCCTACGCAAAACAACCGCGCATCGCGCAATGGAACCTCGCGCGATTTGCCGAAACCTTGCTGCCACTGCTGCATCCCGAAGAGTCCAAGGCGTTGGATCTTGCGAACGCCGCGATCGATTCCTTTGACGACCGATTCAAGCAACATTGGCTCGCGGGCATGCGCGCTAAACTAGGTTTGTTCAACCAGGAAACAGAAGATCACACCCTGATTGAACAATTGCTTGATTGGATGCGAAAACAGAAGGCGGACTTCACCAACACATTTCGCCAACTGTCCATGGGGTCATCGATACCCACCGAAACTCCTGTCGATCCTGAATTCAGCGTCTGGCATCAGCGATGGCAACACCGTTTGTCTCGCCAACCTCAATCGCTCGACCAGGTGCTTGCCCAGATGCGACGGCATAACCCCGTCGTCATCCCACGAAATCATCAGGTGGAGGAAGCGCTGGCAACCGCAACCAAACATCGTGACCTCGCCTTGGTGCACCGATTATTGAAAGCACTTTCGAATCCGTTCGACGAGTCGCCGGACAATGCGGAATACCGATCACCGGCACCTCCAAGTGGAGGTGTCTATCGGACATTTTGCGGCACCTGACCGTCGCGATCCCACTCCCACTCCCACTCCCACTCTCGGCCGATCCAGTGATCAATTAAACAACCGAGGACGAGGACGTGTCCCGCGGGCCTTCCCGTCTAACTGGTCTCGCACATGGTTGTGCCGACCCTGGACCCAATCTTTCAACGGCATGTTGTCAATTTCAACGGCATCCGGGAAACCCCGAGGGCGATATCCGTCCCGCGCAAACTCCCGATCATGGCGAGGTTGGCTTGTGTCGCCATCATCGGGACCCAGGGTCTTGAGCACGGTTCGTTCGAAATCCGCCTTGGCGCGTTTTGATTCCGCAAAGACCACAGGTTTGTTCACGGCAGCGATCCGATCGATATCGGCCGCTAGGCGGGCTGGGGAGAAGATATTGGTAAGAAGCGCGGCACAATGGGCTCGGTACTGTCGGCTGAAGGTGCGATCGCTCATGCACCGTTCCACGAGTAGATTGGGATCGCCGTTGGGCCGGAGTACACTGAAGAGCATTTGGCTTTTTGACGAACCCGATACTGGGTGCATGCCGAAGGCCTCGTTCACATCCCAGGGAATGAACGTGGACTTATGGGTCGCGGGATGCACATGTAGAAAATAATTGTGGCCGTTCCCGATAAAGGAATCCAAATTGGCCAGTATGGAATTCAGGGCAACAAATTTGAGCAATGCATCGGGGTCGATGAATTCTGGGAGCCGCGTGGAGAAGTCTTGGGGACTGGCTTCCTGAATGAACCGCACAAACGCGATAAATGACGCTGCGGTCTGGGGATCCACCTCACCCTTAGGGTCATAACGATCGGGGTAATTGGACCAATCGTCCCCCAAATACTCCAAGCCGCGCATCATCTCCGGCTTGAGCAATAACCCTTTTTTGGAGCCAAAGTGGCGTTTGAGAAAATCCCCCTCGACAGCTTCCACCAACGTGTAGAGTCCCAGGTGCTGTTTCTCGAGACGACCTGGAATGGTCAGATACACCCGGGCGAACGCCGTACGCGGCGCCGGAATTCCAGCTCGACGAAACAAATCATACGCCAGGGCCTCTCGCATTTGGGTGGCATCATTGACGTTGTTATTTAAGTAAAACTCTTCCACCCCCTTGAATCGCCGCCCTGGCGTCCCTCGATCGAAATCGAGTTTGAAGGGACGTTTGTAGGCATTGGGAGCACGCACAAACGAACTCACGCCTTTGAACCGTACCGCCACATTGGTGTACGTTTGGCCGTCGCCTTCCAGAGTGCAATACACCCAAGGATACCGAGAATGACCCTCCAACGCCGCCACAGCCGCAGCACGGGCTCGCGTCGAATTGGGATTGGCAGCCGTCGGTTGACCTTGAGGACGTTGCTGTGGAGCCTCATCTCCGCCGAACACTCCTCGAAGAATTCCTTCAAACAAACCACCACCACCACCACCCGGATTCCCCATGCCACCACCACCGTGGCGATCTCTAGGACCACCGTTCGATCCCAGTTTCTGCCAATCCGCTGGCGAAACGGTCAGATGAATCGTCCAAAGGTTGGTTAATCCAAAGACATTTGTCCCCTGCGTCAATACCGCGCCCCCGGGCGCCGGCTCTGCGGTAGAGCCAGGGAAGGAGGCAGCTGAAACCCATTGAAGAAGCACCAGCATCAACGGTAAGATCCGTCGAACGTACTCATCGGTTTGGCGGACGACATGCCCCCTCAACCCCGAGACAATTAGTTCCCAGGTCTTTTCAGCGCAGACCATATTGGTAAGCGTCCGCAAGTCCTGGCAGATTGTCCATGGTGATTCTCCACCAGTTATCGGCGTTTCAAGGCATCGCGTCGTTTGGTCGGAATCGAAAACACCAGGTCGTCCGGACTTGTGGCGGAGGCAATCGGTTCCGCGTGACAGAACGGCTTGTCCTGGGTACTCCCTGTCGAACATGATTCAACGGCTCTTGTTACTAGCGCTCGCCTGTCTCGCTCAAGTCGGGATCGCGGAAGAAGCGTTCACGCGTGCGGAAGCGATTTACGGACGCAAGTTCGGCACCGCGTTGACCCTGGACGTGATCCAACCCAAAAATGCCAACGGCTATGGAGTTTGCGCCATGATCAGTGGCGGATTTTTCTCAAGCCACGAAGGTATCAACCCAGGCTACATGAAAGAATTACTCGATCGCGGCTATACCGTGTTCGCTGTGGTGCATGGCTCTCAACCCCGATTCACAATTCCCGAGATTTATTCCGATATTCACCGCGCGGTACGTTTTGTGCGTGCCAATGCGGTCAAGTACCAAGTTAAGCCCGAACGACTTGCCGTGTTTGGAGCCAGTGCCGGTGGCAATCTTTCCCTCACTCTAGGCACGCAAGGGAAACCCGGCGACCCTTCCGCGAAAGACCCCGTTGATCGCGAAAGTAGCGCGGTCCAGGCTGTCGCTTGTTTCTTCCCTCCGACAGACTTCATGAACTGGGGCGAACCGGGTGACGAGCAAGTCGGAATCGGCCGAGTGGGGCGCCAATTTTATCCCGCATTTGGCTCGCAATCCGATAAGCCTGAAACGCGTGCGGCCTTGGGACGGCAGATTTCCCCAATCCATTTCGTGACCCGCTCGATGCCGCCCACACTCATTGTCCATGGGGATTCCGATAGGCTGGTGCCGATTTACCAAGCCGAGATTTTTCAAAAGAAGGCCCAAGACGCAGGCGCCACCTGTGAATTGGTCCGCAAGGAGGGTGCCGATCATGGATGGCCAAACATGGAAAAAGACATCGCACGTTTTGCCGACTGGTTCGACAAACACCTGCGAGGGATTCAGAAGAATTAGTCGGGTGTCTCGCCACCTCGAGGCCGCCTGATGCCCCAGCGAACCACGGAAGACCAATCCCCGGACAACACCCCGACGAAATCCCGGCCCTGACACCTGTCGATCCGTGCGCTAGGTTGAATTCCGCTCGTGAAGCCAATCCTCTTTTATCTCGGTGGATTTCCAGTGCGCGCCTTTGGCCTGCTGGTAGGGCTGGGTTTTGTCCTGGGGCTTTGGACCTCAGCACGCCGAGCGAGCAAAGCCGGCGTGGATCCAAACGCCATCTACGACCTGGGACCGTGGCTGCTGGCGGGCGGACTCATCGGCGCTCGAATTCTCTACGTGATCACATTTTGGCGCACCGAATTTGCCGAACAGCCCCTCACGGAAGTCTTTAAGATCTGGAATGGTGGTTTGGTTTTTTACGGCGGTTTGATCCTGGCGATTGCCGTCGGAATTGTGCGCGTGCGTTACCTCAAGCTGCCCTTATGGACACTTGCGGATTCCCTGGCCCCCGGAATTGCGTTGGGACACGCGTTCGGCCGTTTGGGATGCCTGATGAATGGATGCTGCTTTGGACGTCCTGTGGAATTGCCTTGGGCCATTCGGTTCCCCGTCGATCACGCCACCCACGGTGCTGGAGTCCACCCGGCACAGATTTATGAAGCGCTCCTGGATCTGACCCTTTACGGCTGCCTGGCCTGGTGGTTTCCTCGGCGAAAATTCAATGGCCAGATTTTTTCCTTGTACCTCATCGCTTACGCCTTCGTTCGCAGCTTCAGCGAGTACTTTCGCGGTGATTATTCCATCACATCCGCCCCGCTACAAGGTGTGTTCACTCCCGGCCAAGCCATGAGCGGTTTGATACTGCTCGCGGGAATCGCCTTCTGGGCGGTTCTTCGAAACCAGCCGCGGGTTCCAACGCCAACCCCCAACGAATCCAAGTGACCGACCGACCCACCGAAACCTTGACCATTCAGAAGACCCTCCGATCCACGCGACTGGACCGATTCCTGCACGCGCAATTTCCTGAGATATCCAGGAGCACCCTCCAGCGGCTTATCATCGAGTGTAAAATCACGGTCAATGGGGCCGCAATCAAACCCACGCACACGCCCCGAGCCGGCGAGGTAGTCACCATCACGTGGCCCCGTGCCGAACCTGGAAACCTCAAGCCCCAAGAGATCCCACTTGAGATCCTGCACGAAGACGAGGATTTACTCGTGATCAATAAACCAGCCGAGTTGGTCGTCCATCCAAGCGCTGGTCACGAGGACGGAACCATCGCCAACGCTGTCATGCATCATTGTGAGGGAGAACTGAGCGGCATCGGCGGCGTGGAACGCCCCGGCATCGTCCATCGTCTCGACTTAGGCACCAGCGGATGCCTGATCATCGCCAAACACGATCGCGCACACATTTCTCTGAGCGAACAATTCGCCGACCGTACTGTTGAAAAGATCTACCAATGCATTGTCTGCGGCCATATCACGCCGACTGCCGGTGACATCAAGGCCAACATCGCCCGGCATCCGACGCATCGAAAGCGAATGGCCGTTACCAACACCGCCAAAGGTCGCATCGCGTGGACAAGTTATCAATTGCAGCAGCTGCTGAACGAATCCTCCTTCATCGAAGCCCGACTCCACACCGGACGGACCCACCAAATCCGGGTGCATTTTCAACACCTGGGTTTTCCCATCCTCGGCGATGACGTGTACGGCAAACGGCAAACCAACCGGATCGCCAAAGAGACTGGCTATCAACCGCCACGCCAACTCTTGCACGCGCGAAAACTGGCTCTCAAACATCCGCGCACCAAGCAGTTCATGGAATTCAACGCCCCGCTTCCCGAAGATTTTAAAGCGGCGCTCGAAGCCCTGCGTCCCCTGTCGAAGCCCAGTCGCCGTTGATTCCGTGGCCGCATGCCGAACTTGGATGGTTTCGTCCCCAAATTCGTTGCGGTAGGACCTTCTCTCTCCTTAACTTCGGCCTGTGCAAGTACCCCCGGTTTTTGTTCCGCCACATCGACTGCTCATGGGCCCAGGCCCAAGCATGGTCTCCCCCTCCATCTATGGGGCCCTCGCCCGCCCGACTCTCGGCCATCTCGATCCGGAGTTTGTCCGCATGATGGAAGAGGTCAAAGTCATGCTGCGACAGGTCTTTCAGACCCAGAACGACATGACTTTCCCAATCAGCGGAACTGGAAGTGCCGGCATGGAGTTCTGCTGTGCCAACCTCATCGAACCCGGAGATGAGGTCATCATCGGTGTCAACGGCGTCTTCGGCACCCGAATGTGCGACGTCGCCGAACGGTGCGGCGCCAAGGTCACAAAGGTCGAAGCTACTTGGGGCCGGATCATCGAACCCCAACAGATAGCCGAGGCGCTCCAAAAAGTGTCGAAACCGAAATTCGTGGCAATCGTCCACGCCGAAACCTCCACCGGCGCACTCACTCCATTGGAAGAAATTTCGCGCCTCACCCATGACGCCGGGGCTTTGTTCCTCGTCGACGCGGTAACCTCGCTGGGCGGTTGTCCGGTGCGAGTCGACGCCTGGGGAATTGACGCCATCTACAGCGGCACTCAGAAGTGCCTGAGCTGTCCGCCGGGGCTGTCCCCGGTGTCGTTGAGCGCCAACGCCCTCCAAGCCGCACGAACTCGCAAGACGAAAGTCCAAAGCTGGTATCTCGATGTCAATCTGTTGTCGTCCTACTGGGGACAGGAACGTGTGTATCACCACACAGCGCCGATCAACATGAACTACGCCCTGCATGAAGCATTGCGACTTGTTTTGATCGAGGGCCTGGAAGCGCGATTTGAACGCCACCAATCCATGCACCACGCCTTGCGTGATGGCCTTTCAGCACTGGGCTTGGAAATCGTTTCGCAAGCGGGACATCAGCTTTGGCAACTCAATGCCGTCGGAGTCCCCGCCGGTATAGACGAAGCCGGCCTGCGCAAACGGCTGTTGGTAGATTTCGGCATTGAAGTCGGCGCTGGCCTCGGCCCCCTCAAAGGCAAGATCATCCGAGTGGGCCTGATGGGCGAAACCGCCTCGCGCGGCAATGTCGATCGATTCCTCGCCGCCTTGCGCACTTGCCTGGGGAAATAGCCAATCAACTCAAGCAGCAAACAAAGCGGTGGAGGGCCACCGCGCTCCAAAGCCGCCGACATTCGAGCCATACGACGACACCCTTTGGAGTACGCGCAGTCCTCTGCCGCTTTCATTCTTCCACGCCAGTTCACCCAGCAATTCCCCAAAAGCGGTGGAGGGCCACTGCGCTGCAAAGGCGCCCACGGACTGTCGCGGCGACGCTTTTCCATTGAGGATCGCGAGGACCTCGTGCAAAGGTTTGACGCGCACTCCCCCATGAATCGTCATCGAACACCCACAAAGCGCCTGATTCCGATGGGTTTTACTCTCATCGAACTGCTCGTGGTCATCGCCATTATTGCGATTCTGGCGTCGATGCTCCTACCCGCACTTAGCAGAGCGAAGGAAACCGCGCGCCGAGCCAAATGCCTCAGCAATCTCCGTCAGATGGGCCTTGGCATGATGATGTATGCCGAGGACAACAATGGCTTCATCCCGCGCGGCAACTATCCCCTCTGGTGGCAAGTGTTCAGTCCGATGTTAGGAGGCCAAACTTCCAAGGATTACGCGCGAGTCCAAATCTACACTTGCCCCAGTTATCCCAACAAAAAGCAGCTGATCTGCTATGTCGACAACGCTTGGACCTTTCGCAATGTGAATGACAAGACCGGCACTGAGATTATCGGATTGACCAAGTTGACCCGGTTCCAGCAGCCATCTGATTCAATTTACTTCGCCGACAACGAGAACGGCCCTTGGCGCCCCGTCATATCAGCTCTTTCCATCAATGGTTCCAGTGACCTCAACGACGTCTGGAGCCCCAGTCACCTGCCGTATTCGCCTAATGGCAAAACCTTGAACAGCGAACGCCGTGTCGCACGTGCCCGACACGGTGCCGGTCCCAATCTGCTTTACTTCGATGGTCACGGAGCATGGAAAAAAGCACAGCTCATCACCGTGGATGACTGGCGAGAAGAACGGCCCTAGATGGCAACGCCGCAACACACGGTCAGAATGTTGCAGCGTTACGTGAGGGTTGCCTGGGAGCCCCGTCCAATTTCATAGATGCCGTCCTCTTGTATCAACCAGTTCACACTCCCGAAGCACCCCAGGGGTTGGGCCGCGATCTGTTGGTTGATTTTCTGCGCCTGGAACCCAATCGCCGCCCAATCGACGACGGCCTTTCCCCTGCCGCTGAAAACTGTCCACCTTCACAATACCTTCCATGCTGCCACGAATATTTACTCCGGAAGCTCCCCAGATTCCGATGCCGCCTTTCAGGAACTAGCCAGCCTGGGTGTGACGACCGTGGTCAGTGTGGACGGTGGAAAACCCGACCTGATGAGCGCCAAAAAGTGTGGGCTCCGATACATTCACCTGCCCATTGGTTACGATGGCATTTCTTCAAATCGAGTGGCCGAGCTCATCCAAGCGACTCGCTCAGCTTCGGGGCCACTTTATGTGCACTGCCATCATGGCAAACACCGCGGCCCCGCAGCGGCAGCCATTGCGTGCCTTGGCACGGCCGGGTGGACCCCCGATCAAGCGGTGGCATTCATGCGGCAAGCCGGGACTTCCACAGAATACGTCGGTCTCTACCAGAGCGTCGGCCAATTTCAGGCACCCCGACTCGCACCCCACTCCAAGCCACGACCGCTTCCAGAGGTGGCGACGACGTCGACATTAGTGGACTTCATGGTAGCGATTGACGAGCGGTTCGATCGTTTGAAATCGGCCCAAAAGAATCAGTGGAAGGCGGATCCCAAACACCCAGGGGACTCCCCTGCCCAGAACGCCCTATTGGTTTGGGAGCAACTTCGAGAATTGCTGCGCTCGGATGACCCCAAACAACGCGCGCCCGAATACCGCCAATCCTTGGAGTGTGCGGAGTCGTTGGCCCAGGTTTTCCACGGAATTGTTCGATCTGAAGGATCCACCACCGCCAACATGGACGAATCGTTTCAACGACTTTCCCGCTCCTGCAATGCGTGCCACAAGGCGCACCGGAATTGAACCGTAAACCCAATCCGCCTCAGGCGGTCAATCACGGTCGTCGAAACCCATATTCCAAGACCAGAAATTGAGGAGCATAAGGCGCCAATGGGCCGCGCAATAGCGCGAGTTCGGTTTCTGGGCCTGCGACTTCGAGTCGTTGAATGGTCCCGATTTGCAACGCTTCATCTAAAATGGCACCCACATTCGCCAAATGCGCCAGCAACGCTTCCGCATCGCGATATCCCTCGCGACAATGCACAAGCTCGCCATCAAAGCAAAACCCGTAGTAAAGGCAGCCCCCTTCAGATTGGGTGGTCGCCACAAAGCGTTCGCAAAGGGCCTTAAATTCCGTCATTCGGCCCGCAGCCACCTTGAAATAGGGGGCGATGGTACAGCACGTATCGGTCGTCGCCATAGGGGTCATCAGTTAATCGATCAATTACCGGTCAGAATTGGTGGATTCGAGAATTGGTGTCACGCCTGGAGTCTATTGGGGAAGAGCCTTTCTGATCAAAGTTCGACCCACTGCCGCTTTTGATGGCTCTTCAATATGGCTTCGCACAATTGCACCTCATGATGCCCATCGTCCGCCGTTGCAAAAAGCACGGGGGTCCGACGCTGACTGGCAATGTGTTCGTAAATCGCCCGATAATGCATCTTGTGGCTGTCTGGAAACCCTTCCGGATGCCCTCCGGGATAATCCGTGAAACCCGCCACATCTTTAGTAAAACCCGCTGTGGCTCGCTGTAACACTTGATTCGGTTCATCGCGACGCCCGAGCAGGATTTCATTGGGTTGCTGGAGATCCCACCGCACGCTGCCTTTGGTCCCATAAATACCGACGGCCAAACTACATTTCCATCCAGCCGCCACCTGTGAAATGGAAGCATTCGAATGAACACCGTTCGCGAAACCGTGTTTCGATTTCCCAAATCGAAGGAGCAGCGATCCGAAATCTTCCGTATCAACCTTGTAGGGAACCATGTCGGCCGGGTCGACTGCTGCAAACGTCTTAACTTCACCTTTGGGCCGAAGCCGCTTTTTGTGAAACGTCTCCAAATGAGCGAAAACACCCTCGACTCGGGCGCCCAGCATAAAGGACACCGCATCCATCCAGTGAGTCCCAATGTCCCCCACGGCGCGAAGCTTTCCTCCTTCGCTGGCGAGAAGTCGCCAATTGTAGTCGGCCTGTTGGAGCAACCAATCCTGGAAAAAATGCCCTTGTACATGGATGATCTGCCCCAATTCGCCGCGCTGGATCAACGCTCGCATTTGAAGCACCGCCGGAAAAAATCGGCACATGTAGTTTACCGCAAAAACGGGCGCACCCTTCTTACCGACGGCGGCCACCACTCGTCTTGTCTCGTTAGCCGTCATTCCCAGCGGTTTCTCGCAGACGACGTGCTTGCCAGCGGCCAATGCAGCCAATGCCTGGACCACATGCACCTTGTTCGGCGACGTGATGTGCACCACATCCACGGTGGGCGACTGACACATCGCCAAGTAGTTGTAATCCCCATAAACCTCAGGGATACCCCACGTATCCGCCGTGGCTTTCGCATTCTTTGTCGACCCACAGATGGCCGTCACCTGAACCCCCAGGCGCTTCAAGGCTTCAATGTGAACCGGCCCGATAAATCCCGTGCCGATCACGCCGGCACGCAAGGTATGAAGTGGAATGGACATTTACCTCTTGATTAGAACCAGAACCAGCCGCTCGACAAGTTTTCTAGAACTAACACTTCAATTTCTCCTTCAATGCCGCACAAATTCGGGGTGGAACGAATGGCGTGACGTCCCCTCCGAGCCGGGCAATCTCCTTCACCAGTCGAGAACTCAGAAACGTGTAGGTATCTCGAGGCATCATGAAAATTGTTTCCACAGAGCTATTCAGTTTCCGGTTCATCAAAGCAAGTTGGAACTCGAATTCAAAGTCACTCACTGCCCTTAATCCCCGCACCACCGCACACGCGCCGCGCCGGACCGCATAATCCACCAGTAACCCTTCAAAGATGTCCGCTTCCACATTACTCAGTTCGCGAGTCACTTCCGTGACGTGCTCGCGTCGCTCTTCCAAGGTGAACAACGGCTGCTTACCCTCATTCTGCGCGACCGCAACAATCACCCGATCAAATAAACTGGCCGCGCGCTGGATCACATCCAAATGCCCATTGGTCAATGGATCGAAGCTTCCCGGGTAAATCACCGTTCGCATGAGCCGAGCCTAATACCGCCGGAGCCGCTCGGCAATGTCGTCTCCAAAAGGCCGCCGCACTATTTTGACTGCGGTAGCCCTCCACCGCTTTCTATTTGAGCAGAAGATGCACCACCGACAACTCGGAGAGGCGCCCACATTCGACTGGCCTCCGATCATTCCTCGGCCAAAGTTCATGGCTCGTCCAGTTCCTCCGCCTTGGTAGCGTCCATCGCCGGTTTGCGGCGCAACGAGGCGATGTAGGCCACCACATCCCACAACTGCTCATCCGTGAAAGCCTCGCGAAAGCTCGGCATCGGCGTCCCGTCCAGGCCGGTCACGAGAACCCGGAAAATATCCATCAATTCCGGCCCGCATTTCAGTCCCTCGTGTCGGAGATCCGAGGGCGCACAGGGTTGACCCCAGACATCCTCCAATGATTTCGCAATTTCGGAACTACCATCACCACGCTCCCCATGGCACGGAGCACAATTGGCGGCAAACAATTCCTTGCCGACAACACGATGGGTCTCGGACTCGACTGTGAGGTAAAGCCACGCTGGCTCGGCTGGAAGTGACATCGGCATGGATGGCTGCGCCTGTCGTCGCCAGTTCGAGGACAACGTCTTCACAAATACTATCAACGCATCAACGTCTCGCGAGGGAAGGTGTTGGAATGATGGCATGGAACTATTGGCAATGCCTCGGCGGATTGTCCGTTCCAAATCCAAATCCATCGGAAGCGAACCCGTTGGGGTGCTGCGAAATTTAAAGACCCCTGCCGTCAGTTTTCTCGGCTTGGGATGCATACCTTCCGCCAACTCACCGCGACCATCTCCCCAGCGTCCATGGCAGGCCGCACAATGACGTTCGAAGAGATATCTGCCCTGAAGGACGCGTTCGTCATCGAACCGAGGAAAATCCCGACTGAGAATCGACGGATTGGTCTGCTGTAATCCTGACCCAGCCAAGACACCAACCACCGAGGTTTCTCCCAACTCGTCTGGGGGCCGGGGCAACGACGTCGCCTTTCGGTTGAACTTCGCCGCGTCAGCTCCGATTGATCGATGCCAAATCCAATAGGAGCTTAAAGTGATCCCAATCACTGCCGTGAACAACGCCACTCCAGCCCAAAGTGGCTCGGTCAGGCGCACGGAGATGCATCCAACGATTCAACCAGGATACTGCGGGCCAACGTCTCACTAAAGGCAAGACGAGCATTTCGCACCTGGCAGATAAGCGTCGCCTGACGAGCGATCAGTCGAATGATCGATTCTTCATTCAATCCGAGCTCCCGGAGGCGTTGACAGGTCTCAGGGGCAGCGATCAATCGCTTCACCCGCACCACCATGCCCGTCTTGACACGGCTTAATGAGCACAGAGTTGGTGCTGCCTCGCTAGGAGAATTCTGGGCGGCGGTTCCATTCACGCGCGTGAGCCTGACAGGTCACTGGTGTGGCGCTTTGCAAGACTTGGCCAGCTGTGAGACGGAATTGGCCAAGACAACCGATGCTTGCAGGACGCCGTGCCTCTATGCCGTGCGCCGATGGAACCACCACCATTCCACCATCATGACCGCAACCCCCGCCAAGGCGAACCATCGCCAGTATTCCAGGTTCGCCGGTTTTGAAGTGGTCTGTTGGATTTCCTTGAATCGGCCTATATTGAGACTCGACCGCGGCTGGGTGTTGCTTTCTTGGGCGTCCAACAAATTGACGCAGAATGCGAAGGCATTGGTTCCTGCGACGACGTTGTAAGTGCCTTGTCTGCGTGTCCCCCCAAAGACTAGTTCGCGTGTGTTGGGTCCAAGTTCCAACTCCGTTTGAGTGAGATCTGGCGAGGTGATCCGTGCGTTGGCCACTTCACCTTCGAGAGGAAACCGAAACGGATCCCCGGCTCGAACCATGAATTGATCTGCCCGGGCACTCGCTGGATTCAACCAATCCACCACATTGGCAATGAAAATCGGAAAACTAATTCGCAGTGGCCAGGTGCTCTGCAACGTGTCGAACCCAATCCAGACAATGCGCTGTCGTCCAAGCTCCCCGGCAATCACCAGCGGTGACGATGGAGAATCCACCAACGAAACTGCCCACGATGGAGTTTTTACCGCTAAACTCTGAGCCACCTGAACCGAATCAAAACTGACGAAGCGCAGCAATGGATGCGTATTCTTCCAATCCACGATCGCGGGGTTCTCCTGGGCTGAAATCGGACTTTCAAACCAGTTGGTTTGGACGACATGGATCGCCAGCACATTTCCCGAAGGCCAAGCGGAAGGGATGACATCATCGAGCACGACTAAATCAACCTTGGCGGCTGGATCTGCGAAATCCGCGGCCTTCGACACCTCGATATGTGGACTGGAGGCAGCTAATGCTTTCTCCAGAAAACGATTCCCTTTGCTCACCAACAGCACTTGGGCCGGCTCTGGCAACAAGCTGACCACACTCGCCTGATTGTCCGCCGAAAGATCATCGGTGGCGCTCAAGCGCACGGTAAACACGCCGTTGCTCGCTTGCTGCGCGACAAAAACCACCGGCACGGTATTGGTTGGCCCCACCGTAGCCGCCTTGGCTTCCAACAAACGACCGTCTAGTAAAAGCTCCAAGGTTGACTCCAGAGGTGTACTCGAAAAATTGGCGACACTGGTAAAGATCGCTCGTTTGGAGGGATCCTCCGGACTGGCCTTTACATCCAAGCTCACAATGCCGGCATTCTGCGCGCGCACTCCAACCTGATGATACGTCAGCCGCAAGTCGCGCGCTTCAAATTCTTCCAACCCCATTACCGCGCCATCGCTGAACAGATGAATTTCGGCTTGCGGATTGTTCTGAGTCAGACTTTCAGCCACACGCAAGGCTTCCACTAATCTCGACGGGGTATCCGTCACCGACGCCGTCTGCAATGCTCGCCGCAGGGAGGCCTTGTCGGAAGTGGCGCTCTGTTTCACTTCAGCGCCCGCCCCAGCTACCAACAAAATCATCTGCTGACCATTGCGGGTGTTGAGGCCCTCGACCAGTTGGAGGGCCTCCGCACGCGCCTTCTCAAATCGCGATGGCGATTCATCGGTCGTTTGCATTGAGGCGCTGTTGTCGAGCACCACCACCTGCAATGCAGCGGTACTGGCCTGACCAGTGAAATAGGGTCTGGCCAACGCCAAGACGACCAGGGAAAGCAGCAGCAACTGAAGCAGTAGCAGCCAATTGTGGCGCAACCGCTGGAATGGAGCGCTGGCTTGGCTCTCCGCCAAGAATCGCTGCCAGAGTAGCGTGGACGGCACCAACCGCACCACACGCTTGCGCTTCAAAAGATAAAACACCACCACTACGGGCAACGCCGCCGCGAAAGCAAATCCGAGTGGCGCCAAAAAATTCATCGCTCGATCCGATGCTCAGGGCTTTGGGTTTTCACGGCCGTAGTTGCGAGTGAGATACTCCACAATCGTCGGAATCGCATTGGTCGAAATGACCGCCCCAAAACGGGCGCGCATTTTTTCCACCCCTGCCGTCCACTGGGCTCGCGTCAACACCGGTTGCGTCGACACATAATCCATCGAATGACACAACAGACAGTTTGTGCTGAGTGCCTTCAAACCGTCACCCTCCTTGAGTTGAGTCTTTTCAGCAGGCAACGTCCACGGATCCGATCCGAAGGCGTTTCTCACCGGTTCCACGGGCACATCGGCTGCCATCAACCAGCATCCCAAGCTTCCCATAAGGCCCAGTTTAAGAAATGTCTTCATGATGCGTTTACAGTCGCCACCACAGCTTCCACACAATTGCGCATATACCCCGCCGGATTCCAGAGCGGCTCGAGCGGTTGTGATTGCCCGAGTCGATTCGTGGCACGCGCCATGAGAGTCGCAGAACCTACCCTCGTCGGTGTATAGCGAAGCGTCCACTCCCGGAAAGCATAGCGATCGATTTCTTTACCCAAATCCGCCGCTTTCCACGATCGACCCTCGTCGTCCGAGACCAACACCTCGCGGATGCCATGTCCATCGTCGAAGGCAATGCCTCGCAACACCACCAATTGACCCGCCTTGAGCACCGCTCCGGGCCCAAGGCTGGTAATGAACGATCGAACATTAAAGCGTGAGATGGGTATGGTTCGTCTAGGGGCTGTCCCCGGAGCGATGGCGGCACAGGGATCGTCCGGGATCCGATACCCAGGGTTCATCCAGAAGCCTTTGAACTCCTCATTGACCACCGTGATTTCATGAATGTGTTTGATCCAATAGGTGCCGTAATGGCCGGGCACTACCAGGCGCAATGGGAACCCGTTTAACCAGGGCAATGGTTCCCCATTCATCTCATACGCCAGAAGCAACTCCGGATCCAACGCCTGATCCATTTCCAACGCCTTGATAAAGTCTGGCGTCTGAGGAACGAACGGAGTGTCGAGCCCGTTAATAACCACCTGCTTGGCGCCCGCCACCGGTGAAGTCGCTTTCAATACGTCCGCCAATCGCACCCCGCGCCAACGGGCGCACCCCATGGCGCCATGTCCCAGTTGCCCGCCAGCGACCCGCGGCTTAAAAAAGCCGCGACTATTGCCCGAACATTGATTGACGGCCACCACTTCCGCCGGCTCAAAACGCTTCTTCAGCTCCTCCATTGAGAGACTCAATGGCGTCCCAACATTGCCCTTGATCGACAACCGAAAGGTTCCCGGCTGCAGCACCTCCGCTTTCGGGGGCGAATTTGTCAAATGGTACCGGACAAAAAACGCATCGTTGGGCGTCAGCAGACTCTCATTGAAAACACCAAAGGGCGTTTCCAATTGAGGCGGCCGCGCCGTCAGTTGAAGCAGCGGTCGCTTTTGGGGATATTTCACCAATGGCCGCTCCCCATTCTCAAAACCCAATTGCAGCGACTCCGCTGACATCGAACCCAGCGCCGAACCAACCGTCGCCATCGCCCAGCCGGTTCGTTTCAGGAAGCCTCGCCGAGTCAGGCTATCCATTGTCGTTTCCATGATTTCCATAACAATCCCATCAGGACCACACTTCCGATTCCTTCAGTTGCTTGAGCAGCAGATCGCTCAGATCCGTCGCACTGCTCACGCTGAAAAATTGGATACCCCGGGGCTGGCAGTACTCTCTCAGCCGTTGAATGAAAGACGCAACACTCTGTTGATACGCTTTGAGTCGATATTTGCCAAAGGTGACTTCCTGTTGGGCTCCGGTTTCTGCGTCAATCAAGCGAAGATCTCCAAAGGCCGATGGCTCCAGCTCTTCAGGGGCCAGGAGTTGCACCGCATGGACCTGAAATCCGCGCCCGACGAGTGCCGTCAGTCCGGCCTCGTAACCATTCGGATCCAAGAAGTCGCTCAACACCACCGCCACGCCGGTCTGACGAGCCTCAAGCGCTCCACGCTTCAACGCGGCATTAAAGTCCGCAGCTCCACCCGATGTCAGGGCTGTGATATTCGTGAAGAATTGCATGGCGGATTTCTTACCGCGGACAGACCGCAGGGCTCCACGCACTGCCATCTGTTGATTGTATGCAATTAGCGCCTGGGAATCCTGAGCTTGTGGATCCGGGAACACATGAAAACTGACGCGATCGAATCCACAGAGTGCGACATAACCCATGGCAGCCGCCACCTGCCGTGCGAAATCAAACTTCCGGGGAGTTCCAAAGTTCATGCTCTCGCTGGCATCCAGGAAGATGCGCACGGGCAATTCCCGTTCTTCCTCGTACAGTTTCAGAAAAAGCCGATCCAGCCGGCCAAAGAGATTCCAGTCGAGATGCCGCAAATCATCCCCAACCACGTAATTGCGGTAGTCGGCGAACTCGACACTCACGCCACGGGCACGACTGCGTCGTTCGCCCCGTGCCGTACTCTTGGCGCGGCGCGCCGCAAGCAACTGTATTTGCTCCAATCGTCGAAGCAGTTCTGGGGGGAGCAATGCAGTCTTCATCAAACGCAGTATCGACCGGGCCTACGGTCAAACACTCACAGCAGCGTCACGCGGAACGTCTTGGAGAATCTGGCCAACCACCATGTCCGTGGTAATGCCCTCGGCTTCACCCTCAAAATTCAAAATCAATCGATGCCTCAAGGCCGGCGCCGCCACGACCTGAATGTCCTCGTAACTCACGTTGAAGCGTCCCTGTGTCAGGGCGCGCACTTTTCCCGCCAATAATAACACCTGGGCACCTCGCGGACTGCTCCCAAAACGCAAGTACTGATTGGAGATGGGCGCGGCCGTCTCGGTCTTGGGATGCGTAGCCATGACCAATCGCACAGCATAATCCTTCACATGCGACGCAATCGGGACCTGCCGCACCAACTGCTGCAACGCGATCAGATCTGGCCCATCCAACACTTTTTCAGGAACGACCTTCCCGCCCTCGGTAGTCCGCGTCACGACTTCCATCAATTCGGCGGCGCTGGGGTAACCCACAATCAATTTGAAGAAGAACCGATCCAATTGCGCTTCGGGCAATGGGTACGTTCCCTCCTGATCGATAGGATTCTGCGTCGCCAAAACAAAGAATGGGGCCGGCAATGGCCGCACCTCACCACCGGCGGTCACCTGCTTTTCCTGCATGGCCTCCAGCATGGCCGATTGCGTCTTGGGCGTGGCACGGTTGATCTCGTCCGCCAACACCAAGTGCGCAAACACTGGTCCCTTTTGAAATTCAAATCCACGGCGACCATCGGGGAATTCCATCACCAGGTTCGTCCCTAGAATGTCAGCCGGCATCAGGTCCGGCGTAAATTGAACCCGGCTGAAGGAAAGATTGAGCACTTCACCCAAGGTTCGAACCAAAAGCGTCTTGCCTAGCCCAGGAACGCCTTCCAGCAAAACGTGTCCACCGCCGAAAATGGCTGTCAACGTTCCCTCGACAATGGCGTCCTGCCCCACCATCACCCGGCCAATTTGCTCCCGACACGCGACGTACGCGTTGCGAAACTGGCCAATAGCTTCTTCAGTGTTCATGATTGTTGCGCGGATGTTGGACCGTCCCCGCTGAGAAATGTTTCGCCGGCAGGTTAGGAACCTCGCATCAGAAGGCAAGGCAGTAGCCAAACCCTTTGGAGCGCTGGAAACCCTCGGTTTTATTCCTCTGGAGTGCTGGCAGCCCTCTGCCGCTTTCTCCCCCCCGCCCCCCGGGAAACCGTTGTCAGGTTATGCAACTCTCGGTATCACGACCGGTGTCATGACCCATCTGGAGTTGAATCATGTAGCCCTGCACGTCACGGATGTCGAAAAGAGCAGTGATTTCTATCGGCGCGTGTTGTTGCTTTGTCCCATGCCCCGGCCCGCCTTCAAGTTTCCGGGCGCGTGGTTCCGACTCGGCCAGAGTCAGGAACTCCACCTCATCGGCGAACGGAGCCTCCCCGTGATCTCAAACGATCGAGGGACCCACTTTGCTCTCCGTATTGACGATATGGACGCCTGGGAAGCCCATCTGAAGCAGGTTGGCGTCAACTACCTACCGCGCCGAACCCGGCCCGACGGCGCCTGGCAAATCTATGTTTCCGACCCCGATGGCCATGTCATCGAACTGTGTGACACCCGAAATGTGCCGAATCACCTGTCGGGATAGGGATAAAGGGAAGAATTCAGCGTCAAGATCCGAAGCGCCTCCAATTATTGGAGGGCAAATCAAAGGCTCATTCTCATGCTCATAGTCGACCTTGGACTGGTCGTTTGGATTGAAGGTTCTCGTGACGGCTTTTAGCAGTGGATTTCGTCGTTGGCCAAGGCGGGTTTGGTGGTTGCCGCCATTGGCGGCCCCGATCCACGCAAAATTTCTGTAAAATTGCACTGCCGACTGCGATTGTTCTCTAGTAACGATGAGCTCCAAGTCCATCGCCAATCCGGACGAACTGCTGCCCACGCGACGGTCGTTGATCGAGCGGCTGCGTGATCTCGATGATCAACCCAGTTGGCGTGAATTCTTTAACACCTACTGGAAGGTCATTTACGGCGCGGCAATCCGGGCCGGTTTGAGCGATCCGGAGGCGGAAGACGTGGTTCAGGAAACGGTCATCGGGGTCGCGAGGAAAATGCCGGATTTCGCCTACGACCCGAACCAATGTACGTTCAAGGGCTGGCTGATGCACGTCACCCGGTGCCGCATTGTCGATCGGTTCCGCCGTCGCCGACCGCTGAATGTTCCGCTCACGGTGCCGGGCGGCCCAGATACAACGGCGGACACGGCGTTGAATCTGCCCGATCCCGCTGCGGATGTTTTGGAGGGAATTTGATAATAAGGGACAGGTCATTTATAAAATAAGCTTGCTCGGTTTTTGGAAGTTGCCATAATGACGGCATGCGTCAGGCGCGATTATTGATCTCCGAGGACAGTCCACTCGGGCATTATCATTGCATTTCACGCGTGGTGGATCGGCGGTTCATCTTTGATACCGCCGAGAAGGAGCATTTCGCCCGCTTATTGCGCGAGGTCGAGGAGTTCTGCGAGGTCAAGGTCCTCACTTATTGCCTCATGTCCAATCACTTCCACCTTCTCGTGGAGGTGCCCAAACCGCCCGAAGTTCTCCCGAATGCCGAAGCGATCCTCGCGAAGCTGAAGCGGTTGTCCGGTCATCAGAACGTCGGCGCGGTCCGCCAGCGCTTCGAGATGTATCGCGCGGCCAAGGACGAGACGGCCGAGACCGAGTATCTGGCGACCTTTCATGAACGGCTGTGGGATTTGAGCGCCTTCATGAAACTGCTCAAGCAACGCTTCACCCAGTGGTACAACGGGCGGACGGGACGCAAAGGCACCTTGTGGGAAGAGCGTTTCAAGAGCGTGCTGGTGGAGGGAATCGGCCAGGGATTGAGCGCCATGGCCGCCTACATCGACCTGAATCCAGTCCGGGCGGGATTGGTGACCGACCCGAAGGATTATCGATGGAGCGGCTACGGCGAAGCGATGGCGGGCAAGAAGCGGGCGCGTTTGGGATTACAGCGCGTGGTGCAAGCGCTTCTGCGAGGGGAGGAAGAGACGTTGAGCCGTTCGATGGAAATCTACCGGATGCACGTGTACCGAGAAGGCGCCGAAGAACGGGAAGCCGTGGACGTGGACGGAAAAACGGAGCGTGGCGCGTTAAAGCGGGACGAGGTGCTGGCGGTGATGAAGGCCAAGGGTCGGTTGCCGCTCTCAGAGTATGTGAAATGTCGGGTGCGGTATTTTTGCGATGGCGCGGTTTTCGGGAGTTCCGAATTTGTGGAGGAAGTGTTCCAGGCCAACCGAAAGCGATTTGGTGCGAAACGCAAAAGTGGGGCACGGCGGATGCGCGGGGTGGAGGACGCGTTGTATTCACTCCGAGAATTGAAGGTGGGCGTGTTTGGGTAGCGGACAAAATGCGTTGTTCAGTAAGCATCACTTGGTGATGTTGAAAATAGAGTGGTTTAGCGAAGTTGCAGCTGTGCACAGGGAGTAGCGAGGAATGAGTGAGCAAGAACCGCTCCCGCCAATGGGTGACGCCGCGTCGGTATTCTCCGCAGTCTCTGAAGCCGTTAGCCAGTGTCCGCCTCCTTGCTGGCCGAATTCGTTTCGTAACTGCCACCGCTTCTGCTCAAATCGGCTTCGCTCCGAGTCACAGAGCCGAGTCCCCTAGAGAGCGCGTTCACCGCAACCTCAAGCCAAGATTCCCTGAACCACTTCGCCATGCACATCGGTCAGTCGTCGATCGATGCCGTTATGACGAAAGGTGAGGCGTGAATGATCAATGCCCAGCAGATGCAGAATTGTCGCGTGAAAGTCGTAAGTGGTCGTCGCGTCATTCGCTGCTTTCCACGACCACTCATCGCTTTCACCTACCGAGGTTCCCGGACGAATCCCAGCCCCCGCGAACCACGACACAAAGGTGCCACCATTGTGGTCGCGCCCGACACTTCCCTGACTGAACGGCATCCTGCCGAATTCCGTGGTCCAGACCAGCAAGGTGTCTTCCAACAATCCGCGGGCTTTGAGATCGAGCAACAAGGCTGCTGCTGATTGATCCATGCTGCGCGCGATGAAGGGCAACTCGCCTGGAATGCTCCCATGGTTATCCCAATTCCCAGCCGCGCCTCCATGCCCACTCCAAACCTGCACGAATCGAACGCCGCGCTCGATCATGCGTCGGGCGACCAGACAATTGCGGCCAAATTGGGACGTGTGTGATTGATCGAGCCCGTAGAGCCGCCGCGTCGCTGTGGTTTCCCCGTCCACATCCATCAAATCGGGCGCCGCCAACTGAAGTCGCGCCGCCAATTCATAACTCTGCATTCGCGCCTGCAACCTTGTGTCCCCCGGCCGTTCAGCCGCATGTCGCGCATTCATGTCGCGCAACAGCCCCAACCCGGCAACCCGGCTCGCCTCAGTCACGTGGTGAGCTCCGATTGGCGGCTTGAGAAATGCAATGGGCTCGGGAGCCACCGTCTGGATGACCGTGCCTTGATGATCGGCCGGTAGAAATCCAGAGGTAAAAGCACTCCGCCCGTTGTAAGGAAACCCCCGGGAATCTGGCAGCGCCACGTAAGCCGGAACATTCTCGCTCAAGCTGCCCAGTGCGTAGGATACCCACGCACCCAGCGTCGGAAATCCCGGCAACAAAAACCCGGTGTTCTGCAAGTAGGTGGCTGGGCCATGAACATTGGAGACCGACGTCATCGCCATCAAGAATGCCAGGTCATCCACGACACCAGAAATGTGCGGTAATTGATCGCTAACCCAGCGACCGCTCTGCCCATGGCGTGCCCAAGAAAACGGACTCTTCATGACCGCACCCGGCGTGCTGATGCTTGCCTCCACCCGCGCACCCGTTCCCGGGTCAAAGGCCTTGCCATGCAATTGCTCCAGGCGCGGCTTAAAGTCGAATAGGTCGCATTGGCTGGCGCCGCCGTTCATGAACAATTGGATCACTCGCTTGGCGCGCGCCGGATGGTGCAGTCCACCGCGCAGGGACGGACTTCGGCTCGCGCCAGCCATCAATCCGGCGTCACCAAGCAACGTTGCCAAGGCGATACCACCCAGACCCGATCGAATGTTTCCCAGAAACCGGCGCCGTGCCATTAGCACAGGATCCTCACCCGTTGAAACAAGCTCATTGCCCAATTCTGGACTCCGAGAACGGATCGGGCGCTTTGCAGAAGTCGTCATAGTCCACTAATCGAGATAAAGGAATTCGTTACTATTGATCAGCAGGTGACAGGCGTTCGCCAGACCATGCTGACGCGCGTATAACACGAATGCTTCACGCTCTGTCTGCGACGGAGCCCGCAATAAAATGGTTTCAAAGGCCCGCGTCACGGCCTCCTCCGATCCTGGCGCCCCTTCCGAAAAGCGGGTCGCCATGTGCTGACAGTGCCTTAGCAAGAAGGGGTCATTTAACATCGCCAATGCCTGTAATGCCGTCGTCGATGAATTCCGCACCGGTGTTTGAAAAGCGCCATCCGGACAATCCATGGCTTCCATCAAAGGATCCGGGACGGTCCGGAAAATGAACCGATAAACCGCACGCCTCCGACTCGCCAGCGAATCCGGATCTTGGGCCGAGTAATCCAAGAAAGGAGGTGCCCCACCGTCCGGCATGAAGGTCGCCGCGCCGCGATGGACAAATTGCACCGCAGGAGGTCCTCCTTCGGTAAGATCCAGTCTCCCGCTCAGTTGGAGTACGGAGTCTCGAATCGCTTCGGCACTCAGCCGAGTGGAGTTCATGCGCCACAGCCATCGATTGTCCTGGTCCATTTGGGGGGCGGCCTCATGAACACGACTCGATTGTCGATACGTGGCACTAGTCAGGATGAGACGATGCAGTGCCTTCAAGGAGCCTTGGGCGTCGTCTCGAAACCAAACCGCCAGCCAGTCCAAGAGTTCCGGATGGCTCGGCGCCGCTCCCATCGCTCCAAAATCACTCGGCGTGTCGCACAACCCGCGCCCAAAGTGGTAATGCCAAACTCGATTGACGATGCTCCTCCAAGTCAACACGTTGCCATCCGCCACTAACCACCGCGCCAACGCCGCCCGCCGCCGACCTTCATTCGTGGTGTCTGAAAGGTTCCACTCGCTGGATAACCCAGCGATACAACGCAGGGTCCCCGGCGACACCGCCTCCCTCGGTTTCTGGATATCGCCACGGGCCAAAACATGGATGGGTCGAGGGGCGGATGGAGGTTTGAGGCTCCCCTTCGGAGCAAAGTCCTTGGACACCGCATAAACCAATCGCGGTGTTGGAATCGACTGCCATTCCCGCTCCAAGAGCTGTTCCAAGACCAGCCAAGCCAGCTGTTTGGCGGACTCAACCGAGGACTTGGTGTCATTCAGGCGCAATGCTTGAGCCAATGGTGCGGGCAGCGGCTCGCGTTGTTCCGTCGGCACCGAGTCCGAACCAGTCGCCAATAGCGTCCAATTACGCTCTCGGCGGTGCCAGCGATCCACTAAATCGCGGACAGCAACCCGAACCCGTTCAGATTCCAATTCAGGCAACTGATCGGATTGACGCCGCTGAACTGCGTCGCGCCTTGTCGCCAATTCGCTCCGACGACGGGTTATCGTGGTATCCTCGTCGTACGCTCTGTCCACCCTGTCCACCCCGGCAAATACGGCTTGGAGTGCATAGTATTCACGCTGCGAAATCGGATCAAACTTGTGATCATGACACCGTGCACAATGCACCGTGAGGCTTTGGAAGGTGCTCATCACCGAGGTGACATAACTATCGCGATCCAAGTTTTGCGCCATGGCATGATCCACCGTGTCCTCCCGCACACCAACCATCAGCGTCTCGTCCCAAGGTCCAGCTGCCAGAAATCCCAAGGCCACCGTCGCCTGCGGATCGGACGGAAACAACACGTCACCAGCCACCTGTTCCTGGACAAAACGCGCGTAGGGCTTGTCGTGGTTCATCGCACGGATGACATAGTCGCGGTAAGGCCAGGCATTAGTGCGGGCGTAATCGTGGTCGTTCCCGTGTGTGTCCGCGTAATTGGCGAGATCCAACCAATGACGCCCCCATTGTTCGCCAAAATGAGGGCTGGAAAGCAGCCGCTCCACGAGCCGTTCGTAAGCCCCCGGCAACACGTCCATACGAAAGGCCTCCAATTCCGCGGGCGTCGCCGGCAATCCAGTCAGGTTGAAAGACAATCGACGCAATAAGGTTCGGCGATCAGCCTCCGGAGAAAAGGTCGCACCCATCTCCTGGAGACGCCGAGACACAAACGCATCGATGGGATGCGTCGATCCCGTTGGGATCGGTGGCTTCACCAATGGCTGCAGGGACCAACGAACGCCGGATTCTGCACCTGCATCGAAGCCGTTGAACGCCAACGCCCAGCTCATCCAAAGAGCTAACCAACCCCGGGAAGGCGCGGATCGGACGGCAGTAGCTGAAGTGATCTGATTCACTGATGCCTCACAGAAGCGTAATAGCGCCCACAGCTCCAGCAAACAAGAACCACGAGAGATTTACAGCGCCAAGCCAATCGGTTTTGGGGCGGCGGAAAACCTTTTTCCAGGTTTTGGATGAGGGTAATCTCACGACGTGAGTTCTATCGCATTGGAGCTCCGCTTTTTCAAAATCCTGCGTGAAACCAAGCCCTACACAGTCGACGGCTCAGCGCAGCCCACTCCGGTGGCTGTGGGTGCTTGCACTCGTCTTGGGCTCCACCGTGGCGATCACGCGGCTATCCCGTGGCCCGACTCCTGCGGCAACATCCACACCGCGTGGAACTGTTGAAGCCATCGTCGAACATCAGGCACGTGCCTACTTGGCGCTCGAATCGCGGGAAAGCGAGATGGATCGAACTACCGGCGCCACAGCACTACTGGCTTTCCAGCATGAAGACGTCCTACTTCAGCACTGGCGGGAGTTCAATCAATCCTCCGATCCCTGGACGCTGCTCGCCTCAATAATTCCCGACGAGTTGCGGGTTGGCACCCCCCAAGCTGTGGAGACCCTGGCACCTGGCACCCTTCGCCAGCGTTTCACGAGTCCTAGTCGTCGTTGGAGGCGCCAAGCCTGGACGGAACAATTTTCCGAATGGAAAACCAATGGCTGGGTACCCAACGGTTTGAGCCTACGTCAAATAGCCTTCCGGGCGGCTGCCTCCAAAACCGATGCCCTCTCCACCATAGCACTCCAACTCAACCTCACCAATGCTTCGAAAGCCCAGGCTGGTGTCCTACGCGGCGACGTCCAGGTGACTTGGACCCTCGACCCCGCTGGCGCGACACCCACCCTCAAAAGCCTCGATCTCACCGCGCTGGAATGGATGCTCCAAGCTACCCCTCCCTGGTTCCAACCTTGGTTCGAGCAATCCATTTCGAGCAGCCCAACCCTGACACTGGATCCAGTACTTTGTGGCGATCTGGATGGTGATGGCACCTCAGAAGTTGTCTTGGTCGGGGCTCATCAACTCTTGAGCCTTCGCGACGGTCAGTTCGAATCAAAACCGCTTGCAACCATCCCTCCGTCCCTGACCCATGCCGCGGTCCTGGCTGACCTAAACCATGACCACCGCCTGGACCTCTTAGTGGCTGCGGATACCGGGTTGTATCAGCTGAACGGTCAATCCGGAGCCGAGCCGTTCGGGACGGCAATCACGGTATGGCAGCCCGAAGTCGTCCCTACCTCCAGAGAAACCAAGCGGCCTATCAAACACGCCCAGGTTCTTACCGTGGCGGATATGGATGGTGACGGCGACCTCGATGTGTTCCTCGGTCAGTACAAGGTACCCTATCAAAAAGGCCAGTTTCCGACGCCGTACTTCGATGCCAACGATGGCTTCGCCAGTTATATCCTTCGAAATCAAGGCGACGGCTCCTTCGAAGGCGTCACGGCAACCATTGGCCTGGGAGCGCGCAGAAATCGCCGAGTTTACAGTGCATCGTGGATCGATGTGGACGGCGATCGCGACGCCGATTTGGTTGTCGTGGGAGACTTCGCCGGGGTGGATCTCTTTCTCAATAACGGCAGGGGCCAACTGGTGGATGTGACTCAGCAGCTTGGGGACGCGCGACACGCCTTTGGCATGGCCCATGGATTTGGCGATTGGAATGGCGACGGCAACGTAGACCTTTTGGCGGTGGGCATGGATTCTCCCACCGCCGCGGTTCTTGATTCCATTCAGGCAGCACGAGGCCTAAACGATCCCGCAGCCCGCTACCGACGCCTCATGACCTACGGCAATCGATGGTTCCGCGGCGATGGCACGGGCAGCTTGGTTCCAGATCCCAACGCCGCAGGACTCGCCAAAGCCGGATGGGCCTGGGGTGTCAGCGTATTTGACGCCGATAACGACGCCGACCTGGACGTCTACCTGGCCAACGGACACGAAACCATGGCCAATCCCACGGATTACGAGCGTCAATTCTGGCTCCATGACATCTACGTCGGCACCTCCAGCAACGATCCCGTTTCTGAACTCTATTTTCGATCCGCCCTTGGGCGCCGAAGGGCGGGCGGACAAAGCTATGGTGGCTGGCAGCGCAATCGATGGTTCGTCAATCAGGGGACAACAACGGGCCTATTTGACGAACTCGCAGGGTTGCACGGCATCGATCATCCCGAGGATTGCCGCAACGTACTCTCAGAAGACTTCGACGGCGACGGTCGACTCGATCTGGTGGTGACTTCCTATGAACAATGGCCCCAATCGCGCCAGCGCGTGTGGATACACAAGAACCAGATTCCACACGCTGGCCACTGGATCGGCTTCCGGTTCCCGGCGAAGGCACTCAATGCCCGAGTCCGTGTCCGAACCTCCTCCGGCCTCCAAACCCGATGGTTGGTCACCGGCGACTCCTATCGCAGCCAACACTCCTTGTCAGCTCACTTCGGCCTGGGTCCTTCGGAGGCTATTCAACGTGCCGACGTGCTCTGGCCGGACGGTAAAACCACCGACCTAGGCAAGCCCGCCGTCGATCAGTGGCATCGCGTCGAATGAAAGACCCGCACAACCATCGACTTGGCGAGGTGGCTTTGGAGTGTCGGCAGTCCGATGCCGCTTTATCCTCCAGATCCAATCTGAAAACACTGGTGGCGCGCCGTCGAGACGCACGGCTGAATGGGCGATTCCAAGATCAATATTTTGGCGCTTTTTTGCCTCGCACCACCATCGCATGCTCGACCCCGTGAAGTTGCTCGTGTTCGCCCATACGCCGCCACCACATCACGGCCAGAGCCAGATGATCGCTCATCTGGTTCAGGGCTTTGGTGGCGATAGGCGCCAAGGGGGATCAGAAGCCGCAGCTCGGCGTCACGGCATCGAGGTCTATCACGTGAACGCACGTCTCTCCGACGACCTGGAAGACATCGGCTCCGCTCGCTGGGGAAAGCTATTGCTCCTGATTGGCTACTGCTTGCAAGCGATCTGGATCCGCATTCGTTACGGAGTCTGCTCCTTTTATTACGTTCCCAGCCCCCCAAAACGATCTTCCCTTTATCGGGATTGGATCGTCATGACCCTTTGCCGGCCGTGGTTTCGCTTCGTCATCCTACACTGGCACAGCGTTGGGCTGGGGGAATGGCTGGAAACCGTCGCACGCCCTTGGGAGCGGCGACTCAGCCAGAGGTTATTGGGAAACGTCGCGTTGAGCCTGGTACTTTCACGGTACAATGAAGCGGATGCCGCCAAACTCCACCCCCAAGCCACCGCGATTGTTCCCAACGGAATCCCAGATCCCAACCCCGATGAAGCGTTGAAGCCAATGATCTCGCAGGCAACTTCGTCAATCGCAGATGCAGAACCTCGAATTTTGTTGGTCCTTTTTATGGCGCTTTGCACGCGGGACAAAGGCGTCCATGATGCCGTGGACGGAGTGTTAAAGGCCAACCAACTCGCCGAGGAACGGCACTTGCCATGGCGATTCAAACTGACCGTCGCAGGAACATTCGTAACCGATGCGGATCGGGACGCGTTCGACGATCAACTCGCTCGACCCAATTCCCAGCAATACATCCGACACGTCGGCTTCTTGGAGGCGCACGCAAAGCTAGACGTGTTGAAAGAGACCGATTTATTCTGCTTTCCAACCTATTACGCCAACGAAGGTCAACCGCTCAATATCATCGAAGCCATGGCCTTCGGCATTCCAATCGTCACAACCCGATGGCGAGCCATCCCAGAACTGTTCGACGACGATTATCCAGGTTTGATCGAACCTCGCCAACCCATGCAGGTAGCAGAAGCCTTGATCCGATTAGCCGATTCACGTCTCGGCCCCGGGATGCGACGACGGTTTTTGGAGCGAAACACGCTGGACCAACATTTGGCATCCCTTTCGGGGGCATTGCACTCTCTGGAGCCTGCTGCCACCGAGGCATCAAAAAGATCCTAATTCATTGAATTCCTGCGGTTAAAAGGCCGTCTTTGGGCAGGCCTGCGGTTGGCTCTTGGCCGGAGCGACCCTGTACCAGAGAAAAACCGGCGGACCAGGCCAGAAACCATTTTGCACGTAGACGTATTATCTCCTAGACTTGTTTGTTGAATCGTATGAAGACATTGATGACGCTACTGCTGCTGGTCGCCCTCGCTGCCGGAGGCTATTTTGGCTTCGACTATTGGAAGCGCCAATCGGCCACCAACACGGCAAGCGCCAAATCGGGACGCCCAACCACCGCGACCGTCGAAACCCGCAACATCCGATTTGCCGTAAGCGCCGCGGGGGAAATCACACCGAGCGAACAGGTCAGCGTGCGCCCTGAGGTCAACGGCAAGATCTTGGTCCTGCCTGTGGACGTCAGCGACAGCGTCAAGAAGGATCAACTGCTCTTCCAACTGGATGATCGCGATCTTCAAATAGAAAAGCAGACAGTGGAAACCACGATCGAGCGCAGTCGCCTCGAGCTCGATCAATCCGACCGAGAATTCAAGCGCTCCCAAAAGCTCTTCAGCGAAAAGTTGATTTCCCAAGAATTATTCGAGGATGCCCGGACGAAATTTGAGCTCGCGAAGAATGCTCTCGACCGATCTCAGAAGACTCTCGAACAAGTTCAGGACAGACTGCGCCGAACACGAGTCACCGCACCCTTCGATTCCACCGTGCTCACTCGCCCCATCAGTGTCGGACAGGCCGTCAGCGGCTCCGGCGGATTCAACTCCGGCACCGAGGTCCTCACCATCGCAAACCTCAACGACCTTATAATCAACGCCCATATCAATCAGGCCGACGTCACCCGCCTGCGCGTCGATCAGGAGGTTGAAGTGACCGTGGAAGCCGTACCAGGGCTGAAGATCATCGGGCGTGTCGAACGTCTGGCTCCGCAGGCCACCATCAAAAACAATATCAAAGGATTCGCCGCCCGAGTGCTTCTAAAAGACGTCGACAAACGGGTCCGACCCGGCATGACGGCAAACATCTCAATCCCCGTCGCCAGCGCGGATAACGTCGTCGCTGTCCCGTTAGCATCGGTCTTTACGGAATTGAATCCGGAAACCAAACGCATGGATCGGTTTGCCTGGGTGAGAAATGGCGAGGAGTGGGAGCGCCGCTCGATCCAGATAGGGGTTAGTGACTATTTCTTCGTCGAAGTGACGCAAGGATTAAACGCCGGGGACGAGGTGTCTTTGGAAGACAAAAGCAAGGTGGCGAAACCCAGCGCTGCACCAACTCCAGCCCCAGCGCGATCGAGCAGCGGCGGCGGCGGTCGGACCGGTTCGGCAGTCCCTTCGACGGGAAGCACTCCAAAATCCAGCACCGCGTCCGGCTCCACTCTCCATGTAGGAGGCTCCGGAGCTGTTTCGGCTCGCTAGACCACCTCTCGTTATTCGTCATTCGTCCACCAGCCGTTTCATAACATGGCCCTGTTGGAGCTACGCAACGTCAGCAAGATCTACCACCTCGGCGGTGAGGAGATCCGGGCACTGGACGATATTTCCCTCGATATTGAGGGGGGTGAGTTTTGTTCCATTATCGGACCGAGTGGCAGTGGTAAGTCGACACTCATGCATATCCTCGGCTGCTTGGACTCCCCATCGCTGGGCAGCATACGACTTGACGGCATTGAGGTCGCACGAGCATCCCAGCGGGAATTGGCTCATGTGCGCAACCGCAAGATCGGCTTCGTCTTTCAATTCTTCAACTTGCTCCCAAAGCTCAATGTCGTTCAGAACGTGGAGCTCCCCATGATCTACGCGGGCATCGGCGGCAGCGAGCGTCGGCAACGCGCGCTGAAAGCCCTGGAAATGGTGGAATTGACCAACCGCCTCAAGAATCGTCCCAGCCAACTGTCCGGTGGCCAGCAGCAACGGGTCGCGATCGCGCGCGCCCTGGTCAACGATCCGAAGATCATTTTCGCCGACGAACCCACGGGCAATCTCGATACCCATACCGGCGAAATCATTTTGGCCCTTTTTCGCCAACTTTCCCAAGAAGGCCGCACCGTCATTCTCGTCACACACAATCCGGAAATCGCCGCGGTCACGCCGCGCCGAATCGAGATTCGCAATGGCAAGATTGCCGATCGGGTGGACGAGCGATTGGCGGGCCTGGATCGTTTGGCTGCGGGCCAACCGGCCACCTTGCCCGAGGCGAACTAACCCACGCCACGCCGTATGAGTGTCGTCAACGCAATCATCGTCGGGTTCAAGGAAATTTGGACTCACAAATTCCGGAGCGCGTTGACCATGTTGGGCATTATCCTGGGAGTCTCCTCCCTCGTTGCCAAGAGCGCCATGGTTCAAGGCATGGAGAATGGACTAAAGTCCGCGCTGGTAGCTCTAGGCGGACTCCAGAAGATTCGCGTGGAAGCCCAGTCCGTCCCGATCGAACAGCGACACATGCGCGACTTCGCCCGCGGCCTGACACTCAACGATGTTCGTTCGCTGATTGAAGGTGCTCCGGAGGTTGAATTGGTGTCGCCCGAAATGCGCTTCGATACGTCATATCCAACCCTCGCCGCCAATGGAAAGACCCATCGAACCTTCATGACCGCAGGATGTTGGCCTGTCCAAGCCCAAATGATGGAACATGTGATCGGGCACGGTCGCATGTTCAACGAAATCGACGATGAAGAAGCCCGGGATGTTGTCGTTATTGGCACGGGCATTCGCGATGAGTTATTCGGTAAACCAGAGGATGGGGGTAGCGAAATCATCCCGATTGGGAGACAGATGACCGTTAATGGCCATCCATTGACCATCATCGGGATGTTCGAGCATTACGAAAGTGAGACCGACCGAAAGACGAGGGAACTCCGCGAGGCGGAGCTCGCTAGACAACGTGAATCCGGAACATTGACGCTCACCAACAAGACCGGAACACGCCGTGATCGTGGTTGGAGCGGAAGTAGCCGGGGCGGAGGGTTTGCCTACTGGATCAAGAACAACACTGTCTACATGCCGTTAAACACCATGTGGAAGCTGAAATCGGGCTTAAGTAACGCGCCCGCCGAACCGCGTCTCTCCAACATGGAAATCCGTATCCGCGACGTCGACCACTTTGATCTAGCCCTCACGCAGATCCGAAACATCATGATGGTGAATCACCGTGGCATTGAGGATTTTTCATTCCGAACCCAGGAAGATTGGGCTGAGCAAATTCAGACGTCGGTCAAGAGTGCCCGTTTGAGTGGCGGGCTGATCGCCGCCATCAGCCTATTCGTCGGTGGCATCGGCATCATGAATATCATGCTCGCCAGTATCAGTGAACGCATTCGTGAAATAGGCATCCGAAAGGCAGTCGGCGCCGGCGCGTTCGATGTGTTTATCCAGATCTTGGTGGAGAGCGTGGTGATCGCTGTTGCCGGTGGACTTCTTGGTTTGCTCGCAAGCCGAGGCGTGATTTGGATCATCACAACGGCCACTCCGACGGACAATGACCCGGTCATTACTTGGGGAGCCATGTTGTTCGCTTTCAGCTTCAGCGTGCTAGTGGGTTTGGCGGCGGGCTTGGTTCCAGCCCTGAAAGCCGCCCGCATGAACGTGATCCAAGCGCTGCGCTACGACTGATGAACCTCTTCAATACCATCTTCATTGGCTTCAAGGAGATCTGGTCCCACAAATTCCGGTCGCTCCTCACCATGTTTGGCGTGGTGCTCGGTGTTGCCTCCCTTGTCGGCATGAGTGCGATCATCAAAGGCATGGAAAATGGAATGAGGGAATCCATGGTTGCCATGGGCGGCGCCGACAAGGTAGTGATCCAAAATCAATCCGTACCGGCGCATCAGGATCATCTCGCGGATCAAGCGCCTGGAAAAACCATGCGCGATGTGATGGCTCTGCAAGCCAGCGCCCCTCTCATACGACTGGTGTCGCCCGAGATGGAGGTGGAGGACGTCGCTATCACTCGGGGTCAAAAGATGACTCAACCCACCGAATGTGTCGGCGTGTGGCCAGCAGTACTGGAGATGAACCTCCACACGCTGGAGCACGGCCGTTTCTTCAATGACATGGATGATGCAAATGCGAGTCCTGTATGTGTCATTGGCACAGGCATTCGCGACGACTTGTTTGGAAGACCGGAAGCGGTCGGTCGCGAAATTATTCCACTGGGCGAACAAATTCTCATCAATGGACAGCCGTTCACGATCATCGGAATGTTTCAACATTATATGGGGGAACAAGAGGCCAAGGAACGGGAACTCGCCAAACTCGCCAAACCTCAGGATCCATCGCAAGCCGGCCCCAAGCGGCAACGCGGCTGGGGTCGGCACGGTGGTTGGGCTTTTCAGCGCAAAAACATGACCGTTTACATGCCACTGAACACCGCGTGGATCCGGTTCCGGGCGGCTGGAGATAAAGATGGCATTCTCGACCCGAGGCTGACCGACATCGACATCAAAGTGCTGAATGTCGAGCGACTTGAAGCCTCTCTTCAGCAGGCTCGTAACGTCCTTCTCCAATCGCACCGCGGTATTGAGGACTTCACCTTCCAAACCCAGGAAAACCAGCTGGAGACCATTAGCAAGCAGATCAAGAACGCCCGCTTGAGTGGCGGTATCATCGCGGGCATCAGCCTTCTCGTGGGCGGTATCGGTATCATGAATATCATGCTCGCGAGCATCAATGAGCGTGTTCGCGAGATCGGCACGTGCAAGGCGCTTGGCGCCACGGGTCTCGATGTCTTTGTTCAAATCCTGGTCGAAAGCGTTGTGTTGGCCTTGTTGGGTGCCGTTGCTGGAGTTGCGGCCAGCTACCTCCTGGTGGATGTCCTCGCCCTGCTTTCCCCCACATCCAACTCTCCTGTGATCACGCCCATGGCCATGGCGGTGGGGGTAGGCTTCAGTGCTTTGGTCGGGATCTCGGCCGGACTGATCCCCGCGATCAAGGCGGCGAATTTACAACCCATCCAGGCGCTTCGTTACGAATAGCAGTCGACGAGTTTCGATGGCTTCAGGCACTCAGTCTCGTAGCCTCTCATTTCACTCGGCAGACATTCCACGTTGACCCATGCCGTGGCTCACCCTTAATAGCCGCCGTGTTGCATTGGCCGTTTCTCGTTACCGCTGGTTTGGGGTTTCTGATGGGTTCGTTACCCACCGGATGGCTGGTCGCCCGCGCCTACAACGTCGACATTCAGAGAGTTGGCTCGGGGAACATCGGCGCCACCAACGTGTTTCGGGTCTTGGGCAAGGGGCCTGGGATCTTTGTGCTCCTGGTGGATGCTCTGAAGGGTTACCTCGCCTGCCAGATTTTGCAAAACGGGGTTTTGTCGTGGTTTTATGACAAAGACACCGTCGTTCCCGAGGTGCTGACCGGTTATCTCGCCATCGTTGGGGGATTCGCCGCGATCCTAGGCCATGTCTATACTCCCTGGTTGCATTTCAAGGGCGGCAAAGGCATCGCCACTTCCGCTGGCGTTCTCGCGGCGTGGATTCCCCTTGGGTTTCTGGTCGCCCTCCTTCTCTGGCTCCTGGTGTTTGCCATCAGCAGTTATGTTTCTCTGGCGTCCATCGCCGCCGCCGCCGCTCTCCCGATCGCCGTGTGGCTCACCGGCGGAAGACCTCCATTTATCGTGATGAGCGCCATCATTGGCATCCTGGCAATTTACAAGCATCGCGCCAATATTGCCCGGCTGCGCAAAGGCGAAGAACCCAAGGTCGGTCGACGCGTCCAACCCACCTCTAATCGGCCTCGGGAGGAAGCATGACCATCGGTATCATTGGCGCCGGCTCTTGGGGGACGGCCCTCGGATTGCTCCTTCACCAAAATGGTCACAGCGTGATCCTTTGGGGGCACGACTCAGCTCAATTGGGGGCAATGGCCACTCGACGTGAAAACACACGGCATCTCCCTGGCGTCCAACTTCCAGACTCGTGGCGCTTCGAACCCGACCTCATCCAGGCTGCGGCCAACTCCGAAGGGTTGATCCTCGCCATACCTTCACGCGCTTTCCGAGAAACCGCCTCTCGCCTCCACTCATTTCAAGGCATCATTGTGAGCGTTACCAAGGGTATTGAGTACTCCACTGGCCTGACCATGTCTGGTGTACTAGAAACCACGATCCCAGGTGCGCTTCCCGTTGCCTTATCAGGACCTTCCCTGGCCCAGGAAGTGGCCAAAGGGGTTCCCACTGCGGTAGTCGCTGCCAGTCGAACTGAAGCCGACGCCAAACGGGTCCAAACTTGGTTCCATCGCCCAACGTTCCGCGTCTATACCACGACCGATATCATCGGCGTCGAACTGGGCGGCGCCCTCAAAAATGTCATTGCCATTGCGGCAGGCGTCTGTGACGGACTCGAATTTGGTGATAATGCCAAAGCGGCACTCATCACTCGGGGAAAGGCCGAGATGAGGCGCCTTGGAATGGCCTGTGGCGCACGGGGAGAAACCTTCTCCGGGTTGAGCGGCCTCGGAGATCTCACCGTGACGTGCTTCTCCAAACTCAGCCGCAATCGCAATTTCGGCGAGCGAATCGGGCGCGGCGAAAAACCCGGGGCCTGTCTGGCATCCACCATTACCGTCGTGGAAGGCTATCCAACTGTCCGCTCAGCCCACCACTTGGCCTCCCGACTGGGTGTTCAGGCCCCAATCACAGCAGAGGTCTACGCCATGTTGTACGAAGGGAAGAACCCGCGGCAAGCGGTTGCCGACTTGCTCAGCCGCGACATCAAAGCCGAGGATTGAACGAAGCCGCTGCGCGGGGGGCTTCGCCGAAGTAGACGCCCGGGGTGGTCTGGAGCACACGCTCCGGACCTATGATCAAAACCTCGTTCATATCCAGATCGAAATCCACTACAGCTCCCGCGCAGCTGCC
>SXGS01337846.1_pt1 | contig 50966 bp, 41 predicted proteins | sample 3174681 | NCBI WGS metagenome assembly SXGS01 (sample SAMN11356861, study PRJNA531348) | freshwater metagenome | isolation source: freshwater sample F1-80 | place: China: Fuxian Lake, Yuxi | collected 2017-12-25
ACAAGGACGAGGCCGACGCCCTCAAGAAGAAGCTCGAGGACGTCGGCGCTGCCGTCGAAATCAAGCCCGCTTAGTCGGCGGACGGATCCAAGATCCGAAGCAGGGCCCGGGACGCACGTCTCGGGCCCTGTTTTTTTTCGGCGCTGGAGTTCGCCGTTACACTCAGGAGACTCACGGGTAACCTATTAATGTCGGACACAGTTTCGACCCGTTATTGCTCCCTCGGGAGCGGAGGCGCCACTGATGACTCCACCGGACTGTTCGGGGCGGGGTCCCTGTAGCAGGGGACAGGTTGCCAGCGTCGACAAATCCACTCTCGGAGCCTCCACGAGTCGCGAACCGCAGCGCGGAGCGCACGCCGACGGCGCGTAGCCGACGCCAGAACCGGTGGATGACCGGGGTGGATGAATTCGACGAACAGGGCCGCGGAGCGGAGCGCGTTCCAAGCCTCCTTAAAGAAGTGGCGGGGAATGCCTGCTGGTGAAATCCGGCAAGACTCGAGTTAGCGCGAACTGAAGTGGGGCGGCGGATCCGGAGGGTCCGCCGCCCCGTTTGACGTACCGGTCAGCGGAACAGCTCTTCGATCCGGACGGCGCGGCCCTCCTCGGCACTCTTCACCGCGGCAAACACAATCGCCATCGACTGGAGGTTGTCGCGCCCACCGCACTCCGGCTCCCGACCTTCCCTCAAGGCCGCCACGAACTCCTGCAGGCAGGCATCCTGGCCGGGCGGAACCTCAAGCAACTCCACTTCTTCACGAGTAGGAGCCTCTCCGGTGAGGGTCCCGGTCAGGAAGATGTGGTCTTCCTCCCAGGTCAGGCTCCCGAGCGCTCCTTCGAGCCGCAGGTCGCCGTTCCACGGGCTCTGCTTCCCCACGCTGGATCCGAAGGCGTGATGCACGACCTTCAACCCGCCCTCGAACGTGATCTCGATCACGTGCGACGCGTCCCCAGCGTGCCAGCCCCAGCTCGGATTCCAGGTGGTGGCGCGAACCTCGACCGGCTCCTTCCCCAGGACATACCGCAGCAAGTCAAAGTGATGGATTCCCATGTCCTTGATGAGCGGGTACGACATGGTCGTGTAATGGGTGCCCGGCCGCGTCGCCCAAGCCTTGTAAAAGCCCATGGAACCCTGCTCGACCGGTCCGATTCGACCGTCAACAACCAGAGGACGAGTGCTTCTCGGCACCGCGCCGAACCGATAGTTCTGCGAAATCATGTACCGCCGCCCACACCGCTCCGATGCCGCCACGGTACGGAGCGCGGCTTCCCAGGTGTCTGAGAGCGGCTTCTCCTGAATCACGTGCAGCCCGGCCTCGAAGCACGCGGTCGCCACTGCTTCGTGAGCTGCGGGCGGGGTGACGTCCACCGAGAAGTCGGCCTTCACGCTTGTGAGTGCTTCCGCCACAGTGCGGAAGAGCTGAGACTCCGGGATCTCCAGTTGGGACTTCGCCGCATCGCGATTCTCTTCCATCGGCTCGACATAGCCGACCAGTTCCACACCAGGGGTGCGCCGGCACACATGCACCCAACTGCGGGCTCGAGCTCCGAGCCCAATCACGATTCCTCTCAACGCTGCTCCTCCTGCTCCCCCGGAAGCACCGAGAGAATCCGTTCGTCGGGCCGGCCGGCCCGCACTTCCGGTTCAACGTAGCACGTTCGAATTCGGATCCCCTCTTTACGCCACTCGATGGGGCACTCGTTTCGGGGGGAACAGGTGGCCGTGAGTGACGGCTCTCGGAACGGCCGCGAGAGCCAGTCGGAAAGATTCCTCTGCGGGTGGTACGTTACATCAGCCAGAATGATGCAGGGAGTCCGCGACCAGTGGCTTTCAGCTTCCGGACAAACCGGGAACCTGAAGACTGAGCAGCTCGATCGGGCTTTCTCCGCGTGGCATGGTGGAGGCAAAACGCCGGTGAGTCGTGAGTCAGAAAAGCAGCCCGGATTCATGGATCGCTTCCGGTCGCCTCGGCCGGCGGCGACGCCCACGCCTGGCACGGCGCCGCCGACCCCTGCCAAAAGTTCGACGTCGATCGGAACCGGGCTGCCCGCGCGGCCCGTGCTGGATCTGGTTCGCGAAATTCTGGTGGCGGTGGCGCAGTTCACCATCCCGAGCCCCGATCTGAACTCTCGGGGGTTTGTCGAGCGAATCTTGTTGGCCTCTGCGTCGCTCGGCGAGGACTTGACACAAATCCAGAAGACGCGGACCTGGGCGCTTTCGGCGCTCCCCGCGTATGCCAATCTCCAGCGAGGCTACCTCGCGGCGCGCGAGGAGGAGATCCGCCACCTGCTCCAACTCTACAACGGCGCCAGCGCTACAGCGCACGGTAAGACCAGGGAGCTATCGGAGGCCGTGCTGGAGTCGCACTCCCGAATGCGCGAGGTCGTCCGCATTGAGGACATCCGCGCGGTTCGCACTCAACTGGAGGAAGAGATCAAGGGGGTTCGCGACCTGGTGGAGGCGAAGTCTCGTGATGACAAGGAGCGCGCAGCCCGGTTGTCCGCCCAGGTAAAAGTGCTGGAGCAGGCGTTGGAAGAGGTCCGGGGTCTCGCCGACTTTGACACTCTTACCGGACTGGTCCACCGCGGCGGGCTGGAGCGCCGGCTAAAGACGATGATGGCGGACCCCCGCGGGTGCTCCCTCGCGTTCATCGATCTCGATAATTTCAAGACCATCAACGACACGCTCGGTCATCTCGTGGGGGATCGGCTGCTGAAGTACGTGGCGCAGCAGCTCCAGAAGGTGTCTCGGTCAGCCGACGTAGCCGCTCGCTATGGCGGGGACGAATTCTGCCTCGCCGTGGTGGGGATCACGCCGGAGATGCTGGCTCAACGGCTGGGACCGCTCATCTCCCGTCGCCACATCAATCTGGAACAGGATGGGAAAGTCTGCTCGGTCTTGCTCTCAGCCACGGTGGGGATCGCCCAATCCGTACCGGGGGAGAGCGTGTCGTCCATCCTCGAGCGCGCCGATCGCGCCCTGCTCAACGCTAAGGCACAGGACAAGGGGGAGATCGTACTGGCCGCTCCCCCCCGCCCCAAACCGGCTTAATCGGCGGCGGGCGCCGGGTAGAGTTCCAGCATCCGTGCCAAGACTGCGGAGAGTTGCGATCGCTGCCCCGGGCTGAGATCCACCAACGGTGGACGGACGGGACCGGCGCCTTCCGGGCCCAGCGAGCCCAGAAGATTCACGGCGGCTTTGACGTAGGACACCGCGAAGCCCTTCCCCTGATCACGAACCTGACAGATCGGCTCGATCACGTCCTTCAAGATGGAAGTCTGGGTTACGGTGTCTCCCGCCACCACGGCCTGGTGGAACCGGATCGTGACGTGAGGCGCAAAGTTCGAGAGCGCCGAAGAGTACCCCCGACATCCGAGCGCGTAGTAGCCCGGAAAGGTCATTTCGGCGGTGGGCATTCCATTCATGTAGCTCAGGCGGTCTCCCATTTCGAGCACCATCCGGCCAAAGTACTCGATGGGACCCTGTCCATCTTTGAATCCGACCACCTGCGGCAGCTCGGCCAGACGCTTCACGGTGTTCACACTGTAAAGCGCGTTGTCTCGAGGGTATAGGATGAGCGAGAGCGGACTGCTGTCCGCGACGGCTCGGACATGTCGATACAATCCCTCCTGCTCCGGCGGCACGTGATTGGGCGGCAGCAGCAGCAAGCCGTCCTCGCCGGCCTCGGACGCGGCGCGGGCGAAGCGGCTGGCAATCACGGTGCTGTATCCGCATCCGGCGAGGACCGGGAGCGAGCCGCCCACCTCCTCAACGGCCGCCGCCACCGCCTCGCGATACTCTTCAACGTCCAGATTGAAGTATTCACCGGTCCCCGCGCACACGAAGATCGCCTGGAGTCCAACCCCCTTCATCCATCGCACATGGCGACGAAAGGCGTCCAGATTCAGCGAACCATCGGGGTGGAACGGAGTTACGGGAAACCCGAATACGCCCTCCAGGTGGGGGCGAAGCTGTTCCGGCGTCAAGTGACCTCTCCTCTGCTGCAAGAAACTGCGGTTCGGTGGGAACCGGATCTAAATCTCTGGCTGTTATAACTACGGCGCCGGCTGGATGGCCAATCGATCAGCCAGTAAAGCCGATGCGGAGGCGGCATTCCATGGCCCTTAGAGAAATCACTGAAGAACAGTTTCGGACGGAAGTACTCGGATCGGAAACCCCGGTGCTGGTGGACTTTTACGCCACGTGGTGCGGGCCCTGCCGGGCAATCGCTCCGCTCCTGGAGCGGTTTGCGGCCGAAAACGCCGATCGGCTGACGTTCGTGAAGCTCGACACCGACAGGTTTGAAGCGCTCACCGAAGAGTACGGGGTGCGAACTATCCCCACCGTCATCGCCTTCCAGGGAGGCCGGGAGTTGTCGCGGGTGGTCTATCCCCGAACCATGGCGGCGCTGAGTGAGCTAATCCACACCCCGGAATAGAGGCCCCGGTTTCGTCGCGGAGGCGCCCGGCAATAATGGTCTCGATGGGCGGTTGCATCCCGTGATCTGCCCGAGAGAAGGTGTCTCCCGAAATGAACAACCGGTTGCTGCTGAACAAGTCTGCGATCCGTTTTGCTTGTCTGGTCCTGGTTTTTGCGGTGCGAGTGCCCGGCGGCATTCGCGCCGCAGCCGCCGCGTCGGCTCCCGCCGCCGTTCGTCCCGTGCCGGTCGATGCCTTCGGGCAACCCACGCACTCCGGCGTCAACGCCTTCAGGGATGGCGAAGACGATGGAGACGGGGGCGACCCCAAGGACGGAGGGGACCCCAAGGAGGACGACAGTCCCGACGAGGATGAAGACGACGACGGCAAGGATGATGACGCCGACGAGGACGACGACAACGACGGTGAGCGCGATGATCGCGACTGTGACGACGATGACGACGGCATCTCGGATCGAGAGGACGACGACGATGACAACGACGGCATCGCCGACGTAGACGACGATGCCGGCGTTGATGATGATGACCTCGACAACGACGGCGCCGACAACCTTCACGATTCCGATGACGACGGCGATCGCGTCAAAGACGGCAAGGACTCGGACGACGACAACGACGGCGTGCCGGACAACCGTGACGTGGATGACGACAACGACGGCGTGCCGGACGACGAGGACGAAGAGTCGCTCGACGACGACGACCAGGATAACGACCAGGTCTACGACGAATTCGACGGCGACGATGACAACGACGACGTGAACGACATCGCCGACCTCGATGACGACAACGACGGCATCTCGGACAAGCGCGACCCGGACGATGACAACGACGGCCTGCCTGACGCGATCGACGACGACGAGGATGCCGACCGCAAGTCGGACGATGTCGATGGCGACCAGGACAACGACGGCGTCCTCGACGCGCGAGATACGGATGACGACAACGACGGCACTCCGGACCGCAGCGATGACGACGACGATGACGACAGCATCGTCGACGGCGAGGACGACGACAAAGACAACGACGGAATCGAATCGGTAGACGACACCGATGACGACAACGACGGCAAACTGGATCGCGCTGATCCGGATGACGACAACGACGGCATTCCGGACCGAACCGACCGAGACTGAGGCCGCTTGAAGCGCTCGGGGGCGGGGTCTTTCGGGACCCCGCCCCTTTTCCTTTTGTCGGGCAACTGCGGCGTCTGGAGGGCCTGGGAGGTTTCGGCGCCTCGGGCTTCAAACTGGTGGTCACGTAGCCGGTGCTCTCCGGGAGATCTCACCTGCCTTGAGCGAATCTTGCGGCGATCCACTCGTCGAACTTCTCGAACTTATCCTGGTCACCCACTCTCCCGGTGGTGACGAGGAGGAAATTGACCGTTTGATCCTGCCCCATTTCGAGCGGTCCTGTGTCGATGTGCGACAAGACGCCGCCGGAAACATCATCGGTAGGATCCCGGGAGCCAGTTCGGACAACCCCCTGCTCATCGCAGCTCACAAGGATGAGTTGGGATTGATTGTGAAGCGGGTGGAACCCGACGGGTGTCTTCGGGTGCAGGAGTTGGGGGGCATCACGCCGTGGAAGTACGGCGAAGGACCGGTTGACATCCTGACTCCGCAGGACACGATTCCCGGCGTCCTGAGCATTGGCAGCATGCACTCCACGGAGGAAACGGCCCGAGTACACTATTGCAGGGAGAATCCGGTAGACTGGGCGTCCACCCGGGTGCAGACTCGGCGAACCCGGGATGAGCTTCGGGCGCTCAGGGTCCACACGGGAAGTCGTGTCGTCGTGGCTCGGAGCCGGAAGCCGCCCCTCTGGGTGGGCGACTGCATCTGCGGTTACGCGCTCGATGACAAGGCCGCGGTCGCTGTGATGCTTCTCGTCATGGCTGAGCTGGCGAGCGCGTTTAGTCCCCCGCCACGGGACATCTACTTTGCGGCCACGAGCATTGAAGAGCAGATGTCTGGAGCGGCGGCATTCGCGGCCTCCGAGCTCCCCGTTCGGTCGATGCTGGCGCTTGAGATCGGGCCGGTGGAACCGGAGTACGATTTGGAACTCAATGACTCCCCGATCGTTTGGTACAAGGATCGCCTCGGAGCGTATTCCAAACCGATGTGTGATCGGCTTGTGAGGCTCGGCGAGGCAATTGGTACCGGCTGTCAGCGGGCAGTTTACAGCCGCGCGGCGACTGACGCCTCGGGGGCGCGCCTTGCCGGCGCGGTGGGTGAAGTTTCCGTTCTCTCGTTCCCAGCCCTCAACAGCCACGGCTAAGAGATGGCGCCGATCGGTGGTTTGAGGAACATGCAGCGGCTTTTGCTCGCGTCCGTTTTGGATCGGGCCTCGCCATGACCGAGCCTCGTAAGCCCCGACCGGACTCTGACAGATCGCCGGAATCCCCTCCGGTGGAACTCCTGACCACGTTTCCCTCCGAGCCGCGAGCCACCAAACCGGTTAAGGAGGGTCGACTCCCCCCCCTCACCAGCGTTCGAGGCAAGGTCCTCCTCTTGGTGGCGTCGGTGACGGTGCTGTTCATGCTGGGCTTGGGCGCCTGGCTGGCCGTGGACATCTGGCGCGGCGAACGCATGGAACGAGATGAGGTGGTTGAGACAAAGGCCCACTTCAAGCAGTTGGACGAGCTGTACTCATCTACGATGGACGCGCTGGTGCGCGACTATACGTTTTGGGATGAAATGGTCACGGCCGTCGCCAGGCGAGACCGACGGTGGGCCGCCACCCACGTTCCCGAAGCCCTCGACATCTACCAGGTTTCGGCGGCCTGGATGTACAACATTGACGCTGACCTGGTCTACGGCGCAGATCGTCACCTGGGCGGGAGGCTCGCGCGCTTCACCTTTCCATCCCAGGTGATCCGGGCCAAGCTGACCCGGGAACGGTTCTGTCAGTTTGCCTACGAGACGCCGGCGGGGATTATCCTGGTGCGTGGCGCAACCATTCACGCAAGCGCCGATGCCGCACGCAAGGGAAAAGTACATGGCTACTTTTTCGCCGCGAGACTCATTGACGACGCCTATCTTGACCGCCTGGAGGAAGTGACCAAGTACGGGATCTCGCTCGTGGCGCGGGGCGCCGAGTCACCAAAACTCTCGCCGTCGATGGCGAAACACACCATTGCTTCCGAGATCCCGATCCTCGGGTGGGACGGGATTCCGCTCGGACGGTTTAGAGTTCAGCGAGAGAGCGCCGCGCTCAAGACCTTGCAAAGCGCCTCAGTCGGGATGTTTCAGATCCTCGTCGCGTTCGCGTTCTCTATGGCGAGTTTTCTGGCCTACTTCATGTACCGATGGGTGGCGGCGCCGCTTCGGGCCGTCACCGCCGCCATTCGAAGCGAGTCCCCTGAGCCGATTGCAGGGATGCTCGACGAGCAAACGGAGTTTGGGGAACTGGCGCGGGTGGTGGATCGCTTCTTCGAGCAGCGCGGCCGGCTCACCCACGAGATGCGGGAACGGAAACGCGCAGAAGAGGAGCTCTGGGAATACGCTCACGGGTTGGAGGAGACCCGCCGGGAGCTCGAAGTGAAGACGGTGGAACTGGCCCGCGCTCGAGACGGCGCCGTGTCCTCAACCGCGGCCAAGAGCGACTTTCTGGCCCACATGAGTCATGAGCTTCGCACGCCCATGAATGGGGTGATGGGAACACTTGAGCTCCTCCAGGACACGCACTTGGACGAGGAGCAACTGGAGTACGTGGTCACCGCCAGACGCTCCGCCGACACCCTGATCAGCATTCTGAACGACGTGCTCGACTTCTCCAAGATCGAAGCCGGCAAGCTTCAGATCGAGAAGGTAGAGATGGCGCTGCGCGAGGCCCTCGATGAAGCGGTCGATCTCCTCGCCCCCAGAGCCAAGCAGAAGGGCGTGGAACTGATCGTACAGTACTCGCCGGACCTTCCGACCACCATCCTGGGAGATGCGCTCCGGATCCGCCAGATTGTGATGAATCTGCTTTCCAATGCGATCAAGTTTACCAGTCGCGGGCACGTGATGCTCCGCGCCGAAATCAAGCGGCGCAGTCAGACCGAGGTGACCATCATCTTGAAGGTCGAGGACACCGGCATCGGCATCCCGCCCGAACGGCTGAGCGCGATCTTCCAGAGCTACGACCAGGCCGACGCATCAACCGCCCGACGATTCGGCGGCACGGGACTGGGGCTCTCCATCTGCAAACGCCTGGCCGAGTTGATGGGTGGCGACATCGGCGCGACCAGTGAAGTCGGCAAAGGCTCCTGTTTTTCCGTCTCCTTTCCAGCCATCGCACCCTTACAGGCCACCGACGCGGATGTGACCGGTGATCCGGCGCTGGAGGACATGCTCGTCCTGATTGCGCATGAGAACCAGACCAGCCGCAGAGTCATCCTGGAGATGCTGACCGGCTGGAGCATGTGCCCGTCATCGGCCGCCAATCTGGAGGATGCGCTCAAGTCGCTCGAACGCTCCTCGGCTGCCGGCCGCCCGTTCGAGGTGGCGCTGATCGATGAACATCTCATTCGAACGGATCATGGCGAGCGGTTTCTTTCTGCGATCCGGCTAGACTCGGCCCACCGAAAGACTACCTTCGTACTGCTCACCGCGACCGCCCGCTCAGGCGAGATCGAACGGTGGTGCTCGCAGGGATTTGCCGTCCACCTCGCCAGGCCCATTCGACCGCACTCCCTGCTGCGGCTCCTGGGTCAGATTCGAGCCGGGGAAGTCGTCACGCGGATTGCCGAAGCCGAGAAGGCTAGCCGTCAGGTCCAGGTCATCGGGATGGGTCCGGCGTCCGACGACATCAATCTGAACCTTGAAAGCTCCTCCCCGCTGATCACTCCGGCGGTCCCCGAAGAGCCAGAGAGGTCAGAAGCGCGCGAAACCGCTGACGCGTCGCCGAAGAGCGGTGGACCTGCGGCGCCGGCGCTGGATCCTGCGGTTGCCCCACGAGTGATGGTGGCTGAAGACAACTCGGTGAACCAGGTGCTGGCTCGAATGCTGCTGGAACGGATGGGCTGTCTGGTGACGCTCGTAGAAAACGGGCAGGCGGCTCTGGATGCCAGACCAAACGCCGGCTATGACATGATCCTGATGGACTGCCAGATGCCGATCATGGACGGGTATGAGGCAACGGCGGCCATTCGAAAGTGGGAAGCGGAAAACAACAGCACGCGAATGCCGATTGTTGCGATGACTGCCCACGCGATGCCCGGTGATCGAGAGAAGTGCGAGGCATCCGGCATGGACGATTACCTCACCAAACCCATCCTGGCGCCGAGTCTTCGTGAGGCTGTCGCAAAATGGACCGGCAAGCCGGTTCAGGATGCCCCTCGGAAACGGCGCGCACGACCCGGAGTTTAGGGGAGAATTCTCCGACGCCGAACCAACCATTGGGGCCGGCCGTCGTAGGAGGGATCCGAAACCATCCGGATCCATTCGTGGCCGAGTGTTGGGGAGGTAGGAATGCCGGAGTCGGTTCGGGCCGGGCTTCTCATCAGCCTGGGGGCATGCCTGGGAGCGAACGCTCGATACTGGCTGGGCGCCTGGATCCAACTTCGTCTCCCCGCCGGATTTCCATGGGGAACGGTGGTGATCAACCTGTCCGGATCTCTCGCCATCGGGGTCATCGTGACACTTCTGGCCCACCGCGATGAGGCGGCGTCCTTACCCCTGAGACTGCTCCTTGTCACCGGCTTCCTCGGCGCCTACACCACGTTTTCGACCTTCTCGTTCGAGACCCTGGAGTTGGTGCGTTCGGGCCTGCTCCTGAGAGCCGCCGCGAACATCGTGGGCAGCGTGTTCGGAGGACTTGCCGGCGCATGGTTCGGCGTGGTGGCGACTGAGTGGTTCCTGAAGTCTCGAGTTTGATCGTTCGCGATCCGTACGGGGTGGGTTCCGAATATGCCTCAAATCAGTGAATGGGGATACGGCATTCTGGCCGCGTCACTTGTTGTCGCCGTTCTGGTGGATGGCCTGATCTTTCGAACCGTCCTGGAGTTGCTGAGGCCGGCGTCGCGTTGGACGTTTCTGGCAGCTCGAGTCGGCAAGTTGGCCTCGCTCGGGTTCTGGCTCTATTTCATCCAATCGTTCTGGTATCCCCAGTATGCCGCTGACGGAGGCCGAGCGGCCGAGGCGCTGAAGATCTCCACCATGGCGATACTCGGGGGCGCGGCTCTGGTGGCGCTCGTCTCTCACCCCCGAATGCCGAGACCGAAGGATGGATCCCATGTCTGACACTCTGGTTGTTGGACTGGGCGGAGTTGGAGTCGCCACGTGTCGGCGGCTCATCGAGCGCCTACAGGGCCTGGGCGGTCGCGACTTCGGTGGGGAGATCGATCTCCTGCTGCTGGACACGGACCGGACGGTTCTGGGAGCGGAAGGTGATCGTGCCCTCTTCCTCACCGCGTCCGCGGCGGTCCTCGATGCCGCCTACCGGAATCCGGAACGCTTCCAATCCGAGTGGCTCAACCCCGAGGTCTTGAGGGGCCGACGCTCCATTGAGAGCGGCACCCAGTGCTCACGGGGTCTGGGCCGATTTCTGCTGCTCCTCCCCGAAAACCGAGAACTGGTCCGGGACAAGCTGGCATCCTGGTTCCGGGCCCGGCGAGGCAGTCCGGGACAGACCGCCGGGTGCGTTTACGTCGTCTCCTCGTGCGCGGGCGGCACCGGCGGCGGTCAGATTTGCGATCTGGGATACCTGATCCAGGACGTCGCGGCGACCTGCGGCGCCTCGGTGGACTTGCGTGCGCTTCTGATCACGCCATCCCACCATCGTGGAGCACAATCCGTCGCCGCGTTCAGCACGCTGACGGAGCTGCACTACTTCTGTGATCCCCACACCCGGTACCGCGCAGCCCTCTCGAGTGACTCTTCCCTGGTCGAGACCCGGATCCCGCCGTACCGTCGAATTCTGCTCCAGACGTCGCTCACGACGGATGGGACCGAGATCCCGCTTCCGGAGCTCCAGGAGCAGGCCGGCGTCTACTTGCTAGCCGTCACCGAGGGCGACACCGGTGTCTGGGGAGGGGAGCGAGCTCGGCGGGAAGCGGAAACGCACTGGCTCGACTCCGACGCCAACCCTCAGCCTTTCTCCACGATGGGAATCTCGTGGCTGGAGTTCCCCGAAGAGCGACTCGCCAGCGCGGTCTATCGAAACCTCGTTCGACGATCGGTCTACCCGTGGCTTCAGGGCGATGTGCCGATCTCCGCTTCGGAGCTGACCGCCGGAGCTCCGATGGCGGACTCCGAAGCGATGGCAACCATGATGGTCGACGCCGTTGGAGGTCCCCAGGCACAGGAGGAGTACCTCCGGCCCGTACGGACGCGACTTCCGTGGCTTCCCCGAGGCACCGCCGGGCAGTGGAAGGCGATGGACCAGGAGATCGAGCTGTCGCTTCGACAAACGGTAGGACGCGCGCCTACTCAGGGCCAGACGGGGCAGGGGCCGATGGCCGAGCGATTCGACACGGTCCGAGGCGAGCTGGTGGCAGGATTGAGACGGCAATGCGAAGTCTGGCTCCGCCGGGATGGGGTGAGTCTGGAACGGGTTGCCCGCGTCCTGAACGAGCTGGCGACCGAGCTCCGCACACGCACCGATCCCGTTGCGGCCTGGGGCGAAGCATGGGAAGCGTCCGATCTGAGCCGCAAACGAATCCTCTGGGCGGTGGATGCCGCCGGACGGGATCCGTTCCTGCTGTTCTTTCGTCGGCCCGCAAAGCGCCGCCTCGCGATGGAGTATGAGCGCACCATCGCACAGCACATTCGAAACCAGTTTCGCTCGCAGTCGACTCCGTATCTTCGCGAGCTGCGCGCTCAGGTGCTGGAGGTCGTGCGGACGTGGGCCGGCCGCATCGGCGAGTTGGGCGGCCTTCTCGCTCGGCTCTCCCGATCGATGGCCGACTACGAGTCCGCGCTCCTGGAGAAGCTGCGCCGCGAGGAAGAAGATCGCCGGCTCATTCTGGGCGCCCTGCACCTGCCCGGCGCTGAAACACCGTACGTGGCAAACTCGGGTTGGCACCTGCCCTACTGCACCGCCGAAGAGGAAATGCCGCGATTCAGGATCTGAAGTCGGGCTGGCTTCAAGTCATGGTGGAGCGACCGGACGGCCTCCTCGCCGAGCCGGGCCTCTCCATGGTCGACAGCGCGGTGGACGATCTGCGGGAGGAACGCCTGCCCTGGTTGATCCCGCCCACCTTCACGCCCACGCTGGAGGGCACCGAGGGACGCGTCCGCGACGTGGTGATGGCGGTAGATCGGCAACTCCGGATGCGCGTCGACGCACGGCTGCGGCAGTGGATCGCGGCCGGCGCCTACCAGCGTCTCCTGGAGCAATATCGCGATCCCGTAGAGCAGGAGTTCCAGATCCGCCGGCTGCTTGGTCTGGCGCTGGATCTTCCGGCGATCGAGCCGATGCATGCGCGCCCATCGGGCTTCCCGCAGGAGCACGTGTTTGTGCTGCTCGGCGAGCCCGCATCGGCGGGAGTACCCCCGGTGCTGCAGATGGTGGTCGGGGCAGCCGGTCGCGATCGGCCCGTGATGGTCGCGCCTTCGAATCTCTCGCGCTACCTGCTGGCGGTGAGCGAACACCCGGGATTCTCTCTTCCCCGGTGTCCGAGCTATTTCGCTCTGGCCGAAACGTTTCGACAAGCACGTGAAAAGGGCATGGACCCCACGCTCCACGCCTACTCTCGCCTCGATGTGCCGTGGGTGTCCGCCGGATTGACGACGCACACAGCCATCCGCGATGCTTCCAACATCCTGATCCTGGCGGTGGCGTTCGGAATCGTCCGACCCCTCCCCTCCGGCGAGATCCCGATCCCGGCCGGCATTCTCCAACTCGGAGACGGATCGCCCCGCTTCCCCTTACCCGCCGAGTTCGATCTGGGTGTACGGCAACTTGCCGGCGACGCAATCACCCTCAAGTCCCTCGGGACCGCAGTGGATCGCACCCTGCAGTCGAGGGGCGCCGCGTGGTGCTGCCTGCAATTGGAACGGCTATTGGGCCAGGTGGGCGCTGTGCCGGCGTTTGGCGGCGATGGATTGGCTCAACGCAGAGCCCGCCGGCTGGCCGGACTCCGGGCTGCCGCGCGCTATGAAGACCTCTTCGACGAGGTCGCTCGCACGCCGCTCAGTCGGGACACCGAATGGCTGTGGGTGGGATCCCGTCACCACTGCCCGGCGTGCGCAACCGATCTGGGCGTCGATCCGAAAACGCTGCCGGGGCTCTGCCCCCGGTGCCGCGAACCGCTGCTGCCCCACCTGCTCCGTGAGGTTCAGGCATCCGATGGCTTCCGGCGCATCCCGAATCCGTATGTCGTGGGAACGCCGCTGGAATCTGGGGCCAGTGTCTTCGTCGGAAGAGAAGACATCATCTCCCAGGTTCGAGATCGACTGATTCGGCCCGCCCAACGGACCATTCTGATTCTGATCGGCGAGAGGCGCTCCGGCAAGACCTCGGCGCTGAAGCAACTTCAGTACCGATTGGAAGGCGACCTCACGCCGCTCTTCATCGACATGCAGGGCCTCACGGCAAGCGATCTGGGCGGCTTCATCTGGTGGCTCTCATGGCGGATGAAGGAGGCGCTCGACGAACGAGGGATCTCGGTGACGCTGCCGAGCTTCGAGCAGTTCAACTCCGGGCCGCCCGACTTCCAGTTCGAGACGGTGATTCTTCCCGAGATCCGCCGAAAGCTCCACGGCGGGCGAATTCTGCTGATGCTCGACGAATTCGAAGTACTGGCGCAGCGGGTGATGAAGGGCTCGTTCGACTCTCGCGCGTTCGACTACTTGAGACACCTGATGCAGCATGGCGACGGCGTGGAGTTCCTGTTCGCCGGGACTCACGTGCTGCGGCAGTTCGCGGCGAACTACGTCACGTTTCTGTTCAACATCGGCGTCTTTCTCCACGTCGACTTCCTCACGCGAGACGCCGCCACTCGGCTTGCGACCGATCCCATCGCAAACGCCGGCGTAAGCTACCAGCCCGACGCGATCGATTCGCTCCTCGAACTCGGTGGATGCCACGCCTACTTCACGCAGATGTTCTGTTTTCATCTGGTAGAGCGCCTTAACCGCCTGCGGAAGCGGGAAATCACCCGCCAGGATGTGGAAATGGAGGCCGGCCCGGTTATCCAGGCCGCCGGAGCTCACCTGGATCACGTCTGGAGTCAGCTCGAGTCGCCCGATCGGCTGCTCATCGCCTTTTTCGCTGTGAACTGTCCCCGAGGAGTCTGGCTCTCCGAAGCCGAGCTCTTGAACCGAGCCATCGCCGACGATTCCTCGCTTCGGCCCTTCGTCTTCCGGACTTCCGTGGAGAAACTGATCGCGGTGGGTCTGCTTCAGGCCCGGGCGACGGTCGACCCCGACGGTCGCGCAGGACGAGAACTCGCTCTCACCGCGGAGGTTTATCGTCAATGGCTGGAAACTCAGCACTCGTTCTCACGGCTTCGTGAGGAAGGCGTGGCCTGGAATTGAGCGAGCGAATAGACGGGTGAAGGCGTACGGAGTACCAGGTACGGATGCATCGGATGTGATTCGTCACCGCTGCGGCGTGGCGCACGACGTAGTTCCCGCGATACAAGGCCCTGGCCACTCGGGGCTTCCACGCAAACGGTGCATTCGCTCGTCAACGTGGGACAACTCGGGGGGCAACGGGTCTGAAATTGGAGCCCTCCGTGTCCAAGTTCCCCCTGCTGCTCCGGTGGAGCCTCACCGGCGTTGTCTTGCTCTGCACTACCCTTCCGGTCTCCGCCCAGGAAGGCTGTCCCTGCCCTGATCCTGACCCCATCCCTCCCCCAATGGGTGGGTCGGATGACCGAACCTACACCGGCGGCGGCGGCGGCCTCCTGAACAGCAACTTGCGCGAGGTTCAGGAAGTTCTTCCCGGACTCGTGGCCTCGGTTCGGGGGCGCTATCTGGCCGAGCCCGGCAACCGACGATCCCTCGAGCGCGAACTCGCGGGCAAACTCCTCGAGCTTTTCAGGGCTCGCGGGCTGTTGGCGACCCCGAACGGCAACCAGCTCGTGGTCAACTCCATCTCGGCAAACGCGTACCTCTCCCGACGGGAGCCGGTCTACTCTCCGTCGCTCACTCGGTACTGGCTGCGCCCCGGCTTCACGCTGAATCTGGAGGGCTACCTGGGAGGAGTCTATGGCGCCGGCATCACCGTTCAGCAGGATCTGACACCGGGCCGAAAGCCCATTGTCAACGCGCTGCTGGCGTACGGCGACAAGCCGGAGGACCTGCAGCCGTTGGCGCGTCTCTTGCTGACGACGGACGGCGAAGACCACGCGAAAGAAGCCATGCAGGAGTGGAGTCGCTTTCTGATGAGCGTGCGGGTGGGCGCCGCCGGCTATTACAAGCGCTTTGCCGGCGCGGATGCGACGTTTCTCGGCGCAACGCTGAGCAAGATCGTCCCGCTCGGAGCAAAGTCCAAGGATCACCGCACCCCCGGCCTCTTTCTGGGCGCCACGGTGGGGCCGAGTCACTTCGAGAATTCCGATGTGAGCCAGTTGACCGGTCGGGTCGGTCTCACGCTGGCGCTGCAGGACGCGGTCCCCGCGTGGCGCCCCACCAGTGCCGGCGGGGCAACCGGTTACACCGTATGGCGCTGGGCCTGGCGGTTGGGGCTGGAAGCGCAGCCCAGACTCTCCGATGCGGCTGGCAGTGCGTTCGGCGGCTTCCTCGCCTATCGGATTCTCCCGGCGAATCTCTACGACAACAAGCAAGCGCTCGAAACTGTGGGCGACATCACGGAGTTTCGGGTCTCAGGCGGGCACCGCACGCTCGGCGGTGCTTTCGTGTTCCTGAGCCTCACGCGCAACTTCAAGTAGACTGCCGGCGCCGGAGGTGTGCGTTTTTCGCACACCTCCGCCATCCCCCGAAGCAACGATGCAGGAGATTCTCAGGAGCGGGAGAAACGTCTTGACGGCGTAACGCACGATCCCATTTCCCCTGGGTTGCCGCACGCCGCTTCGCACTCCCCGTGGAAGTGAAAAAACTTCCAGCCACATCCGAACGACCCCGTTCGTCTCCTCAACATTCCGGTCGACTGCGGCGCCGCTCCCTGCGGGCGCCCAAATGTTTCAGATGGAGTCCTCCGTGACCACTCGATACCCCCTCCTCCGCAGCATCCTCTCCGGACTTCTCATACTGGCGCTCGCCTCGCCCTCCTGGGCCGACGACTTTGGCGACCCGGAACCCGATCCCGAACCCATCCCCCCACCCACCGGCGGCACCGACGACAAGACCTATGTCGGCGGCGGCTCGGGATCTGGTTTCCGGGCCGTCCCCCAAGCCTTCGAGATCTTGAACAGTAGTCCCTTGAAGAACTTTGACGGGTATTACAGCGCGGAGCAGTGGGCTAAGGTGATCGATAGGCTCACGAATAAGAGCTCACGCAGCTCCCACGTTTGGATCTTCAGCCGCACTGAGTTCTTGAGCCGGCTGAAGCCGCTGCGCTCGGAGGAGTTGGGATACTCCTTTCTTCGGGAGGGGCTGACGCTAAGCGCGCAGGGCATTCACGGCGCATCCAGCGGATTCGGCGTGCGCGTGTCGCAGGACATCACCGAGGGCCGGCGCGAGTTTGCGGAGGCCGTGTTCCCACGGATGCACCACTCCGGAGACTCTTCCTGGAAGAACTGGCTCCCGTTGGGGAGAATTCTGGAACGACAGTGCTTCGAATCCGGGGGTGATGTCGACAAGTTCCTGGCGACCCGGCTCTCCAACATCCTGTTTCGGACCCGAGGGTCGCTGATTGGATCGTATCGACGTGTCGGAGCTGCCGACTCGGCCTTCCTGGGGGTAGGCCTCAGCCGATTGCTCCCCCTGGGCAGCACCTTCAACTACTCTCCGCGGCCCGGCATTCTGTTTGGCGCTACCGCGGGCCAAGGGTTGTTCAGTTTCAGTTCGAGCGATCGCGTCAGAACACGGACGAACTTTTCGGTGGCATTTCAAGATGTGGTTCCGGATGTTCGTCTTGCAGACGGCGAGACAGGATTCACGGTGCATCGCTGGCGGTGGCGGTTGGGTGTGGAGGGCGAACCATGGCTCTCCGACTCGGTTGGCGCCGCGTTTGGCGGATTCCTCGCCGTGAGATTCCTCCCGAGAAGCATCAACAACAACAACCTTTCCGCCACCGCCATCCGAGACATCACGGAACTCCGAGTTTCGGCCGGGCATCGACACGAACTGGGGCGCTACCTGTTCTTGAGCGTTTCGCGCTCGTTCTGAGCGTTGCCGTGCAAGACTCCACCGAGGAAGATTGTCATGGGGTGAACAACTCTCAAGCGATCGCTGTCACTCGGAGACATACCTTTGATCGAGATCGGTGGGCGGCCGTTTCGGAACTGTCAGCGGGTCGGCCGGCGCGCGCTGCTTCAGGCAGGCGGGCTGGCCGGACTCGGCTTGACGCTGCCCGACCTGCTGCAGGCTCAAGCGGCATCTGCGGCGCTACCGGCGTCGGCGAAGTCGGTCGTGCTGATCTGGCTCTTCGGCGGACCCAGTCACATCGACTTGTGGGACCCCAAACCCGACGCTCCCCTCGAAATTCGGGGAGCCTTTCGACCGATCCGGACCGCATCCCCCGACATCCAGCTCACCGAACTGCTGCCCCGTCTGGCGCGTCGAGCCCGTGACTTCTCCCTCATCCGCTCGTTCCACCACGAAAACTCGGATCACAATGTGGGGGGCACCATCGCACTGACCGGAGTGCCGGCCGGAGGTAAGCTCGGCGGCGGCGCGCCGCTTCCGGGCACGCGCCGGCCGACTCTGGGCTCCCTCGTTGCACGGCTTCGAGGGTTTCATCCCGGGCAGCCGCCTCCATACACCTGCCTCGGAAAGCCGGCTCGAGTTTCGGGCGGCGCCAGCGGGCAGGACGCCGCGGGCCTGGGCGCTCTCTATGAAGCGTTCCGCCTGGAGTACTCGCTGGAGGGCGGCGTTGCGCTGCCGCCGGAGTTCACGCCATCCGACGGCATCTCGGCAAGCCGGCTGCGGGAACGCGAGCGACTTCTGACCGCCGTGGATCGGTTGGAAGAGCGCATTCAGCACTCCAGCGAGCTTCTGAAGGCGACCCAATATCACTCCCAGGCGTTTGCGATGCTGACACGCGCCGAGGCCCGGCGCGCGTTCCACCTCGACAGCGAGTCGGAGGCCGTCCGAGATCGCTACGGCCGAACGCGGTTCGGGCAGTCCTGTCTCCTCGCCCGGCGTATGGTCGAGGCGGGCATCCCATTCGTTCAGGTCAACTGGTCCGATCACGGCGAGGATCAGCAAACTTCCGGTGGCGACGGCGGTTGGGATCACCACTACCGCCTGTTCGAGTTCATCCAGGATGGTGGCTTCGCCTGGAACCTGGATCAGGGACTCTCCACCTTCCTCGACGATCTCCGCGAACGCGGTCTCCTGGACAGCACGCTCGTTATCGTGATGGGTGAGTTTGGACGAACCCCGAAGATCAACAGTGTCGGCGGACGCGACCACTGGGCCGATGTCTACACCGTGCTGTTTGCCGGCGGAGGCGTGGTGGGCGGCCGGGCGCTCGGTTCCAGCGACGAACAGGGCGGCTATCCCGCGGCCATGCCCGTGCATCCGCTGAACCTGCACGCCACGGTACTCCATGCCCTCGGACTGGACCGCACCGCGCTCACACCGCTCGGCGTTGGGATCGACGCAGATCCGATTCTGGAACTGTTCGCATGATTGCGCTTCCCATCCCTCGAAAGCTCACCCAGACGCGGCATCAGAAGCAAACCCCGGTCTCCTGCCCGGGGGGAGAAGTCATCTACGCCGAGATCAAAGGCGCCCACATCCGGCTCCGCGTGATTGCTGCCGACGGCAGCGGCGATCGGCTTCTGCTGCCCGAACGCGACGACTGGATCCAACAGCATCCCGCGTGGAGTCCCGACGGCCGTCGTCTCGCGTTTACCGGCAACGAAGGCTTTCGGAATGGACAGATCAGCGTCTACATCTGCGAGGTCGACGGACTCCGCTGCACCGGCGTCCGACCTCTGATTACGCCGGGACAGAACTGTTGGCCCGCGTGGTCGCCCGATGGGAAGCGTCTGGCCTACATTGGAGTGAGTCACCAACTGATGCTCGCGGACGCGGACGGCGGAAACCGGCGCAGGCCCACGAGTCTGGCCGGTATTCAGTTCCACCCGAATTGGACCCCCGACGGTGAGTGGATCGTCTTCGCCTCCAGTCACGCCGGCTACTTCCAGGTCTACAAGATTCGTCCCGACGGCCGCGAGCTCACCCGGCTTTCCCGAGGGGATGGCTACGAAAGTCGTCCCGCAGTGTCTCCGGATGGCCGCTGGGTCGCCTACTCCACTCGCGGACTCGACGGCTCGGGCGTCGTGGCGGCGCCCATCGGCGGAGGCGAGCCGATCCGGATCACGGCTACCGACGCGCTCGACGACTATCCGTCGTGGTCCCGCGACGGCTCCCGACTTCACTTCGTGTCCACCCGAGACGGCGGCTTCGAACTGTATGCCGTGGATCCGAGGGAGCTGCTCCAGCGTTGATGGGTCGGAGGGTCGAGGTACTGACCGACGTTGCCTGGCATCGTCGGTCAGGAAGCGACCTGGCCTGTGCCCTGGAGGCGACAGTCGTGGGACCTATCGCACATCCCGCCAGAGCCATCTGAGGGAGTCCGGGAAGATGGCCGCGCCGTGCGCCTTGCTGTGGAACCCTTCTCCCATCACGAAGTGATAGTCGTAGCCTCGGTACGAGAGCGTCGCGGCGAGGGTCTGGTTGGCAAGTGGCCAGTTGCCGTTTTCGTTATCGAGGTCGTTGCTGCCGTCTTGCAGGAACACCCGGAGCGGCTTCTTCTCCGCCTTGCGGAGGAGCGCGGCGTAGTTGTGACCACCCTCCTTCAGGCTCTTTCCGGCCGCGATGTTCACAAAGCTGCCCACCTGGCTGAGCACCTTGCGAAACTGATCCGGCATTTCCCATGCCGCCGTGAAGGCGCAGATGCCCCCCGACGAGATACCGCAGACGGCGCGCCGCTCGGGATCATCTGAGAAGCGGGCCACTTTGCGCGTCTCCGGGAGCACTTCGTCGCGAAGGAAGCGGGCGTACTGGTCGCTGAGGGTGTCGTACTCGAAGCTCCGGTTGCTGCGACCGTCGCGGTAGACCCCCGGGTTGATGAAAACGCCGATCGTTACAGGCATGTCGCCCTTGTGGATCAGGTTGTCGAAGACGGTCGCCGTCTGGGACGCGTCGTTGAGGTAACCCTGCCCGTCCTGAAACACCATCAGGCAGGCGGGCTGATCTTCTCGATACTGCGCCGGAACGTAGATCCACCAGTCGCGGCTGGTTCCGGGAAAGATCTTGCTCTCCAGCTTCGGCATCTGGCGGACCGTCCCTTTCGGCGTTCCCGCCCGCGGAAGACTGTCCGGATGCGGTGGGAAGTACTCGACCCTCACCGCGCCGCTATTCAGGGACTTGCCGCCGGCCTCGTAGCGCCACCGAACGACACGGAAGTTCGGCACGACTCCGACGGTCACCCACATGTTGCTGTCGCCGAGACGGGTCAGATTCCAACCGCGCAGATTGGTGTCGTCTCTCACCTGCGGATTGGTTTGTGCAGTCTCGATCGCGAACAGAACCTTTGTCTTATCCAGCTTCGGCGTGAGACCGTTCACCAGATTGGCGGCCCCCAGTTGCTCCCGGAGCCGGTCCGCCAACACCTGCGCTTCTTCCGCCTCCAGCTTCCTGGAGATCGCCTGCTCGATATCCGCCAGTGTCATCGTGTTCTGCTGTGCTCCCGCTCGGGAAACGCCGGCGAGGGCAAACGCGCCGAGAATCGCGGCGCACGCCCAGATCTTGCCCGGATGCATGGTGTTTCTTTACCTCGCCACCACTCGCAGCGTTGGGAGCGGTCTGGTCCGACGCCCCTGCTTCGGCGGCGTCGGTAACCACTTTCCCTCCGACGTCGCAAGATCCCCTGCGCCATCCGTCGCTTCCCCCATGGAAAAGAGAACGATGCGCATCCAGGCGCCCGGGTAATCCAAATCTGGGGCTCTGCGGAGGTTTCGCGGGCTGCCGATCCGAACGGGGCTGAGGGCAGCCCGATTCATCTCCACCCGCCCCACCCACCCGAACATCCTGGAAGCGTCTCCGATGAAAGTCCTCTCCACCCATCCCCTGCCGGATGATCTCTGTCTTGCGATCCCCGCGCTCCGGGTCGTGGTCGCCCGTGACGAACCGTCGCAGCTCGCGGAGATCGGCGACGCCGAGGTGCTGATCGGCGGCTTCGGCGGGGACGACGGCGGCCGCTTCTCCCGGCTGATGGCTGCCGCCCGGAAACTCGTGTGGATCCACACCTCCAGCGCCGGTGTCGACGCGCTGCTCGGCGATCCGCTCCGACAATCGGGCGCCACACTCACCTGCGCCAAGGGGCCTGTTGTCGGAAGCCTGCTCGCGGAGCACGCCTTCGCGCTGCTGCTCGGCCTCACGCGAGGCGTCTGCTGGTCCGCCCGGCAAAACCGGTGGGATCGTCCCGGCTACGGCGGCCGCACCGCCTTCGAGCTCGCGGGCAAGACGGTGGGGCTCGTAGGTTACGGGGGCACGGGCCGGGCGCTGGCCGAACGGGCCGCTGCTTTTGGGATGTCGGTGCGCGCCGTCAACCGATCGGGACTGGGACAGCCGGTCCCCCCGACGCTCTCGCTGTGGGGGCTGGATCGGCTGGATGATCTTCTGGCCGCGTCGGACATCGTGATCTCGTCGATCCCCGGCACTGCAGCATCCAAACGCCTCTTCGATGCGGACCGCTTCGCCGCCATGCGTCGCGGCGCTTACTTCATCAATGTGGGGCGCGGAGAGACCGTTGTGACGGAGGGCCTCGTCGGCGCGCTCGAGTCGGGCCATCTCGGTGGCGCCGGACTCGATGTGCTCGATCCCGAGCCCTTCCCTTCGGAGAGCCCGCTCTGGAGAATGGACAACGTGGTGATCTCGCCCCACATCGCGGGAAACTCTCCTGAACGAGGCGCCCGGAACCTCGATCTCATTCGCGTAAACCTGCTGCGCCTCTCGCGCGGCGAAGCGCTGGTGAACCAGGTAGATCTCGACGCAGGCTATTAACGGAGCTTGGTATGGCAGCAGCACTCGAATACGGAAAGCGACACGCTTCCCTCGAAACCGTTCTGGATACGGCATCCGGCCTGGAGCGAGTATGCACGGGCTTTGTCTTCACCGAAGGCCCGCTCTGGGATCCGGTGGACCAGTCCCTTCTGTTCAGCGACATTCCCGCCAATCGCATCTGGCGCTGGAAGGAGGGCGGGCCCGCACGAATCTTTCGGGAGCCGAGTGGAAAGTCGAACGGTCTCACGTGGGATCTCGACGGCAACCTCACGGCCTGTGAGCATCTCAATAGACGGGTCTCTCGAACGCGCCCGGACGGAGTCGTGGAGACACTGGTCTCCACCCACGACGGGAGTCGCCTCAACTCTCCCAACGACCTGATCTATCGGTCCGACGGCTTGCTGCTCTTCACCGATCCCCCCTACGGGATCCAACTTCCCGACTTTGGAGCGCTGGCGGACTCGGAGCAGCCGGTGAACGGGCTTTATGCCGTCCGCCCCGGAGCGGACGAAACCGAACTGATCTGTGGAGACTTCGACCGCCCCAACGGCCTCGCCCTGAGCCCCGATGAGCAGGTGTTATATGTCGCCGATACGCCTCGCTACCACGTGAGGCGCTTCAACATGCAGCCGGACGGCACGCTCACTGGGGGCGAGGTCTTCCTTCAACTCTCGGAGGAGCAGGGCGTGGGTCGTCCGGACGGAATGAAGACCGACGTCGCGGGACACCTCTACACCACGGGTCCGGGAGGGCTCTGGATCGTCGCTCCCGACGGAACGGTGCTGGCTCAGATCCTCTTTCCTGAGCGCACTGCCAATTGCGGCTGGGGCGACGATGGGCACAGCCTGTTCGTCACCGCCAGCAATTCGGTCTACCGGCTGCGAACCCGAGCCCGGGGGTGCGAGCTACCGCGCCGCGCCTGACAAACGCCGCCGGGTCGACGGGCTGCTCCGAACAGCGCAGGTGAGGGCCGGCATGCTGCCAGCCCTCACCGTTCAGAGCGTGTAGGAACGCCACGAGAGCCTTCTTGTCGGCACGACTCCGGTGGAGCTTGTACGGCCGAAGGTCGAAGTACGAGTTCTTCACCGAACCCGGGTGCGGGTGGGGCGGAGTTTCACGGGTCGCAGGTTCATCCCGTCTGTTCTTCCAGGTCAGCGTGGTTCCTCGGAGAAGATCTCCGCCGCCCGGATCAAGGGCCGAACCGACTCATCCCGATAGACCGAGGCGCGGGAGACCAGTTGGCGGTAGCGGACACGCGACTCGGCCTCGGAACCGAAGAGTTGTTCCCATCGGGCTTCCACGAACTCGCGAGCAATGCGCCGCCGCACCGGAGTCGGACAGTCGGCAACCGGCTTGACGTCTGGAGCCGCGCCCGCAATTCCAGGTTCCGCCGCCGTACGCAATCGCGTCGGATGGGTCATTCGGTTCATCCAGAACTGCGCCAGGGTGGGAGGGTAAGTCGCCAACACCCAGCCGCTGCCTGTGGCTTCATACAGGCGAACGACAATCGCATCGATCTCGGAGGACACTCGCGTTGTGCGAACGGTGCGCCGCGACCAGAGCACCTGGGGAGTTCCGTCCCCACCGAGCGTGAACACCGCTGGAGTGTCGGCCCAGGCATCAAAGTAGAGCCACTTCCCGTCGGCCGCCACCCGTCCAACGGTGTGCCCATCGCCGGACGGCAGGTTCATACAGTAGGTCTGTGCGCTGCTGAACTGCGGCGCCAGCAGGATGGCGCCGAGCCGGTTGAGTTGATCGCAGAATCCCACACCCGATATCAGCGTGGACCACATCCGCGCGGTGTGTGGCACGTCGAGCTGGTTCAGGCCGGCAAGCCGAAGCTGAACCAGCCGCTCCCCCATTTCTGGCGGGGAGATCGAGAGCGGACCGGCCCGGCGCCGAAGGTGTGCCAGCCCGTGATACTCCACAACGTTCACCCAGATGGTTTTCACGAGCCCATCCAGGCGAGCTGCGAAACCGGAACTCGCGGGTTCGACATCCAGCGTTCGTGCAGAGGTGGCCACCACGGCGGTTCGTAGAAGCCTAAGCGGCATGGGGACCCAAAAACCTGGAAGGAGCGGGGCCATCAGGCACAGTAGCGCCGCCGGACCTGCCTTTCTCCTCGGCAGCCGGCGAAGCAGATCCCCGGCCGGAATCAGCACCAGCGCCATCAAGAACCACCAAACCCACTCCGGAAATCCGGACCGATCGTAGGTGACCCAGCCCAAGACCCAGAGGATCCAGAACAGCCCGTGGAGGAGTTGGACCCGACCAGAGCGATCCCGGCTAGACGGGGCCGCGGCGCTAATCACGTGTCGGCGCCGGGTTCCTTGGCGGGGGCATCCGGAACGGCGGGATCGGGGGCAGCAGGAGTCGTGGGCGCAGGAGGCGGCTCGGCGTCGACCGGTGGGGAGTTATGCCCGCCCGGACAAACCTCGCTGGGTCCTCGACCCCTGCGGAACCGTCTTCGGCTGGTCTTGCAATCCGGTCCCGGCAGCAAACCGGTAGCCGTACAAACCCGAATTCGAACTCGTTCCGGCGCCTGAGGTTGTTGGCCTTCCAGTTGGCGCTTCTGCTCTGCTTCCGCCTGCTGGGCGCTTAGAGACTTCTTGGCCGGATTCAACTCGATGGCTCGCAGCATGAAACGCGACCAGATCGGCACGCACACATCGCCGCCGAACACATGGCCCATCGGGGAGTTATCGCGGTTGCCCGCCCACACTGCCGTCACCAGGTCTGGGGTGTACCCGACAAACCACGCATCAGCGTGGTTCTCGGTGGTCCCTGTCTTACCGTGGGCGTTCGGCACCACCGAGGCGGCAGACCCCGTGCCGCTTGTGACGACCGCGCGGGTGAGCACCTCCATCGAGTCCAGTGTCGACTGCTTCAGCCCCGTATCCACGGGTCGAGAAGAGAAGTCCTCGATCGGCTGGTCGTACTGATCCTTCACCGTTTGAATCGGGGTGGGCGGCAGCAGCTTGCCGTTCGCGGCGAACACCCCGTAGGCCGACGCCATCTCCAGGACCGTTGTGGCTGAGGTCCCCAGCGCGAGGGACGGGTAAGCGAGCAGCTTGCTCTTGATTCCCAGCCGATGGGCCAACTCAACCACCCGGCGCGGGCGCACTTCAGCACAGACGTTGACGGCAGCGCCGTTCACCGAGCCGGCGAATGCGCTTCGATAGTTCACCCAACCGCGATAGCGGCCGTGGTTCTGAGGTCGGTACCAGGATCCATCCCCCAACTGAATGGCTCTCGCTCCCGCGGAGACGGACGAGTAGGGCGTCTTCCCGGCCTCAAAGGCCGTGGCATAAACAAACGCCTTGAAAGTCGATCCCGGCTGTCGTCGCGCCATCGTGGCGCAGTCGAACTGGTACTTCTCCCATGGTTCGTTGACCCCGCCCACCAGCGCCCGAATCGCGCCCGTATGCGGGTCCAGACAGACGAGCGCACCTTCGGAGATACGACGACTCCGGAGTCTGCGGATCTGTTCGCGGGCGGCCTGTTCCGCGGCCTGCTGCATCCGCCAATCCAGAGTGGTGATGACGGTCAAACCAACGCGGCTCAGCGTGTCCTCATCGTAGCCGAGCCGTTCACGCAGGTGATCCACCACGAACTGAACAAAGTGGCGGGCCTTGAAGTAGCCGACAGCGCGGGGCCGCTTCTTGGCCACCTGCACGGGGGCAGCCCGCGCCGCGTCCGCTTCTTTTCGGCTGACGAGGCCCTGCTCGGCCATAAACTGCAGCACGGTGTTGCGTCGCTGTTTGGCGCGTGTCCGGGCCTCTTCGTGGGCACTGTAGGGCGACATGCGGCTCGGCTGTTGCACCAGACCGGCAAGGAGCGCTGCCTCGCCCAGCGAGATGTCCTTGAGATCCTTCTCGAAGTAGATACGAGCGGCCGACTTCACGCCATAGGCGCCTGCCCCGAAGTACACCTGGTTGAGGTACGCCTCTAGAATTCGGGTTTTGGGCCAGTTTCGCTCAATGTGGACCGCCAGCAGCGCCTCTTGCACCTTGCGGCGAATCTCTCGGCGCTGGTTCAGGAACATCAGGCGCGCCAATTGCTGCGTGATGGTGCTGGCGCCCTGCGACATATCTCGCCCCACCACGTTCTGGTAGACCGCTCGCGAGATGCCGTAGAGATCGATCCCCTGGTGCTGCCAGAATCGCTTGTCCTCGATCGCCACGATTGCCTTGCGCATGACGTCGGGGATCTCTTCCAGATTGGCGGGCTCCCGGTTCTCGATGGCAAGAGTCGCCAGGAGCACTCCATCGGACGACAGGATCTTTGTCCCAACGGGAGCACGATAGCTGTCCAACGCGGATCCCAGAGGAAGCATCTTGTTCATCTGGTAGACCGCGCCGAGGCCTACGCCCACGACAACAACCAGTACCAGAATCAGTGCGATCTCGGTCCAGAGGACGAAGCGCTTCAACCACCGCTTCACGGTTGTGGTGTCCATGTGTGCATCACGTTGGAGAACTCGGTGCCCTTAGAGGCGCGGTCCCGACTACACGTCGGATCAACCGCTTTGTAGATGCCGTCGACCCGGTAGGATGCACAGGCAGATGAGTTCGGAAAGGCCCTTTTGAGATCCACTTTCCTATCATATACCTGTTCCGCCGAGGACCAAGAATGATTCGCGCACCCCGAACCCTGTTTGCCGCTCAAGCGCTCGCGGCCGCGTTGCTCGCGGCAGTCTCCGCGGGCGCGCAGCAGCCTGACCGAAGCGAGAGATCCATCGGTCCCGGAGTCCGCCTGTTGGAGTGGGCGGCCCCGTCTGGTCCCCATCGTCTCGCCGCGGTGGAGGTGGATCCCGCATCCCCGTACATCCAGCTTGGTGTCACCGCGGGCGCCGGAAGTTCACTCTCGCTCGAACCACTCTCCAGGCAGGCCGAGCAGTCGTCACGACCCGATCGGTACGCCATCGCGGCCATCAACGGCGATTTCTTCCTGTATCCCGCCAGGAACCACAGCGGCATCCCCACCAATTCAACCGTCATTGACGGGGAGTTGGTTCGCACGCCGTTCCCCCGCTCTTCGCTGATCATCCGTCCAAACGGGGCGCCGCAGATCGCCGTGCTGAGCGCCAGAGGCACGGTGAAGACCCCGACCGGCGTTGAAATCCCGCTTCAGGGCTTGAATCAACCTCGCGCGGCCGGACAAACGGTGCTCTACACGGGTTGGTTTGGGGCCGGCACTCGGACCGACGCAGCGGGGATCGAACTGGTACTTCTGCCGGAGAGTCCCAGGCTGACGTCGGGGCGAGAGGTAAAGGCGCAGATTGAAGCCGTTCGAAAGGCGATGACCGGCGCCGAGATCGGCCCAAATCGCTGGGTCCTCTCCTCATCGAGCCCCGCTGCCGCCGCTCTGAGTGAACTCGCAGTCGGCTCAACGCTTTCTCTCAGATTTGACCTCACCCCGGAGATCGGGCCCCGCGACCACGTGCTAGGCGGAGGACCGCGGATTCTGCGCGACGGCCGGATCGCCGTGGAGCGGGAGGGCGGCAGCACAAACAGCACGTTTGCCAGCACTCGTCATCCCCGTACTGCCGTCGGCTTCAACGGTTCGCGCCTCTATCTGCTCGTCGTGGATGGTCGCCAGCCGTTCTACAGTGTCGGGATGAGCCTGCCCGAGCTGGCTGCGGCGATGCAATCGTTGGGCTGCACCGACGCCCTGAATCTGGACGGCGGCGGATCCACCACGCTGTGGGTGCGGGGGAAGCTCGCAAATCGCCCCTCCGATGGTAAGGAACGACCGGTCGCCAATGGACTCGTGGTCTACAGCACCGCGCCGATCGGAGAGGCGACCCGCTTGATTCCGTCTCCCGGCGAGGTCCTGGCGCTGCCGGGCGCGGAGGTCGACATCAAGGTTTCAGCGGAGGACCGCTTCAACAACCCCGTACCGGCTCCCGGTGATCGCGTGACCCTGGAGGCGCCGGAGGGCATGGGATTGGTGGTAAACGGCCGATATGTCGCGCCGGACCGGCTGCCGCCGGGCATCGGCGAGCTCAAGGGCAAGATCTACGCCTCTGCCGGCGCACTCCGAGCCGAAATTCCGGTAACCGTGATGGCTCGGCCCGCGAAAGTCGAGATCCTGCCCTTCAAGCTGCGCCTTCCGGAGATCGGCGTGGCGCAGCTCAAGGCGCGCGCATCCGATGCGTTCGGCCGATTGCTCGCTCTTCCCAGTCGGCTGAACTGGAAGTTTCGCGGGCTTCCCGGCCAGGTGGCTGCCGACGGATCTCTGAAGGCGGGCAGCCAGAGCGGGAAGGGCGCCGTGGAGTTGGAGTTGGGTGGGGTGGTCGCTTCGGCCGACGTCCAGGTCGGCGCGGGAGCCCCAAAACCACTTGAGGACTTCGAAGGCGCTGGTGGGTGGAAGCCACAGTTAACTCCTCCGAGTCTGACGGGCAAGGCCGAACTCTCGGAATCACGAGCCCGAGGCGGCCGCCGCTCGCTTCAACTCGAGTACGACTTCAACTCTGAGACCCCCACTCGAGCCCTCTATGCGCTTTCCGTCAAGGATCTTGGACGCGCACTCTCCTTGAAGATGTGGGTGTACGGCGATGGGCAGGGCGCCTGGCTTCGCGCGAGGGTTCGGGATGCAGGGGGAGAGCTTCGCTACCTCACTCTGGCGCGAAACGTCGATTGGAAGGGGGAATGGCGCGAAGTCCGAGCCGCCTTCTCGGATGACTGGCCAACTCCCCTCAAACTGGAGGCCATCTACGTCATCGAAACTGATCCATCTCGAAAGCCGAAAGGCGTCCTCTGGATCGATGATCTCGAGGTGGAGCAGTGAAGCGCTCCTCGCTGCCAGGCTTTGCTGCCGCTCTCCTGTTCGTATCGATGCTCTCGGGTCGCATCTCGGCGGCTCGGGTTGGGCAGAACCCGAAGAAGCCAGACGTCGTCCAGATCGGAGATGAGCGCTTCCGAGTTGGTTCCATCGTGGTGGACCTGAAGAAGGGCGTCGCCACCTGTCCCGGACGCATCAACATGCAGCGGGGAACGATCGAGTACCTCGCGGTGGGTCCCGGCGGAAAGCTGCACGAGAGCGCACTCAGACTGGAAACCGAAGCCGTTCAGCTACAGGTGGCGCTCATCTTGCTCGGATTGGAGCCGGGAGGGGGCCTGCGCTTTCAGGGAGACACCCACTCCCCAAAAGGCTCCCCGATCGTCATTCGCGTTTCGTGGACCAGAAACGGCAGATCGGTGACCGTACCGGCCGGCGAACTGGTGTGGGACATCCGCAAGCGGCGAGCCGTGGGAGCCTCACCGTGGGTCTTCACCGGATGGGGCGAGAACGATCGATACGAGGGTGAAGACGCTCATTCTCTGGTTGCAACGTATCGAGATCCCGCTGCGGTCGCGAACATCTCCACCCCGGAGGGCGTGGACGATACCGTTTACAAGGTCAACGAACGAGTGGCGCCCCCTCGCAGCACCCCGGTCACGGTGACGCTCTCCCGGCGGTGAACGCAGACGAGCCGTGATGAGAGCCCCACGAGACACCTTCCCCGCACGGCGGCTCCTCGGGAGAGGGGTCGTTCCGATGGCTGCGGGCTGCCTCTTCCTCTCTGCGCTGCTTGCGGCGCTCCTCCAGCGGCACTGGCAATCGCTCGATTGGTACGTTCTCGCGAGGCGCGGCGTAACCGCGCGGAGCGCTTCTGCTTTCTGGATTGCGGAGACGTGGGTCCTCCTCGCATGGGCCGGGCTGCGCGGTGCGGCGTTAGGTCGGCGGGCCAGGACGAGCGGCCAGCTCTCCGAGTACCTGACCACGACGCTCAGCGCCATGCGAATCGTACTGATGCTCACGCGGTCCGCCGCCGGTGCTCCAGTCGTGCTCTCCCTGTTCTCACTGTTGATTTCCTGGGGAATTACCGCTGTCTCTCCCGAATTCCGGGAGTTCGGCTTCAAGGAATTGGCGAATGTACACATGTTGATGGTCTCCGGTTCCGTGGGTTTCGCCGCAGTTGGACTTGCGGCGTCGCGGGGACAGTGGCTCGCGGAGTTCACCCCGGCCGCGGTTCTGCTGGCAGCCTGCGGCGCCGTTCTGACCCTGAACCCGGTGCTCGGACGGTGGGGAGAAGCGACGACATGGCTCTGGTGGGCGCTGCTTCCCAACCCCATCACGGCCGTCGGCGCCGCCCTGGGAGACGATGTGCTGCGCTTTACCTGGATCTATCCGCTCACACGGGCGCCGGAGTTCTTCTATGTGTACCCCCAACCCGAACAAACTGCCCTGTCGTACGGCATCCTCGCCGTGGCCAGCAGCCTGTTGAGCTGGACTTCGCTTCGGCGTTCTCCGGAAACGGCGACCGATTGAACCAGCGGCGCCGCGGGATCGTCTTGCTACCAACCCCTGCTGATCAAACGTCTTCGAGCGCATCGCCCGAACCATCCAACTTTGAACCGTCGAACCCAGGCTCGCTTCCTGGAACAGCGAGAGGTGGACCGAAATGAAGTTGCATACCCTGCTATCCGGATTGGCGCTGGCCGTGGCGCTCCTGCCGGCAGGAGCCCAAGAGCCGGCCGCGCCCGGTATTGTGGCCACCGTGAACGGAGTCTCGTTGACCGAGGTCGACTTCTGGCGTCGATGTGAACGGTACGTCGGAGGTCAAACCGACACGGCCGTGGGGTGGGTGGTCCTCAAGGACTGGATTCAGCAGACCCTGGCCGAAGCCGAAGCGGAGAGCAAGAAGCTGCTTCCCACCGATCAAGACGTGGAACGTCGCTTTCAGGCGCTCAGGAAGCAGTTTGAGTTCCGGAACGCCAACTTCATCAACTGGCTCACTGAACACGGACAAACCGTGACGAGCCTGCGCGTCGGGTTGCGTCATCAATTGATCGCCGAACGACTGCTCACCGAGGGAATCAACGTCGCCGAGTCTGAGGCCGCGCTCTACTATTCCAGCAACAAGCAGGCATTCGGCTTGCCGGAGCAGGTCAAAGTCTCCCGCATTACGGTCACCGCGCCGGACCTGCGCCAGAAGGTGGAGGCTGGTTTGAAGAAGGGCACGCCGTTCGACATTCTGGCGCGGGAGTTCAGTGAGGATGACTTCGCGCTCAGCGGCGGGCTGATCCCGGAGCCAGTGGAAGCAGACCCGCGAGCGCCGGGACCCATTGAACCCGAGGTCATGACGGCGCTCTTGAAATCTACTCCCGCCAAAGTCCTGGGGCCGGTCAAGATTCGTGATTACTGGGTGTGGGCGCGACTGGAGGAGCGTCAGGCTGCGCGAGCGCCCGCTCTCGGCGACATTCAGGATCTGGTGCTGGCGAACCTCCGGGTGCAAAAGGTCGGTCCCGAGAAACTGAAAGCCGCGCAGGAACGGCTGGCAGCGATCCAGAAGTCGGCAAAGATCGAAATTCTCCGACCCGAGTTCAAGAGCCTGTTGGATCTCCTTCAACCGAAAGAGAGCAAGTGATGAAACAGGGTGATCGCTCCTCGCGACGGGAGGTCGTGCGCGTCGCGGCTCTCACCGCAGGCGTGGCGCTGCTTCCGGGCGCTGCCGAAGCCCAGGCTTCCGTGGTATCCCGAGCCGATGCCGCCATCCGCCGCGCGGCCGCATTTCTGCGGAGCCGCCAGCAGCCCGACGGTTCCTGGGGCAGCTATCCGGGGGTCACGTCCGTGTGTGTGATCGGACTGGTCCGCGCGGGAATTCCGGGTTCAGATTCGTCGGTCGTGAAGGCGTGCCGCTCCCTGGCGTCACTGGCGCAGCCGGACGGCGGGATCTACACCGATAAGTTTGGGCCTGGCCAGAAGCTGCCGAACTACAACACCGCATTGGGCCTTACAGCGCTCCACCTTGCCAACCGGGCCGGCTACACGGACCAGATCCGAAAGGCGCAGAGTTACCTGGTCGGCTCCCAATATGACGAGGCCGAAGGCTTCTCTCCGAAGGACGCCCAGTACGGGGGCATCGGGTACGGCTCCAAGCAAGACAATCCGGATCTCTCCAACCTGCAGAACGCGCTGGAGGCGCTCGTGGAATCCGGCCACTCCAGGAACTCCGAAGTCTTCAAGAAGGCTCTGATCTTTGTCCAGCGCTGCCAGAACCGCAAGGAGAGCAACGATCAGCGGTGGGCCGGGGTGGACGGCGGGTTTGTCTACGCCGCGTCCGGCGAGAGCAAGGCCGAAGCGGTCACGCGAAAAGCCAACTCATCCTACGGTTCCATGACCTATGCGGGGCTGAAATCGTACCTCTACTGCGGAGTCAGCCGCACGGACCCCCGCGTGGTGGCCGCGATGGATTGGCTCAAGAGTCACTACGATGTGGAGTCCAACCCCGCCATGGGTTCGGACGGCCTCTACTACTACTACCACACGATGTCGAAAACGCTGGCGACCTGGGGATCTCGGGACTTCACCGATGTCGACGGCAAGAAGCATCGCTGGGCATCCGATCTCACGCTCGCCGTGCTGAAGCGGCAGAGCGCAGACGGATCCTGGAAAAACGAGAACCCGCGCTGGTGGGAAGATCGACCTGAACTAGCGACAGGCTATGCCTTGATGTCGCTGGCGTACGCTCGAAAGAGTCTGTAATCGTGAGCACTCACCTCAATCCGTTCAACATCCTATGAGCCAAACCCTGACGCCCCGTACCCCGGAGCAGGACCGAGAGGCGCTCCAGCGGCTGCGCGATGCGCACGCTACGCTGCGGACCGAGCTTTCCAAGGTCATCGTTGGTCAATCCGATGTGGTCGATCAACTTTTGATGGCGATTTTTTCACGAGGTCACTGCCTTCTGGTGGGTGTGCCGGGGGTGGCAAAAACCCTCCTCGTCAGTACGCTGGCCCGCATTCTCTCACTCGAGTTTAAGCGGATCCAGTTCACGCCGGATCTGATGCCTGCGGACATCACTGGAACCGAGATCATTCAGGAAGATCCCATCACCCGTCAGCGGGCCTTTCGCTTCATTCCCGGCCCCATCTTCGCCAACGTGATCCTGGCGGATGAGATCAACCGAACGCCTCCCAAAACTCAGGCCGCGCTGCTGGAAGCGATGCAGGAACACCGCGTCACCGCCGCGGGAAACACCTATCCGCTCCATCCGCCGTTCTTTGTGCTGGCTACGCAGAACCCCATCGAACAGGAGGGCACCTACCCCCTCCCGGAAGCACAGCTCGACCGCTTCATGTTCATGGTCCAGGTGGACTATCCGTCTCTGGAAGAAGAGCTGGAAATCATGCGGCGCACCACCTCCAGCCTCAAGGCTGAAGTCGGCGCGCTGATGAGTGCCGAAGAAATCATGTGGCTCCAGGAGTTCATTCGCGACTTTCCCGTGCCGCCACATGTCTTCGATTACGTGTTGTCCCTCGTTCGAGCGACAAGAACGACCGAGAAACCGGATGACAAGCTCAATCCGCAGCTCCGACAGTTCGTCAAGGACTACGTGACCTGGGGCGCCGGCCCCCGCGCGGGCCAGTACCTGATCCTGGGAGCCAAGGCCCGTGCGGCGCTTCAGGGCCGCAACTTCGCGGACTGCTCCGATGTTGCCGCAATCGCCACACCGGTGCTGCGCCATCGCATCATCACCAACTATCGAGCCGAGGCCGCCGGCATCACACCCGATGATGTGGTCAACCGCCTGCTCGAACTGACCCCCAAGCCGACGGCCCCCAGATAAGCGGCTTGGACAATTGGAGACCTTCAAGAAGGAGGACCGACCCACTGGTTCTCCTTCTTGGAGGCTGCGTGCTACAATGGCGTTTCACGGGGTGTAGCTCAGTTTGGTAGAGTGCACGCTTTGGGAGCGTGAAGTCGCCGGTTCAAGTCCGGCCACCCCGATCCGGCAACAACCCACCCAGCCTGTCGCCTGGGACGACTGGCTGGGGCTACCTCAACACGGTCGCGATTCGACGCAAGGAATCTTCCCACCGGTTAGAGAATGGTTGGCTCCGGGACCGCACGTTCGGTCGTTCTCCTGTTTGCGAAGATGGACGAAACGACACGCATCCAAATCCGGCAGATCGGCTCGGGCAAGGTCCTTTTCGAGGTAGAAGGCGACAGTCTTTCTCGCCTGGACTTTCGCAGCGCGAACCTCGAGGAGGCTGACCTCTCCGACGAGTCCCTGGAGGGTGCAAACCTCCAGAAGGTCAACTTGCGCCGCGCCAACTTGAGCCTGGCCTCCCTGGCAAACGCCGATCTGCGTGGCGCCGACCTGCGCGGCGCCAATCTCACCAAGGCGGACCTTCGGTGCGCGGACTTAAGAGGGGCCAATTTTCGGGGCGCTCGACTCCACCGTGCAAGCCTTCGGTGTATTCGGTGGGACAAGACCACGCTCTGGCCGTGGTTCTTCAATCCCACCGACCACGGCGGTTAGCGAGCCACCAGCACCGAGCAGGGAGCGTGGCGCAGCACATTGGCAGAGACGCTCCCAAGCAGGAATCGATCCAGGCCCGTCAGCCCCTTGGATCCAACCACCACGAGATCGCATCCCTCATCTTCCGCGGTTCCCACGATTCCGGAACCGGGATCGCCGCTTCGGATCTCAACGGAGCAGCGGCGACCACTCGCTTCGATTTCCGCGCACAGCGCGTCCAGCGGCGCCCTCAGGCGCACCCGCTGCCAGTCACCGAGGCTGGTCGGGTGATCCACCAACGGCGGCATCACCATCAGGTGTTCGGCCGCGATTTCCCGGTGATTGGGGGCCATCCCGAGGATGCGAATCTCGGCACTGGGGTCCAACGGCAGCGCCGCAATCCAGCGCGCCGCTCGAATCGAGTCCTTCGAGCCATCGACCCCCACAAGAATGCGGCGGAGCCCTCCCGTGTCGGGCCGCACCACCAAAACCGGACAGGGCGCGTGCATCGCGAGTCGTTCCGCCACGCTGCCCAGCAGTAATCGCGCAACGCCGGAATGCCCCGTCGCCCCAACCACCAGGAGATCCGCGGGATGCTGCTGGAGCCCGTTCAAGAGCGTCTCCACCGCATGACCGTGGCGAACGGATGACGTGAGCGTGGCGGTGGAATGCGATAGCAGTTCAAGGCTCTCGTTCAACAATCGGCTCACCGAATTGGGATCCGTGCCGTCGGCAGCGACGTGAACCACTTCTAGCGAGCAATCCCCCTCAAGGGGAAGATCCGCAAGTACGCCAGCCGCCGCACGCGCACCCTTGCTTCCGTCCGTGGCCAATACGATTCGCATTTAGTCGTCTCCTCCGATCTGCCATTAGCATACCCCGCCGGTCTAAACTGGACCGTGCCGGCTCACTTCTCTGGGTGTCGTTGGCCCGTACGCGTTCGCTTCCCTCGTGCGTCATACAGGAACCGTTGCACTCTGACGAGAAAGCAATCCTGGTCTCCCACACCCGAACACCCCAGGTCGCCCCACTCAAGCCTTTGAAGACGCGCGTACTCAGCACCCTCGTCGTGGCCCCCATCTTCCTGGGAGCGCTCTTCTGGAACGGCGGCGGCTTGTTGTTCTCCGGATGGCCCTTCGCGCTGCTGGTGCTGGCGATGGTCGTTCTCGCCCTGGGCGAATTCTACTCGGGCTGCCGACACGCAGGCCATCGACCCCTGGGTCCGGCAGGTTTGCTGGCGGGCGCGCTGGCCTGGATGCTCGCGCTTCCGCCTGTGGTTGGCCAAGCCCAGGATCTCGGATTCGCGGCGCTCACAGCCGTGCTGATTGCCAGCCTGATCGTAGAGGCCCTCCGGGGGACACGGGCGCCTCTGAAGAACCTGGCTCCGACATGGCTGGGGACAGTCTACGTCGCCGGGCTGATGCCGTATGCGGTCCGACTTCGTACCGGGCCCCTCGCAGCTCACCACCCCGAGTGGAGCCCCGCCGCTGAGTGGATGCAGACGGTCGATGCCGGCGCCTGGGCGGTACTTTTCGTCATCCTCACTACGGCTGCCGGGGCTACGGGAGCTTACTTCGTGGGGCGTGCGTGGGGTCGCCGCAAGTTGGCTCCTGAGGTGAGCCCGGGAAAGACCTGGGAAGGTGCGGTGGGAGGCTACGTGATTGCGATCACCCTCGGGACTTTCGTGGGGCTCCGCATCGGGTTGCCGGCCCACGTCGCCATACTGCTGACAATGGCGCTCGGCATCCTGGGGCCGCTTGGCGACCTCTCGAAGAGCGCGATGAAGCGAGAACTCGGCATCAAAGACTTCGGCTCACTGATCCCCGGGCACGGCGGCGTGCTGGATCGCTTCGACAGCCTTCTTTTCACCGCTCCCGCGGCCTATTGGATCCTCCGCTACTGGCCCTGACCCGCACTATCCCCATCCATGGCATCGGCTGGCTCGTGCCAGCTTTCCGGAGACTTCCGCACTCATGAACGGCGCCTCTCGATTCCCCCATCTCGAGTCCGACAGCCCCATCGAAGCAATGACCGACGAGCAGAAGTTCGTCTTCGATCTCAAAGGCTGGCTGCTCGTCCCGTCCGTCTTGAACGCGGCGCAGGTCGAGGAGATTCGGGAGTTCATCCTCCAACTCCATCGAGACCGGACAACCCTCCCCGACGTGGATCGCTACTCGCTCAGCGGTCCGGCTCAGATCCTGCTCGACCACCCTGCCATCACCGGCATTCTGGAGGAAATCCTCGGGCACAATGGCACGCCCGACAGCTACGGGTTTCGGTGTGAGAACAGCTTCACCGCCATCCGGCACGCCGGACAACCGATGGAGCAAAAGGCCCACGGCGGCGGTAACAACGTCAGCCCCCTGTTCTCCTATCAGTGCAAGAACGGCTCGATCTACAGCGGACTCACGCGGGTGGTGTGGGAGCTGAACCCGGTTCGTCGAGGAATGGGGGGCACCGTGTTCCTCTCGGGCAGCCACAAGATGAACTTCCCGCGACCGGATCACATTGACCGCTTCCACCCCCTATTCGAGTCGTACGAATGTCCCGCAGGCTCGGTGGTGTTCTTCTCCGAGGCGATCGTGCATTCGGGCGTACCGTGGATCGATCCGAGCCACCCCCGCGTCGCGGTGCTCAATTGCTACAGCAGGATCGACACGCAGTTCCATCGTCTGAACCTCCCGCGCGAGGTGATCGAGGCGATGCCGCCCCGACGACGGACCCTCTTCCGCGGGGTGTGGGCTCACGATTTCCAACACAACGTAGCCAACACGTTCTTCAGCCCGGATAATCTCTCGTTGTAGCCGGAACGACAGATCCGGTGAGATTGCGGGCGGAGCCCCCACTCTCTGGAGCCCTTATGAGCGGACACACTCACGATCACGGCCCTAGTTGTAACCACACCCACGGCGGCGAGGCGCTTCGGCCCTCACGCCCCAAACCTCCGGTTGGACTCAACCCACGAGACGCGCAGACGGGCGCCCCTCAGCCGGAGGAGGCGGAAGACCCCAACGCGGTTCGCACCATCGGTCGACTCGGCAAGAAGAAGGGGTAATCCCTCCGGACTCCCCTGTCCCACCAGGCCCGGACTGCGAGCGGGCCGGGTGAAGTCTTGCTGCTGTGATCCCTCGGCCCACCCCAGGGGATCGCGGCAGCAGCCCAACTTCCCGACTTCACGCGCATCCCGACGGCAGAAATCCGCGATGTGAGGAAATCTCCTGCCCGAACCGGAACAATCCGGCGGGGAGGGATCCTTCGAATGGCACCGGCCAGGAACATCAGGCCCACAGCGCGTCACAAGTTGGAAAAGGCGCAGGAGCGCGAGATCGTTGTCGTAAGCGACACGGCACGAGGTCTCGTCGCCGGAAGCACCCTGCTCATCCCGACCCCGCTCGATGTAGATGCGATCATTCGCGAGATCCCCCACGGCGCCGTCACCACCTCTGCAGAGATTCGCAAGGCCCTGGCCGCGAGGCATGGCGCGGACGCCGCCTGTCCGCTTTGCACCGGAATCTTCGTTCGAATCTCCGCCGAGGCCGCGATGGAGGATGAAGCCGGAGGACGCCCGGACATCACTCCGTTCTGGCGCGTGCTTGCGGAGCGGGGCAGGTTGAATCCAAAGCTGCCGGGCGGTGTTGAGGAGCAGGCCAGACGCCTTCGGGGAGAGGGCTTCACCATACTGCCCGGAACGGGCAAGCAACCGCCACAGGTGGCCAACTTCCAGGCCACCCTTTTCTCGCCGACGAAGGTGGGAGCCTGATCGATGAGCCATGACTTCAAGAGCCTGACCCGTTTTCTGGTCGAGTTGGGCACCGACGAGATCCCGCACAGCAACACCCCATTCCTCTCGCACTTGATCGGTGTCTATCGTGACCTGAAGACGTGGGGCGCTCCCGAACACCTGGTTCTGGCGGGCCTGTTCCACTCGATCTACGGCACCTCGGCCTTTCAGGGCTTCACGCTGCCTCTGGACCGTCGCGAGGAAGTCCGAGCGCTGATCGGCGCCGACGCTGAGCGCATCGCCTACCTCAACTGCGCCCTCACCCGAGACTCGATGGACGACACCGTGGAGAGCGGCGGCGAGCCGCAGTTGTGGGATCGGTTCCGCAACGAACCGCTCCCGGTGTCGGCGACGGAGTTCGAGGAACTGGTGACCCTGCACCTGTGTGACCGTCTGGAGCAAGTCGGGCGGGTGGGGAACTGGGACCTGAGACGATCGGCGTGGGAAGCGATGGCGCGCCGGCTGGGTGGCGTTGCGCTTCGGGAGTGGGAGCGCGTTCACACCGGGGCGCCGGCGGCGCCGGATGCAACCGCCTGCTGGCTAAGTCAGCCCGACGAGTGGAGTCCCCTCTTTGCACGATGGGCAGACCAGCACGGCGCCCACGCCCGACTGCACGAATGGGAGCAGTGGGGGGGCCGCCGCGTCACCGCTCTCACGCTCGGAGATGATGGCAAGAGCCGCCCGGTTCGGATCCTGATGGCCGTGCCTCACGCCCACGAACCCGCGCCCACCGCCGCGCTCGTCAATCTTGCATCCCGCCTGCTGAACGGCTGCCACATCGACGGCGCCCCGAGCCCGACGCTGGGTCCAAACCTGCTGGAGCGAGCCCTGATCACCCTCCTGCCCGATACGAATCCCCAGGGCCGCGCTCGTGCGGTACGCCGCGTGTGGGACGGTGAACTGGACAACGACGCCTTCTTGATACAGGCGTTCGGAGAGAGTTCCGACGGCAGCCGCTTAGGGCGCTATCCTGAGTGGACCCGAGCAGATCACCAGCCGCGAAAGGTCGGGTTGATCTACGAAGAGATCGCGGCGGGGCACTACGTCGAGCCAAACACCTCTCGCAAGTCCACTCACACCCGAGCCGTCGATGAGCTGTTCGATCGCTATGCCTTCACCCATTACCTCGATATGCACCAGCACGAGGGGGATGAAGCGGCGCTGCTTCCGGCAGGGTTCGACGATCTCTCACCCGAACAGCAGGGCGCGGAGAGCGCATGGGCCGCCGCGCTCCTGGACATGTGGGATCGCAACGCCATCCGTCACAAGGGGAGCTACAGTCCCTACCTCGGACTGCCGCGCCAGGAGTTCTTCCGCGAGTACTGGCGCGGACGCTGTCCCGGGATGCTTCAGTTGACGTCCGAGGCGCGCAACAACCGACACGCCGTCAGCGGCGCCCCTACCCCGCTCGCGAGGCAACTCCGTTCAGCGACTCTCGCGATCGAGGCGACGCTGAAGCACCTGGCCGCGCCGTAACAAAGTTGTCGGAACGACGTGGACGGCCCGCTCAGCCCTTCGGCGCCGCGGGCCTGCGTGTGCGAATTCGGAATGGAAAGAGCTTCAGCGCTACGCCGATGCGCCAACGGAGAAAAACGGCGCAGCTCACCAGAATTGCAATCTGGAGCGCGCGGGCGACTCCGGTGGTGATCTCCAATCCGGCGCTAAACGTCACCAGATTGAACAGCCCATGCGCCAGGATCGCCAGGGCCAGACCGACCCCAACCTCAAGGCCCTTTCGCCATCGGAGTTTGAGGTGACCGGAGAAGCCCAGCGCTCCGCCCACCAGTGCGGTGAAGAGGACGTGAACGCCCGTCCCGATCGGTCCACGCGCCAGGACGACGGCCGGCTGGTCTCTCATGAACTCCAGATTCTCAACCAGTGCGAAACCCGCTCCGGCGGCGGCGCCGTAAACGATCCCGTCCACCGTCTCATCGAAGTGAGTCCACGGCCAGATGAAGATCAGGATCCCCAACAGCTTGAGCGTCTCCTCGGTGGGGGCGGAGATCAGGAACGCCAACTTGAGTCGGACCCAGATGCTCCCGTAGAGGTCCTGGAAGCCGGGAACCAGAAGTTGCTGGAGACGATCGGCCGCGTAGAAGGCGCCGACGCCGGAGAGCGTGGCCAGAACCACCATCCAGACCGGTTCCGGGTTTCGACGATCCTCTCGATAGACCGCATACGTCCAGACCACGGCAAACGCAAGCGCAAGCACTGTCCAGATCGCCGCCATCGTTTCCCGCCTTCTCTACCGCCATTCGGCCCCGTTTCAGAGGATCAAAAAGGAGCCCATCAATGGCCGAGCGCCTGAATACCGCCGTCCCGGTCGCCGGGGTTCACATTGCCGCCAGACGACACGGAACCCTTCGCCGCCTGCTCTCGGACCCGGAAAACCCGTGGTGGGAGCGATTCCTCACGGAACACGGTCCCGACTCACGGAAAAAGCTTCAGGGTTGGAAGTCCCCGATCGGAGCCTGGCTGGCGCTCACCCTCTCCGAACGGGTTTACCCTGGAGCCGCCGCCTACCTGCTGCTCCGCAAGCGACGAGTGGCGGAGTGGGCCGAGCGCGCGATCGCGAATGGGGTCACGCAGGTGGTCTGCGTGGGGATCGGCCTCGACCCGTTGTCGATCCGGATCGCCCAGGCGCACCCCGGCGTGAAGTGCTTCGATGTGGACCTGCAGGAAGTGATTGAGTGTCGCACGCGCGCCATCGTGAGTTCCGGGGAGCGACTAGAGCGACTCGCGCTCGGCATGGTAGACCTGACGCAGGAGCCGCTCGACCGCGCCCTGAAGCGAATCCACGGCTTTGCATCCAATCGCCGAACCCTGTTCATCCTGGAGGGCCTGCTGATGTACCTCCCCGCAGAGGCGGCGGAGCGCGTTCTGTCGAGCCTCAAACGGTGCGGCGCCGCGGAGAGCGAGGCCATCTTCACCGTGATCGACGCTGCGCTCCTCGCGGATCCGAAGAGCGGAATCTCCCGCTCCGCTCGGCTCGTCGCCGCGACGGGTAACAGCTATCGCTCATCCTACAGCCGGGATGCCCTGGACACCCTGGCGCGGCAACTGTCGTGGCGCGACCTCGACATGATCGACGGCGCGGGGCTGGCCGAACGCTACCTTCCCGAGCTCGGAGTGCGATGCGGCGTGGCGTTGGGAGAGATTCTGGTACACACCACCATCCGCTAAAAAAAAGTTTCTGGAGCACTATCCGTTCCGGGCTTAGGGGTCTCTGAGTTATTGAAAGCGACTTCACCCACCGGAATGACCTCCAGCAGACCCCCGAAAGTAAGCGACACCGAACTGGTGTTGGCGGCCCTCGTTGGAGACCTCTCGGCGTTCGACGAACTGGTTCGCCGCTATCGGGGAGCGGTTCTAACCGTGGCGCGTCAGATCGGGGGATCCTCTACCGCAGAAGACATCGCTCAAGACGCGTTTCTTCTGGCGTACGAGGCCCTCCCGGACCTGGATGACCCGGAGCGATTTGGAGCCTGGTTGGGCGCCATCACCCGCTATCGGGCCTGCCGAGTGGCGAGGGGAGTCGTTCGACGACAGGCGGACTCGCTGGACGACGCGGTGGAGCAGTCCGACCCGGGGATTCGTCCCGAGGACGCGGTGCTCGCCGTAGAGGGCCGAACCGAGGTCCGATCCATCCTGATGACGCTGCCGGAGGAATTTCGCACCGTCATCCTGCTTCGCTATTACGAAGAAATGCCGGTGGTGCGGATGGCCGAGTTCCTCGGTCTACCGCTCACCACGGTGAAATGGCGGCTGCATCGCGGCAGGAGCTTGATGAAGGCTCTGCTGCTGGAAGCGGCCTGCAGAGACTCGGCCGCTGAAACCGGCCCCGATGAGAGAGAGACTGGAGACACCCATGAAGAGGCAAGACGGCTGCGGCGAGACCGAGGAGAGCGCCAGCGACCTTCGACGACTCGCGAGATCCCTTCAGGGCATCAGCAAAGCGGCACGGGACGCATCTCTGACCGGACAGTTCTCGGGCAGCCGGGCTCTCGCGGTCCGGCAGTACAACAGCATCTTGCGGCGATTGCTCTCCGAGAGTCGCGTGGAGGAAGATCTCTTCGAGCCGCTTCCGGACTCCGCTACGTTTGACGAAGTGGGGTTTGCCGCGCAGCAACTCTCCGAGTTCATCCGCAGCGACGACGATGACGAGCCGCGCCGCCGCTTTCGCCATGGAGGAATCTTTGAGGCTTCACCCAGCCATGTGAAGATCGTCGGTTTCCCCGGCAACATCGGCGAACTGGGCGACGTGCTGCGGGAGTACCTGCCGGACTCCATCCGACAGCGCGTGGCGACGACCATTCGGGAAGCTGTCGGCAAGGACCGTGCGGAGCGCGGGGGCCCCGAACCGCCCCATCCGCCCCATCCCCCGCACGCGCCTGAGGCCGGCTCACCGCCTCGGCCGCCTTCGGATCCGTTCGGAATGGCAGATGAAGGCACCGCCGAGCGCACACGGATGCAGCGGGAATTGGCAGCCATCGGCTCGCGCATCGCCGCCGTGGCGGGGCAGTTGGCGCTGCCGGATCTACCGCCCGGCGAAAGCGCCCGCATGGTGGAGGAACTGGGCGCCCTGACCCGGGCTCAGGCAGAACTCACGGCCCGACTGGCGGCAACCCATTGAGCCCGAACTCCCCGACCGATTTCACCGCACTCTCGACACACCAAGATCCCGAATCGGCATCCCTGAGGAGCCTGAACGACGATGAAACGAAACACCTTCACCCTGCGACCATCGGCTTTCGAGCCAGACACGTTCTAAACGTCTCGTTCCCGCGCACAGAGTCGGTGGAGCCACTCTGTGCGCGGCGCGCTCCCGCTCAGGCGAGGAGGAACGGAAGCACCTCTCCCGCGACATCCGTCAGCCGGTAATCCCGGCCCTGGAAGCGGAATGTGAGCCGAGTGTGCTCCATTCCCAGCAAGTGCATCAGCGTGGCATGGAAGTCGTGTACGTGCACTTTGTTCTCCACCACGCTGTAGCCGAGCTCATCCGTCTTACCGACGGTAGCGCCGGCCTTGAAGCCTCCACCGGCGGCCCACATCGTGAATGCCTCAATGTGATGATCGCGGCCGGTCGTCTCCCGAGGCTCGCCCATCGGTGTGCGACCGAACTCGCCGCCCCAGATGACGATGGTGTCCTCCAGGAGACCGCGATTCTTCAGGTCCCGAACGAGGGCCGCGGCAGGACGGTCGGTTTCACGGCAAACCTGCTCCAGCGGCTTGCCCAGGTCGGCGCCGGCGCCACCGTGGTGGTCCCAGTCGGTGTGCCAGAGTTGCACGAAACGTACGCCCCGCTCGACGAGGCGTCGCGCCAGCAGGCAGTTCAGACCGAACGACGGGGTGCGGGGATCGGCGCCATACATCTCCAGAGTGGCGGCGCTCTCCTGGCCGAAATCCATCAACTCCGGGGCGCTCGTCTGCATCCGCGCGGCGATCTCGTAGGCGGAGATTCGAGTGGCGATCTCGGGGTCTCCCACCACCCCCAACCGCCCCTGATTGAGATCGCGAACGGTCTCGAAGAACTCCCGCTGTCGGGCACCGTTGTAGCCGTTAGGGCTTGAGAGATTCACGATCGGTTGGGCGCCGGGCAGAAACGGCACGCCCTGGTAGGTGGTGGGCAGAAACCCCGACCCCCAGAGCGGAGTCCCGCCGCGCGGTCCGCGGGGGCCCGACTGAAGCACCACAAACCCGGGCAGGTCCTGGGCCTCGCTGCCAAGCCCGTAGGTCACCCACGCGCCAATGGAGGGCCGGCCAAACTGTGCCGAGCCGCTCTGCATGAACATCTTCGCAGGGCCGTGGTTGAACACGTCGGTGGACATCGATCGGATCAGACAAATGTCGTCGGCAATCGCACCCAGATGCGGCAGCAGATCGGAAATCTCGGCGCCCGACCGACCGTGCCGCACGAACTCGCGCGCTCCGCCCAACAGCCGCGCATCCGGTTTCAAGAATGCGAAGCGCTTGCCCTCGACGAACGCGTTCGGCGGCGCCTGACCGTGCAGATCGCGGAGCTTCGGCTTGTTGTCGAAGAGCTCGAGCTGGCTCGGGCCGCCCGCCATGTGCATGTAGATGACTCGCTTCGCCCTCGCCGGCTTATGAGTCGGCTTTGGAGCCATCGGATTCGTGAGCAGATCGTCGCCGCCTCGCGCGACAGCCGGCGCGTCCTCCGCCAGAAGCCCGGCGAGAGCCACTCGCCCCAATCCGACGCCGCAATCTTTGAAGAAATGGCGTCGAGTGCGGATCAGCGCGTTTTCGAGTTCGGGGTGCATAGTCGCCTCCAGGCCAGGATGCCGAGACTCACTCACGGGTGATGAATTCGTCGAGATTGATCAAGACGCGGGCAACGGACGTCCAGGCAGCGCCGGTTGCTCGGTCCACACCCGCAGGCAGATCGCGCGGGCTGACGGCCGCCGCGCCGGCAGCGTCATTGCGGAAGGCGGCTTCTTGCCCCTTCAGGTAGTTCAACAGCCGTCCCGCCTCATGCGATTCGGGTGAGCGGGAGAGCGCCCGGCGGAAGGCATACCGAATTCGCTGCTCGTCATCGGTTCCGCCCTCCTTCAAAGTCTTGTCCGCAAGCGCCTGCGCCATCTCCACAAAGGTCTGATCGTTCGCGAGCATCAATGCGCCGAGGGGAGTATTGGACCGACTGCGCCGGGTGCAGGCCGCCAGGGCGTTCGGAGCGTCGAACGTCGCGAACATCACGTACGGGTTGGACCGCCAGTGGAAGGTGTACATTCCCCGCCGGAAGCGATCCTCACCCTGGCTGGGGACCCAGTTCTTCTTGGTCTGGGAGAACAGGTCCAGATTGGCGGGCTGCGGCGGGTAGACGCTCGGACCACCCACCTTGCGGGAGAGCAGGCCGCAGGCCGCCAGACCCGTGTCCCGAATCGCTTCGGCCTCAAGACGGAATCGCGATTGGCGCGCCAGGAGTCTGTTGTTCGGATCGATCTGCTTGAGTTCGGGCCGATGCTGCGACGACTGCCGGTACGTCGCCGATGTCACGATCAATCGAAGCAGTTTCTTCTGCGACCAGCCGCAGGCATGCCGGTTCGAGGATTGTCCCGACTCCCGGAACGTGGCCGCGAGCCAGTCGAGGAGTGCGGGGTGCGACGGCGGCGTGCCCTGGGTCCCGAAGTCGTTCTCGGTTTCAACCAGTCCCGTGCCGAAGAGCGCCTGCCAGATGCGGTTGACGGTAACGCGGGGGGTCAGCGGATTCTCGGGCGAAACCAGCCAGCGCGCCAGATCCAGGCGGGTCGGCGCTGCGGGAGCGCCGCGGAGCGCCGGGAGCGCCGCCGGCACATCGGGATAGACCCGCACACCCTTGCGGAGGAAGTCGCCCCGAATCATCAGGTGCGTCTCGCGCGGGGCGGGAAGTTCCTTCAGCACGAGAGTGCTTGGAATACTCTTTTCGATCTCCTTGTCTCGGGCATCGAGCCGCGCCACCTCCGCAGCCAACATCCCTCGCTGGGGGTCGGTGCGCGAGAATTCGGCGACAAGGAGTTTCTTCTGAGCCGCCGTCCGGCGATTCTCGGGAAGCTTGAGAGCGGCAACCGCATCCGGCTTCAGGAGCACCGCCGCTTCCCGCGCCGGCACGTCTCCCAGGCTCAGTCGAAACCGGCCCAACTGGTAGCGTCGGTTGACATGCCGATGGATGAGACGGACTTCCAACGACGAGCCGGCCGGGAGATCGACGGGGGTTTTGAAGTTGAAGATCGCTGTTCGTGCCGTATTGAGACTGCCCTGGCCCGGCTCCACGTTGATCGCCCAGCCGGTTTTGGGGTCGCCGTCCACAGCCATCCCGACGCCAAAATCGGTCTGCGAGTGGTCGGCCGAGGCGGCCGCCAGTTCCAGGCGACGCGAGCGCGTCTGTCCGGGGATACGGGCGCTGACTTCAACTTCGGTGAGCAAGAAGTTGCCGCGGGCGAAGCCGGGGCCGGAGCGAGGCAAGGAAGGGTCGGTGAGCGCCTCCAGGCGGAGCGCGGAGACGCGGCCCGTCGCCTCACCCACCACGAGATAGTCATCGTTATCGGGAACGGGTTCGGCCGCCAGAAGCGACCCGTCATCCATCGCCCGGAGCGAAGTCCCCTCCGCCGAAGAGAACTCTCGGGGCTTGAGAACGCTCCAGCTCCAGCCGGCCTGCCGGCGGGCCAACTCTTCCCACGCCTTCCGGCCCGCCTCGGGGTCCTTCTCCAGCGCGGCCAGCCGCGCGCGCGCCGCCTTCAACTCGCCGGCCAGCGCGGCCCGCTGCTTGGCCTGCTCGGGTTCCGGAAAGCTCAGGGTGGGCTCGTCCTGATTGTTCAGAAAGGCGAAGAACTGATAGTACTCCTTCTGCGTGATCGGATCGTACTTGTGCGTGTGGCACTGCGCGCAGCCGAGGGTCAGCCCCAACCAGGTGGCGCCCGTCGTGTTCACTCGATCCACGACAGACTCAACTCGGAACTGCTCCTTATCCGTGCCGCCCTCCTCGTTGATCTGCGTGTTCCGATGGAATCCGGTGGCGATCACCTGATCGGGGGTCGCGGAAGGCAGCATGTCGCCGGCAAGTTGCTCGATCGTAAACTGGTCGAACGGCAGATCCCGATTGAGGGCGCCGATGACCCAATCGCGATATCGCCACACCGAGCGAGCGCTGTCGATGGTGAAGCCGTTCGAATCGGCGTATCTCGCCAGGTCCAACCAGCGGCGGGCCCACCGCTCGCCGTAATGCGGGGACGAAAGCAACCGGTCCACCAGCCGCTCGTTCGCCCCCGGTCGCCGGTCGGCTAGAAACGCATCCACATCCTCGGGCGTGGGCGGCAGGCCGGTGAGATCGAGTGAAAGGCGCCGAATCAACGTCACCCGGTCCGCCGGCGGCGACGGTCGGATGCCGCGCTTTTCCAGTTCCGCGAGAACGAAGGAGTCGATGGGATTCTGCGGCCAGGTCTTCAGCCGGACCGACGGCGGTTGTGCGAGCCTGATGGGCTGGAAGGACCAGTGTGAAACCGTCTTCCGAATCGCGGGAACCCGATCTTCCGGGCCGGAGGCGCCCTGATCCACCCAACGTCGGAGCAGGTCCACCTCGGGCTCGGTGAGGGCGGCGCCGCTGGGCGGCATTCGCTTCTTGGGGTCCTTCGAGACCACGCGGTCGATGAGCGGGCTGTGGGCGCTGTCCCCGGGATGGACGGCGGCTCCCGCGTCTCCGCCGTCGAGGAGCGCCGTGCGGAGATCCGCCCGGAAGCCGTTGCGCTGAAGCTTCTCTCCGTGGCACGCGGCGCATCGAGCCAGAAGAAGCGGCCGAACCTGCTTCTCGAAGGACACGGGCTCCGTCTGGGGAGCGGCAGCGCTCGAAGCCCATGCCGCAGTCATCGCCCCGGCGAGCCCGGAGAGACTCAGCAGTCCGAGCCCCACAGCGCGAGGAACCCGCCGAACCGTTCGACCCATCATCCAGCCGTTTTTCACCACGCTGCTGCCTCTTCGTTCCCAGTCGCCCCGAGGTCGTCCGATCTCGAGGCGTACAGATTCTGCGACACAAAAACCCGACGGGGGTTTCTTGCCGCCGCTACGGACTTGCGGGCGCGGTTACCTCGAACCGTCCAGTGCTCACCGCAATCAGCCCGGCGAGGATCACGGCCGCCATCCCTGCCAGCAGCGGAAGGGAGACGCGCTTTACCAGCACCGCTGCCGAGGTGCCCGTCAGAGATCCGGACATCAACGCCACCGCTGCAACCGGAGACATGGTTCGGCCGGCCGCAGCGCCCAGACTCACCAGTACCCCGACGAATTCGGGAGCCACTCCGATGTGACCGGCAGGCTCGCCGAAGAACCGAAACAGGCTCTGCGTCGCCGCAATCCCTGAACCGGACACAAAAGCAAACCCCATCGAGACCAGCACCGAGGACGGCACCAGGAGTCCCGGCGCCCCTCGAACCACACCGTGGATCGCCTGGTCCAGACCAATCTGCTTGATCCCCTCCCCGAAGCAGGTCGCGACCACGATCAGCGACACGATGTTCGCATAGGCGTACCCGGCGCCTTCGAAAAACGAGCCGGCCACCTTGCCGATCTTTCGGAAATCGGTGAGCGCCGCCACCACAACGCCCACGATCATCGCAGCGCCGATCAACCGGCTGCTGAAGGCCTCCTGCGCCGCCCGGGCAAACGTGGGCTGTTTCAAAGTCTCGCTGGCATCCTGAAGGATTGAAACCGCCTCTTTGGGGCCGACCAGCCACTCTCTCGGAATCTCAAGCACTCGAAACGGTTCGGCAACCAGAAACAGCAGCGCCAGTGGAAGCAGCGGGACCGCCGCCTTGATGAGGCTGATGGGGAGCTCCACTCCCGCGCTCGCCGGAACCGGTTCTTCGCGCTCCGCGCCGACGGCGGCACGCTCGAACTTCCGGCTGAGCCCCCAGAAAACGAGCGTGGCAATCCCCAGATGAAGCAAGTTGAACGGGAGCATGATCCCAACGAGCCGGGCCCCACTCGGCGCCGGGTAGCCCAGCGCCGATGTTCCCTGGATGATGGTGCGAAACTCGGGAGCCCCCTGGTTGAGGAGTTCGCCGCCGATAGACGCCCCCAGCAGCAACGCCGCCCCTGCGGTCTCCGGAGTAACCCGGGCAGCCAGGAGGAGCGGGATCAGTACGGAGCCGATGGAGACGGCTGTGCTGGTTTGACTGACCACTGGAATGTTGACCAGGAACCCCACCGCCACCGCGCCCGGGATCAGCAGCGAGCGCACCCGCCGAAGCGGCCGAACCAGCAGCCGTACCAGGTGCTGATCGCATTCGGTGAGCCGCAAGACGTGGGCAAACCCCATGGCGCTGCAGAGCGGAATCACGTACTCGCCGTTCGTCATGCCGCTGAAGAACTTCTGAACCACCGCGGCAGCCTGACCGGAAATCGCACCGAGAAGCAGGCCCGCACAGAGGAGCGCCAGCCGTACGTCGACCTTTCGCAGCACCGCGTAGATCGCGGCGGCAATTATCGCTACCCCCAGAACCAGCAGCATCGCGCCCTCCCCGCTTGTGTTGGACCGATCTAGAAGCCGACCCTGCCGTGACTCTGGAATCTTTCCGTCAGTCGGAGACTCTCAATGGCTTCGAACGCAGCGCGGTTGGGTATAACTCATCGTACGCTCACCGAGAGGAGCCCTTGTGTCGAGTCAGGTAGAGAGGGAAGCCGACAACGTCGTAGCCAACGAAGTTGAAACGGCCGCAGAGGTTGTTGAAGTAGCCGAGGCTGTCACAGCAGACGCCTCTGAAGCTGATAGCACGGCGAAGGCGCGGTACGATCGGGAGCACATGTCCCGTATCGGCAAGCTGGGGTCGCAAGCTGTGGTGAAGAAGTACGGTCTCAGATTCTACTCCGAGATCGCCCGCAGGAATCGGGGACGCGCCAAAAAGCGCGCCTCGACGACAGAGCCGGAACAGGCCTGATCCGTTTGAACGGCCGGGGACACCCGGCCGTTGCTTTCTCCCACGAGCCCATCTCGGATAGACCGCCGGACGGAGCGCCTGTGCCCGCGTTGGTGAAGAAACTCCTTGCAATCGTCGCCGCCGTTCTGGTGGTGGGAATCGGCTTGGAGTTCGTTCGTGCGGCCCTGCAGTCGGGTCGAGTGCGTCCCTTTACCGCGACCGAGTTGAACGGGCAGCCCTTCAGCATCGAGAGCGCGTACGGCAAGGGACCGATTCTTCTCTGCTTCTTCGCCACCTGGTGCAGCCCGTGCCGAATGGAGATCCCCGAGATCCTCCGGTTGGACGAGCAGTATCGGCCGGACGGGCTGCAGGTGATCTACCTCACGCAGGAGGATGCCGCCACCATCAAGGCGGATGCCCAGATCTCAGCGCTTCCTTTCCGGATGCTCGTGAACGCTACAGACGCCTTCGAGAAACATCGTGTGGAGAGCCTGCCCCGAACCATGCTGGTGTCGCCCACTGGAGATATCCAACTGGAATTGTCCGGCGTGAGCGAGTCCGGTTTGAGACAGCTCCGAGAAAAGGTCTCGGAACTCATCCCAACCGAGGGAAGCGCGCGGCGATCGGATTAGCCGCAGCTCAGGCGCTTGCTGTGCTGCCCCAATCGAGCGCGAAGTCCATGGCCCGCACCGAGTGAGTAAGCGCGCCGATGGAGATCAGGTCCACGCCGCACTCAGCGACTGCCCGAATCGTCTCTTCCCGAATGCCGCCCGACGCCTCGGTTAAGGCGCGGCCCCGAGCCAGATCCACGGCGCGAGTTAGCGTCTCCGGTGACATATTGTCCAGCAGCAGCAGGTCCGCGCGGGCATCGAGCGCCTCGGCGACCTGATTCAGGTCCTCCACCTCGACCTCAACCTTCAGTAGATGGGGCGCCCCTCGGCGGGCTGCCGACACGGCGGCGCTGATCCCTCCCGCTGCGGCAATG
>SXGS01360098.1_pt1 | contig 50911 bp, 35 predicted proteins | sample 3174681 | NCBI WGS metagenome assembly SXGS01 (sample SAMN11356861, study PRJNA531348) | freshwater metagenome | isolation source: freshwater sample F1-80 | place: China: Fuxian Lake, Yuxi | collected 2017-12-25
CGAGCAGAATCAGATCGGGGTCGTGCAGTAGCGCCGCCGCGAGATTCAAACGCCGCTTCATGCCGCCACTGTAGGTTCCGGCGCGATCGTTGGCGCGCGAGGCGAGTCCCACCAGTTCGAGGTTCGCCGAAATGGTGGAGGCCAGATCGCGGCCGGACAGGCCTTGCAGCGCGCCGAACAGGCGCAGGTTTTCGAGGGCCGTGAGTTCTTCGAAAAGCGCGAGTTCCTGAGGAACCAGCCCGAGCCTGCGGCGGCTCTCCCGGTCCGCGGCGGTGAACGCGCGGCCGTCGATGGCGATTTCGCCCGCGTCCGGCGTGAGCAGCCCGCAAGCCATCGCGATGGTGGTGGTCTTCCCCGCGCCGTTCGGGCCCAACAGCGCGAGCATCTCGCCGCGCTTCACTTCGAAGCTCACCCCGTCCACCGCCGTTATCGCGCCGAAGCGCTTCCGCAGTCCGCGAGCGATTAGGAATGCCATCCGTGTCTGACCAGCATACGCAACCGGCGAGACGGAAGTTCCGCCGCGGACTGAGATTCAGGCCGGCCGGCCGATGTTCCATGCCTGCTCGCCTTGACCTGTCCCCGTACGCATACTCTTTTGTTCGCGATATATCAGTTGTTGACATCTATTGTTATACCGTGTACGGTGGAACTATGAACGTCCACCTTGGGGCAGCCTTCGATGAATTCGTCGCCGGTCTTTTGAAGAGCGGCTACTACCAGACTCAAAGCGAAGTGTTGCGCGAAGGCTTGCGTCTCCTCAAGGAGCGTGAAGAAATCAAACGATTGCGTATCGCGGAACTCCGGAAAGAGATTGCTCTCGGAAGCGAGCAAGCAGACCGCGGCGATTTCGCGGATGGCCCGAAAGCCTTTGCAAAGATCCGCAAACGTAGCGCGGAGAGGAAGAAGCGACTCGAGGCATGAGGAAGCCGTTCGTCCTTACACCCCGTGCCGAGCAAGACATTGAGGATATTTGGGACTATGTCGCGGCAGATAGCATTGATGTGGCCGACCGCGTCTTGGCCGCGTTGGAGAAGGCAATGTATCGCCTTGCGAAGACGCCCGGTATCGGACATTTGCGCGAGGATTTGGCGGACCGCCGTCATCGGTTCTGGTTGGTTTAGGTTGGTTTACTCTTACCTGGTCGTCTATCGTTTTGAGACGAAGTCTCTCCAAGTCATTCGGGTACTTCACGCAGCCCGCGACGTACAAAGCATCCTCGATTTTCCCACCGAAGAGTAAGGTCGCCAGACTGGGAAAACGGAGCCCATTCGCCCACTCTTGCGAAGCGCCCGGCGAGGACGAGAGGGCTTCCAGGGCCACGACCAAACGAACGGCCCTTGCCCGGCTCCTCGAGGGCATCCGGGCCGCGCCCAGTGGCGGATCGCCGAGCGCACCCGCGCGGGCGCCGCCGCCGCGGGGCGATAATGTTCGGATGCTCACCACGAGACGAGATTTCGGCAAGCTGGCTCTGTCCGCGGCGCCGCTGTTCGCCAAGGCGGATTCCAAGTTCGGCGGCGTGCAGATCGGCGCGATCACCTACAGCTTCCGCGCGCTGCCGGGCGGCGCCGAAGACATCCTGAAGTATTGCTCCGAACTCGGGCTGTCCTCGATCGAGCTGATGTCGGACGCCGCCGAGAACTACGCCGGCGCGCCCAAGATGCCGCGGCCTCCCGGACGCCAAGCCACGCCCGAACAGCGCGAGGCCGCCAAGCGCGCGTCGGATGAACGGGCCAAATGGCGGACCTCCGTTTCGATGGACAAATACAAGTCGTTGCGCTCGTTGTTCGCGGCCGAAGGCGTCAAGATCGACGTGTTCAAGCTTCCGGTCTCGCCCGCGATGTCCGATGCCGAATGCGACTACGTGTTCCACGTGGCCAAGGCGCTGGGAGCGCGGTCGGTGACGATGGAGCTGCCGAACCAGCCCGATCAAAGCAAGCGGGCGGGCGAGTTCGCGGCGAAGCACAAGATCTTCGTGGGCTACCACAATCACACGCAGGTGAACGAGCGGAGCTGGGAGACGGCGCTGTCGCAATCCAAATACGCGAGCATCAACCTGGATGTGGGCCACTTCACCGAAGCCATCGGAACGTCCCCGGTTCCGTTCGTCAAGGCGAATCACGGGCGCATTTCCAGCTTCCACCTGAAGGACAAGCGGTTCAAGGCCAACGGCGGCGGCAACCGTCCCTGGGGTCAAGGCGATACGCCGTTGAAGGACGTGCTGCAAACGATGGCCAAGGAAAAGTACAAGTGGCCGGCCAACATCGAACTCGAGTACGACGTACCGAAGGACTCGACCGTGATGGCCGAGATGAAGAAGTGCGTCCTGTACTGCAAGGACGCGCTGGCCTGAGGCGGATCAGGCGAGTATGGCGCGGATGGGCCCCTCGCCTTCCTCGATCAATTTGAACTTGCGCGCGTTGAGCCCGATCTCCATCTTCTTGTAGTCCAGCCCCATGCGGTCGAGAATGGTCGCCTGCAGATCGGCGATATAGTGCGGTCTGTCCACCGCCTTGTAGCCGACTTCGTCGGTTCCGCCTTCGATCATTCCGCCCTTGACGCCGCCCCCCGCCAGCAGCGTGGTGAAGCCTTTGCCGTTGTGGTCGCGGCCGGTGGTGTTCTGCGACCACGGCGTGCGGCCGAACTCGCTGGTCAGCACAACCAGCGTGCTGTCGAGCATGCCGCGCTGCTTCAGATCGCGAACCAGCCCGGCGATGGGACGATCCACCGCGCGGCAGAGCGGCTCGTGCGTCTTCATGTCGCCGTGGGCGTCCCACGATCCGTTGCCGCCGCCCGCGTGGCAGAGCTGGACGAAGCGCACGCCATTCTCCACCAGACGCCGCGCCAACAACAACTGGCGGCCGAAGCTGTCCGTCTCCTTGGCGCCGATCCCGTAGAGCGCCTTCACGTGTTCGGGCTCCTGGGAGAAGTCGACCAGCGGCGGCGCCGAGATCATCATGTTCGCCGCCAATTCGTAGGCCTTCATGCGCGCGCCGATCTCGGTGTCCACCGCGTAGTCATCGCGAAAGCCGCGGTTCAGATCGCCGAGGACGGACATCAGGCGCTCCCGCTCCGCTCGACCGGCGCCCTCGGTGGGCAGCAGGTTCGGCAGCGGCGTTCCGCCGGCCTGGAACGGAGTCGCCGAATGCGACGCGCCCAGGTAGCCGCCGGTCAACTGCACCGGTGACGACGGACGCCCGATGTTTACGAACGCGGGCAGGTTTTTGTTCGCGGTTCCGAGCGCGTAGGTGATCCAACTCGCCAGGCAGGGATGTTCGAACTGGCGAAGCGGCTTGCCGGTGCAATGTTCGATCACCGCCGGGAAGTGATTCGTCTGATGGCAGTGCATCGACCGCACGACGGCGAAATCGTCGATCGTCCCGCCGACGTTCGGAAACCAGTCCGACACGGGGATGCCCGATTTCCCGTATTGCTTATAGGTTCTCAATATCGGAATCACGGGACGGCGCATCGGCGCGTTGTTGTCGCCAAAGCCGATCGCGTCCATCAGCTTTCCGGCGTGTTTGTTGTCCTTGGGATCGAACGTGTCGATGTGGCTGAGTCCGCCGCAAAGGAAAACGTAGACGACGGACTTCGCCTTGGCGGCGCCGGGAAGCCGCGCTTCGGACATCTTGCCATCGTCCGCCTGCATCGCGCCGAACGCCGCCCCCAGGAATCCGTTGGCGGCGCGCGTCAGAAACCGCCGTCGCGAAAAGGGATTCATCGTCACCTCACGAACAGGAACTCGTCGAGATTGTAGAACGTCCACGCAAGGCCGCTCAGTTTCGACGGATCGGAGCCCACGTACCGCATCGCCCGGTCGAGTTCGGCGTCGTCCGGGTCGCGTCCGATCGCCGCGCGAAACATCCATTGCGCCGCGGGCCGGGCGCCGCTTCCCGACGCTTGGCGCGCCCGCTCCGCGAGTTTCGCCGCCGCGGCCTCGATCATCGGATCGTTCATGGAAAAGAGCGCTTGCGGCGCGGTCACGTTCCGCTGGCGCAACGGACACGGCGTGCGTCCGTCGTCCACGTCGAACGCCGCGAGGAAGCTCGACATCACCTCGGTGCTGGGAATGTAGCCCCGGGCCATGTACGCGGCGCGCCGGTTCGAGCGGCTTTCGAACGTTTCGCCGGGCGGGAGGAAGATGCTCTGCTTGCTGTCCGGATTCACGGGCTGGAACGATTTGCCGCCGATCGCCGGGTCGAGATTTCCGGACGTGAGCAGGATCGAGTCCCACACCGGCTCGGCCTCCAGCCGCTTCAACCGGAATCGCCAGAGGTGCGCGTTGGCGCCGTCGATCTTGGTGTTCGCCTCGAAATGCGGTCCGGGCTTCGACGACATCTTGTAGGCGTCCGACGTTACGATCAGCCGGTGCAGCCACTTCATGCGATAGCCGTTGTTCGCGAACTCCACCGCCAGGTAATCGAGTAGCGGCTGATTCGACGGACGTCCGCCGAGCAGGCCGAAGTCGCTCGGGTTCTTGTGCAGGCCTTCGCCGAAGTGCCATTGCCAGATCCGATTCACGGCCACCCGCGCGAACAGCGGATTCTCCTTGGCGGTGAGCCAATCGGTGAAGCCCTCGCGGCGCCCATCGCGGAAGTCGATGTCGCTGGGCTTGAACGGGAAGCCGGGCTCGACCGGCTTGTCCTTTTCCGGGCGCGTGGGATCGCCGGAGGTGAGGATGTACGATTTCTCCTGGAGCCGCGCGCTGTCTTCTTCCACGATGGTGACGCCCGGCAAGTCGGCTGGCCGTTTGACGGCGCGCTGCTTTTTCGACAGTTCGTCGTAGCGCGCGATCGCGTCCTTCGGCATGATCTCCTTCATCTTCGGCGGGTCGATGCGCAGGACCGGGAAGTAGTCGTCGAAGGTCTTCTGCCCGGCGATGGTTCGCTTGCGTTCGGGTTTCAGGACGATCTCGCGTACATCGGGCGGCAGCATCGCGACGCGTTCGTCGAACAGCTTCTGGCGGTAGGGGGCGATGAGCGCCTCGATGGCTTCGTCAATGGGCTCTTTCTCTCGGCGGTAGCGTTCCATCGCCTCGCCGTTTTCGACGAGTTGCTCGCGGGCGGCGAGCGTGATCCGCCGCAACACCAGCGGATCGAACAGCGCCTTCATCGCGTAGTAGTCGCGTTGCGAAATGGGATCGAAGCGGTGATCGTGGCATTTGGCGCACGCGACCGTCATGCCGAGAAACGCGGACGAGACAGTCTCCACGGCGTTGAAGGAGATGTCGCGATCCCGATCCGAGCGGGTCAGAGCCGAGCGGGCCAGGAAGCCGAGCGCGAATTGATCGCGGGGATCGGCCTCGCCCCGGGTCCGGCGCCCGGTGGCGCTGAGCGTGGTATGGCTCGAATACCGGTTGCCGAGGATCTGCGCGCGCACGAACTGGTCGTACGGCACGTCCGCGTTCAGCGAAGCGATGACCCAGTCGCGCCAGAGATGGATGCCGCGGGCGGCGGGCATGACGGAGCCGTCCAGCCCGTCGAGATCGGCGTAGCGGAGCACGTCGAGCCAGTGGCGTCCCCAGCGGACGCCGTGTTGCGGGTCCCGCAGCAGCCCGTCCACGACGTTTTCGTACGCGTCCGGCGAGGTGTCGGAGAGGAAGCGGTCCTGCTGCTCGGGCGTGGGCGGAAGGCCGGTGAGATCGAAGTGGACGCGGCGGAGGAGTTCGCGCTTCGACGCGGGGCCGTTCGGGCGGAGTCCGAGTTCGCCGCGCTTGGCCGCGAGGAATGCGTCGATCGGATGCGCGGCGCTCTCGATCCGCGGTGGATCCCTGCGAACGGGCGGCCGTAGCGACCAGAGCTTCGGCGCTGGCGTGACGCTCTCCGGGCCGGCGGCGAGGAGCGGCATCGCGAGAAGCAGCCACGGGAGGCGAGACATATCCAGTAGACAGCGTAGCTCAGTTGCGCCGGATCGAAACCCGCGAGGTTCGCTAAGATCGAGATTCGCAAATGCGCCTGATCCACTACCTCGAGATCGAGAATTTCAAAACGTTCGGTGGCAAACAGCGCATCGAACTGGATCATCCGGCCGTGATCATCGGCCCGAACAACTGTGGCAAGACGAGCGTGATTCAAGCGATCGTGTTGTGGAGCCAGGCGCTTCGGGCCTGGCTGGCGGCACGCTCCGGTTCGGAGGCTCGCGAGAGGCCGGGCACGCCGCTCAACCGGCTTGCCATCGTCAATGTGCCGGTGCAAAGAACGCGCTTCTTCTGGCACGAAACGAAGGTCCGAACGGGGAACGCCGACGTTCCGTTGATCATCACGGCGGGAGTGTGGTTCCAGGGCGCCGTAACCCCGGTCACGATGCGGTTTCGTAATCAGGGCGAGGACTTGGTGTACTGCTCCCTGGACGAGTCCATTCGCGGCGAGAGCGGACTGATTGAGTTCGCGGCCGGCATCAACGTCGAACTGCTGTATCCGATGTCCGGGCTAGAGGTGGAGGAGCCGGTCTTGCAGCCCGGGCGGATCGCGGTGTTGCTGGGGCAGGGGCAGACCGCCCAGGTGCTGCGGAATCTCTGCCTAATGGTCCAAAGGAAGAACGCGCAGGATTGGAAGAAGATCGTCGTGCTGATGGAGCGCCTGTTCCGCATGCGGCTCGGCGACCCCGTTGAGAACTCGCGCGGCGCGATCGACCTCGGCTACGGGCAGGAAGGCGTGAAGGAACTCGCGCTCTCTTCCGCCGGGCGCGGATTCCAGCAGATGCTGCTGATCTTCGCTTATCTCTACTCGCACCCGAAAAGCGTCTTGCTGGTGGACGAGCCCGACGCGCATCTCGAAATCCTACGGCAAAAGCAGATCTTCGTGCTGCTACGGGATATCGCGGCGGAGAACGGTTCGCAGGTGATCCTGGTGACGCACTCGGAGGTGATCCTGGACGCGGCATTGGACCGGAATCTCACGCTGCTGCTCGAGGGCCGCGCCGACAATCTGGCGAAGAAGGCGGACATCCGCGAAAGCCTGAAGCTCTACGGCGCCGCGCATTACGTGCGGGCGCGGCAGCGAGGCTACGTCTGGTATGTGGAAGGCGGAACAGACGTGGATATCCTTCGCGCGATGGCGGAACGGCTGGACCACCGGGCGGCAAAGCTGTGGGATGAGAGCCCGAACGTGTTCTTCGTGGAAAGCGTGCACTCCGAGATCAACGTGGAGAGCGAGATCGAGCGCGTGGAGGGCGGATTCGGCATCACTCCCAGGGAGCACTTCAACGGTCTGAGGAAGATGCTACCGGGTTTGAAGGGTCTGGCAATTCTCGACAACGACGGGGGGAGCCGGAAGGATGGCGGCGACGCGAGCCTGGCGATCCGGTATTGGACGAAATACGAGATCGAGAACTACTTCATCACTCCGGGGCTCCTGCTGCAGTACTTCGATGTGGTCAACCCCACGCTCGAACTTTTCGCGATCGAACGCGACTTGGCCGGGCAGGTGATGGATGAGATCGTGATCGAAGCGGTGTTCGCCGGAAACGACGCCGACCACAGGATCTGGAGAGACGCCGCTCCCGAAGCGGCGCGGTTGATCTGGGATTCCAAGACCGAGCGGTTGAAGCTGAGCGCGTTCGCGGAGGACTTCTTCCGGAGAGTGGCGTCGCGGACCGGTTTCCCAATGTTGCTCACCAAGGGCGAGTTCCACCATCTGGTCAAGTTCGTGGATCCTGCCGCTGTCCCTCGCGAGGTGGCGGAGAAGCTCGACCTGCTGGCCGATCTGTTCCAGTCCGCCGGGCCGATGCTCGACGCCTGACGCTTGCTAGACTGGCCGTCTATGCCCGTCCACCGCTGGAGCGAAATCCCCCGGGAACAGATGAATCCCTCCTTCGCGCGCCAGGTGATCCACGCCGAGCGCATCACCATCGCGAAGGTCTTCCTCACCAAGGGTTCCATCGTCCCCCGTCATCATCATGAGAACGAGCAGATCACGGTGCTCGAACGAGGCGAGTTGAAGTTCGTGTTCGACGATCACGAAGCGGTGATCGGCGCCGGCGAAGTCATGCAAATCCCACCGAACGCGCCCCACCGCGTGGAGGCGCTCGAGGAAAGCGAAGGCTACGATCTGTTCTCGCCCATTCGCTCCGATTGGCTCCGCGGCGACGACGCTTACTTGCGCAAGTGAGCGCCCGTCTCGTCCACCGCGATGCTCGCCGGATTCCACGGTAGATCGCGGATTTCGTGAACCATGCGGCCCTGCGCGTCCACCTCGACCAGCCGCCGGGCCGTGTAATCGGCGAGCATCAGACCGCCATTCGACAGTTGCGCCATCCCCGCGATCCAGCCCGCGCGGACCGGTCCCTTGCCCGCGAACGACCGCACCGTCTTGCCGCCGCGATCCACTTCGATCACCTCGCCCGGATCGGCCAGCGCGATCAGTGTGTTGCCGTTCGCGAGCCGCCGCGCCTGATACGGCAGGCGTCCCTTCGGCGTCTCGTGCTTCCAGATCACCGCCCCCGCCGCGTCGATCTCGAGCACCACATCGCCTTTCTGCAACGCCGCCAGTGTCGTGCCGGCGGCCGTGCGGCGGCACATGCGCAGCCACGAGTTCAGGTACTCCGGCTTCTCCCACTGCCACACAACCTGGCCCTTCGGCGACACTTCCACGATGCGCGCGGTGGCCGGATCGGCAATCAAAGTGTTGCCGTTCGGCAGGCGCTCGGCGCTGGCGGGCCGCTTCAGTCCGATCTCCGGTCCCGCCTTCCAGACCACTTTGCGGTTCCCGTCGATCTCCTCCACCGCGCCCTGCGGGTCGCGCGTGAAGAGCACGTGGCCGTCAGGCAGCGACTGCACGTCCAGACCCTTGTCGTTCGGCGTCTTCCACAGCGCGCGGCCCGATGGCCACGCCATCGCGACGAGTTCGCCGAGCGGCCCGTGATCGCTGATGAGAACCGTGAATCGATCCGGCGCCGGCTTCAGATGACGGTCCAGGAACGCGTGCATGGCGCGGTCCGCTTGCTCCTGGCCGGCCCCCTTGAATCCATGACCGGCGCCTTCGATCGTTTCGAGACGCGCCTCGACGCCCGCACCGATGAGCCTGCCGTGCAGCGTCACCGACTGCGCGTAGGGGACGTTGAGGTCGAGCGTGCCGTGGATCGAAATGGTGGGCGCCGCCGCGGGGCTGACCCACCACAGCGGACTCGCCTCGAGGTGCTGCTTGCGCAGATACGGAAGATCGCCGCCGATCAGCGGAGGCAGCGCATCGCCGGCGTTGCGCGATCCGCCATAGGCCGTCGTCATGTCCGAACGCCCGTACAGGTTGACGACGCACTGTACATCGCTCGAGAAGCCCGCGTGCATCGGCGGGCCCTCGAATCGCGCGACGCCGTTGGTCACGCCGAGGAACAGCGACAGCGTGCCGCCCGCGGAGACTCCGATGGCGCCGATGCGGTCCGGATCGAGCGAGAGCTTCGCCGCGTTGGCGCGCAGGAATCGCACCGCCGCCTTCACGTCGTGCACCTGCGCCGGGAATTGGAACTTCGGCGTGAGGCGGTAGCTGGTGGAGGCGGCCACGTAACCGCGTTTGGCGAGCGCGATGGCCATCGGTATCATGCCGTCGCGTTTGCCGCCCGAGAATCCGCCGCCGTGGATCAGAAGCACGCCGGGATGCGGTCCGCCGGACGAGGGCCGCACCACGTCCATGGCGAGCGCGGGCGCTTGCGCGCGCGGCGGCGCGAACACCAGATCCTTGTCGTGGACAAGCCCGGCCGGGATGCTCTGAGCGGCCAACGCGGCGGCGGCGAGAAAGAACGGAGCCAGCATCAGCGCAGTATAGCTCCGCGCCGGTGATAGCATTTCGACATGAAGAAATGGATCGTTGCGGCGCTGCTGGCTCCATCGATGGCGGCCGCGCAGTATCGCTGGGTGAAAGTGACGGGAGAAGCTCCATTCGCGGCCCGCGACGGCGCGGGCGCTTTGAGTTTCCTCGGCAAGATGTGGCTGATCGGGGGATGGAACCCGAAGGACAAGGCCCACTTTCCGATGATCTGCAACAATGAAACTTGGAGTTCGGCCGATGGCGGATCGTGGAGGCTGGAGAAGCCGAATACGTTTCTGGACGCCTCTTTCGACGCGTCGAAGGACTGGGAAGGCCGCCACACCGCCGGCTACGCGGTTCACGCCGGCAAGATGTGGATCGTAGGCGGCGACGCCAACCAGAAGCACTATCAGAACGACGTGTGGAACTCGAGCGACGGAGTCAACTGGACCCGCGTCTCCAACGATCCTCCGTGGGCGCCCCGCGTGCTGCACTACACGGTCGAGTTCCGCGGAAAGCTCTGGGTCATCGGCGGCCAGACCATGCCGGGCTTCGCGCCTGGCGCGCCCGAGCGTTTCCATCGGGACCTATGGACCAGCGCCGATGGCGTGCGCTGGGACCAGGTGAAGCCCGCCGGGCCGTACTGGTCCGCGCGAGGCATGATCGGCGGCGCGGCCGTCCATCGCGGGCGCATCTGGATCCTGGGCGGCGGCACCTATGACACTCCCACCACACCGTCGCGCCAGTTCTTCAACGACGTCTGGTCGTCGGCGGATGGAGTCCACTGGAAGCTCCACACCAAGGCCGCGCCCTGGACTCCGCGGCAGTACCACGACGTCGCCGTTTGGGACGGCAAGCTCTGGGTGATGGAGGGCTACAACGCGGCAGGCGGCAACCGCAACGACGTCTGGTACTCGGCGGACGGCGAGCACTGGGAGGAGTTGAAAAACACGCCGTGGAAGCCGCGCCACGCGGCGAGCGCGTTCGTGCACGCGGGCCACCTGTGGATGGTCGCGGGCAACAACATGGAAAGCGATGTCTGGAAGCTGGAGCGGGCCAAATGACTCCGCTTGCGTTCGCGGTGTGGACGGTGGACGCGCTGATGAATCTGGCCGCGCCCGGCGAGCCTCGCATCAGTCCCGACGGCCGCGATTGCGCGTATGTGCTGCGCGGAGAGGTGCTGACGCAGCCGCTCCAAGGCGGCCGCGCGAAGTCCGTGGGAAAGGGCTCGCGGCCGCGCTGGTCGCCGGATTCGAAGCGTCTGGCGTTCCTGCGCGATGGAAAGATCGCCGTGGTGGGAGCGGCGCCTGCCTCCTTGCCCGGGCCGGTATCGGCGTTCGAATGGATGCCGGACGGCGCGGGCTTCGCGGCGATCGTCAACGATCCCCGGCCCGCGGCCGATCCCGAAGTCGCCAATCGGGACTACCGGCCCGCGCGGCTGTGGATCGCCCCTGCCGCGGGCGCACCCCGCGCGGTTAGCGCCGCCGGCCGTCACGTGGTTTCGTTCGCGGTCTCGCCCGAAGGACGCCGCGCGGTGTACGCGGCGCAGCCCACGCCTCGCGCTCGCGATTCGTTTCATGTCGATCTCTATTCCGTCGATGTCGCTTCGGGAGTTGAGATTGCGCTCGTGACTCAGCAAGGCCGCGATGCCGAGCCTTCGTTCTCTCCAGACGGGAAGTGGATCGCGTTCCATTCGCAGGCGGGCTCGCTGAACTACTTCGAAGCGCGGCACGTGGGGATTTTCCCCGTGACGGGAGGCTCGCCGCGCTACCTCACGGCGAACTCCGCGCTGGACGTATTCCGCGGCGGCAACGCGTTCGGATGGCGGCCGGACTCGCGATCGATCGCGTTCACCGCCGGGCGCGGCGTGACGGACGTTCTGGCGCGCTTCGACATCGAATCGGGCCGCGAAACGATTCTTGCCGAAAGTGTTTCGGGCGCGGCGAGCTTCGCCAACGACGGCGAGACCGCCGTTTTCCTGAAGTCGAGCCCGGAGCGGCCTGTCGAAGTGTTCGCCCTGGTGGGCGGCCAGGAGCGGCGCCTCACCGATTCGGCGGCCGCGATCGCCACGCTGCCCAAGCCGAAATCGGAGGTCGTGCGCTGGAAGTCGAGCGACGGCGTCGGCGTGGAGGGTGTTCTCTGGCTGCCGCCGGATTGGCAGCCGGGCCGCCGCGTGCCGGTGTTGACCGAACTCCACGGCGGGCCCACCGGCGTGGCGGCGCATGCTTTCCCGATGCCGCGCACCTATCCCACGCAGATGTTCCTGGACGCCGGCGCGGCGGTGTTCGCGCCGAATTTCCGCGGCTCGGCCAACTACAGCGCGCGGTTCCGCATGCGCAACGCGCAGTCACAGGGCGTGGGCGATTTCGCCGACGTCATGACCGGCATCGACGCGCTCGCCGAGCGAGGCATCGCCGATCCGGACCGGCTCGGCGTGATGGGCTGGAGCTACGGCGGCTACCTCGGCGCTTCGGTCATCACGCAAACTCATCGTTTCAAGGCCGCTTCGGTGGGCGCGCCCGCCACCGACTGGATCACCTACTACGGCCAATCCGAAGGACCGCGCGAAGTGCTGTGGACGTACTTCGGCGGCAAGCCGTGGGAAGTTCCGGAGAACTACCGCAAACACTCGCCGCGAGCCCGGCTGCACCAGATCCGCACTCCCACGCTGCTGCAAGTGGGGGGGCTCGACATCAACCACAACGCGGAGATTTTTCAAGCGTTGACCGATAGCGGCGTGGAAGTAGAGTACGTGGTCTATCCGCGCGAAGGCCACGGAATTCGAGAGCCCGCCCACGTCCGGGACCTGTTGGAGCGCAACTTTCGCTGGTTCGCGCAAAAGCTGGCGCTTCCGGCGAAGCCCCAGTTGTGATAAACTCGTCCCACGATTTCTTCCGGCCGCGTGGTGAGAATGACTTTTCACGAGGAGGGTCCGAATGAGCAGGATGCTCTGGGCTTCTGTTTTGATGTGCTTTCCCGCGCTTGCGCAGCTCGGAACGCAAGGCGCGATTCTGGGAGTGGTGACCGACACCACGGGCGCGGTCGTTTCCGGCGCCGAAGTCACGGCCGCCAATATCGACACGGGTTTGAAAAGGAGCGCCGTCACGGACGACGGTGGACTCTTCGACATCCTGGCGCTCCCGATCGGGCAATACTCGGTGACGGTGAGCCTCCGCGGCTTTCGCACCTGGAGGCTGGAACGCACCCAACTGACCGTCGGCGAACGTAAGCGTCTTTCGCCGCGCCTCGACGTGGGCGAAGTCAGCGAACGGGTGCAGGTGGAAACCGGAGTCGAACTGGTGCAAACCGAGCGCGGCGCCGTGGAGTCCGTCGTCGAGCAGCGCCAGATCCGCGACTTGCCGCTCAACGGGCGCAATCCGATCGAACTGGTGAATCTGGTGCCGGGCGTCCGCTTCCTGGGGCGTGGCGCCGCCGATCGCGATTCCACCGTGCAAGGCAACGGCAACCGGACGGACGGCACCGAGTTTCAGGTCGACGGCTTGGTGGCCAACACGGGCCTGGACGAAAGGGGGGCGGGCATTCCGAACGTCGATACCATCGCCGAGTTCAAGGTGGAAACCTCCAACTTCGGCGCGGAGAACGGCCGCCATGCGTTGCAGGTGCTGATGGTGACCAAGAGCGGCTCCAACGAATTTCACGGCACGGCGTGGGAGTTCCTGCGCAACGAGAGAATGGACGCGTTCAACACGTTCGCGAAAACGCCCGGCGCGCGCAAGCCGAAGCTGAGCCAGAATCAGTTCGGATTCACGCTGGGCGGTCCCATCGTCAAGAACAAGACGCACTTTTTCGGATCTTATGAGGGCACGCGCATCCGGCGCGCACGCCTCTACAATTCCGTCGTTCCGTCGGCCGCCCAGCGCAACGGCGACTTTTCCGCGTTGCTGCCGCGCACGATTCGCGATCCGCTCACGAATCAGCCTTTCCCCAACAACCAGATCCCGGCGAACCGCTTTTCGACGGCGGCGCGGTTCTTCTTTCCGAACCTGCTGACCGCCAATTCCGGCCCCGACCGGTTCCGCACCACGGCGCCCACCACCAACGACGTGAACGAGTTCACCATCCGCGTGGACCACCAGATCTCCTCCAAACAGCGCGCCTATTTCCGCGCGATCGTGATCCGGGACAGCGGCAACACGCCGGACTACAGCCCCGACGTCGTCAACCTTCGCAAAACGCCGCAACACAACTTGGGCGCAAACTACAACTACACGATCAGTCCCACGACGCTGCTCACCGTGGACATTGGAACCATGCAGTCGGTCATCCAGCAGGATTGCGTCTGCGTCGGTGGCGAGAACCTCACGCAGAAGGCCGGCATTCGCGGATTCCCGACCGAAGGCCGCGGCGCGTCGGTGGGCTTGCCGAACAGCGTCGGCATCGCTGGATACACCGGCTTCAGCACTCCGTTCGGCGTCCCGTACCGCCTCTGGTGGACCACCGCGGGCGGCAAGGCGAGCGTCAACATGGTGCGCGGCGCCCACACGATCAACGCCGGATATCAGTTCCATCACCTGACCACGCTCGGACGCCACTCATCGGGCTTCGCGCGCGGCGCCTTCACGTTCAACGGCCAGTACACGGGCGACGGCTTCGCCGACTACATGCTGGGGCTGGTCCAGACGACGTCGCGCAACTATCCGCTGCAAACGTTCGGCACCAAGGACGCTCCCTACTCGGCGCCCTACATTCAAGACTATTGGAAGGTCACGCGCAGTCTGACGCTGAACTTCGGACTTCGCTACGACTTCTGGCATGAGAAAGACATCGTACGGGGCAACGGCGCCAGCTTCGACCGGCAGCGAGGCAAGATTGTCGCGGGCGTCGACAAGAACGGCAAGGTGGATCTCGGCGCGCAGCCGGTCGCGCCGTTCCTGGCGGCCGCGACGGCGGGTCTCTGGGTTCCGGCCACCGAAGTGGGCGCGCCTCACGGACTGTTCGCCGCCAACGGCTACCTGTCGCCGCGGCTGGGATTCGCGTGGCGTGTGACCGACAAGAACGATTTCGTGGTGCGGGGCGGGTATGGCATTTTCGCCTCCAGTTTCCCCGCCAACCGCTCGGCATCCGCCATCATCGGCCCTCCCTACTGGACATGGGAGACGCAGGTGTTCGCCGCCGGCACCGTTCAACCGTGGGAGACCGCGTGGCCGGATGATCCACGGTCGTTCATCGCGACTTCGGTCATCGCTCCGGACATTTATCTGAAGACGCAGAAGACGCACGAGATGAACATATCGATCCAGAAGTCGCTGCCGATGCAGTCCGCGCTGACGCTTTCCTACGTGGCCAACAAGAGCGTGGACGCGATCACGCGCGATCCGTTCAACGAAGTGGCGCCGGGCCGGTACGCCAATCTTCAGAACGCGCGCCCGTATCCGCGGCTCGGATCGAGCGAACTCTACGTGAATCGCGGCAAGACGTGGTACAACGCGCTGCAAGCCAAGCTGGAGCGGCGCTTCGTGAACGGACTTTCGACGACTTTCGCCTACTCGTTCTCGAAGCTGCTGTTGAACGATACGGCCACCGAGCACACCGGGATCCTGGAACCCTTCGCGCCGAACGGCTATAACCGCGGCCGCTCGGATCTGGATCGCACGCACTTGCTCGCGTGGAACGCGGTGTACGAGATTCCGTTCGGACGCGGCCGTAAGATGGGCGCGAGCCTGCATCCGGTGCTCAACGGAATCCTGGGCGGATGGCAGGTGAACGCAATCTACCTGTTCCAGTCCGGCGCTCCGTTGACGTTCAATGTTCCCGGCGCCACGCTCGGCAACGGCCGCAACACGCGCGCCAACCTGCTCGGCAGCCCCAAGCTCTCCAACCCCACCACCGACCGCTACTTCGACGTGGCCGCGTTGGGAACGCCCGCCGCGACGCTGTTCGGCAACTCCGGCCTGGGACTCATCGACGGCCCGGCGCGCCACACGCTGGACACCGGGCTCACCAAGAACTTCTACGTGACCGAGCGCCGGTTCCTGCAGTTCCGCTGGGAAATGTTCAACGCCCCGAATCACGTAAACTATGGAAATCCGAACACGGCTCTGACTCAACCGACCACCGGCCGCATCCTGTCCGCGGGCGGCGCTCGCGAAATGCAAATGGGATTGAAGTTCATATTCTGATGCGCCTTGTTTCGATCGCCGTTCTCCTTGCCTCGGTTGCGGCCGCGCAATCGCCTTACCGCACCCGCGTGAAGCCGGTGCTCGAGAATCAGTGCTCGTCCTGCCACAACGCGACGGTGAAGCAGGGCGGGCTCGATCTGTCGACGCGCGAAAAGATGCTGCGGGGAGGCGATCGCGGACCGGCCGTGGTTCCGGGCAATCCGGGCGAAAGCCTCCTGCAGGCCTACATCTCGCACACCCGGCAGCCGGGAATGCCGCTGGGCGCCAAGAAGCTGGATGACGACACGGTGGCCGCGTTCGCCGCGTGGATCAAGGATGGCGCGAAGTTCGACGAAGGCGATTCCGCGCCGGCGATGCTTTCCTCGCACTGGTCGTTTCGCAAGCCCATTCGCCAACAGGCGCCCATTCCGCGCGATTCCGCGTGGCGCGCGAATCCTGTGGACGCCTTCATCGCGGCGGAACGCGAAAAGCGCGGGCTGACGCCGCTCGGGCAGGCGGAGCCGCATACGTTGTTGCGGCGCGTGTATTTGGATCTCACGGGGCTTCCTCCCACGCCGGAGCAAGTCCGTGAGTTCACCGGCGACAAGTCGTCCGGGGCCTACGAGCGTCTGGTGGACAAGCTGCTGGCGAGTCCGCGTTACGGCGAACGTTGGGGCCGGCATTGGATGGACATCTGGCGGTACAGCGATTGGTACGGCAACGGATCCGCGGAGGTACGCAGCAGCCAGCGCCACATCTGGCAATGGCGGGACTGGATTATCGAATCGCTCAACGAGGACAAGAGCTACGACCGGATGGTGACGGAGATGCTGGCCGCCGACGAACTGGCGCCCACCGATCCGAAGACGTTGCGAGCCACCGGATTTCTCGCCCGCAACTGGTTCCGGTTCAATCGCAACGTATGGCTGATGGATACGATCGAGTCGACCACGGCGGCGTTTCTCGGTGTCACGCTCAAGTGCGCGCGCTGCCACGATCACAAGTACGATCCGTTCGCGCAGACCGACTACTACAAGTTCCGCGCGTTCTTCGAGCCCCACGACATTCGGGTAGACAAGACGCCCGGACAGCCCGATCGCAAGAAGGGCGGGCTGCCGCGCGCCTACGATTCCGCCGCCAAGGAGCCCGGCCCGGACGTGGAGGGTGGCATCAACCTGATGCCGGCGATCTTCGACAAGACCTATCTGTTCGTGCGCGGCGACGAAAACAGTCCCGACAAAGAGCACGAGATGCTTCCCGCGACTCCGCCCGCGCTCGGCGGCCCGCCCATCAAAATCGATCCGGTGGAACTGCCGTCCGAAGCCTACTATCCCGACATTCGCCCGTTCGTCGCGACGGACCTGGCGGCGGAGGCGAAGGCGAACGTGAAAACCGTGGAAGAGCGGTTGGCGCGAGTGCACCGCGAGATCGAGGAGGCGCGCACCGAGCTGGCGAATCCGCGCCCCGAGCCCACTGGCCCCGCTGTCGACTATGGCAAGGAAATCAGGCCGCTGTTCGAGGAGCGCTGCGCCAACTGCCATCTGGGCCGCAACGCAAAGGGCGGACTGAGTCTCGCAACGGAGCAGGCGATCAAGAGCGGCGGCAAGAACGGACCCTCCGTCACCGCCGGTAACGGCGCAGGCAGCCTGTTGATCCAGTATCTGAAGGGCGAAAAGCAACCGCGCATGCCGCTGAACGGTTCGGCGCTGGACGACGGCAAGATCGCCCTGGTAGCCAAGTGGATCGACCGGATGCCGCGCAAGAAGCCGGCGGAGGTGATCGAGGAAGGTCCGTTCCTGATCTCCGCGACAGAGAAGGAATTGGCCGCCGCGACGGCCTCGGCGGCCGCGCTCGAGACTCGCATCCGCGCCGAACACGCCAAGTACGCCAAGCCGCCGGTCGAGAACGCGGGTGAACTCGCCGAAGCGGCCAGGATCGCCGAGCGCGAGGCGCATCTGCTCAGGGCCGACGAGAACCTGTTCCGCGCGCAACGCAAGATGACGGAAGCGATGTCGGCGCCCGCCAAGGACGAGGAGCAGCGCAAGGCTCGCGACCGGAACGTGGCGGCCGCGAAGAAGAACCTCGAAACCGCCTTGGAGGCGCTGAACAAGCCGCCCGATGCGTACTCTCCGCTCGGCCCCGTTCACATGAAGGTAAGCACCGGACGACGCACAGCGTTGGCCCGATGGATCGTGAGCCCAGATAATCCACTCGCGGCCCGGGTCGCCGTGAATCACATTTGGCTGCGGCACTTCGGGGCTCCGCTGGCGCCGAACGTCGTCGATTTCGGCAAGAACGGCAAGGCTCCCACCAACCCCGCGCTGCTTGACTGGCTGGCGGTGGAGTTCATGGACTCCGGCTGGAGCATGAAGAAGCTGCACCGGCTCATCGTGACCAGCAAGGCTTATCGAATGGAGTCGGGACTGCCCGCGGCCGGTCACGCGAACCTGAAGTCCGATCCCAACAACGTCTATCTGTGGCGGCAGAATTCGCGGCGGCTCGAGGCGGAGGCGATCCGCGACAGTCTGCTGGTGGCGAGCGGATCGTTGGACATCGCCATGGGAGGGCCCGAACTGCACGAAGAGACCGAGCAGGACACGCCTCGCCGCAGCGTCTACTTCCACATCACGCCGAACTCGCAGATGCAGTTCCTGAAGGTGTTCGATGGGGCCGATCCGTTGGCTTGCTTCGTGCGGCCCGAATCGATCGTCCCGCAGCAGGCGCTGGCTCTCGCCAACAGCAAACTGGGTTTCGATCACGCGCGAACGCTCGCGTCGAAGCTGGGGGGGACGTCGCCCGCGCCCGCGGAGTTCGTGCGATCGGCGTTCCTGGCCGCGCTGGCCCGGCCCGCTTCCGAAGTGGAAGAACGCAAGTCGGTGGCGTTTCTCGAAAGGCAGACCTCCGTGGCCGGCGCGGCGCGCGCGCGGGAGAGTCTGGTGCATGCATTGTTCAACCGGGACGAGTTCGTGAGCATACGATGAAAGATATGAGATCCTTCGCACCCAACGCATGCGGCCGCGTGGACCGGCGTCAAATCCTGACCCGCGCCGGAATGGGGTTCACCGGCCTGGTGCTCGGTTCGATGTTCCACCGCGACGCCGCGGCATCGGAGCAGAGGCCGTGGGCGCCGCCCGACGGCAAGCCCCACTTCGCTCCCAAGGCGAAGAGCGTCATCTGGGTTTTCCTGCAAGGCGGCGTGAGCCACCTCGAGTCCTTCGATCCCAAGCCCGAACTGAACAAATACGCGGGACGCACGATCGGCGAGACGCCGCATGCCGGCGTGCTCGATTCGCCCTTGGTCAAGAAGAACGTCGTGCAGTTCACCGCCGCGGAACGCAAGCTCATGATGAACGTGATGCCGCTCCAGGTGGGATTCAAGAAGCGTGGCCAAAGCGGCATCGAGATCTCCGATTGGTGGCCGCATCTGGGCGCCACCGTCGACAAGCTGGCGATCCTGCGATCCATCTGGACCACCGACAACGATCACGCCGCTCAGCTCCAGTTCCACACGGGCCGCCACATCTTCCAGGGTTTCCATCCGTCGATCGGATCCTGGGTCCACTACGGTCTGGGCAGCATGAACGAGAACGTGCCGAAGTTCGTGGTGCTGGGGCCGCCCGTTCCTCCTCATCTCGGCGGCATGGGTGTGAGCGGAGGCCACTATCTGGGGCCGCAACACGCCGGTGTGCACTTGTCCGGCGATCCCGCCAATCCGCTGCCCTACGCGTCGCCCGCGGAGAAGCTCGCCGCCGGCGAGCAGAAGAGCGAGTTCGAGTTCATCGACGAGTTGAACCGGCTGGACGCGGACCGCTATCCGGCCGACGCTTCCATCCGCGCGCGCATCAAGTCGTACGAACTCGCGTTTCGCATGCAGACGGCGATTCCCGAGGTGTTCCAGTTTCAGGAAGAGCCGGAGCACATTCGCAAGTCGTACGGGCTGGACCAGGAGAACACCAAACATTTCGGGCAGGATTTGTTGGCCGCCCGCCGGCTGGTGGAACGCGGCGTGCGCTTCGTGCAAATCTTCCACGGCTATCGCACCGACGGCAATGGTTGGGACGCGCACAGCGAACTGAAGAAGAACCACTCGAAACTGTGCGGTGAAGTGGACCTGCCGCTGGCGGGCCTGATTCGCGACCTGGATCAACGTGGTCTGCTGAACGAGACGATCGTCGTGTGGGGCACCGAGTTCGGCCGCACTCCCGGCGTCGAAGGTCTGCGCGAAGGGCGCGATCACCATCCGTTCGGATTCTCCTGTTGGATGGCCGGCGGCGGATTGAAAGGCGGCATCGCGCACGGCGCCACCGACGAACTCGGCTTCCACGCGGTGGAGAACCGGCACTACGTCACCGACATCCACGCGACGGTGCTGCATCAGATGGGGCTCGACCCGCGGCGCCTCGAGATGCCCGGGCACAAGCGGCTCGACATCGATTTCGGCGAGCCCATCCGCGAGATTTTAGCGTGAGCGGCGCGCGGTTGGCGGCGGCGCTCGCCGCCGCATGGACCGCGGCCGGCGCCGATCCCAAGATCGCATCGGTGTTTCCGATGTCAGGCCGCGCGGGTTCGGAATTCGATGTGACCGTTCGCGGCACGGGGCTCGACGCGGCGCGAGCGGTGATGTTCGACGGAACGGGCGTGGTGGGGCGCGTGATCGAGTCCAAGCCCGAGGAGGCGCGCGTCCGCGTGACCGTGGAGCCGGGCGTCGCGTACGATGCGCGGGGATTCCGGATCGTCACCTCGTGGGGCGTGACCAACCGCGCGGAGATTCGCGTGACCGATTCGCGGACCGCTTCCGAGGACGAACCTGTCGCGTCGTTGCCTGCGTTGATCAATGGGGTGTTGTCGCTGCCGGGCGAAACCGACTCGTATTGGATCGGCGTCGCGGCGGGCGAGACCATCGGCATCGAGGCGATCTCCGGACTCGCGTCGTTCGATCCCGCGGTAAGCGTCTGGGCGCCGTCCGCGAGCTGGTTCGACAAGACGCGGCTCGAGCGGATCGCGGTCAACGACGAGCCGCTGTATTTCCCCGGTCTCGACACGGCGGCGCGGCTGACGCACCGCTTCGATAAGGCGGGCAAGTACTGCGTCCGGGTGTCCGGATTCCAAGGACAAGGCGGGCCGGGATACGTGTATCAATTGCGCATCGCGCGGGGCGCGCTGACGCCGCCGAAGCTGCATCCCGTCAACGAGCCCGAATGGCCGGAGCGATCCTTCGTGCGGCGCGTGGGACCCGAGTGGATGGCGGCCGCCGCCAGGCGTGGACTTCAGAAGCCGCCGAAAGCGGTGGAAAGCTACAAGGCCGCGCTCGAAGGGGCCGCGGACGTACCCGTGATCGACGAGACGGGAATGGTGGAAGGCAGGATTGGGGCGTCGGACGAGGCTCACGAGATTCGATTGAAGATCGCCGAGACGCGCGATCTGGCGATCGAAGTGGAAACGCCCGGCGCCACGCTGCCGCGTTTCAATCCCGTGGTTCGCGTGATGCAGCCCGACGGGCACGAGGTGGTCACCAACGTCTACACCAAGCGCAATAACAACGGCCTCTACATGATGAAGATGATCCAGGCCAAGACCGTGGTCACGCTCCGTTCGGTGGGCGAGTATCGCATCCAGATCCGCGATATCACCAGCGATCGCCACGCGCCGGACTTCGCCTATCGCGTGCTGATCCGGCCGCGGATTCCGCATATCGGGTCGGCCGCGCTCGTCGAGGATCGCGTGAATCTGGAACCTGGCCAGTCGAAGCCGCTTACCGTGAACGTGGATCGGGAAGAGGGCTTCAAGGGCTTCGTCGCGATCTCCGTGGAAGGGCTTCCGCCCGGCATCACCGCCGTGGCGGGACTCGAGAACCCCGTCGAGAGACCGCCCCTACCGAACGCCGGCCGTCGCGAACGCTATTACCCGGTTCCGCAGACCGCCACGGTGATGCTGATCGCTTCGCCCGACGCTCCGCCGGGCGAACTGCCGTCGCGCGCCCGTGTGATCGCGCGGCCCGTGGTGGATGGCCGCGTGGGCGAAGCGGTGCTGAACAAGGAAGTGCCGGTGATGGTGGTGGCGAGGAGGCCGTCATGAGGCTGCTGGCTGCGCTCGCGATGGCGGCCGCGATTCAGGCCCAGGACCGCGCCGTATCGATGCGCGTGGAGCCCGCGAATCGTGTGCTGCGAGGCGCGGACGCATCGCAACGCTACCTTGCGATCGCGACGATGGCGAGCGGCATCGAGCGGGATGTGACCGCCGATGTGGCGTGGTCGGTCTCGGGAACCGCGCGGGCGTCCATCGAAAGCGGCAACCTGCGGGCGCTGTCGGATGGCGGTGTAGCGGTCGCCGCGCGTTGGCGGGGCTTGTCCGCGTCGGCGCGGGCTCGCGTCGAGGATACCGCGCGCGCGCGCGAATTCCAGTTCGGACTCGACATCGGCGGCATCCTCACGCGCAACGGATGCAACGGCGCGAGCTGCCACGGTGGCGTGAAAGGGCGCGGCGGGCTCAAGCTCTCGGCGGGCGCGCTGCATCCGAAGGACGACTGGGAGTGGATCGTGAAGGGCGGCGAATATCAGGTCCTCAGCGCTGAGCCGAAGGGCCCGCGAAAGCCGCGCGTGAATCTCGAACAGCCGGAAAAGAGCCTCGTCCTCGAGAAGGCAGCCGGTTTGGTTGCGCATGGCGGCGGGCGCCGTTTCGCGCCCGGTTCGCCGGACCACACGGCGATGCTCGACTGGATTCGCAAAGGCGCTCCTTTCGGTCCGCCAGGCGCGAAGGACGATCAAGTGGCGCGGCTCGAGGTGTTCCCGCGCGTGGTGACGCTCGAAGCCGGGTCCAAGCACGGCCTGTTGGTCACCGCCCATTTGGAAGGCGGCGGCACGCGGGACTTCACTCCCCATGCGCTCTACGTTTCAAGCGACAAGGATATCGCCGGCGTGGAAAGCGGCGGCGCGATCACCGCGGGCAGGCTCGGCGAGACGGCGATTCTCATCCGCGCCGCGGGACTGGCCGCTAGCGCGACCGTGGGAGTGGTTGGTCCGCCGGTGGCCGCGTATCCGAACGAACCCGGGTTCAACTTCATCGACGGCTACGTGTTCGACAAGTTGCGCAAGTTCCGCGTGCCGCCATCGGGCCTTTCCGGCGACGCCGAGTTCCTGCGCCGCGCGTGCCTGGATCTCACCGGCATGTTGCCGCCTCCCGATCGCGTCCGCGAGTTCGTGGCGAACAAGGACCCGGACAAGCGGCGCAAGTTGATCGACGCGCTCATCGGCTCGCCAGAGTTAGTCGACTATTGGACGTTCCGGTTCGACGACGTATTCCGCTTGTCGATTTTCGCGAACGGCATTCAACCCAAGTGGAGCCAGATGTACGGCGAGTGGGTGCGCGACGCCATCGCGAGCAACAAGCCGTACGACCGGATCGCGCGCGAACGGCTCACCGCGCAAGGCTACGACGGACCCACGCGGCACTTCCTGCCGTACGACGTGATCGGCCCGCCCGGCGAGACGATGGCCGAGGAACTGCGCGTCTTCTTCGGACGCCGCCTCGACTGCGCGCAGTGCCACAACCATCCTTATGAAGCGTGGACGCAGGATCAGTTCTGGGGCATGGCCGCCTTCTTCGGGCGCATGTTCAAGATGGGCGATACCGGCCGGGAGTACGTGATCTTCGACCATCCGCTGAACGAGGCGATGGGCAACGGCGACGTAGACGGCAACGTGAAGATGTTCCATCCGCGCACCAAGGCGGAGTTGAAGCCGGTGCTGCTCGATGGCCGCGCCGTCGATGCCGGCACGCGCAAGAGCCCGCGCCACGAGCTCGCCGAGTGGGTGGTGAAGCATCCCTATTTCTCCGAGGCGATCGTCAACCGGATGTGGGCCTACTTTTTCGGACGCGGACTCGTCGATCCGGTGGACGACTTCCGCTCCACCAATCCGCCGACGCACCCGGAACTGCTCGAGCGTCTGGCTCGCGAGTTCCGCGGCCGCGGGCACGATCTACGATGGCTGATGCGCGCCCTTGTCGAATCGCGCGTGTATCAGGCGAGCGGAATCGCCGCGGACGCCAATCGCGGCGATCGCACCAACTACTCGCACTCGCTCTCGCGGCCGTTGGACGCGGAAGTGCTGCTCGACGCGATCTCCGACGTCACCGGAGTGCCGGAGACATTCACCACCGCGGTCTCGGCGGGCGCGAAGGTCAACGGCCAGGCCGCGCCCGGAGTTCGCGCGGTGCAACTGCGGGAGCCCGATCTGTTCTATTCGCGTTTTCTCGAGCTGTACGGCCGGCCGAACCGCCTGTCGATGCCCGAACGGAGTTCCAAAGCGAACCTGGGCCAGGCGCTGCACGTGCTGGCGGGGACGGTCTACAACGAAAAGCTAGAGGCTCCGGGCGGGCGGTTGCAACGGTTGCTGGCGGCGGGCAAGACGGATGCCGAAATCGCGGAGGAGTTCTATCTGGCGGCGTTCGCGCGGACGCCATCGAAGGAAGAACTGTCGGGCATCGCCGAACTGGCCGCCGCGCGCGGAGATCGCAAGGAAGCGTTGAAGGATCTGGTGTGGGCCGTGCTCGCATCGCGCGAATTCGCCGAGAATCATTAGAGGAGCACCATCATGACGTCACGCCGCGGTTTCGTTCACGCCGGTTCGCTGAGCCTGCTCGGCGCGGATCTGGGCGGATTGCTGCGCGCCGCGGAGGGTTCGGCGTCCAAGGGCAAGGCGCGCGCCTGCATCCTGCTGTGGCTCGAGGGCGGCCCCAGCCAAATGGATACGTGGGATCCGAAACCCGATTCCGCCTTCAAGGCGATCTCGACGAACGTGGCGGGCATCCAGGTGTCGGAGCTTTTGCCGAGGATGGCGCGGCGGATGGACAAGATCTCGCTGGTGCGTTCGATGCACACCAAGGGCAACGATCACCCGCAAGGCACGCACTACGCGATCACCGGCCACGAACCGAACCCGGCGATGCAGTTCCCCAGTATCGGCTCCATCGTGGCCAAGGAACTTGGCGCGCGCGGTGTGATGCCGCCCCATGTACTCGCGCCGCGGTGGGAGCGCAGCCGGCAGTACGAAGAGTACTTCCGCTCCGGTTTCCTCGGCGGCGAGTTCGATCCGATGTGCATTCCCGATCCGGGCGCGAAGGACTTTTCGGTGGCCGATCTGGCGCTGCCCAAAAGCGTATCCGGCCCGGCCGTGGAAAGCCGCCAGGCGTTCCTGAAGCTGGTGGACCGCCGCTATCGCGAACTGCACCAGGGCGCCGAGCACGCCAACATGGACCAGTACGCGTCGCAGGCCTGGCGCATGATTCTCAACCCGCGCGTGCGCGACGCATTCGATCTGTCGAAGGAGCCGGACAAGCTGCGCGACGCGTACGGGCGCGACTCGGTGGGCCAGAGCGCCCTTCTGGCGCGGCGGTTGGTGGAAGCTGGATCGGTCTTCGTCACGGCGGCCGGCTTCCACTCGAATTCATGGGACACGCACGCCAAGAACGACGAGGGCCATCGCGACCGCCTGTGTCCGCCGCTCGACCGGACGCTATCGGCGCTGCTCGACGATCTGAGCCAACGCGGCCTGCTCGATTCGACGATCGTGCTGGCAATGGGCGAGTTCGGCCGCACGCCGTTCGTGAACCCCGACCTCGGCCGCGATCACTGGCCGGTATGCTGGTCGCTGGCGCTCGGCGGCGGCGGGATCAAGGGCGGCGCGGTGGTGGGAGCGAGCGACGAGAAGGGCGCCAACCCCGCCGGACGGGCGGTGAGCATGGGGGATATCTTCGCCACGATCTTCAAGCAGTTCGGGATCGACTGGACCAAGGAGTACGACACGCCGATCGGGCGGCCCGTGAAGATCGCCAACGCGCTCGACGACAAGACGGGTGAGCCGCTGGTCGAATTGGCGTGACGGGATCAGTAGGGGATCGGAGCGGCGATCAACCTCCGTGCCGCGTCTCGCGCTGATTGGAGATACGCTTCCAGGTTGGCTGCCGTCAAGCGAACGCCGAACCCTTGAACGCACTCCGCATCACGTCCCTCGATGCGCGCGGCGATCATCCGGCCCACCGCTGGCGAGTAATGATGCGCGTCGAAGTAGTTGGATGAATCGGCGGTCACGGGGTTGACGCCGGAGAACTCCCAGATTTCGCCGAAGATCGCGATCAACCCACGCAACCAGGCGCCGTATTCCGACATTCTGTTCTGCCTCGCGACGATGGCGAACATGTGGACCGATACCGGATTCGTGAAAACCACGATGCGGGTGCTCGGCCATCTTCGCCGGATCGCGTGGAGAGAGTCCATGTAGGGCAGCCGGGACAGATCGAGCGAAGGGAAGGGCGCTGAATACATCGCCACATCCTTCTCGATGCGCCGCTGGCGTTCGGCGGGTGTCGGCATCGGCGGCGGAACGAATTCGTATTGGGCGTCGAAGGCGTAGGAGTCGGCGCAGCCTCGGAGCATGCACCTGGCTGCACTGAGCGAGAGTCTCAGTGCGCTGACATTGAATAGGTCGGCCCAGCGCCCGGTGGCTGCCTCGGCGGCATATTCCCGCGCTCCGAGGGGAACCGATCCTGGAGGCAAGGCCCCATCCAACGGGAAATCCACCGCCAACACGATAGTCGTAGGCGTTCGCACGCCGCAAGCCACATCCAGGAACCCTTCGTATTCGTCCGGGTGCATCGAGGAAGCCGAGTAGTTGAGAACACGCATCCTCCGGAACGCGGACGCGTGGATTGGACGGACTCTGGAATTGCCCAGCAACACTCCGTCGAACTCGGGCCGCGTGTTGACAAGGCGGTTTGTCTTCTGACGCCGTTCATCTACTTGGAAAGACGGCGCGGGAAGCAAAGGCCCACCGTAGTGCCAGAGTGGGTCGAAGATGCGGATCGTCAGAGCGGATGCCGCCAACCCCGCGATGGCCGAACCGGATAGCCAGATGAGAAAGCTCGCGGGTTGCATGATCAGAACTGGAAGTACACGAACTGAGTGGTTTCCCGCAGCGAGAGAATGCAGGAAGCAAGCAGAAGGCCCGCAATGGACGCCAAAGCCGGACCACGCCACCCCGTGTCCACGCTCCAATCGTCGACGAGACGGGACGCGGCAGGCCCAATCGTAGCCAGGACAGCCGATCCGGCGAGCGTGACGAACTGTGTCCTGTTGGGGACGAAGGGCGAGCCGTCAGCCCGCTGGCCTGCCATCGCCAAGAGGAGGTTGGCGCATGGGTCCCAGCTACCGGCGCGGAAAGGAGCCCACATCAGCGTGACTACGGCGAAGGTTAACACCGACGCGACGCCTCGCCCGACCCGGAGCGGTTCGCGGCGCCACATGAGACGCTTGGCGCGAAGCCATGCGTGGGTGGCCGCCAGAAGGACGCCGTGAAGGGTTCCCCAGAGAAGGAACGTCCAGTTGGCCCCGTGCCACAGTCCCGCGATCGCCATGGTGGCGATCAGGTTCGCGTATCCCCGGAGCTCTCCCCGGCGGTTGGCGCCCAGCGGAAAGAACAGGTAGTCCCGCAGGAACGCCGACAGTGTGATGTGCCATCGGCGCCAAAAGTCCACGAGATTCAAGGCCCGGTAAGGACGATCGAAGTTGACCGGGAGTTCGATGCCGAACATGCGGGCCAATCCCACTGCCATGTCGCTGTAGCCTGAGAAGTCGAAGTAGATCTGGAAGGTGAAGGCCAGTAGGCCCGTCCATGCCTGAACGAGGCCTGGCGTCCCTCCCACCATGGCCGCCTCGAAGGCCGGATCGGCCAGCAAGGCCAATCGGTCGGCCACCAGGACTTTCTTGGCGAGGCCGAACGTGAATAGCGCCACACCTCGCGCCAGATTCGCCAAGTTCAACTGGTACACCGATGGCAGGGCAAACTGGGGCATAAGCTGGGCGTGGTGGACAATCGGGCCGGCGACCAGGTGGGGGAAGAAGGTTACGAAAAGGGTGTAGCGCAACAGGTCGCGCTCCTGCGCCAGTCCGGCCCGCGCATCCGCCAGATAGGCGATCTGGGTGATGCTGAAGAACGAGATCCCAAGCGGCAAGACGAGGCCCACCTTCGGCATTCCGGTCACTGATGCGAGGAAGTCCCAGTATTTGAAGACGCCCAGAACGCCAAGATTCGCCGCGACGGCGGCGGCGAAGACGGCCCGCCCCGACGGCCCCGCTCCCGCCTTCGAAATAGCCGAGCCGGCGGCGAAGTTGAATCCGATCGAACCGATCAGCAACAGAGTGTCGGGCAGCCGCCACGCGGCGTAGAAGCCAGTTGAGGCCGCCACCAGCCATAGCGCCGCCCAGCGGTGGTGCCATCTTCCCAGCACGAAGAAGCCCACCAACGTGACAGGGAGAAAAGCCAGGATAAACCCGAAGGAGTTGAACGGCACAGCGCCTACGAGAACCCCAGCTTCAATAGCCGGACTCCGTTCTCCCACGTCAACTGGCGGAACACGTCCGGCGCCGTTGCCTGCTTGACCGCGGCGAGCGTCTCGCGCGCCACGCACTTGCCCTTGATCAGCGGCTCCTGCGAACCCTGCCCCGTTCCGCGTCCATCGCGGCAACTGCAATCGCAGCCGAACATCAGCTTGGCGCGATGCCGCTTCAGGAAGTCCGCCGTGAACTCGGGATCGCGGGCCAGAGCGTTGCGGCCGGAGTTGGCGGAAAGGTCGCCGTACAGGTTCGGATAATCGCCGAGCATCTTGTCGGTCAGCCCGCCGCGTTTCACCTTGCCCTTCGGGTACGAGACTCCCGCCTGGGGATCGGCGCTGATATTGGCCCAGAAGAAGTCGGCGTGGCCGATGAAGGTGGTTCGTGGGAACGCTTTCAGCACCGCCGGCAGGCGCGGGAATCCGGTGCTGAACATGCCTTCGCCGGCGAAGTGTTGGGACTCCTGGAAATGCACCAGCACCGGAATCCCGAAATCCGCGGCCATCGCGTAGAGCCGTTTCATCTCCGGACCGTCGAGCGCGACATGGCTTTTGATCTCGCCGAAGCCAATCGCGCCTTCCCGGGCGTTGCGCTCGAGTACGGCGAACGATTCGGGTTTGCTCACGTCGGCTCCGGCGAATCGCGCGAATCGCGCCGGGTGCTCCTTGACCGCCGCTTTCGCTTGTTCCTCGGCGTTCGCGGCCGCCAGCAGCACGGCGTGCGTCACGCCACATCCGTCCATGTGCGTTGAATTCGCCTGGGCCGAACCCTTCGGATGCAAATGAATATCCAATATCGATCCGCCCCAGGAGGGGACGTCCTGGGCCGCCAAAACGGCCCCGCAGGAAGCTTGAAGGAACTGGCGGCGTCGCATGAATCCCGATATTAGCGCGGCCGCGCCATTGTCGTAGCGGCCGGATGGTGACATAATCGCCCTATCTCCTCCGAGGTCGCCGAATGCTTCCCCTACTGTTCATTGGTCTTTCCGCCGTCCGGTTGTTCGCGCAAGCGGGCACCGACGGCTCGATCCTGGGCGTGGTGAACGACCAGTCCGGCGCCGCCTTGGCGGGCGCTCGGGTGTCGGTGCGCAACCTCGACACCGGCATGGAGCGGGCGGTCGACTCGTCTTCCGACGGCGCCTTCGAGATCCTGGCGCTCCCTCGCGGAGCCTATCGCGTCACGGTAACGGCGCAAGGGTTCGCCACGTGGCAGACTCCGCGCGTCGATCTGACGGTGGGCCAACTCCGCCGAGTATCGCCCATGTTGAAGCTCGGCGACGTGAAGGAGCAGGTGACGGTGGAAGCCTCCGGGACCACGATTCAGACGGAAAAGGCGTCGGTGGAAACAGCCATCGACGAGAAGCAGATCAGGGATCTTCCGCTGAACGGCCGCAATCCCATCGAGATGGTGATGCTCGCGCCCGGCATGCGCTGGCTCGGCTCCGGCGGTCTCGCCAACGAACATACGGTGCAGGGCGGCGGCAAGCGCGAGGATCAGACCGGGTTTTCCGTGGACGGTCTCGACGCCAACGATCCAAGCAACGAGAAGGGATTCGCGTTTCCCAACGTCGACACCGTGGCCCAGTTCTCCGTGCAGACCGCGAACTTCACGGCCGAGAACGGGCGCAATCCGCTGCAGGTGCAGATGGTGACGAAGTCCGGCACGAACGAATTCCACGGCACGCTCTGGGAGTTCCATCGGAACGCCGCCGCCGACGCGCGCAACGCGTTCGCTCTGACGCGCCCCAAGCTGATTCGCAACCAGTACGGATTCAGCGTGGGCGGCCCGGTTCGCAAGGACCGGCTCTTTTTCTTCACCAGCTACGAAGGCACGCGCATCCGCCAGGACCGCATCTACAACTCCAACACTCCCGCCCCGGCGATGTTCAACGGCGACTTCGGGGCGCGGCGGGTCACCGATCCAGCCACCGCCGCCAATGCGCCGTTTCCGAACAACGTCATTCCCACGTCGCGCTTCTCGCCGGCGTCGCGCTTCTTTTTTCCCTTCATCCTGCAATCGAATTCTCCGGGCAACTTCTATCGCGACCTGGCGCCGAGCACCAACGACAACCACAATTTCCTCGCGCGAGGCGATTATCAATTGACTTCCGCGCAACGGGTATACGCGCGCTGGGTGGTGGTGGATCTGGGCAACGTGTCCGCGGGCTACAGGCCGGACGTCGTCTCCGATCAGAACATCCGCCAGCACAACATGGGTCTGAACTACAACTGGACGCTCGGTCCGGGAACGCTGCTGAACGTCGCCGCCGGCGTGATTCTGTCGGACACCAAAACCGTGTCGGACGTAGTGGGCAAGCGGAATCTCAACGAGGAAGCCGGCATCCAGGGATTCCCCACGGCCGGCCGCGAACAAGCCGTGGGACTGCCCACCGTGACCTTCACCGGCTACACCGGCTTCAGCTATCCGCAGCAGGTTCCATCGCGATTCCGCCGCTTGGTGGTCAACTTCAAGCCGAACATGAACCACGTGGTGGGCAAGCACACCATCGGCTATGGCTACGAGTGGAACGAGCGCAAGACCATCGCCGGCCACACGTCGGCCTCGCCTCGCGGTACGTTCAATTTCAACGCCCAGTACACCGGCGATGGATTCGCGGACTATTTGCTAGGGCTGCTGGCCAACAACGAGCGGAACTATCCGCTGAACACGTTCGGAATGGCGCACTCGCCGTACTCGGCGCTCTATCTGCAGGACGTCTACAAGGTGACGCCGCGGATCACGGTCAACTACGGCATTCGGTGGGACTACTGGCATGCCAAGCAACTCGTGCGAAACACGGGCGCGACGTGGGTCCCGCGCCTTGGCAAGGTGGTGGCGGCCACCGACGCGAAAGGCAACGTGGATCTCTCGTCGCAGGTTGTTTCGTCCGCGCTGGCCGCTTCCACGGCCGATCTGTGGATCCCGGCGTCGCAGGCCAACATCCCCCGCGGTCTGTACCAGGCGAACGGCACAATCTCGCCGCGATTGGGCGCGGCGTGGCGCGTCCGAAGCGACGACTCGCTGGTGCTGCGGGTGGGCTACGGGATCTTCACCGGCAACTTCAACGGGAACATCGTGGGCTCGCAGGTGATCGGGCCTCCCTACTGGACCTTCGAGCGGCTCACGTTCGCCCGCGCCAGCAATCAGCGTTGGGAAACGTCGTTCCCCGCGAATCCGTCCGCGTTCATCGCGCCTTCGGTGACGGCTCCCGCCTACGACTCCACGCCGATGAAGACGCACGAATGGAACGTCTCGTTGCAGGCGCTGGCGCCGGTGGTGAAGACCGCCGTGACGATCTCGTACGTCGGCAACCGGGGCAAGGATCTGGTCACCCGCCAGGACTACAACGAAGTGCAGCCCGGCCGCTACACCAACCTTCAGGCAGCGAAGCCGTTCCCGCGCATGGGCACCATCCGGCTCTACGAGAATCTGGGACTTTCCTGGTACAACGCGCTCCAACTCAAGGCCGAGCGGCGCTTCCAACGTGGGTTCGGCTATATCTTGTCCTACGCGTTTTCGCGCAACATCGACGACGCCGGCGCCAGCCTCACCGACGGGCGGGATCCGTTCGCGCCGCAAGGCTACAACCGCGGGCGCTCGGAATTGGAACGCCGGCACATCCTCACGATGAACGGCATCTGGGAAGTTCCGTTCGGCAAGGGCCGGGCTCTGTTGTCCCAGGCGCATCCCGCGGTCAACGCGGCGCTCGGCGGCTGGCAGGTCACGGGAATCTACAGTTTTGTTTCGGGGAGTCCGCTCTCGTTCCTGACTCCCGGCGCGACGCTCGGCAACGGATTCAACACCCGGCCGAACCTGGTGGGCAACCCCGCTCTTACCAACCCCGCCGCCGGCCGCTGGTTCGACACGGCTGCGTTCCAGGCTCCCGCCGCGACGTTTTGGGGCAACTCCGGACTCGGCCTGATCGATGCACCGGGGCAACACAACCTGAACGTGGCGCTCATGAAGGACTTCCATTTTTCAGAGCGCCGTTTCGTGCAGTTCCGTTGGGAGATGTTCAACGCGCCCAATCACGTCAATCTCGGGCTTCCCGGTACCACCATGGGCCAGCCGCTCACGGGCCGCATCACCTCGGCCGACGCCGCGCGCCAGATGCAGTTCGGGCTGAAGGTGATTTTCTGATAAGCTGACCCCGAGGATCATCTTGGCAGATTGGGTTTACGCGCAGGAACGGCCCGAGCAACGCTTGGCCCGGCTCCATCATTTCTCCACTTTGAAGAAGGCAACCAACGGCGACGAAGTGGAGTTGTTCATCACGATTCGCGAATTCGTCACTCCGCGCGATCCGGCGATGCGCTTCTTCGCCACCGCCGACCGCGCGATGAACCAAAGCGCCGCGCCGTTCGCTCCCAGCGGCTGGGGCGATTCGTTGATCGAGGCGCTCACCATGTGCCTGCGCAACGTCGACAAGTTTCCCTTGGAGGCCTGACATGTCCGCCCGCCCGCGACCTTCCCGGCGCGAGATCCTGACGCGCGGCTCGATGGGATTCGGCATGACGGCGCTTGCTGGAATGCTCGCGGATGAAGCTCGCGCGGACGCGCCGAAGAGGCCGCACTTCGCGCCGAAAGTGAAGCACGTCGTCTTCTGCTACATGTCGGGCGGCGTGTCGCACATCGATTCGTTCGACCCCAAGCCGCGGCTCGACGCGGAAGCGGGCAAGCCCATGCCGTTCGCCATCGAACGTACGATGTTCAACCAGAACGGCAACATCATGCCGAGTCCGTGGAAGTTCAGGAATTACGGCAGGAGCGGCATCCCGGTGAGCGATTTGTTCCCTCACATGGGATCGGTGGTGGACGATCTCACCGTCATCCGCTCGATGACGGTGAAGTTCATGGAGCACGCGCAGGCGAACTCCTACTATCATGGCGGGCAGCCTTTCACCGGGTTCCCGAGCCTAGGCGCGTGGACCACCTACGGGCTCGGCAGCCCGTCGCAAAATCTGCCCGGCTTCGTGGTGCTCGGCAGCGGAGAGATTCCGCTCGGCGGAATCAACGTTTACGGCAACGGCTTCCTCCCCGCGATCCACCAGGGGTCGTTTCTGTATCCCGAACGTCCCGAGCCGCTCCAGGACGTCACGCCGAAGGAGCGGGACAGCATCCAGCGCAAGCGGATCTCGTTCATCGAGGCGCAGGACCGCGAGTTCCTCGGCAAGGTGGATCGCAACCCGCGGGTGGAAGCCGCGATCCGCAACTACGAGACCGCCTACCGCATGCAGTCGGCCGTGCCGGAACTGGTCGATCTCAGCGGTGAATCGGAGGCCACCAAGAAGCTCTACGGCATGGATTCGAACGTGCCGGGCAAGGCCGCCTATGCGCGCCAGTGTCTGCTTGCGCGGCGTCTGATCGAGCGCGGCGTGCGCTTCGTCGAATTGACCATGGTGCCGCCCAAGGGGCTCGGCGGCGGCAACATCTGGGATCAGCACGGCAAGCTGCGCGAAGGCCACTCGGGGAACGCATTCGTGGTGGACCAGCCGATCGCGGCGCTGATTCGCGATCTGAAATCGCGCGGTCTGTTCGAGGAGACGCTGGTGATCTGGTCCGGCGAATTCGGACGCGCACCGTTCGTGCAAGGCTCCGATGGCCGCGACCACAACCCGTTCGGCTTCAGCTTGTGGATGGCCGGTGGGGGATTGAAGCACGGCGTGACGTTCGGCGCCACGGACGAGTATGGCTATCGCGCGGTGGAAGACGTGTTGACCATCCACGATTTACACGCGACCATCCTGCACCTGCTCGGCCTCGACCACGAGCGGCTCACGTTCCGGTTCGGCGGCCGCGACTTCCGCCTCACCGACGTGCACGGCCAGGCGATCAAGGGAATCCTGTCGTAGCGGTCAGTCGCGCACGCAGTAGAGCGTGTTGCGGCCCCTCAGGTACATCGAGCCATCGGCGACGGCGGGCGAACTAACGAACGACTCGTCCGCGATCGTGTTGGTTGCCAGCACTTCGAACGCCTCGCCCGCTTTGATCACGATCACGTCCCCTTCCTCGCTGGCCAGATAGATCCGGCCTCCTACCAGCACGGGAGACGCCTTGAAGTTATACGGCTTCGGCAGGCGCTGCTGCTGGTAGAACGGCTTGCCCGTCGCCGCGTCCACCGCGGTCATCATGCCGCTGTCGGTGATGAAGTAGAGCTTGCCCTCGTGCAGCACAGGCGATGCCGTGTAGGACAGACCGCGATCCATGGTCCACACGATCGAGTCCGTTCCCGTGAGATCGCCTTCCTTGCCCAGTTTGATCGCCATCAGCTTCGGATTCACGTATCCGCTCATGACGTAGACGATGCCCTTGTCGTGAACCGGAGCGGGGATCACATTGCGGCCCAGTCCCGCCGCTTCCCAAATCAACTTGCCATCGGCAAGATCGTAGGAACGGACCTTGCCCGTCGCCGCGAAGACCACCTGCGCGCGGCCGCCGTGCTCCACGATGAGCGGCATCGCCCAACTGGTGCTTTCCTCCGGTGTCGCGCGCCAGCGCTCGTTGCCTGTGGCGGTGTCGAGCACCGTGAGGAACGAACCCGATTCGTTCAGGTAGCTGACGATGAGCGACTTGCCGTGCAGCGCCGGCGCCACGCCTTCGCCGAACGCGCGAAACATCGACATCTTGATATTGAAATCCTTCTTCCAAAGCTCCTTGCCGTTCAGATCGTAGGCGTACAGCCCGCGCGAACCGAAAACCGCGAAGACGCGCTTGCCATCGCTGATCGGGCTGTTCGACGCGAAACTGCCGTAGCGTGGATGATGGCCTTCGTGCGGGCGCGCCTGCGCGGCGGTCTTCTCCCACAGCAGCTTGCCGGATTTCCGGTCGAGGCACATCACCACGAAGCGATGCTCACTGAGGTCGCCGCCAGTGAGCCCGCCGCCCGGCCCTCGCTTACCCTTGCCGAAGCCGCCTTTTCCCCCGGGGCCGCCGGGCCCGCGCGGCTCGGGCGGCGCCTCCGGTGGAGCGGAGGGCTTGGCATCGCCTAGCGAAACGGCGGTCGTCACGAATACCCTGCCGCCAACCACGATCGGAGACGAGAATCCGCGGCCTGGGACGTTCGCCTTCCACGCGATGTTCTTGCCCTCGCTCCATTCGAGCGGCGCCGAGCCGGCCGCGACTCCCGCGTGACCGGGGCCGCGCCACACGGGCCAATCGGCGCTGAGAACAGGCGCGGCGAACGCGCAAGCAGTGAGAACGGCTCGACGGGTCATGACGTTGGACAGGCGCGAGTGCATCCCTAGAGGTTACCGCCGGGCGCTCCCGGCGCTGTCTGGCCGCTTTCCTTCAGGTACGTAATTCCCGTGAACAGGATGCCGAGGCCAAGCACGCCGAGCACCGCCGCGAAGAACGTCTCGCCCGTGTGGAAATAAAGCCAAAGCACATAGAACCAAATCACCAGCCGGATCAGCACGGTCAATGGGTACAGTTGCGCGACCCGCAGCCGCACGATCTGGCTGACCACCAGTCCCAAGGCCAGCATCAGGATCCCCGCGAATCGAGGCATTGCATCGTCGTACTCGCGGGACGCGAACAGAGTCTTCAGCGTCCACGCCGGCGCGATCATCAGTGCCAGCCCCGTGAGCGACAAGTACCCGATCAGGTAGAACAGGCTCAGCCGGGTCTTGTTCAGCACTCAGCCATTACAGCACGCGAGTTCAGGCGGCGACCGTGTCGAACAATTCCCAATGCCGCTGGGCGACGCGCGGCCAGGCGTAGACTTCGGCGGCTCTGTCGAGACCGGCCGCGCTCAGACGGCGCCGCTCGCCCGGATCGCCGAGCACGCGCTCGATCGTTGCCTGCCATGCGTCCGCATCCGCTTCCGGCGCGACGATACCCGCGCCTTCGGCCACGAACGGGATCTCGCCGCTGTCGCTCGCGATCACCGGCACACCCGATGCGAAGGCCTCGATCAGCATCCGCCCGAGTTGTTCGCGCCAGCGCGGAATCGTTTGGCTGGGCGCGCACAGCAGATCCATCGCGTTCAGATACGCGGGAACGCGAGCGTGCCCGACCCCTGTCACCACGCGAGCCTGGTCTCCACGCCGGGCGCACCATGCCCGCAACCAGTTCTCGAGCGGTCCCGCTCCCACGAACAACGCGCGCCATGGCGATTGCGTATTCTCGAGAGCGCGCAAGAGCAAGGGGAGCCCCTTCTCCTCGACGAAGCGTCCCAGATAGCCCACCACCGGCGGGCCTCCTCCGCTCCAGCCGAGTTCCTCGCGGGCTGCCTGGCCTCGCCGCGCGTCCGGGCGAAACGTCTCCATGTCGACGCCCAGTGGGATCAGCGAATACGGTCTCTCGCGATAACCGGGCCGCTGGGCGACCGCTTGCTCGATCGTGCGGCCGCCGGCGATCCAGGCCGCGGCGCGGCGGATCGCGTAGAGTTCGGTCCAACGGAACGGCGGTGGATAGCTCTTGTTCAGATTCTGATAGGTGGTGAGCACCAGTGGGACGGGCCTGGGCGTCCAGCGCGCCACTTGCGCGGCGGCCAGCACGTAGGGCTCTTCCCAGCAGTGCACCAGGTTCCATCGTTCGCGCAAGAGATCGCGCAGCGGCGTACCGTAGAGCATCAGGTGGACGCGCTTTGAAAGATGCGTGGGGATCGCCCGCACGGTGCATGGCTCGTCCGCTTCCGCTTCGATGCCTGGCGCGGCGAAGTCGCCATGGAACACGGCGGGCGCCGCCGCGATCACTTCCCATTTCCCCGCTCGCGCGCGGCTCAGTTCGTGGGCCAGCCGCCGGTTGAGCGCCACCGAGTACGAGTGAGCGATCGTCAGAAGTCTACGCATCGTTCTCCTCCGCCGCGCCCGCGGCCCAGAACGCGGCCGCCGCGTTCAGTGGAATGTACAGATTGAAATCGAAGAACCCGTGCGCGGCGAAGGCCGCCGCCGAGCCGAACCCGGCGCGGCCGGACGGAGCGGCTCGCCACAGCCATCGAAGCAGGACGCCGGCGAACGCCAGTCCCAGCGGTACGCCGAGTTCCGCGACGATCTGCAGATAATCGTTGTGCGCGAAGTCCACCGTTCCGGTCACGGAGGTGGTCTGATAGCGCGGGAACGCCGCTTCGAACGCGCCCAGACCGCAGCCCGTCCAGGGGTGGTCCGCGATGAGCGCCAACGTGTCGCGCCAGATTCCGAGCCTCTCCGCCGGCGCGCTGCCCGATCGCAAAAACGCCGCCGCCACCGCCGCGCCGAGCGCCACGATGCCAACCATTCGGCCAGATCGCACCGCCGCGAGTCCGACGGCCGCCGCGAGCAATCCCGCTCGCGATCCGCTGGCTACGATCGCCGCCGCCGGTATCGACGCGGCGATCCATGCCATCCAGGGACGCGGAGCGCGCCAGCCGGCCGCCAATGGCAGCGTCATCGCCAGCAGGCACGCGAAGTGATTCCGATTGACGAACGTGCCCGTCACGGGACTCCCGCTTGCCCACTGCAACAGGCCGAACACCGCCTCGAGCATCCCGCAAGCGAGAACCGGCAGCGCCGCCAAGTCGCGCCGCGAACCGGCCACTCGCGCCAATCCGCGCGCTAGCGAGAACGCCGCGATGCAAGTTGCCGCCTGGAGCAAACGGAGCCAGGTGGCGGCCGGACTTGCGCTCAGCGCAAGGAACCGGTCACCGGCGCCGGTGCTCGCGAGGGCCGTCCAATCCGCGGCGCGAACCGGGGAAAGCACCGCGAGCGCAAAGAGTGGAAGTGGGATCGTCTGCGCGATCGCGGCGGCCGGCAGCAATAGCGCGGGCCATCCGATCCGCATCTCCCGCACGCGATCCGCGCGGCGGGACAACGAGAGCAGCACTCCTCCCAGGCCCATCGCGGCGGCGAACGCCGCGGCGTCTCGCGGCCTTGCCGCGCCGTACTGGAACGCGCCGGCGAAGAACACCGCGCAGAACCACAGCGATACCGCCAAGGCGCCCGACCGGTTCATCGCGCCGCCTCCTCATAGACCCGTAGCGTCGATTCCACCATGTCCGAGTGGCGGAACACCTTCTCCACTCGCTGCCGCGCCCGCCGGCCCATGGTCTCGCGGAGCGCATCGTTTTCCAAGAGCAAGGCGATCGCTTCGCCAAGAGCTTCCGCCGATTCCGGCGGCACGGTGAATCCGGTCTCTCCGTGAAGAGACACGAACGGCACGCCGCTGGGGAGATCCGTATTGATCACCGGGAGCCCCGATGCCATCGCCTCCAACTGAACGATGCCGAACGCTTCGCTCGGCGCCACCGAGGGCAGCACGAAGAGCTTCGCCGCCCGATAGTAGGGACGCACGTCGGGCACGCTACCCAGTAAGGCCACGCGGTGTTCCACGCCGAGCCGCGAGGCGAGTTCGCGTAGAGGCGCCTCGAGCGGACCCGAGCCAATGATCACGGCGTGTCCGCGCGGGGAATGCTCCATCGCCCGGATCAGGTACTCGAAACCCTTGTAGTAGACGAGCCGGCCTACCGATAACACGATGTCGTTACTGTACCGGGCGCGAATTCGATCCGCCTGGTCCGCGTAGCCGCCGTCGAACTCCTCCGCGGCGATGCCGAACGGAATCACCCGGCACTTGTCCCGGAAGCGGCGCAGTGTCGGCGAGTGTTCGACAAGGTTCGGAGAGGTCACGATGATCGCGAAAGCCCGGCTGAGCGCGAGATCGAGCAACGGCTGGAACGCCGTGCCCATGGCCCTTTGGCGCACCACGTCGCTGTGATAGGTCACGATCAGGCGCGCATCGGTTCCCGACGCGAGGTACGCCAGCACCGCTCCCGGATTGGGCCAATGGAGATGGACCACGCGAGCGCGCGTTCTGCGAAGCTCGCCCGCCATCGATGGACACAGCGGAGCCGAGGCCACGTTCACCGCGGTCGCCAGCCGCGCCAAGTCGAAACCGGCGGTCGATTCCCGCACCGTGCGGTTCTCGTCGTTGGCCACCACCACTTCGAGATCCACGCGCGGCGCCAAGTCTCGAGACAGCGCCTCCAGGTGCGATTCCATTCCGCCGTGATGGGGTGGATAGAATTTGCCCAATTCCATCACGCGTAGCTTCTCCCGCGCCGGCAGAAGAACGTCGAGCGTTCGATCCAACGAGAAGCGCTCCTCGTAGAGCCGTTGTCCACGCAAGCCCAATTCCTCGAGCTCCCGCGGATCGCCGAGCAATCGCGTCGCGGCTTCCGCCATCCGCGAGGACTCGGCCAGGGCCACCGCCCGCGACTCGGCCCACAGATCCTCGGAGAGCGGACCCGCCTGAGTCAACACAGGAACTCCGAGCCGCAACCCTGCCATCGCCGTGGTTCGGCGCGTGGTGACGCCGTCGGCGTAAGGCTGCACCAGCAGCCGGCACGCGGCCAACCTGCCCGCGAGTTCCGCGGCCGGCAACGTTCCCGTGGCGTCGACGCGGTGGCGGATCCCGCGATCCAGCGAATCGCGGAATCGATCGCTGCCGGCGCCGGCGAGCAACACCCGGTATCCGGGCGCCGCCTCCAGTATCGAGCCGAGGATGCCCGCCAGATCCGCCGATGTGTACGGGCCGTACGTCCCGAAGTGGCCCACGATGTTCTCCGTGCGCCGAGCGGTCTCGGGCAGCATGCTGGGCACGGGCAGCCACTCGGCGGGCCGCGCGAGCATCGGCAACCACGCGCGCGTCGAAACGAACGAACGCCGCGAGGCTCTCGACAACAACGCCGCCATGGCCCGGTGCGCGGCCCCGAGCACATTGCGCCGGACCGGTTGCCCCCATTTCATCGGGAACGCGACCTCATGGAACATCGTCCAGATTTCATCCATTCGCGCGCGGCGCCACAATCTCCAGCAAAACGGCAGGTTCATTCCACGCCGTCCGAATGCGTATGGCGTGTACTGCACCAACAGACGGCGAGGTCCGGCGATCGAATCGAGCACTCGCTCCATTCCCGCGAAATCTCCGCCCAGGCGGTGGATCGTCACCGGCGCCGCCGCGTCCGGAGCGCTGCATTCGGGCGCGATCACGTCGACTCGCGCGCCTCGCGCCGCCAGGCCCTCAGCCACCAACCGCGAATAATCGGCGACGCCTCCGGATTGGGGCGGATACTCGCCGGTGACGATCACCCAGCCGGTCTCAGGCATGTTGCCTCGCGGGAACCGCCATCGACGCACGCTCGATCCAAGCCCGCCGCGCGTCGCGGTTCAACCCGAACCACCACCAGCAGCCGAGTCCGCACGCCGCCTGCAGAGCCGCGTGGATCCACGCGCTCGCGCCGGAGGGCTCGCACACAGTCCACCACCACCACGCCGCGGCGGCGAACGGAACGCCCCAGCGGAACGGTGAAAGCGCTGCGTGGTAGAGTCCCGCCGGCGATACGCCCATCGCGCCCTGCAACACTCGCGGCAGCGCCCAGGAGTTGACCAGCGCGAAGCCGCACACGGTTCCGAGCAGCGGCCCGGCCGCGCCGATCGCGAAGATGCCGGCCACGCTCACCGCCACATTCACCGCCAGCGCCGCACCGGCGTAAGGCGCCCATCGCCGCAGGAATCCGCCGGCGCTCAGCGGCCAGCCCCACAGGCTCGACACCGCCCAGAGCCACGCGTTCACGCACGCGAGCGTGCTCGCGGCCGTTCCCGCCCATCCGGCGCGGCCCACCCAACTCTCGACGAGCGCGCCCTTGGCGATCGCTAGCGGAATCAGCACCGCGATTCCCAGCGAAGACACCAACGCGGTGAGTTCCTCGAGCCGCGCGCGTAATCGCGCGCCGTGTCCCTGCGCGTGTAGTTCCATCAGCGCCGCCCACGTGGCGTTTCCCACTCCCTGCAACTGCGCCTGAACCATCGAAGGCATGCGCTGCGTCAACGCGAACGCGGCCACGGCGGCCGGGCCCAGCACCCAGCCCACCAACAGGGTATCGCTCATCAGCGACACGCGGCTCGCGGCCTGCACGAAAAAGGACGCACCATATTCGGCGCGAGGCAGCGGCGCGCCCGCGCGCAACGTTGCGTGACGCCGGCCCATCCAAAACAGGACCGCCGAGGTGGGAACCTGCGCGACGGCCACCGCCGCGGTTTGCCCGGGCAATCCCCATCCGGCATGCGCCGCGGCGGTCTGCAGCAGCAGAGTCGAGATCGCTTGGGCGCCGGTGAGCGCATTCACGATCCACCCTTGCTGCCTCGATTCGGCCAACAGCCGGAACGCGGCTAACGGCATCAGCGCCCACGGCGCGAGCAGGAACGCCGCGGCCAGCGCGATCTCCCGCGAGTCGAATCCGGCGAACGGCCGCAGGTTCGGAGCCAGCAGCGCGAACGGAATTCCCGCGGCCACCAGCAAAAACGCGCATCGCGAATAGGCGCGCAGCCCAGCCGCCATCGCATCGCGAACGCCGCCTTCGTCCCCGCGCGCCGCGGCCGGAGCCAAGGACCCGAGCAGCGCGCCCGACACGCCGAAATCGAACAGAGCCGCGTAGCCGGCGAGATCGAGCAGCGTGCGCAATGCGCCGAATCGATCCGCGCCGAGCGTTCGCAATAGATACGGCGCCGCCGCGAAGCCGAGCGCCAGATTCACCACCGTGAGTCCGGCGCCGGTCACCAGCGTTTGGGCGCTACGAATCGAACGGCTCACGCGGCCACCTTCCGGTACACATCCAGCGTCCGGCCCGCCGCCGCCTCCCAGGTGTACCGGCGCGCGTGCAGCTTCATCGCGGAACGTTCCACGGCCGATGGCGGCCGATCGAGCGCATCGACGATTGCATCCGCGGAGCGCGCGATATCGCGAGGGTCGACCAGGATCGCGTGGTCTCCCGCGACCTCCGAGGCCGCGCCGTATTGGCTGAGCACGGGGCGAACGCCCTGGCTCATCGCCTCGATCGCCGGCAGACAGAAAGTCTCCCGCCACGACAGCGACACGAAAGCGCTCGCGCCGGCGTAGAGTTCGGGCAACCGGGGCCAACGCGAGAGGAATCGCACGCCTTGCGGCGCCGTCTCGAGTAGGCGCGAGGGCGGATCTCCGCTGCCGGCCATCACCAGGTCGAACTCCGGCCGGCGCCGCCGGACGAGTTCGAAAGCCGCGAGCAACCCCGCTGGATTCTTGTGCGGCTCATAGCCGCCGACGAACAGCAAATACGGCCGCTCTGGCCGCTCCGGCTCCGCCTCCCTTGCGAACTCGCGCGGCAGACCCAGCGGCGTCACCGTAACGCGTTCGCCGGGAATCGACAGCAACTCCGTCACCTCCTCGTGACAGAATCGCGATGGCGTCAACACGTGCGAAGCGCGGCGCGTCTGCGCGGTCCAGTAGAGCGCGCGCCAACCGCGCCAGTCGGGCTCCCATCCCAAGTAGTCCGCGACGCGGCCCGGAAGAACGCCGCTGTCCACCAGACGGCGATAGCTGTGTCCGGTGGCGCTGTGGATCGTGAGCACCACCGGACACGGAGCCCACAGCGGAACCCCATGCTCGGCGGGAGCGTGATACACGTCGAACCGTCCGGCGCGAAGGGCGCGCGGCAAGGCCACTTGTTCCCAGTGAAGCCCCGATCGCGCATCCACTGGCAGCAGCGCGCAGCGCACGCGATGGCCGGCATGCGGCGGCGCGCCGGCGCGATGCACCATCGTCACGTCCGCGCCCTCCGCCTCGAGCGCATCCGCCAGTTCCAGCAGATAGCGGTCCCACCCGCGCGGAACGGGCGCGATCAGCGATCGTGCGTCGAGCGCTACTCTCATGCGGCCGCCATCCGCGGCGCGCGCCGTCCCAGCCGGATCAGCGGCTGTTCCACCAGGAGATAGCTGATCAGCGCGCACGCCAACACGCCGGCCGGCGCCAGCGGCCATTCCTGCCACGCGCCCAACACGCGGGGTTCGCCTTCCGGCGCGAAGAATAGCTGCTGCCAGAGGTAAAGGCTGTACGAAAGCCGGCCTACCCAGCGCAGCGGTTCCCAATCCAGAACGCGGCCGGCGTGGCGGTGGGGATGAAGCACCGTCCCCGCCAACAACACCGGCGCGAGCAGCGCGATCCACAGCATCGCCAGAGGAGGTTGCCACAGCACGCACGCCACGAACGCCAGCGCCGCCCCGCGCCACGTCCAGACGCCAAGCCACCGTCGCGCGAACTCCGCTCCGCCGTCCGAGTGAAGCACCACCGCCGCGAACGCGCCCCACAGCAGTCCATCCAGCCGGATATCGGTGCGCATCAGGAAGCTGACGCCGGGGATGTGCGCGGTCAGAACGTGCCATCGGAAATCCACCATGCGCCACACGGCGATCGCCAACGCCGCCGCGGGCAGCGCGATCCGAAGCCGGCGCGGACCGAGGAAATAGAGCGCTCCGGGCAGCAGCATATAGAAATGCTCCTCCACCGCCAGCGACCAGAAGTGCCCGGTAAACCAGTTCGCCGGCGCGGGCAAATAATTTCTCACGAAGAGGAGACACGCCGCCAGATCTCGCGGCGCCGGATGCACGAGTAGCGCCGCCGCGCCCAGGTAGAACCAATACGCCGGCAGGATGCGAAACGCCCGCCGCGTATAGAACGCGCCGAGGTCGACGCCGCCTTCCGCCTTCCACTCCTCGAGCAGACGCCCGCAGATCAACAAGCCGCTGATCGCGAAGAAGACATCGACTCCCACCGCGCCCTTGACCGTCAGCCATCGCCATTCGGGCGCGATCGTTCCACCGGCGTGGCAGACAATCACCGCCGCCACCGCGAGCGCGCGCCAGCCGTCGAGCGTCGGAAGGTAGCCTTTCACGCGGCCCTCCTCTGTCCCGCGACCGCCTCGTCGTGGAGCCGCTCCACCCGGTCGAGCGCCGCTTCCGGACCGCACGGCCCCTCGATCAACGCACGCGCGGCCCTCGCCATTCCAACCGCATTCGCCGGATCGCGAAGCAGCGCGGCCGTCCGCCGGATCAGTTCCTCGTCGGTTTCCGCGATCTCCGCGTGCACGCCGTCCCGCGCCGGAATGCCTTCGACGCCAGGGGCCGACGTTACCACCGGTAAGCCCTGCGCGAACGCTTCCAGCACTTTGATCTTCATGCCCGATCCCGCGCCGGGCGCATAGAGCAGCACGCCCGACCGCGCGAAGAGATCCTGCACGGACGGCACGTCGGATCTCAGATCCAAGCCCTCCACCCCGCGGTACTGGCGCAGCATCTCCGCCGCGCCCCAACCCGCGATGAGCAGGCGCGCGTGAGGAACTTCGCGCCGAAGCGCGGGCCAGAGCCGTTCGATCAGCCGCACCGCCGCGGCGTAGGTTGGCCGCCATCGCATCGAGCCCACCAGCAGCACGACGGATTCGCGATCGTGGGAAACCGGATAGAGGGAGGGGTCGAGCGCCAATGGCGCGATGTCGACCCGCGACCTTGGCGCGATGCGCCGCGCCGCCGCCGCGAGTTCCGGCGTGAGCGCCGTCAGGTTTGGATATCGCCGCAGCATCGCGCGCTCCGCCCGCACCAGCCACTCCGCTTCCAGCCGTCCTCGTACGCCGCCCTCGCCCGGGTCGAGATCGATCGCATAGAGATTGTGGATGCAGAGCAGCGTTCGAGCTCGATCGCAATTCTCGCCCAGCCAGCCGGACCACGTGGACTCGAGGTGGACGATGTCCGCCGCGCGAGCCTCGCGTTCGAACGCCGCGATCATCTCCGCCGAAAGCGTGTAGCTCATCGGCCGCCGTAGCGTGTCGAGCTTCGCGCGAAGGCCCGGCCGCCGGGGCCGTGGAAAGAGCCGCAGATCGTACGCAGGCTCCGGAAACATGCTCCGGCATCCGGCTCGTTCAGACTCGGACGCGAAGGCGGCGAACGCGGTGACGTCGAATCCACGCTTGACCAATCCGCGCAGCAGGACGCTGAGCCACCGGCCCGTCGTGTGCCCGAACGGCAGTGGCGCCTCCATCATTCCGAGCACGATCCTACGATTCGCCATGCGCCGCCTCCACCAGTTCCACGATCTCGCGGCCCATGTCGTCCCATCCGCGCGCCAGCATCTGGCCGGCGAACGGACGGGCGCGCGCCGCGAAGGTCTCCCGGTTGGCGTGCCACAGGGCGAGCTTCGCGGTAAGCTCGGCCGCATCCTCGGGATCGGACAGCAACAGATCGCGCAGTCCGTCAGGATACCGCTCGGCGACGCCAGAGTCACGTGGCGCGATCGCCGGCAGGCCGGCGCAAATCGCCTCGTGCACACCGAGCCCATAGGCTTCGTAGCGCGCCGGAGACACCAACGCGTCGCACGCCGCCAGAATCCGCGGCACATCGTCGCGGCGGCCCAGGAAGCGGATCGGCCGGCGTTCCGCCCTGGATCTCTCTTCCCACTCGCGCCGCTCGGCGCCGTCGCCCACCACCACCAGATCCGCGTCGATGCCGTGCCACGCGGCGAACAAAGTGTCGAAACCCTTGTGGCGGTCGCCGAGCGCGCCGACAAAGACCGCGATCGCCCGCGCGCGCGGCCAGCCGAGTTCGCGCCTTGCCGTGTCCCGCTCCACCGCGCTGGTGGGCCGGAAGCGCAAACCATCGGAGCCATAGTAGACGCGCCGCACCCGTTGGCCGGCGACGCCGGTCCGCTCCACGTCGCGCCTGGTCCGGTCGGAGTTCGCGATGACGAGCCGCGCGCCGCGCAACGCCGCGCGTTCCTGCCGCGTATAGGCGAGATGTATTCCGAGACGCAGCCATCGCCGCCACCCGGCCGCCGAAGGTTCATGTCCGTCGTGAACGTAGTGAACCCAATTCACCGCGCCGGGCCAACGGCAGTTGCCGCCGTTGACGATCACGCATCCACCCTCCGCCGCGACCAGCGAAGCTTGGCGGCGGCCGGCGCGGTCGAGCAGCGGTTCGCCCGCGAAGTAGGAGCCGCCCGGCTTGGGAACGCGATGGAACCGCACGTTGGGCGCCGCCGCCAGTTCCGCGTCGACCCGATGCGCCACCAGATGGAGCGGATATCCGCGCTTTGCCAGATGGCGCGCCAGCGCGAGGTTCGCCATGTCCATGCCTCCGGTGGAGACGAAGTCGCCGGCGACGATGAGGAACGGCCTCATGTGGTTCGCCCCTCCATCCAGTCCCGCGCGGCGCTGCGCTGCGTCTCGAGCGTCGCCGCGAACAGCACTCCGTTCAGCAGCCAGAACTCCATCCCACTTTGTCCGGCGAACAGCGGATATCCGAACAGCACCGCGATCGCGCCCGCGTCGTACGCCACGATCACCGCCGCCCATACCGCGAGTTCGCCTTGCGCCTTCGCGGCGACGCGGGCCGCGATCCAGGCCGCCGTGAGGATCGCCAGCGTGTAGACCACGATCATCGGAACGCCGCCGTCGTACAGCCAGCCCGACCACTGGATCTCCGCCCAGAGCGCTCCACGCGACGGATCGGTGGAATCGCCGAGGTAGGCGAACGGCATTCCCCACCGGCCCATGCCCGCGCCGAACGGATACTTCGGGATCAGATCGAGGATGGTCTCCTCGAGAAAGCGCCCACGCCCTTTGTAGACGATGTCCGCGGCGCCTTCCGACCAGAGCGACGAGAACCGGTTCTCGATAGCGTCCCCGCCGATCGACACCGCCCACGCGAACGACAGAGCCGCCGCCCCCGCCCCCGCCGCGAAAGCGAGCCGTCCCGCTTGCCTCCGCCACGCCAGGATCGCCATCAATGCGGCCAAGCTCGCCACCAGCATCACCAGCACGGAGCGCGTTTGCGAAAAATAGATTGCCGCCATGCCCAAAGGCAGCGCGCCCGCCCCCGCCGCCCGCAGCCAAAAGTTGGATGCACCCAACATCGCGCCGATTCCTCCGAGCACCGCGTAGAATCCCGACAGCGACGCGCCGCCCGGAATATCGGTCAAGCCCATCGGCCGCAGCACCAGGTCGCCTGCCGCGTTCCGGAAATGAAGATCGCGAAGGTACTCGTCGCCTTGCGCCAGAATCACCGCGGAGATCCGCGGTTGGAACTCACCAGGATATTTGACCTGCACCAGCGCCAGTCCCGAACTCGTCAGATGGAACAGCCACAACACCGCGAGAGTCAACCGCAGCGTCTCCCCGTCCACGCGCATCCGGCAGACCCAGAACAGCGGCCCCGCGATCGCCGCGTAGAGAAACAACTGCGCGCCTCCCGAAAGCCAGCCGTTGGTCGAAGGATGTAGCAGCGAGAGTCCGGCCACCGCGAGAACCGCCAGAAGGGGCTTCGCCGCCGGATGGGGCGTGGCCTCCCGTCCGAATGTCGCGGCCAGCATCGCGACGCTCATGCCGAACGACGCCATGCGAAGGACCATGCGATAAGGCCCCATCGCCGGGACCAGCAGCGCAAGCTGGCATACTAGCACCATCACCAGAAACAGTTCGACGCGCGAGCGTCCGTTCACGGCTTCCTCCCGGCGGCGAGCAGGTTGTCGGAGAGCCGTTCCGGAAACCGGCGCGACAGCCAGGCAGGCCAGTGCCGCGCCGTGAATGGCGCGCGGCCCCGGTGCGTGTGGTCCACGCTCACGTCGCGCAATCCGCACTCGGTGAAGATCCGGCGCAGATCCAATTCCAGCAACGGCGTGATGTGGGCCGGATAGTCCGTGTCCTGGAACGCCGAGTACGCGCCCTTCAACGCCAACGTAGCCAAGCTGAGAAGGCTGGTCTGGTTCGGCGTGGTGACGATGACCCAACCGCCCGGCTTCGCCAGCCGCGTCAACTCGCGCACGAAAGCGCGCGGATTCTCCAGATGCTCGATCGTCTCCACCGCGGCCACCAGAGTCGCGCAGGCGTCCGGCAACGGTGCGCGCTCGGCGTCGAGATTCGCGCGCAGGAACAGACCGTTCGGAGGAAAGCCGTCGAAGCGAACCGCATCCACGCCGGCGTATTCCTGGAACCGCCCGGTGAGGACCGCGGCTAGGTCGCCTTTTCCGCAGCCCAGATCCACGGCGAGTCCGCCCGCGATTCCATGCCGGTCCAGAGCTCGTTCCACCATCCGATGGATCGCGGCCGCGCTGGTTCCCCGGCTGGCGATCGCACGATTTTCCACCGTCGCGCCGGCGATCATGCGGCCGCTCTCCGATCGCTCGCTCCGGCCAGCGCGATCAACTCCGCCTGCCGCGCCGCCGGATCCGACACTTCGCGAGCCCGCTCCGGTCCGCGCGCGCCGAGCCTGGCGCGAAGATCCGGCCGTTCGAGCGATTCTTCGAGAGCCTCCGCCAGGGCCGCCGCGCAGCCCGGCTTCACCAGCCAACCCGTCTCGGGGGTGACGACCTCGAGAGCGCCGCCGGCGGCGGAAGTCACCGCCGGAAGACCGGACCAGAGAGCCTCCACCAACGCGATGCCGAACGGTTCCGGGCGCAAGTTGGGCTGACAGAAAACGTCGGCCGCCGTCATGAGCCCGGCGACATCGGTTCGATGACCGAGGAACCGCGCGCGCCCACCGTCCGCCAAGGCGCGGAGTCCGTCCGCGTACCGCCGGTCTTCCGGCGTCGATGCTCCGCCGGCGATCCAGCATGTCCAGTCCCGCCGGTGCGCGAGTCTCGAAAGCGCGCCCAGCAGCACGGTATGGCCCTTCCACGCCTGCAGCCGCGAGGCTTGCAGGATCACGGTCTGTCCGGGCTCGACGCCCATCTCGGCTCGCACGCGATCCCGCGCGCCCGTTTGCGGGGCCGGAGCCGGCACAGGACAGTGAATCACCGCCGAGGCGCACCCGCGATACATCGCGCCGAGCGTCGATCGCGTGAATTCGCTGTTCGCGATCGCCAGATCCGGCCGGTGGCGCGCGGCCCATGTCTCGATCCAATGGCCACCGTTCGCCGCGTCGTGGAGCCAGAAGATCTGCCGGATGCCCGCCCGGTGAGCTTCGGCCGCGAATAGCGCCTGGCACCACGCGGAGTGGCAGATCACGGCGTCGAACGAGCCGCCGGCGAGCAACCCTCGCAAGCGTAGCCGGGCTCGCCAGACCGTGTCCGGCCGCCGGGCGCGAACGCCGCCGAGAGCCATCACCCGCGCGCCGGCTCCCTCCAACTCGCGTTGCAACTGCCCCTCGCTCGTCAGCGCGAACTCGTGCGTGGCGCCCGCTGGCGCCGTCGTGGCGAGCGTCACCAGCATGCGTTCCACGCCGCCGAAGAGATTCCCGCTGTAGACGTGCAGCAACTTCATGACAACCTCACCGCGCTCAGCGGATCCGACGGCTGCATGGACCGGTCCAACGCCATCCGCGCCCACAACTCGAGGACCATTCCGGTCCACAGCACACCCGTCCAGTCGCGTGCGCCGCAAGCGTGCTCGCGCAGCCGGTCGCGCATCCAGTCCGGCCGCAGCCAGCCTCGCGCCGCGAAATCGCGCGACTCGAACAACGCGCGAACGCTCTCGAGCATTGGACCTCGAAGCCATTCCGCCGCCGGCATCACGAATCCGCGCTTCCGCCGCCACACGGTCTTGCGCGGCACGTACCGTTCGGCGACGCGCTTCAGCAGGTACTTCGTGGTCAATCCTCGAAGACGCAGATGATGGGGAATCCGCGCGGCGTACTCGGTGAGAGCGTGGTCGAGCAACGGAGAGCGCGCTTCCACCGAATGCGCCATGGTCGCTCCGTCCATCTTCGCGAGCAGTTGATCGGGCAGGTAGGCGCCGAAGTCCAACGACAGCACGCGATCGACATCGTCCTCGGCGGCCGCTTCGCGCCAGGCGGTCTCGTACCGTCCTCGCGCGTCCGCGCGTTCGGCCGCTTGGAGAAGAGGCGAAGCGTACGCCGCGGAGCGCCAATCCAGAAAGCCGCGATCGTAAGCGAACGAGTCCGCTCCGTCGCGTGCTCCGGCGCGCATGAGCATCGCCAGGGACCGCGGCGCGATCCGCGCGGGTCCGCCCGCCAGCGGACCGCGGAGGAATCCTGGGATCAGCCACCGGTACCAGCGCAGCACGCGAGCCACCACGGGCCGGGCATACCCGCCGAACAATTCGTCTCCGCCATCGCCGTTGATCGCCACCGTCACATGTCCGCGCAATGCCTGCGCGACGCGGTAGGTGGGCGGCACGGAGACATCGGCCAGCGGCTGTCCGATGCGCCAGATCATGCGCGGCAGCTCTTCCATCGCGTCCGCGCCCAGCCTGTATTCGTGCAGATCGGCTCCCACCCGGCGAGCCACCGCCCGGGCGTGTTCGGTCTCGTCGTAGCGGCTGTCGTCGAAACCCATCACCACCGCTTGCACGGGGCGCGCCGACTCGCGCGCCATCATCGCCACGGCCAGACTCGAATCCACTCCGCCCGAAAGCAGCGCGCCCACCGGAACGTCGCTGACCATGCGTTTGCGAACCGCCGCGCGAACCAGCGCGTCGATATCGTCCACCAGTTCGTTCTCGCTCTTGTTCCACTTCGGTCCGAACTCGGCGCGCCAGTAACGCCGCGTCTCGAGCAGCCCGTCCGAGGCGCGGAATCGAAGCCAGTGGGCTGGCTCCAGTTGCCGCACTCCCCGGAACATCGTGAGCGGAGCGGGCACGGCCTGGAAGACCAGGAATGCGTCCACCGCTTCGAGATCGGGCGTGAACGAGCGGTCCGCCGCCGCGCGCAGCGCCTCGAGCGTCGACGCGAACACCAGGCCGCCGGGCAGCGGCGCGTAGAAGAACGGCTTCTTCCCCGCGCGATCGCGCGCCGCCAGCAGTTCCCGTTTGGCTCCATCCCAGATCGCGAACGCGAACATGCCTTCGATCCGGCGCAGCAACCCTTCCCAGCCCCACTCCGCGTAGCCGTGGAGCAGCACCTCGGAGTCGGCTTGCGAGCGGAACTCGCGCGACCTCC
>SXGS01521872.1_pt1 | contig 50865 bp, 51 predicted proteins | sample 3174681 | NCBI WGS metagenome assembly SXGS01 (sample SAMN11356861, study PRJNA531348) | freshwater metagenome | isolation source: freshwater sample F1-80 | place: China: Fuxian Lake, Yuxi | collected 2017-12-25
GCTCCTGCCTCCGGCCATCCTGATGGAGGAGTTGCCTATCAGCGAGAAAGCCTCGGCCACCGTGGCCCGGGCCCGGGCCACGGTGGCCGAGGCTTTCTCGCTGATAGGCAACTCCTCCATCAGGATGGCCGGAGGCAGGAGCGGCCGCAACCCGGCGATGCGCAGGTCGTCGGTGTTCTGGAACATCATCCTCTCCCCGGCTAGAGCCCCAACTCAGCCACCACCTGGTTCTTCTCGATGCGCAGGGCCTTGAGCCGGCGCCGCGCCTGACCCTCTTTCAACTGGTAGACCGGCAGGCTGTCCAGATGTGCGGTCACCAGCGGCCCCACCACCTTTTCTATCTGCCGGCAGAAGATCTCGGGCATCTCGTCCAACTGAAAGCGCAGGAGTTTGGGCGCTACCAGTACCAGTGCCCCGCTCCTGGCCTGGTACGCGATGCCGCTGTCCAACGCCACCTCGCCGCTGTACTCCACCCCCGCCATGCCCGCCTGCAGCGCCAGGCGCAGGCCCACCCGGTCGGTGGCCGGCTCCAGGCTCAGCACCGGGACGCTCAGCTTCACGTCGAAGAGCAGCACCCGGGTCTCAAAGGGAAACTGTCTGTCCAGGCGCTGCTGCAAATCGCGCTGGGGAATGGTCATGCCCAGGCGCAGGGGGCCGGCGCAGCCGGCCAGCGTACTCAGCATCACGCACCACGCGATCACTCGTCCCATCTCAAGCTCCGGGTTTCCAGCCCAGCGAGGCAAAGTCCTTGCTGGTGAGGGCGCGGATCAGCCTGGCCTTCTGCCGCGCCTCGTCTAGTTCGGCGCGCAAATCGCCGGGCCAGTATACCTTGCCCTCGCGTACCGTCAGCGCCGGGTCGATGCGCAGCCGGCCCGCCTCGCGCTGGCCGTGTACATCGGCAAAGGTGAACTCGCCCTCGCGCACCACAAAGGCCGCCAAATCCGCCACCCGGCCCACCTGCAGGCTGCCCAGATCCCCGCTGCGGCCGATGGCGGCGGCCGGGGTGCTGGTGGTCTGCCGCACGATCTCCTCCAGGGGGATACCCAGATTGAGCAGTTTGGAGGCGGTCTCTGGCAGGCTGAACACCGTGGTCTCCAGGCTGTGGGAATGCCAGTCAGTGCTGATGGCGTCGGAGGGAAATCCCTGGGCCAGGGCCTCTTTGGCCACCGAATAGCGGAAACTGCCGCCGCCGTGGCCCAGGTCGAAGACCACCCCTCGCTCCCGGGCCTGGCGCACCTGGTTGAGCACCTTGCCGTCTTCGCCCAGAATACCGCCCCCGTGGCCCTGGTAGCAATGGGTGATGATATCCCCCGGCCGCATCAGTTCGAGGATCTGGGGCAGCGGTGGACCTGCGCCGATGTGGACCATGACCGGCACCTGCACCATTTCGGCGGCCTGCACCGCCAGGCGCAGGGGCTCCACGCCGTTGGTGCCGATCTGGAACCCCCCCTGCCGCACCTTGACCCCCACACACACCTCACCCCAGCGGTGGATCACAAAGGCCGTGCGTTCGGGGTCGCCATAGCGCAGATCCTCCATCTCGCCCAGCGGGCCGTAGGTCAGGCCGATGCCGCTGATGTGTACAAAGGCCAACATACGGGTGCGCGAGCGGGAGGCAACGTGATCGTGGAAGCCGATAAAATTGGCCCAGCCCACCGAGCCGGCATCGACGACGGTGGTCACCCCCGTGGCCAGACACAGGGCGTCGGCCTCGATGCCCCAAGTGGTGGCCCCCGGATAGATATGGGCGTGGATATCGATCCAGCCGGGGGTGAGGACCTGGCCGCTCAGGTCGAGGCGCTGGCGGGCAGGCCCCTCGATGCGCGTTTCGACGGCGGCGATTTTGCCCTCGGTGATGGCCACCTCGCGCGCCCCGTTGATACCCTGGGCTGGGTCGATGACCGTGGCCCCTGCGAGGATCAGATCGTACATGCTGTTTCTCCCTTGACGTACTCTGGTGGTCCCCTGTTATTTGTTACCCTTTGTAGGGGGACATCGGGAGGGGCAGGTCGATATCTGCCCCTCTATCATCTGCCCTGTGCCCCTGCGCTGCCCCTGCACCTGTCGCACCGCACAAATATAGGACATGAGACTGCATTATGAACGTACCGCCTGAGACCGGTATCCGCGTACCTGCTGAGGAATTGCGGACGCTGGTCACCGCTGTTTTCGAAAAAGCCGGCACCTCGCGCGCCGACGCCGAGCTGATCACCAGCCTGCTGGTGCTCACCGATCTGCGCGGGGTCTTCAGCCACGGCACCCGCTACACCCAGAGCTACACCAAAATGATGCTGGAAGGCCGGGTCAATCCCCGCCCCATGCTGCGCCCGGTCAACCAGACCGACACCACCCAGGTGCTCGACGGCGACGGGGGCATGGGCCATTTCCCCTGCTACCACGGCACCCAATGGGCCATTGCCCAGGCCAAAAAACACGGCCTGGCCGCACTGACCACCCGCAACCACTTCCACTTTGGCGCGGCCAGCAAATACGCGCGTATGGCCCTCGAACACGATCTGATCGGTCTGGCCATTTCCTCGCACCGCTTCTTCCCCAAACCCGAATCCACGGTGCTGGGCGCCGGCGGCGGTTCGCCGATGAGCATCGCCATTCCCGCCGGCGATCAGCCCCCCCTGGTCCTGGACATGGGCGCCTACTTCCTGCCCTATTCCGAGGACCTCTTTCGGCAGTTCCCGGCCACCTTTTTCAAGGGCCTGGGTCTGGCCGCCCTCTTCCAGGCCCTGGGCGGCATCCTGGCCGGCATCTACCAGCCCGAGGTCCAGGCGCCCCTCTCCAAGTGGGAGTCCAACCAGGGTTCCTTCATCGTCGTCTTTGATGTCAAGCGCTTCATGCCGGTGGACGAATTCAAAAAGGAAATGGACCGCTACATCGGCGACGCCCGCCGCATGAAACCCCTGCCCGGAACCGAGCAGGCCGAGTTGCCCGGCGGCCTGGAGTGGCAGCGGCAGCAGGACTATACGCGCGAGGGCATCCCGGTGGCGCCCGATCACCAGCAATCCCTCGAAGAGATCGCCGCCCAACTGGGCGTGGCCACCCCTTTCGCCCGCTACGCCCACACCCACTTTGGTCCCTGAGGAGCGTCCATGCCCAGCCCCCGCGTCTTCACCCGGTGCGATATCGAATTCAAGAATACCCTCACTGCCCGCCAGGTGTTTGAAAAAGCCGGCTGCGAACTGGCCTTCAGCCCACCGCAGCCGGGTTGGCCGGACAGCGACACCCGCGATACCCTCCCCGGAGTCCACGCCCTGCTGGCCGGCAACGAGCGCATCGACCCCCGCACCCTGGAAAAGGCCGACAGCCTCAAGATTGTCGCCCGCAACGGGGTGGGCTTCGACCGGGTGGATCTGGATGAATGCACGGCGCGGGGGATCATGGTCACCAACACGCCCGGCGCCATGGCCGACGCGGTGGCCGACCTGGCCTTTGCCCTGCTTTTGACCCTGGTGCGCCAGACCGCCGCCGGCGACCGCCTCATCAAAGCCGGCGGGTACGAGGTGGCCATGGGCGAGGACCTGTCTTCCATGACCATAGGGCTGGTGGGCTGCGGCCGCATCGGCGCCGAGGTGGTGCGCCGCGCCCTGGGCTTCAAGATGCGGGTGCTGGTCTGCGATCCCTGGGTGGCAGAGGCGCACCTCAAGGAGATGGGGGCCACCCCGGCCTCGCTGGCGGAGTTGCTGGCCCAGGCCGATGCGGTCACCCTGCACACCCCGCTTTCCGCCGAGAACCACAATCTCGTCAATGCCCGCTTTCTGGCCAGTATGAAGCAGGGCTCTTATCTAATCAACACCGCGCGCGGGGGATTGGTGGACGAGCCGGCCCTGATCGAGGCGCTCAAAAGCGGGCAGTTGGCCGGGGCCGGCCTGGACTGCCAGGCCACTGAGCCGCCGACGGGGGTGTCGCTGGAGTTGGTGCGCATGGAGCAGGTGATCGCCACCCCCCACGCGGGTTCCAGGACCCTGGCGGCCCGCAAACGCATGGCGCTGATGGCCGCCCAGTCCATCGTCGACTGCCTGGAAGGCCAGGTGCCCCAACACCTGGTCAACAGAGAGGTGCTGAAACAGTTGGGCCGCTGACCCTTTCTCGGCGTTCAGCCGGCGGGCAGCTCGACGCGCCGGCCCGTGCGCGAGGATTCCAGCACCGCGCCGATGACCTGCAGGGTGCCGCCGGCATAGGCAGCGGTGGCGATGGGCTTGGTCCGGTCCAGGATACAGTCGTGGAAGTGTTCGAGGGCCGGGGCAAAAGGCACCGTCCCGGTATCAAAGGACAGCGTTTCCTCCTTGTCACCCCGGTGGATCACCATCTGGCTGTGTTCGCCGGGGTGGTAGGGCTTGGGCACCTCGATATAGCCCTTTTCCCCGAATAAGACCGCCCCCTGCCCTCCGGGCGCGTCGAATCCCGCCTGCAAGGTCGCAAAACGCTCGCCGCTAAAATTGAGCAGCATGCCCGCCCGGGTATCCACCCCGTAATCCGGGTCCATGCGGCAGGTGGCCTGCACGGAAAGGGGCTCGACACCAAAGGCAAAGCGGGCAAAGGTGATGGGGTAACAACCCACATCCATGAGGCTGCCCCCGCCCAGTTCCCTGTTCATGCGGATATTGTCGGTGGGGCGGGCCAGGGGAAAGGTCATCTGCGCCTGCACCTGCACCAGTGGGCCGATGGCGCCCTCATCGAGCAGTTGGCGCAGTTTCAAGGTCTGGGGGTGATAGAGAAAAACAAAGGCCTCGAAGAGCATCACCCCCGCCTTTTGACAGACCTCCACCATCTGCCGGGCTTCGGCGGGGTTGAGGGCCAGCGGCTTTTCGCAGAAGACGTGTTTGCCCTGCCCGGCGGCCAGGGCCGTCCACTCGGCGTGCAGGGAATTGGGCAGCGGGTTGTACACCGCGTCGATCTGGTCGCTGGCCAGCAGGCTGGCGTAGTCGCCGAAGACCAGGGGAATATCGTGCTGCCGGGCAAAAGCCTCCCCCTTCTCCCGACTGCGGCTGGCCAGGGCGGCCAACTGGCCGCGGCGCGTCTGTCTGAGGGCGGGAACAAAGGCCCGTGCGGCAATACCCGCGGTGCTGAGAATCCCCCAGCGAACCATCTTTTCAGCCATCTCTCCTCTCAGGCGGAGTGCCCGTTCCTGGGCATAAAAAACTCGTAGCGCGAAGGGTCGGTGTAGCCCTCGATGGCGGTGGGCACGATGCCGGGGCTGTGCAGGGCGGCGCGCACGATGCTCTTGTTGAAGGAATGTACGTTGCCGTGGGCCAGATATTCCTCCACCGGCATCCACAGGCAGTGCTCGATCTCCTCCTCCTGCATCGAGATCTCGGCGCTGAGGGGATGCAGCCGGCAGACAAAATAGATATCCGACTTGCCGTAGCGGTACCCGTGCCAGTGGCGGAAGCAGACCAGGGCGTCGAACTGGGTCTGCACCCCGGTCTCCTCCAATACCTCGCGGACCACCCCCTCCACCAGGTGTTCGCCCTCGTGCAGAGCGCCCCCGGGCAGCTTGAAGCGGGGCGGGTTGGTGCTGGACTGGTGGTACTTCTCGCTGACCACCAGCAGCTCCTTGCGGTCGTTGAACACCACCCCGCCGGCGCCTATATAGTGCGAAGCGTGGCGCGGCACAAAGGCCCCTTCCTGCAGCCGGCAGATGAGCATCAGGTAGTCCTCGCCGCTGTGGTGAAAGACAAATCCTGCCTCCGCAGCGAGGGGGATGAGCCGCACCTTGGCGAGGGGAATCTCCAGCCACACCACCTTGAGGCCCCGTGTGCGCCACACACCCACCGAATGCTGGAGTTGGGCGGCAAAGGCCTCTGGGTCGGAGTTGAGCGCCTCTGGCTTGACTACTGTACCGCCAAAGAGATTGTCAGTCGATTCTATCGCTTCCATACGCTTCCTGAATGGGGTTTGCGGAGCCCGGGCACCCAGAGATAGCAAAGCCGGCAGCACCCGTCAAGGGCGGCTGTATGGCATATAACGCCCTTTTTCGGTATTTTCTAGGTTCATCCAGCATTCAGAAAGGAGTCGCACATGGCCTTTTCCTTTACCAATTCCCGCGGCAGTTCCTATATCCTGCACGCCAGGACTACGGTCTTGAAAAACGGCAACACCCAGACCATCTACTTTTTCTCGCGCGAAGCCAAAGAAGGCGCCCTCGACGCCGTGCCCGAGGGCTACGAGGTTTCGGAGAGCAAAAACGGCCTGCCCGTCCTCAAGCGCAAACAGTAATACCCGCTCCTGTTGAGGGGGACCTGAGGGTCCCCCTCAGCTTTTCCCCACCCTCGCTCGTTGCCTCAGGGCTGAAGCCACTTTTCCAGCTCAGGATCTGTACCCGGGTCCAGGCGCAGGGCCTCCCGGGCGTGTTCTCTGGCTCTGCCAGTCTGTCCCAGACTGCGGCAGGCATAGGCCAGGAGCCGGTGGGCCTCGGCCCGGCCCGGCTCGAAGCGCAGCCACTGCTCGCCAACGGCCGCCGCCTGCTGCGGCTGCGCCTGGGCCAGGTATAACCTCGCCAGGCGCAGGTAGAGCGACCCGCAGCCGGGATTTCGCTCTATCCCCTGTTTATAGATCCCTGTCGCCTGGTCCGGCTGGCCCGCCCTTTCCCAGTACTCACCCAGATCCTCGTACCCAAGGCCCCGGTCCGGGAAACGCGCCAGTTGCCGGGTGTAGACCTGCAGGGCCGCCTCGGGGTGATTCCGCCCCTGGTAGAACCGGGCCAGCGCTTTATAGGAGAAGTGTTTCCAGGGCGCCAGGCGCAATGCCTCGCGCAGGAGCTGCTCGGCCTGGTCTGGCTGCCCCAGTTCCTGGGCCAGGACCGCCAGGTTGTGGTAGATGGTGGCACTGCCAGGTTGGCGCTGCAGGCATTTTTCGTACTGAGCCCACGCCTCCTCCCGCAGACCCTGTTGCTGGCGGAGAAAGGCCAGCACAAAATGGGCCTCGGCACACCCGGGGTCGAGTTCGAGGGCGCGCTGCGCCAGCACCTCGGCGTTTTCCGGCTGCCCCTGCACCGACGCGGCACCGGCGGCATAGGCCCTGGCAAAACGCTGCCTGGCGGAAAGGGGCTGGCCGCTTGAGCCGGGCTGCCCTTTTATCCTCCAGATCTCGATGGCGGGGCCCGCCTGTTCCAAGGTGCCAAACCCACTCAGCGGCACAAAAAAAGCGTCGAGCGGATCGAAACCAGCGCCATCGCCCTGTAGGCCCGCTGGCGCGAAGCGCTGCGCTAGTTCGGCTATTGCTCCCAACTGGGCGGCAAAGGCCGAATCGGTGCGCGAGTACTGCAGCGGATGCCGGTGCAGCACCACGTACGCGGGTTCGAGGCGCTCGACCTCCGCCAGGCTGCCGGGCGCCGCCTGGATATTGGTCCGCTGGATGCCGTAGCTGTAGAAAGGCGCGCGGCGCGGCAGGGTCTCGATGAAGGCCAATGCCTGGTCTGCCTTGGCGCGGCCGAAGACCTGTTCAAAGTGGGAGAGTTCCCACCACAATTCCTCAAAGGTGCGGAGCCGCACGTCGCCGGCCCAACCGCCAAAGTTGCCGATCACCGCGCCCTCGGGCACCTCGGCCTCGATCCACGCCCGCGCCTGCACCCGGGTGTCGGGGGTGTCCAGCAACTGGAGGGTGCGCCAAGAGGCATGGAGCGGCTGGGCGCAGACCAGCGCGGCGGCCACCGCCAGATAGCGGTCGTTGCGCATGCGGGCCAAGAGCCCGCCGGCCAACACCGCCAACAGCGGCAGCACCGGCAAGGTGTAGCGGGCGAACACGGTGCGCCCGGCGCCGATGGCCATATAAATGGCGCACAGCCCGGCCAGCAGGACCAGCGGCGCGGGCCGCCGCTCCCAGAGGGCCAACCCCGCACCGGCCAGGCCCAGCCCCAACCCCGCCCAACCCAGGCCGGCGAGCAGACTCATTTTGAGGTGGTACCACCATCCCAGTCCCAGGTCCTCACCGTGGCCGGTTTCCAGGTGACCTACCTGCGAGAGGAAGTGCTGGGTGAAGGTGGCCCAGTCGAGCAACACATAGGGCGAGGCCGCGGCGAAACATCCCAGGGCCACCCCGCCGGCCCCCCACAGGCGGCGGTCCAACAGGCGGCGGCCAGCCCCCAGATGGGCCGCCGCCACCGCCGCCCCGGCCAGGGCGCCGGGGTATTTGGTGGCCGCCGCCAGCCCCACCAGGGCGCCGGCCCATAGGTACACCTGCCAGTCCTCCTGCTCGACCAGGCGCAGCGCGGCCCATACCGCCCCGGCAAACCAGAAGGCCAGTTCCACGTCCACCCCGGCCAGGTGGCTCTGCCGCACGTGCAGGCTGCACACCGCCAGCAGCAGGGCCGCCGGCCAGGCCGCCCGCTTCCCGTACACCCGGGCGGCCAGCAGCCAGGTCCAGACCAGCGTGCCAACCCCGAAGAGGGCGCTCTGCAAACGGGCCAGGTACATCAGCTCGGCCCGGTCCCAGAAGTAGTGATAGGCGACAAACTCTTCCAGGGAGAGACCCGCTCCGGCGAGGTACTGGAGCAGGAAGTACCCCCAGTACACAGCGCCCAGCAGGTAGTAGTGCAAGGTGGGATAGGTGAAGAAATGGGGATTGAGATCGCCGCTGAAGAAGTGCAGCGGGAAAAAGACGGCGCTGAACTCGTCGGGATGCAGCCAGGAAGGCAGGCCAAAGTCCAGGGCCCACAGCCGCAGCCCTGCCCCCAGCGCCACCAGCAGGGCCCACGGCGCCCACTCCCGCACTAGCCCAGGGCCTCCACCTGCGCCGCACCCGCCGCTGTTTCGAGGCGCACCTCGTAGACCCCGCCTGGCTCGATGGGGAACTCGGGCAATTCCTCCAGCCCTTTGCCCATCCAGTGCAGCAGGCTCACCCCGATGGGGTCTCGGTGGGTGACGGCGATGACCTTGCCCCCCGCGTGGCGGCTGAGCACCACTCCGGCCCACTCCAGAAAACGGGCGCGGATCGAAGAGGCGCACTCGATGCCCGGCACCAGGGGCTCTTCGGTGATGTAGGGCCGGGGCAACGCCGAGAAGGGTTGGCCCTGGTATCCCCCCACCCCGGTCTCGACGATGAGTTGCTCGGTGGTCAGGCCCAGCCCCAGGTGATCCCCCAGGATCTGGGCCGATTCCTGGGCCCGCTGCAGGGGCGAGGCATAGAGGGCCTGAAAGGGACCGCGCTCCTCCAGCAGGCCGGCGGCCCGCACCAGTTGTTGGCGGCCCTTCTCACTCAGCCCGTAGCCGGGCAGATGCCCGTAGATGATGCCCTGTGGGTTGTACACCTCGCCGTGGCGCACCAGATAAACAGTCAGCATAAAACGCCCTTTTTGAGTTAATATAGCCCCCGCCTCAGGGCATGTCGATCAGGAGCCTATCCGCAAAACCTTGCCCCCATATTGCCAGGTGGGTATTATCTCTGAGTCTTTATTCACCGGAGGTGGCCCATGCAGCGCGCCCTCACCCAGCAACTCCTGGGCAAAAAAGCCCGCCGGGAATTGCTCGCTTTCCTCGACGGGCAACTCCCCCGCCTGGGCGCACCGCCCTCCCGCAGCACCTGGCTTGGGAAGGCCGCCCAGACCCGCAGCCAACTGCTCGACCTCTTTTTTCGCGGCCACGATCCCGGGCTGCTCAAGGCTCAGCCGCGGGTCGAGTGGCGGGGGGTGGTCGAGACCGGCGAGGGCTACCGCATCCGCAAACTGCGCTACGAGGGGTACCCCGGCATGTGGGTACCGGCCCTGCTCTATGAGCCCGACAAACTGCGGGGCAGGGTGCCGGCGGTGCTCAACCCCAATGGCCATCATGCGGGCGGCAAGGCCATGGACTACAAACAGGCCCGCTGCCTCAACCTGGCCAAGCGCGGGGTGCTGGCCCTCAGCACCGAGTTCATCGGCATGGGCGAGCTGCGCGCCGACGCCGACCACAACCGCATCGGCCTGCTCGATCTGTGCGGGGTGGCCGGGGTAGGGGTCTTCTACCTGCTGATGAAACGCAGCCTCGACGTGCTGCTGGCCCATCCCCACACCGATCCCGAGCGGGTGGCCATGACCGGACTCTCCGGGGGGGGCTGGCAGACTGCCCTGCTCTCGGCCCTCGACGAGCGGGTGCGGGCCATCGCGCCAGTGGCCGGGTACACCCCGGTGTGGCAGCGCCGAGGTTGTATGGAGGATATCGGCGATCTGGAGCAGGTGCCCGCCGATCTGTGTACCGCCGCCGACTTCGACACCCTCACCGCCCTCTTTGCCCCTCGGCCCACCCTGCTGACCTACAATCACCACGACGACTGCTGCTTCCAGACGCGGCGAGCAAAAAAATCGGTGTACCAGCCGGCCAAGCCGTACTTCGCGCTCCTGGATGCCGCCGGCCAGCTCTCCTTCCACGACAACACGGACCCGGGCACCCACAACTACGAGGCCGACAACCGCAGCCAGTTCTACCAGTTCCTCAACCGCCATTTTGGCCTAGACACCCCGGCCGAGGACCTGCCCTGGAAAGCGGAGCTGCGCAGCGAAGCCGAACTGAATGCGGGATTACCCCCCGACAACGCCACCCTGCTCTCCCTGGCCCAACAGACCCTGAGACAGGTGTGCACCGAACGCGCCCGCCGCAAACCCCTTCCACCTGCGGCGGCCCGCAAGCGCCTGCGGGAACTGCTCCGCCTGCCTGCCTATGCGCGGGTGAGAGCGGTAAAGAGCAGCGCGGCGCGGCGGTCCGGGGGCGTGCAGATCCGCCAGCACCTGCTCTCGCTGGATGAGACCTGGACCCTGCCGGTGACCGAGCTGATCCCCGCCGGGGCCAAGGGCGTCGAACTGGTCATCGCCGACGGGGGCCGGCGCAGCGTCGGCTATTTGGCAAACCAGCCTCTGGCCGCCGGTCGCCGCGTGCTGGTAGCCGATGTCTTCGGCACCGGCGAAAACACCTGCTCCTGGCAGCACCACATGCTGGTCTCCACTGCCGGCCAGCGCTCCCTGGGCATCCAGGTGGGCCAGGTGCTGGCCCTGCTGGCCTGGGCCGGGCGCCACTGCCGCCAGACCAGCCTGCACCTGCGGGCCGCCAGCCAAATAATGCCTGTGGTCGCCCTGCTGGCCGCAGCCCTGGAGCCGGCCCGCGTCAAATCCCTCACCACTGCCTCGCTGATGGATTCCCTGAGCCGGCTCATCGACTGGCCGGTGGCCTATGCCAGCGCCGCACCCCTCTTCTGCTTTGGCCTCTTGCGCGAGTTCGACCTGCCCGACCTGGTCGAACTCTGCGCTCCGGTGCCCATCCACGACAGCAACCGGGGTCCGCTGAGGGCAACCTGACCGGGATGCTCCTGCTCCTCGCCGGGCCGGCCTCCATCGCCCTCTGTTTTGCCTTGATGCTGGGCCGGGTGGAGCCCTTCGCCACCTATTTTTACCAGTTCGCCTGGTACGGGCTGATCTTCACCTTCGACCAACTGATCCGCCGCCGCCAGGGCCATTCCCTGATCGGGGCCTGCGGTCCGGGATTCCTGATCCTGCTCTTCTGGTCGGCGGTGGCCTGGTACTTTTTCGAGCTGGTCAACCTCCGCCTCCAGAATTGGTACTACGTCTTTGTGGTCGACGGCTGGACCCTCAACTTCCTGGCCACCCTGGTGGCCTTTGCCACCGTCTTTCCGGGCATCTTCTGGATCGACCACTACCTAACCCTGCGCGGGGTGGCCGCCGGGCGCCGGGGCAAACCTCTGCGCTTCAGCGCTGCCGGCCTGCGCAACCTCCAGCTGGGCGGCCTGGTCTGCCTGGTGCTGCCCCTGCTCTGGCCCACCTACTTCTTTCCCCTGGTGTGGCTGGCCCTGGTGCTGATCACCGCCCCGGCCAACTACCGCCGGGGCATCGACGACCTGCTCTTTCAGTTCGAGCGCGGCGAGTACGGACCCTTCCTGCGCTTGCTTTTGGCCGGCCTGATCGCCGGTTTCTTCTGGGAGTCGCTCAACTTCTGGGCCCGGGCCAAATGGATCTACACCGTGCCCTTCTTCGACGAACTCAAACTCTTCGAGATGCCCCTGGCCGGCTTTCTGGGCTTTCCGCCCTTTGCCGTGGAATGCGCGGTGCTCTACCGCGCCCTGGTCTGGCGCGGCCTGGCCCCGGCCTTTGGCGCCTACACCGTGGCCACCGCCCGACCCTTCGGTCCGGCGCTGCGGGGGGTGTTCTTCGCACTGGCAGCGGTCTTCTGTGTGGCGACCCACTATTACATGGACCGGCAGACCACCGCCTCGGTGCGGCCCAGCCTCACCACCCTGGAGGGACTCGATCCCCCCGTGCGGGCGCTGCTGGAGACCCATCGGGTGCAATATCTGACTGACCTGGAAGGCTGGCAGGGCCGGGGACTGTGGCGACAACTGGAAGGGGAGCTGACGCCCGAGCAACTGGCCGAGCTGCAGCGCACCTCGCGGCTCTACCTGCACCAGGGCATCGGCGCCGAGTACGGCAATCTTCTTTGGCAGGCCGGCATCCGCTCCACCGAAGAACTGGGCCGGCTTTCGGCCGAAACGGTGCTCCAAAGGCTCAGTGCCGCACCTCATCAGCGCCTGCCCACTCTGGCCCAGGTGCGCGTCTGGGTGCGCCGCGCCCCCCGAGAAAGGAACATCCCTTGATCCTCTCCTGCTGCGCCTGGGCCTTGTCCGGTCCCGAAGAACAGAACCTGGACCAGCTCGCCGAATTGGGGTTCAGCCACGTCGACGTGCGGCCCCAGGCCCTCTGCTCGCCCCAATCGCGCCAGTGTCTGGCCGACCTGGGTCTGGGTGTCCCCTGTGTGGCCATCGCCTTTCCCGAGGTGCCGCTCGACAGCGCCGACGACCAGGAGGCGGCGCGGGCCTTCTCGCAGCTGGCCGCCGGCCTGCACCACGCCCACGAGCTAGGGGCAAACACCGCCTACGTGGTGCCGGGCATGGACCGCAGCCCGGCAGCCCTGGAGCGCTACGCCCGCGCCCTCGGGCATCTGGCCGAGCAGGCCGCGGGCCTCAAGCTCAAATTGGGCCTCGAGCACTTCCCCGGCCGCTGTCTGCCCACCGGCGCCGCCACCCTCGAATTCATCGAGGGCATCGGCCACCCCAACCTCTACCTGCTCTTCGACCTGGGCCACGCCCAAATCTCTGCCGAGGATCCGGCCGCCCTCATCCGCCGCGCCGGACCGCGCCTGGGGTATGTACACCTAGACGACAACGATGGCCGCCAGGACCTGCACCTGGGGTTGTTGGAGGGGGTGCTCACCGAGGCGACCCTGCGCCAGACCCTTGCCGCCCTGGAAGAAGTGAACTACCAGGGGCCGCTCAGCCTCGAACTGCATCCCCAGTTGCCCGACCCCCTCGATGCCCTGCGCCGCAGCCGCGAGGTGGTGCTCCGCCTGGAACACGCAGCGCGATAGCAGCACCCCACCACGTCCCGCCCGGGGGAGCCGGTACCCCGCGCTGATCTTTCTGCGGGCCTGCGCCCCCCACTCACCGCATCGAGGAGGGAAAAAGATCACCCCCACACCCCCGACACCGCCCCGCCCCTGCCGATCATGCGCTCCAGCGCCAGCAGGCAGCGCATAACGCAGCGCGGGTGGTGGTAGTTCTCCTTGCGGTTGGCGTGGGGCTCGAAGCTCATCTGCCGGTCCCCGCTGACCTGGTAGAGCGGGAAGCCATGGTGGCGCAGCGCACACTTTGCTTCGATCCATTCGTAGATCCGCGCGTACCATTCCCACGCCCACTCGTCTTCGGTGTGCTCCATCAGCATCAGACAGCCGACGAGCCCTTCTTCCTGTAGCCACAGCACCTTGTCCAATTCGAAGTAGTTGGTCTGCACCCGCAGGGAGCGGAAAAGGCCGCCGTACACGTCGTCCCAGGCCACCTCGACATGGCGCCGGAAACGCCCCGCACACAGCTCGAAGAGGGCGCGGTCTTTGCGCCGCAGTGCCTCGTCCATCACCATCCACATGGTCTCGATGCCGTGGCCCAGGTAACAGAAGTCCTCGTTGGCGTCGTCGGGCCGGCGCAGGTCACAGGTCAGGGTCTCGCCCGTCAACTGGTACCGCTCGTTCCAGAATTTCACCGTGATGCCCTGTATCATCTCGTCGGCCAGGGCCGCCAACTCCGCGTCGCCGGGCCGCTGCTCCAACATCTGCGTCAAGCTCAAGATGAGGACCATGAACTCCCCGAGGATGCGCATACCCGGATAACACAGGGGGATATAGCCCTCCGCCAGGGGGCGGTGCGGGTCGCGGTACAGCTCGACCACCTTCAGCAGAGTGGCCCGCGCCACCTCAAAGGCCTGCGCATCGCCGCTGGCCGCTGCATACGCCTGCAGCCCCTCGGCGACGAAGAGGCTTTCGTAGCCGCGCTTGGTCGGCCCTGCCGCGACCCGGCCATCTGCTTCCAGGCTCTCCATCCACCAACCCTCCCCGTCTCGCCCATGGGCCAGCAGGAATTCGGCCGTCTTGCGTGCAATCCCCAGGGCTTCCTCGTTATCGAAGTGGCGCGCCAGGTAGGAGTACACCCACAGGCCGCGCCCCTGGAACCACATGTACTTGTCGTCCTCCAGGCGCGTCCCGTCATTGGCGAGGGTGCAGAAAAAACCGCCGCGTTCGTGGTCGACGCCGTGGCGGCTCCAGAAGGGCAGGTACTCCTCGAGCAAGTACTGCCGGTAATGGTCGCGCACCTCGTGCAGGGTGCGGGTGCCGATGTGGGTGCGGGTCATCATGTCCCCTCCTCTGCCTTTCCTTTCCGCTGCCCCTCTGCCCAGGCCTTGAGGGGGATGTCCTCGTCCTTGGGCCGCCAGTAGCGCGAGACCGGCTGTGCCTCGTCGTCGCCGGCGTAGTTCTGCTTGCCGGTGCCCAATTCGCCCATCAACTGCAACTGAATGGGAGTGCAGCCTTCCAGCACGGCCGGGTTCTGGTGCTCGAAGTCCGAGGGCCGGATCCAGCGGGGGTGATACCCGTAGTACAGGCATTTGCGGGCGTGGTCCGACAGGTTCGGGGTGACGCAGTGCCACAGCGCCGTGCGCCACACCAGCGCCGTGCCGGGCCGCACCTTCACCTCGACGACCCGCTCGGGATCGGCCCCCTTGCTGCGGTCTCCTCCGAGCCAGGGCGGGGTGTGATGGCTGCCGCGCACCACGCAGATGGCCCCACTGTTATGTTGGGTCAGATCGGTCAGATAGTAGCCGATCTTCATCTCCATGAAGGGGATCACCCCGTCCACCAGGGGCCAGCCGTAGTCGGGCTGGTCGGCGTGCCAGGGGAAGAAACTCTCCGCCGAGCCCAGTTCCTTCTCGGCGGTGCTGGCCGGCTGCGGCGGGCGCACGTCCATGTGCGAGGTGCGCAACTGGATGTTGAACCCCATCAGATCCACCACCAGTGGCAGCATCCCCGGGTGGTCCATGACCTTCTTGAACACCGGGTGCAGGGCGACGATGTTGCGCATCTGAAAGGGATCGTGCGGCCCCAGACTCCGCTCCTGCCGGTAGCGCCCGTAGAACTCGTCGATGACCGCCAACAGCTCGTCGATCTCCCCTGCGCTGAGGGCCTCCTCCACCAGGAAGAACCCATCCTCCTCGAACTGCCGGGCCTGCTGAGGAGTCAGTTTCAATTTGTCCTGTTGTTGCATACGGTACTCCTGCTATGATGGCACCCAGCGGCGGGGAGATAACCCCGAAGGGTTTCCCTGGGAAGCGGATGGGTGGGGAAGGACGCGGGATGGGTTGAGGGGAGAGCGGAGCCGCAACGCCCCAATGTATGGGGCGTTGCGGGGGTTGGGCAATAGGGCGGGGCGAGCGAGCAGGGTGGCAAGTCCGCGCCTTGGGAAACCCGAAGTGGGTCGCTCCCCGACGCGTCACCCCGCCAGCTTCCTGGCCTCTTCCACCCGCTGCCGGATCAGATCGCAGCCCCCCTGCCAGAACGCGCGGCTGGCAATGTCGAAACCCATAGCCCCCACCAGATCGGCCGGCGAGCGCGAGCCCCCCGCTGCCAACAGCGAGAAATACTTCTCCACAAAGGCCTGACCCTCGCGCTGGTAACAGGCGTAGAGGGCCAGCACCAACAACTCGCCAAAGGCGTAGGCGTACACATAGAAGGGCGTGCTGACGATGTGGGGGATATAGCTCCACCAGCAGGCATGCCCCTCCCCGAGTTTGAGCGCGTCGCCGAACATCGCCTGCATGTGTTTTTGCCAGAGCGCGTCGAACTTCTCCGCCGGCAACTCCCCCTGGGTGCGCCGTGCCTGGTGGGCTTCCTGCTCAAAGCGGTACATGGAGATTTGCCGGAACACCGTGGCAAAGGTGTCCTCGATCTTGTGGCACAAGAGGGCCAGCCGATCCTGGGAGGAGGAGAGGCGTTTCTGCAGATGGTCGAAAACCAGAATCTCGCCAAAGGTGCTGGCGGTCTCGGCCATGGGCAGCACCGGGTAGTAGTCGAGCAGATGGTTGCGGCTGGCCAGGATGTCGTGGATACCGTGGCCCAGCTCGTGGGCCAGGGTCATCACGTCGCGCGGCTGGCTGGTGTAGTTGAGCAGCACGTACGGGTGCAGATCCGGGGTGACTCCAGCGCAGAAGGCCCCGCCCCGCTTGCCATCCCCCAGGGCCGCGTCGATCCAGCGCTTGCTGAAGAAGGGCTCGGCCAGCTCGGCCAGGCGCGGCGAAAACCCGCCGAAGGCCTCCAGCACCAGGCCCTGAGCCTGGCCGAAGGCAATGGGCTCCTCCTCGCCACCGATGGGTGCGTAGCGGTCGTAGTGGGTCAACTCGTCCAGCCCCAGCAGCCGGCGTTTGAGGTGGTAGTAATCGGCGACGACGTCGAAGTTGTCGGCGCAGACCTGGCTCATCACCTCCACCACCTCGCCGCTCAGCTCGTTGTCGAGGTGGCGGCTGGCGGCTGGGGACTCGTAGTGCCGCAGGCGGTCGAGCACGTCCTTCTCGTGTAAGAGCGTATTATAAATGAAGGTGGACAGATGGGTGTTCTGTTTGAGCGCCGCGGTCACCGAATCGGCCGCCGCCTTGCGCACCCCGCGATCCGGGTCGTGTAACAGGGCCAGCACCTGGCTCTGGGTCATCTCCTGGACCTGTCCCTCGCGCTCCATCCGGTAGCGGGTGCGGGTGTTGATCTCGGTGGACAGGCGAGAAAAAGCCTGACCGCGCACGTTGGCGGTCTCCACCAGGATCTTCTCCTCAGGCTCGGTGAGGTTGTGGGCCGCCAGTTTGCGCTGGTGGTCGAGGTAGTGCCGGTAGCGCACCAGCTCGGGGCTGGCGCTGAGGGCCTGGTAGGTGGGGGCGGGGATCTGGCCGATCTCCAGGTCGAAAAAGACCAGCAGAGTGCCCACCGCGCTGCCGAATTCGCGGCTCTTTTGCAGGAGTGCCCCGCGCGCCGGGTCCTGGGTGTTGGTAGAAAAGAGCAGCGACGAATATGCCTGCGGCCGGTACTGGCTGCGCAACAGCGCCTCGTACTCGTCCAGTGCGGCGCACAGGTGGCCGGCGCCCAGGTCCGCCACCGCGATTGTGCCTTTGAAGCGGCGGGCGAATTCCTCGGCCCGCACCCGGCCGGCCTGCATATCCGCCTCCAGGCGGGGATCATCCACCCCGGCGTAGAGGTCGGAAAGATCCCAGGTGGGCAGGGTCTCGGCGGACTGTATCATGGCTGTTCCTCGTCGTATTGGTGGAAACGCTGGTCCGCAGGCCCAGATGGGGCCCGCGCATAGGCTCTCGGGTTTTCGGGAGTTATCTTAGGAGAGTTGGCCCGCAGGCGCAACCGCCGCCCCGTCTCTGCCTATTATATGGATAAATATTCCGAAATCCCTCCCGCCGAATCCATCCCCGATGCGGCGCGTTATTTCCCGCCCAGCGATGGGGTGTATCAGGTGAGGCCCGGCTTCATCCGCCTGGGTCAGGATTTGGGCAACGGCCCCGCCGAGGCGCAGGTCTTCCAATTCGACCAGAGCTTTCCCCTTTTCCGCCAGACCAAACTCCAGGCCCGCGCCGAACGCCTCGCCAAATACTATCAAACCGCTGACTGCACCCCCCAAGTAGCCGACACCCTGGCCCGCTTCCTCGCCCAGCGCCTCGCCCAGGAGCACCCCGCACATTTCCATCTAGAAGAAACTAACACCGGCCCCCGCCTGCACTGCACTCTTACGCAGGAAGTTCTATACTTCGACAGCCACTACCAACTGCGCGAGGTACAGGCGGCGGGGGATGCCCCTGGAGATCTTTCCCGGGGAGTGGCTGAGGGGGGAAGACCGCGTGGTGGGGGGTCGGGTAGCGGAGCGACAGCGAGCGAGGGGGCAGGGTGCGCCTTGGGAAAGATCGGAACGGGGTATTCCCCGACACCCCCCTACACCGACGCCCTCGACGCCCTCTGTTGCCAGATCCAGGAGGACCTGGCCGTGGTCTGCCGCCGGCCCGATGGCAGCGACTCGCTCGCCGCCGTACATCTATGCTGTCCCAACCATTGGGCCGCCCAGGAGAAGGTCGGCCGCACCTTCGCCCAGGTCCACGCCCCCGTGGCCGGCATGGCCGCCCTCAACCAGCGCAGCGGCGATCTGGTCCGCGCCATGATCGAACGCGGCCCCTACGTGCGTTTTGCCTGGGGCCTGGGCACCGACACCCGCCTCAACCACCACCCCGAGCCCCCGCCCGACATGCCCACCACCCTTTGGCAGGGCCGCCACTTCGACCCAGCGCACCCGCGCCTCTTTGTGCGCGTGGAGCGCCAGGTCCTCTGGGGCTTTCCCCAGCAGGAGACCGCCCTCTTCACCATCCGCACCTATTTCCGCGACTGCGCCCAACTCGCCCCCCAGGAGCGCAGCCAACTGCGCCTGGCCATCACCTCCATGGCCCCCGAGACCCTGGCCTATAAGGGCCTGGCCACCCACCGCGATGCCATTTTGGAGTGGCTGGCCCAAAACTAGGGTCTGCCAACCACTTCCCGGCTGCCAGGCTCTAAACAGGTAGTATTGTGCCGGCACCTGACCTATTTGGAAGAGTTTAATGAGCAAGACCGGGCTCCTGAAATTGGCGGCCATCACCGCGGCGCTCACCCTGCTGGCCATCCCCTTTGCGGACCGGCCTTTGGCTGAGTTCATCCGCGCCTCGGGCTTTGAGGGGGGCCCCCTGTTTTCCCAGGGCACCGCCCTGCTGGACCTACTATCGGGCAAGGAGATCTCCAAGTTCCTGCTCGGCACTTTGGTGAGCGGCACCGGGCTGACACTATGGGTCTCCGTGCACACGTGGCACCGTGGGGTTTCGCTGCTCTTCGTCGGCTTGACACAACTGCTCAGCACCCTGGCCTGCGGGGTCAGCAAGAACCTCTTCGGCCGCCTGCGGCCCGAGGAGCTCTTAGCCAGCGGCGGCTGGGATCAGGCGTGGTGGGTGGGTGGCAACTCCTTTCCTTCGGGGCACGTGGGCTTTTACCTCGGACTTTTCCTGCCCCTGGCCTGTCTGTTCCCGCGCTGGCGCTGGCCGCTCCTGGTCGTTCCCCTCTTTATCGCGCTGGCGCGCCTCGGCGAAAACCACCACTTCCTCAGCGACACAACTGCTTCCATGGCCGTGGCCGCCCTCATCACCTCGGGAACCGGCGTGGCCCTGAGGCGGCTGCCAACCATTTCCCCGCTGCCAGGCTCTAAAGAAATAGAGTGAAGCCGGCATGGACGACGAACGCACCCTGCTCCTGAGCGCCCGGGAGGGCGACCACCGGGCCTTTGCCGCCTTGGTGGCCGGCTGCGACCGGCGTATCCTCAGCCTGGCCTTCGACATGACCGGCAACACCGAGGATGCCCAAGACGTGTACCAGGAGGCGCTGGTCGCCGCGTATCGGGCCCTGCCCAAGTTCAGGATGGACAGCGAGTTCTCCACCTGGCTCTACCGCATCGCCCTCAACCAGGCCCTGCGCTACCGCTCGCGGCGCGGGAGGCGGCCACCGCCCGAGGAGTGGTGGCCCGAGCATACCGACCGCCCAAGCCCCGAGGACTTAGCCCTGCGCGGGGAATTCCGCCATCAGCTTCACCAGGCCCTGGGCGAGCTTTCACCTCAGGAGCGCCTGGCCTTTGTCCTGTGCCACCACCAGGGCCACAAGATCGAGGAGGCCGCTGTGTTGATGGAGTGTTCCACTGGATCGGTGAAGAGTTATCTGTTCCGCGGCCGGGAGAAACTCCGGCACCAGTTGGGCGAGTATCTGGAGAGATGAGGACGAGATGAGCAGCGAAGCACAACGCCAGCGGGTCCTGCGCTACCTGTACGGCGACCTGAACCAGGCCGAGCGGGCCGCCTTCCAGGCCGAGTTGGAAGACGATCCCGCGCTCAAGGCCCTGTTACACGCCGAGCAGCGCTTCCACCAGTTCCTGCCGCAGGGCAGCGGTCCCCAGGTGCCCGAAACCCTGCTCCAAGAGAGCCGCCTATTGCTGCGCGCCGCGCTGCGCCAGCAGGAAAGATCTGGTCTTCTGGAAAGGCTCAGGGAGTGGTTCCAACCCGTCCCAGCTCCCCTGCGTTGGTCGGTGGGAACGCTGGCCCTCCTTCTAGTGGGTTTCTTTTTGGGGCGCGGCGGACTACAGACTGCCCCCATTTCCCTGGCCGGCCTGCTCAGGCCCGAGGACCTGGAGGTGGTGGCGCTGCGCGTGGCCCACTTCGAGCCGGCCACCGGCCAGGTGTCCCTGGTCCTCGACGCCGTCTCCCAGATCCAGGTCGAAGGTAACTTGGAGGAAAAGACCGTGCAGACCGCCCTGGCCACGGCCCTGCGGGGCGACCTGGAATCAGGCACCCGCCTGCAAGCCCTGGACCTACTCCAGCACCAGGGCAACAGCACCCGCATCCGCGAGGCCCTGATCCACACCCTGGCCCACGACGACAACCCCGGCGTGCGGCTCAAGGCCATCGAAGCACTCAAGGATCTGGGCAAAAACGAGGAGGTGCGCCAGGCCCTGCGCCAGGCCTTGCAGCGCGACCTCAACCCCGGGGTGCGGGTGGAGGCCATCGAAGCGCTCAGACATTTTGACGACCCGGCCACCCTCCAGGTCCTGGAGCAGCAAAGCCGAGATGAAGTGAACACCTATATCCGCGGCGAAGCGACGCGCGCCCTGCAACAGAAACGCAAGTCCGCAGGCGAACAACTCTGAAAGGAGCACGACCATGAGATCTATGATTGGCTGCATATTGGCCAGCGGACTGCTGCTGGCAGGAACCGTTCTGGCCCAGGAGACCGGCATCATCGAACGGGACGGCCTGGAGTTTGTCGAGCGCATCGACAAGACCGTGCCGGTGGAGAAGGGCGGCACCCTCTACCTGACCACCCCCGAAGGCTCGGTAGAGGTAAAAGCCTGGGACCAAGACGAGGTGCGGGTAGAGGTGGCGAAGAGCGCCGAGGCCTTTACCGAAAGCGGCGCCAGGGAGCTGTTGGCTGAGGTACAGGTATTCGTCGAAAAGACCGCCGCCGACGTGCGGGTGCGGGTCGAATCCACAGAGGACCTGGACGACCTGGACCTGGAATTCCACTTCAGCGTGCCCCGGGTCTACAACCTGGATCTGAACACCTCGGGCGGCAGCATCGAGATCGGCGACCTGGAAGGCCAGGTCTTGGCCCGCACTGCCGGCGGCAGCATCGGGGTGGGGTACATCGAGAAGGGCAAGGTGGACGTGGAAACCGCCGGCGGCAGCATCAGCATCGCCGGTATCGAGGGGGGCGATGGCCGCGCCCATACCGCGGGGGGCAGCATCACTGTCGGCGAGGTGTCCGGCACGGTGGAGGCAGAAACCGCCGGCGGCTCCATCTCCGTCACCCGGGCCGGCGGGCCGATCCGCGCCGAGACCGCCGGCGGCAGCATCGAGGTGGGCGATGGGGGCCAGGGCGTGTACGCGGAGACCTCTGGCGGCTCCATCAGGATCGGCAAGGCCGGCGGCCTGGTAGAAGCCGAGACCGCTGGCGGCAGCATCACCATCGGCCCAACCAGCGGGCAGGTCAATGCCGAGACCGCCGGGGGCAGCATCACCATCGGCCCCTCAATCGGCAACGTGATGGTCGAGACCGCCGGGGGCAGCATCCGCATCAGCGAGAGCCAGGGCACGGTGGATGCCGAGACCGCCGGGGGCAGCATCACGGTCGAAGGGTCGGGCGGGCCGGTGCGGGTGAGCACCAGCGGCGGGGGCATCCAGGTCCTCAAGGCCCGGGGCTTCATCGAGGCCGAGACCGCCGGGGGCGGCATCGAGGCCGAACTGGTCCTCACCGACATGAAGGCCGACGCCCACTGCACCCTGACGACCGCCGGCGGCAATCTCACCCTGTACCTGCCCGCCGAGTTGCCAGCTACCATCGACGCCCAGTTGCGCATCGAGCGCAAGGTGGGCCGCGACTACCGCATCTACTCCGACTTCCCCATCACCATCCAGGGCGAAGGCACCAAGTTGATCACCGGCAAAGGCGCGGTCAACGGGGGTGGCAATCTGATGAAGCTCTACACCACCAACGGCGACATCTACATCAAGAAGGGGCCCAAGTGAACCTTTTCCTCCCGCTCTTTGCCTTTATACTGGGGGTTGGCCCTCCTGCAGGCCAGCCCCGCCGGCGCCCAAGGGTCAGCAACTCAAGAGCCCCTGGTCCTCACCCCCCCCCCGTCTGGGTGACGAGATCGATGCGTACGTGGCGCCCCTGCTACAGCGGAACGACTTCAGCGGGGTGATCCTGGTCGCCCAGGGGGGCGCGTCCTCTTTCAAAAAGCCTATGGCCTGGCCAGCCAGGAGCACCAGGTCCCGAACACCCCGCAGACCCGCTTCATGATCGGCTCTGTCGCCAAGCAGTTCACGGCTGCCGCTGTCCTCGTCCTCCAGGACCAGGGGAAGCTCCAGTTGACCGACCCGCTGAGCAAGTTTCTGCCCGGCTTTCCGCACGGGGAGGAGATCACCTGGGAGCGCAGGGCGATGCGCCGGTGCAGGCCTTCGCGGCGCAGGTCCAGAAAGCGGTGCTGGAGCCGCAGGGCCTCGGCCACCGGCTGCTCCTCGGCCACGGCAAAAGGCAGGGCCTCGGCCGCGCTGAGCAGAACCAGCTCCCCGGCATGGACCTCGATCTGGCCGGTCGGCAGTTCCTCGTTGACTGCGTCCGCAGGGCGTAGCGCGACCTCGCCGGTGACGGTGACCACCGATTCCCGGCTGAGCCGGCCAGCTTCTTCATAACCGGCGCTGCCCGGCGTGAACACCACCTGAGTGAGGCCGTAGTGGTCGCGCAGATCCACGAAGAGCGCGCCGCCGTGGTCGCGTTTGTGGTGGGCCCAGCCGGAGAGGCGGACAGTGGTGCCGGCCTGCTCAGCGCTCAACTCGCCGCAGGTGTGGGTGCGATAGGGGTGCATGGGAGACTCCTTTCGTCAGAGGAAAAAAGAAAACCCGCTGCCCAGGGACTGCGGCAGCGGGTTGATGGGGGTGGTGTAGTAAACGAAGATCAGCCGGCCGGCGCAGTCCCTCTCGCGGAGGTGCGGTTGTTGTGGTCCTGGTTATTATTATTGCCCTGGTGGTCCCCGGCGAGCCGGGCAGCCAGGCCGGGCATACCGAGTTGGCGTTTGATGCGCTCAGTGATCTGGGTCATAGTGGGCGCGCCTTGACCATGGGAAAGGGAATCACCTCGCGGATGTTCGCTGCATCCGCAAGCAACATGACCAGGCGGTCGATGCCCAACCCCACCCCTCCTGTGGGCGGCATGCCGCAACCCAGGGCGCGCACAAAATCCGCATCCAGTGGATGGGCAGCCTCGCCCTGCGCCCGGCGCTGGAAAAGGAAGCGGTCCAGTTGCTCCAGCGGATCAGTCAACTCAGAGTAGGCGTTCCCCAACTCCATCCCGCAGACGTACACCTCGAAGCGCTCTGCCAACCTGCCATGCCCGCGCCTGGCCCTGGCCAAAGGGCTGATCTCCAGTGGGTGGTCCAGGACAAAGGTGGGTTGCACCAGGTACTTCTCACAGACGACCTCAAAGAGCTGGGCCACAGCCAATCCCCAGGAGAGCGGCTCCTGAGATTCGACGCCGCGCCTTTTTAGTTCTGCCTGTAGTTCTTCGGCACTCAGTGCATCTGCGTCCACGCCGGCGTACTGGCGCAGGGCGTCCAGCATGCTCAGCCGCCGCCAGGGAGGCGAATAATCCACCTCCACTCCTTGGTAGCTGAGTTTTGTCGAGCCACAAACTTCTGCGCAGACCCCGGCCACCAAGGTTTCAAAGCGGCGCATCTGGTCCTCGTAATCCGTGAAGGCTTCGTACCACTCCATCATGGTGAATTCCGGATTGTGGGAGCGGTCGATGCCCTCGTTGCGAAAGTTCTGACAGATGGTGAACACCTTCTCAAAGCCGGCCACCACCAGGCGTTTCAGGTGTAGCTCCGGCGAGATGCGCAGAAACTGCTCTTGATGATCCAGCGCCCAAACCGAGGTGGTGAAGGGCCGGGCTTCCGCCCCTCCGTACCGCGGGGTGATGGTCGGCGTGCAGACCTCCAGAAACCCCTCCTCCTCCATCCGGCGGCGGATCGTCGCGATGATCTGGCCGCGCTGGTACAGCCGCTCCCGGTCTGTTTTGTCCAGGAGCCAGTGCAGATAGCGCTCCTGGTACTTGACCTCTGGATCTGCCACCCGGTAATAGGTGGTCTCGCCGGCCTCCTTGCCGATGGGAATGGGCACCAGGGCCTTGGCGAGCAAGGTGCAGGTGTGCACCTGCACCGACAGCTCTCCCGTGCGGGTGCGGAAAACGCTTCCCTCGACGCCGAGGATATCCCCGAGGTCGAGCAGGTAGAGCGCCTCCCAACCCTCCCCCAGCGCCGGTTGGGTGCAGTAGAGCTGGATCTTGCCGGTGTGGTCCTGTAGGTCCATGAACAGGGCCCGGCCCATCCCCCGCCGCGCCCAGATGCGGCCGGCGATCCTCACCGGCAGGTCGGGGGACTGGCCTTCCCTCACCTCGCCGATCCGCTGGGTGGGCGAGAAGGTATAGGGGTACGGGTTCACCCCGCTGGTGCAGAGTTCCGCTCGCTTCTCCAGCCGGCGCGGGTCGAACCCGTACGTTTGGGTGTGAGGCGTTTCCATCAGCGGGACGCTTCCTCGTAGAGAAACCTCTGCCCGGAGAGGTACCGCTCGCACCGCCACAGGATTGCCCATTCATCTCGGCTGAGGTGGCCGCTTCGCACTTCCCGCTCAAGCTCCGCTACATCGGACATCCAATCGATCTGAGGTCGGTGAAAGCCCTCTGGACGGGGCCAGGCAGTGCCGTGGCGGTGGATGCGCCCCAGAAGCATTCCCAACCCGTACATCGTGTCTGCTGGAAGATCAATGGTGTTGTGATCCTCGTCGTCCGCGATGTCTCGGCCCTTGACCCATCGCTGAACCGTGCAGACCGCCTCTGGGCCCTGAGGTCGATGGTTATGCAACTGGCAGATCTGGCCATCCTCGTCTGCGAGCGGAACCTGCACCTCCAAGTCCGTGTCCTGGCCCAGTGCCCTCAGCCACAGACAAAATGAGTTGACATGCCGATGTATTTCTTCAACGGAGACGCCGTCGAACGGATAGTGAACGGATACCAAGTGTGATGGATCGGTCCCTTCGGTGACAACGGAGAGTGCAAAATCGCTGTACCCGAAGTTGCCCATGTGCCCAACCTGATCCATCTGCGTCGCCTTCAGCTTACAGCGATCTAGGGCTGCCTCTGCCAGGGTGAGCAACATCGCCTTCTGCTCTTCCCAAGGACGCCCTCTCAGGTCGCTGTTTGACCCTTCTGTCAACTGCTCCGACTGATACAGAATCTGGGTCATTGGTCAACCTTTGCTGGTAGATTCAGGAGGAACGCGTTCAGCTTTTCGCCAGGTACCCTTCCGCTTTCAGCAATTCCGCGGTGAGGATCGCCCCGCCGGCGGCGCCGCGCACGGTGTTGTGGCTGAGGGCCACGAACTTGTAGTCGAAGAGATTGTCCTCCCGCAGCCGGCCCAGGGTCACGGCCATGCCATTTCCCGCATCGCGGTCGAGGCGGGTCTGGGGCCGGTTGTCCTCGGCAAAGTAACGCAGGAAGGGGGTCGGCGCCGAGGGTAGCTGCAAGTCCTGGGGCTTGCCCTTGTACGCGGCCCAGCGGCTGAGGATCTCGTCCTTGGGCGGCTTGCGCTCGAAAGACACGGAGACTGCAGCCAGGTGCCCGTCCGAGACCGGCACCCGCAGGCACTGGGCCGAGATCACCGGGCCACTGGCCTCGACGATGCGCTCCCCCTCGATGCGTCCCCAGATCTTGAGCGGCTCGCGCACACTCTTGTCCTCTTCCCCGCCGATGAAGGGGATGACATTGTCCTCCATCTCCGGCCAGGTCTTAAAAGTCTTCCCCGCCCCGGAGAGGGCCTGATAGGTACACACCGAGGCGCGCAGTGGCCTGAACTCGGCCAGGGCATCCATGGCCGGCACATAGGGCTGGAGGGAGCAGTTGGGTTTGACGGTCACAAAGCCGCGCCGGGTGCCCAGGCGCTGGCGCTGCACCGGGATGATCTGCAGGTGGTCGGCGTTGATCTCGGGGATGAGCATGGGCACATCCGGGGTCCAACGGTGCGCCGAGTTGGCCGAAACCACCACCACCTCGCGTCTGGCGTACTCGTCTTCGAGCTGGCGGGTGGTGTCCTTGTCCATGTCCAGGGCGCAGAAGACCAGATCCACCTCCTGGCTGATGGTGTCGATATCCTTCTCCACCTCCTTGACCATTAGTTTGCCAATGGCCGCCGGCACCGGCATATCCATCGTCCAGCGGTCGGCCACCGATTCGGCGTAGGTGCGGCCAGCTGAACGGGCGCTGGCCGCCACGCTCACCACCTCGAACCAGGGATGCTCAGCCAGGTGTTTGACGAACTTCTGGCCCACCATGCCGGTGGCCCCGAGAATCCCTGTGCGCAATTTCTCCATCGTCGTGCTCCTTTCGGGCAAAAAGAAAACCCGCTGTCGAGGGTGGCTCGACAGCGGGTTGAGGTTAAGTCTATTCTTTCAGTTACAACTCAGCCGGCCATCGCAATCCACCCTTAGCGGTGCGCTTATTAGTATCCCGCTTAGTATTAGGCTTGGACAGCAGACCGGTAGCGATCATTTTCGGGCCGTGCGTTTTTGGGATGTGGCGTCGAGTGTTCTTAATATATCGGCGGTGACCACCAAAAGCAAGAAAGAATTGCGTTACCTTTGGGCCGAACCTGCGTCTAAAAAAGCGAGGACCAACACCGAGGAGCACGCGTGGACGAGCAACTCGACCTGGGATTGATCGTCGCCTGTCAGCAGGGGGACCCATCAGCTTTCCGCCAGGTCTTTGAACTCTACCAGGACCGGGTCTACCGCCTCTGCCGCCATATGGCCGGCAATCCCCAGGACGCCGAAGACCTGGTCCAGGAGAGTTTTGTCCAGGCCTTTGGCTCTATCCAATCATTTAGAGGAGACTCCGCCTTTGGCACCTGGCTCTTCCGCATCGCCGCCAACTGCTGCCTGGGCGCCCTGCGGAAACGCCGCGCCGCCTTTGTGCCGCTGGACGAGGAACTGCCCCTGCCCTCTGGTTCCAATCCCGATGATCAACTCATGCGCAAGGAACTGAGCAAGCGTGTAGAGGCCGCCATCGCCGCCCTGCCCGAAAACCAGCGCCTGCTCTTTGTATTGGGCACCCAACTCGAAATGCCCTACCAACAGATCGGCCAAATCGCCGGCTGCTCGGAAGACGCGGTCAAGATGCGCCTGCACCGGGCGCGAAAACAAGTGCGCGATGCCCTGAAAAACTACCTGGAGACCTGAAGCGATGAACTGTCCCGCCTGCGAGCGCCAGCTTTCGGCCTATATCGACGACGAACTCGCACTGGAGACCCGCCTCGAATTGGAGACCCACCTCGACGAGTGCCCGCGCTGCCGCGCCGAGTTCGAGGCCCACCAGATCGCCTGGGAGGCCACCCACCAACTGCACACCGAGGCCGCCCCTGAGGGCCTCTGGGAAGCGATCTCCTCCCAGTTGGAGAAGCCCGCTGAATCCACCCGCCTCGACGATTTGGCCCTGATGCTCAGAGGCCTGGCCGCCCAGGTCCAGGATCTGCAGCGCAGCGTCGACGGCCTGCGGAAGGATATGGCCGAGACCGAGGCCTGGCCGGCTGACCAGGAACAAGGGCGCCAGGGCATCCGGATGCGCATCAATCCCTTTGCCCCGGAGCCAGGCCGGGTGCGCGAATCCTCCATCGAAAGGCTGCGGCGCAGTTCATAGCGCTGGTACGGAAATTCGCCTTCACCAAAGGAGCATAGTGGTATGGATGCAAAAGCAAGCACTGCCAAAAGCGGAGTTCAAGAACCGATCGTTCTGCCAGAAGGCGTTTTGTCTTCTCTAGATGAGGTTGAAGTCGAGGTCTCGGTCGAGTTGGGCCGGCACACCCTGACCCTGGACCAGGCCCTGCACCTGGGAGAACATTCGCAGATCGAGTTGGACAAGATGGTCGGCGAACCCGTGGAAGTGAAACTCAACGGCAAACTCTTTGCCCGGGGCGAGGTGGTCACCGTCAACGAAAACTTCGCCGTGCGGCTGACCGAACTCCTCATCCCACAGGGAGGGTGAGATGGAAACGGCGGAGAATGGCCTTCGGGAGAAAGCGGCATTGGCCCATCTCGGGGATCTCGCGGTGGAGGCCGTGGTCGAATTAGGCCGGGCACGCCTGAAACTATGCGAAGCCAAGGCCCTCCGGCCTGGCTCGGTCGTTGTCCTGCCCGGGCTGGCAGGGGAAAACTTCCCCATCCACATCAACCGCGCCCTGTTGGGCGAGGGAGAGACCGCTCTGGTCAGCGAGCGCATGACCTATAGGATCACCCGACTTGTGCCTTTGCAGAACCCGGAGGAGACGCGATGACAGACCAACGCGGTACCCCGCGCATCGCCGGCTATTGTTCCCGGTTGGCAGAGCCTTTTTCCATAGAACCTTGGAAACCTCTCTCCAAGGCCGCAGTGGAAGCCCTTCCTCCCCTGCCATCATCGCAGGTCCGGGGATGGAGGATCGGGGTGCCATCGCCACCAGCGGCAACACCAGCGGCACCGCCACCGGGGCCTGCACCTTCGCCCTCGACAGCCCCGGCAGAGAATGCCTTCCAGCGACTGGCGCAGGCCCCTGCCCAGCAGATCGCCCCTTTTCTTTTGCACGAGCATCCCCAGACCATCGCCCTGATCCTCTCGCAGCTGGCACCGGTCAAGACCGCCGGCATCCTGCATCACCTCCCCGAGGGTATTCAAGCCGACCTAATCTATCGCATCTCTACTATGGAAACGGTTCTCCCCACCACCATCGATGCACTGAGAACAAGTCTGACTCAGGGCCTACTCGAAATTCTGGGAGGAGAACAGGTCGTGGGCGGCCCCAGGGTAGCTGCTGAGATCCTCCATCGCTCCGGTGCCAACGCCGAGAGGAGATTGTTGGCGCAGTTGCAGGCCCAAAACCCGCAGCTGGCCGAGGTGGTGCAAAACCAGCTCTTCGCCTTCGGCGATCTGTTGAGTATGAGCGACCGCGACATCCAGGTGCTGCTGGGAGCAGTGGACCAGAAGGACCTGGTAGCGGCGCTCAAGGGCGCCGGCAAGGAACTGACCGAGAAATTTCTCGCCAATATGTCGGAACAGGTGCGGATCTTCATCTCCGAGGAACTGGAACTGCTCAGCCCCATACACCAGGCCACCGTGGACGAGGCGCGGCTGCGCATCGTCGAGAGGGTGCGGCAGTTGGAGGAGCAGGGTCAGATCACCATTACACGCGGCAGCGAAGACCTTTTAGCGAAGTGAGCGCCTTCAGCCAGGAGATTCCGATGGGCGACGTTCTTTCTCAACAAGAAATCGATGAACTAAACAAAAAAGAGCACGCGGTGGAGACACCGGCAGACCACTCTCGCGATCATGCCTATGCGTACGACTTCAAGCATCCGGCGCGGGTCAACCGGACCCAGCTCCGCGCCATGGAGTCTTTGCACGAGAACTTCGCCCGGTTGCTGGGCTCCACCTTCAGCTTGGCCATGCGCGAACTGGTGAGCGTTGACACTGCCTTTGTCGACCAGACCACCTACCGCGAGTTCATCGCCTCCCTCCCCAACCCTGCCTGCACCTACCAATTCACCCTAGGCCCGACTACCGGCCGGGTTCTCCTCGACGTGTCTATGCCCCTGGTCTTCGCCGCCGTGGACCGCACCTTTGGCGGCAAAGGATCGTCCCAGGAGATAGCCCCCCGTCAACTGACGGCCATCGAGATGGGGGTTATCAACAAGATCCTCAAGCGAATGATCGAGGACCTGGAGGCCACCTGGGAACCCCTCCTGCGGGTAGAGATCAGCAACATCGAATTGGAAACCAACCCTGAGTTCATCCAGGCGACGACGGCCAGCGAGATCGTCATCCTGCTGGCCTTTGAGGTGAATACCCCGAACGCCTCAGGGCTGATCAGCCTGTGTTACCCCTACTTCACCCTCGAATCCATCCTGCCTCTCCTAGGCCCGCCGGCGCACCGGCAGCGCACCCCGGCGAGCGAGGAGCGGCTCCTCCTGGACAACCGCCTGCGCCTGGGACCTATGGAACTCCCAATGGTGGCTGAGTTGGGGCGGGTGAAAATCCCGGTTGGCGAAGTGGAGAGTCTGCGGGCCGGCGACATTCTGCGCCTGCCCGCGCGCGCCGGGGAACCCGCGGTGGTCTATTTAGGTGGGAAACCCAAGTACTGGGCGCATCCCTTTGCCGAGGAAAACGGGGAACTCAAGCTGCAGGTGGCCGGCCCCATTCCCGCCCACGAACAGGGCCAGTACGGGACCGTGCGCTAGCCAAGCGGTTCAGCCCAGCCGGCCCAGGTGGATCTCCAGCTCGTACTCGAAGACCACCTCGCCCCCCTGCTGGTGCGCGTTGAAGATCCGCGCCAGGTGCTCGATCATCGGCCCGTATCCGGGGTCTCCTTCAGCCGGGGCATAGGAGGAGGAGAGCAACCGGGCTTTGACACCCTCCAGATCGAAGCGCTGCTCATTGCCCAGCACTTGGCGCACCACCTCCCCGCCAAAGAAGCGGCCAATCTCGCTGGCGTTTATCCCCTCGGTCCCCCCACTCGCCACCAGGTGCCCCCGGTGGCGCACCTGGGCGTAGTCGGTCCCATGTACATTGAATTGAGTAATTCCTCGTACGCCTGCATGAAGGCATTGGCCGCCAGCTTGCGGGTATTCCACATCAGCACCACCCAGCCATCCAGCTTCAGCAGCCGGCGGAATTCCTGCCTGGCCTTGGCCGCGTCGAACCAGTGGAAGGCCTGGCCGGCCACCACGCAGTCGATGCTCCCCTCGTCCAACCCCGTGGCCTCCGCGGTCCCGTCGACGCTGCGGAAATTGGCAAAGCCGCCCAAGTACGACTCGGCAGCCTGGCGCATTTCGCGGTTGGGCTCGACCCCGTATACCAGGTTCCCGTTCTGCACAAAGAGTTCGGCGGAGAAGCCGGTCCCCGATCCCACGTCCGCGATCACCCACTCGGGGGTCAGGCCGATCTGGCGCACCAGCAGCTCGAGGGCCGGGCGCGGATAGCGCGGTCGGGCGCGCACGTAGTTCTCCACCCGGTTCGAGAAGCGTTTGGTAGAGTTGAGATTGTCTGCCATACACTTCAATCCGCACAGGCGCAGGAAAGCAGGGCCATGGCCTCGGGTGCCTGCCACACGGCCTCCCAGTTGACCCCGCGGTCGACACTGCGGTACAGGATTTCCTCCACAGCTGCCCAGGCCGCGCCGCCGGTGGAGAAGATCACCTGGAAGGTATCGATGTTGCCGCGCGTGGTTTCCGGAAACCCCTCCCGCACCTGGGTCCAGGTACGCCCAGCGTCATCGGAACGGTAGAGCCGCCCCTCCACCTGCTCACCCGGCCCGCGGCTGAAGCTGGCCAGCAGGCAGTCTGGATCGCGCGGGTGTACGGCGATGGCCCGCCCGTACTGGGTGGCCAGTCCCTGGTCTCGATGTGCCCAGGAATGGCCGCGGTCCTCGCTGATATAGACCGCCTCGGCGGTGTTGGCGTACAGCCTTTCCTCCCGCACCGCCGAAGTGGCCACCTGGTGGACGTCCTCGTTGAGTCCGGGCTGCACCGGCTCCCAGGAACAGCCGCGGTCCGCAGAGCGCACGATGCTGCCCACGTGGATGTCGGCATAGAGCCAATCGCCCCGCCGGGCCAGGCTGCGCACCGCTGCCGGGCCGCCCCAGGGGGTGTGCCATTTGTGCCGGCACTCCAGCTCGGCAAAGGACTCCAGCCTACAGGCGGGCCGGCCCTCGTCGGCTAGCAGGTAGATGTACGGCCCTTCGGTGCCCACCAGCAGGCGCAGCGGTTTCTCCTCGACCAGCAGCAGGGATTCGATGGGCTCGGCGATGCCCGCTGCCAGCCAGCGGACCTGCCGCCCCTCCAGCAGGGCGATTTCGCCACCGACCGCCACCGCCGAAACCTGCCAGCCCTCCTCGAGGGCAGTGATGGGTTCAGCGCTGGAAAAAAGCAGCGCCGGGGGTGCGGACTCGTGGCCCTCGACCAAAACGTAGACCTGGTTGTTCGTGGCGATCAGCATGGCGGCCTCCTCCGGACTATGGTTTCAGACCCAGGGTTTCCATCATGATCGGGAACAGGTCGGTGTTCTCCTTTATGCCGCGAAAGTGGTGCGATCCCGGCCCCAGCGCCCCGGCGATCACCGGAATGGCGCTGTGGCTCTTGGTGGTCCAGCCTATACACAACAAGCTGTCCAACTGGAGGCCGTGTTCGGGATAGACGCCCTGGCGCGGGATCTGGGGAAAGCCGTCGTAACAGGCGGTACCCACCGACATCCCGCCGGTCTCGTGGTCGGCCACCACGATCACCAGGGTGTCGTTTTTGCGGCGGGCGTACCGGATGCCCTCGGCCACAGCCTGGTCAAAGGCGATGGCCTCCCACACGGCGCGGGTGGCGTCGTTGTCGTGGCAGGCGTGGTCGATGCGCCCGCCCTCCACCATCATGAAAAAACCCCGCTCATTGTGGTCGAGTACCTCCAGGGCGACCCGGGTCATGGCCGCTAGCTCCGGTTCGTCCTCGCCCAGTCGGTCGTACAGATAACTCATATTGCCCTCGGCGAAGAGCCCCAACAACTGGCGGGGCTGGCGCAGGTCGAGCCGGGCCAGTTCCTCGGCGTTCTGCACCACCTCGTACCCGGCGGCACGGGCTTCGGCCACAAGGTCGCGGTCGTCCTCGCGTTTGGAGCCGGCCGCTGACCGGTGCGCCCAGAAGATCCGGCCACCGCCCAGCATCACCTGGGGGCGGGCCGCCAGCATCTGCTCGGCGATCTGGGTCTCGGCACCCCGGTCGCTCACATGGGAGGCAAAAGCCGCCGGCGTGGCGTGGGTGAGGGTGGTGGTGGTGACCAGGCCGGTGCCGAACCCGGCGTCGCGGGCGTATTCCAGAATGGTCCGCAACGAGGTGCTGTCCGGCCCCACGGCCAGGAACTTGTTGTTGGTCTTGCGGCCCGCTGACCAGGCCGTGGCACCGGCCGCCGAGTCGGTGGTCAGGGCATTGGCCGCGTAGGTGGTGATCAGGCTGAGCTGGTCGAGTTGGTCCATGGCCAGCCGCCCTGCCGGCCCGTATGCTGCCAACCGGGCGGCCTCGCGCTGGGCCAGGCCCATGCCGTCGCCCACAAAGAGAATGACCTTGCCGGGCCGTGCTTTGGCGCAGCCCAGCGCGGCGACCATACCAACCAACAGCAAACACCTGGCCCACCCGTTTGTCTGCATCCGGTCTCCGCGAACTGGTCGCGCTCCTACAAAAAGAGGTGGAGAAAAAAACTCCCCTGCCGATGGTATGTACTGAAACCTATCCCGACAACCGACGGACCTCGATATGAAAACCTTTCGTCTACAGCTGGAAAGCGCTCTTGCCCGCGGCGAGTTAGTAACCGTTTGTTGGGACCCAAGCTGTTCGATGCACCGGCTGGGACAGTGGGAGGCGCAGCAGTGGCTGCCCGTCTCGAGAAACCCCGCCTACCGCAACTACTCCCACGGCGTCTGCCCCGAACACGCCCGCCTGCTGCAAGAAGAAGTAGAACAGCTCCTGTTCGAGCAGCAGCTAGAAGCGCTGCGCCACTTCCAGGTCGAATACCAGCCCGCGCCCGACGAACGCGAACCTGATCTAGAATTCGAACTCGCCGCCGCCTGAGCCTAGTCCTCTTTCGACAACACCACCGGCTCCAGACCGGGTATCTCGCCGTCCACCGGGAAATAGGGCCGCGCCAGGCGTTTGTACTGCACATGGCGGACGGTAGGTGGCGTGGGGCCGGGGGTGTCGAGCACAAAAACCTCCCGGGCAAAAGCCCCGTACGCCTGGCGGTAGTTCATCGGATTCTTGGCCACCACAAACTTGGCCCCTTTGGGTTCCATGTCCAGGCTGGCGAACTGCTCGTCCATCCAGTCGTAGGTGGGGTGGGTGGCCACCAGCACCTGGATCTGTCCCACCTCCAGCACCGCCGCCGGCCCCATATTCCCCTCGGTTCCCCCCCAGATCCCGCCCAGATATTTAAACTTCCCATCGCTCAGGCGCAGCACCTGGCCTTTCACCCGCACCGGGGTCCCCCAGCGCGGGTCGAGCCGGTGCCCTAGTTCCACTTCCACCGTGCCGCCGACTCCGGCCAGGTGACAGGCCGCTGCCACCTGGGGGTCCACCACCGGCACCAGGGCAGGGCCGGGCAATTCCACTTCTAATAGTGCCCTGAGGGTGGCCACGCTGTCGCCGGCTGCCCCGCCCCCGCAGCAATCGCCGGTTTCCACCAACACCACCGGCCCCCCCTCCACCTTGAGACCCTGGGCCACGGCCTCCTGGGGGGTGTAGGTCTGAGGCTCCAGCTCGAAGCGCAGCTCCCAGTACTGCCGGGCCAGGGCCAGGGCCAGGGCCTTGGCCCGGGGCAAGTCATTGTCGGTAATGATCAGAGCCCCGCTGCCCATGCCGGGCTGGTCCAGGTACGGATGCACCATAAAGGCGCTGGTGGACAGGATGCCCGGCTGGCCTTCCAGGGCCTTGGTCGCCGCCATGATCCGGCCAAAGGGATCGCCCCACTCGGTGGAACCGCGCACCCCGCTGGTGACCACCGGCACCTTGGCCATGGCCATCGTCGGCCGGCAGCGCCCCGCCACCATCTCCAAGAGCAGCCGCGCCCCGCGCTGACCCGTGCCCAGGGCATCGCGGTGGGGATAGGTCTCCCAGGCCACCAGGGCGTCGGCATTGCGCACCATCGCCGGGGTGACATGGGCGTGTAAGTCCAGGGTGGCGGCGATGGGCACCGCCGGCCCCACCACCTGGCGCACGGCTGAAATCAGGTCTCCTTCCAGATCCCCGGTCTGCTCGGCCACTGCCGAACCGTGCAGGGGCAAGAGCACCCCGTCCACCGGCAGGGCCGCGTTCAGGCGCTGTAGCAGTTCGCCCTTGAGCTGGTCGTAACAGGAAGCGGTCAGGTACCCACCCGGGCAGGTGCTGGCGTAGAGCAGCGGCACCGACTGTGCCCCGGCCTCGCGCAGCACCTCGAGCATCCCGCCCACGGCCCCGCCCGCCATCACCAGAATCTCCCCATCCCGCCGCAGGTCGTAGCGGGCGAACCAGTCCAACTCGATGGGCGGGCCGCCCAGTTCGTTGCATTCGGTGAGGATACCCCCCAGGGCGATGCGCGGGTTGCTCACGGGGCCTCCTCGTAGGGCGTGGCCACGGTGAAGTGCGCGGCGCCGAAGGCCATGTCCGAATAGGCGCCGTTGAGAATGTGCAGCGGGTCAGCCATACGCAGGCGCTCCACCACCTTCCAGTCCAGCTCCAGGCCCAGCCCCGGGGCCCGGCTCAACTGTAGTAGTCCATCCCGCACCTGCAGGGGTTCGACCAGCAACTCCTCGATGAAGGGATTGCCGGTGCGGTCCATCTCCACGGTGATCCCGTTGGGCAGAGAGGCCACCACCTGGGCGTTGGCCACCACGGCCACCGCGTCGCTCCAGGTGTGGGGCGCCACCCGCAACCCGTGTTCGCCGGCCAGGCGGGCCACCTGCAGGAGCTGGCCAATGCCGCCGCAGCGGCAGGCATCGGCCTGGACGATGTCCACCGCCCCGGCGCGGATCAGCTCCCGGAAACCCTGAAACCCGAAGTCGTTCTCCCCGGCGGCCACCGGCACCGGCACAGTGCCGCGCAGGGCGGAATACGAATCGATGTCCTCTGGAACAAAGGGCTCCTCGTACCAGAACACCTTTTGCTCCCCCAGGAATTCCCCCATGCGGCGGGCCAACTCCAAATGGTAGCGCATCGAGGCGTCGGCCATCAGGTCGTTGCTCGGGCCGATGGCCCGGCGCACTGCGCGCACCGCCTCGCGGTCGTACTCCTCGCTGCGGCCCAGGCGCATCTTCATGCGGCGGAAGCCCTGGTCCAGATGCCGCGCCGCTTCGGCGGCCAGGCCCTCGTACTCGTTCCACAACAGACCGCTGGCGTACACCGGGCACCAAGGCTGCGCGCCTCCCAACAGCGCCCACAGGGGTTTGCCCTGGGCCTTGCCGCGCAGATCCCACAGGGCCATTTCCACCCCGCCCAGGGCCGAGAGGGCCGTGCCCTTGCGGCCGTACCAGCGGGTCAGGCTGTACATCTGCTCCCACAGGGCCTCCACCTGCAGCGGGTCGGCGCCGCGCAGCAGGGGGTCGAGCTGGTCGCGCACCACCAGGTACACCAGCTGCGGATGAGAGTACACCGAGCCAATCCCCACCTGGCCGGTGTCGGTGTGGACCAGGATCAGGGTGGTGAGGCGGGCAGTGCATACCCCGCCGCCGCCGCGGAACCCGTACCCGCCGGGGTATTCAAAACGCAGGTTGATGGCCTCGACGTGATCGATCTTCAAGTTAGTACCTTTCCGCAACGGACAGGTGACGTCCTGGTGAACTCTGGAGGCTTATCCCCTTGTTCTCCTCAGCGCTTGTGGCTCAACACCATACAGTGTAAAATATCCGCAACCTCATCACAAGAAACGAGGGGACCATGAAAACCCGGCAACTGGTCGTGACCGAACCCGGCCGCATCGAAATACAGGAGCAGGAACTCGACGAAAACCTCAAACCCAACGAGGCCCTGGTCCAGAGCGAGTACACCATCGTCAGCGCCGGCACCGAGGGGGCGGGTTTCACCGGCCTGGTGAAGGAGATGCCCTTCGGCGACGGCGGCCAGTATCCCCGCACCACCGGGTACGGAAACCTGGGCCGGGTGCTCAGCGTCGGTTCCGGGGTAAGTATGTGCAAACCGGGCGACCGGGTGCTCAGTTTCTCGCGCCACGCCTCCCTGGTCAAGGCCGATGCCGGGCGTATGGCCCTGCCGGTTTCGGCAACCGCCCCAGGCCAGCACCTGGTCTTTACGCGTATGGCTGGGGTGAGCATCGCCGCCCTGCGCTCGGCCACGGTGCAGCCCGGCGACACGGTGCTGGTGATCGGCATGGGCCTGGTGGGCAACTTCGCCGCCCAGCTCTTTCAGCAGGCCGGCGCCGAGGTGATGGCCACTGACCTGGCCCAGTTCCGCCTGGACAAAGCCAAGGCCTGCGGCATAGTCCGGGTGGTGAACGCCGCCAAGGACAATCTAGAAAACGCCGTGAAGGAGTGGACCGGAGGTAAGGGTGCCCACGTGGTGGTCGAGGCCATCGGCCGCAGCGAGGTGATCGCCCAGGCAGTGATGCTGGCCCGCCGCTACGGGGAGGTGATCCTGCTGGGCAGCCCCCGGGCCAAGGCGGTCTTCGACGCCACCCCCATGCTGCTGCGCCTCCACCTGGAGGCCATTCGCATGATCGGCGCCCTGGAGTGGCGCTGGCCCCAGCACGAGACCGAGCGGGGCCGCGACCTGAACGCCAACTACCGCATGCTGGCCGAGTGGATCGCTGCCGGGCGCTTGCAGGTGGCTCCGCTCCTGACCCACCTGGCCGCTCCGGATCAGTGCCAGCCGATCTACGACGGACTCGCCGGCAACAAAGAGGAGTTTCTGGGCGCGGTGTTCGACTGGACCTCGGGATGAGGCCTTCGCAGTGCGGCGAACAGATATCTACGGACACGGCGCAGCTGCCACTAACCGAACCATCCCCCTTCACCCCCACAGGAAAATCGTATGAATGCACTTTGGCGGTTGGCGGTGATGATGGCGATGGTCGGCGGCTGCGACAAGGCACCCACGGAGCCAGGCGAACAGTCCCCCCTTGATGCCCAGCTCGCCTATACCCGCCGCAGCCTGGCCATCCCCGACCTGGAGGGCAACCCCCTGGTCGTCGACGAGCTGGCGGTATGGACCTTCGACGGCGGCCAATGGCGCTACGAGCGTCAGATCGGGCCCCATCCCAGTTCCCAGGTGCCACCTGACCACAGTGTCCTCTACTAGGCCAGCGGACAGTACTGGCTGAGCGGCACCGAGGGCCGGCACGCCATCTATGTCTTCGAGCGCCAGACGGGGCTGGCTGGAATTTTCGCACCAGGCAGATGGTGCCCCAGGACCCGGCGGTCTACTCACAGGTGATCATCCTCGGCCAGGACTACGTCTCGATCAACGACGATACCTATATCCTGGCGCCGCTGGACAGCCTGGAAAAGCTGCTGCCCTGAGCAGTGGCCCTTGGTGGCAATATCCTTGCGATCAGGTAGCATAATCACCTGTCAGGTGCGATATCAGAGCCATGCCGTACTCATTCGATAATATCCTGAGAAAGGTATCCACCCTAAACACATTTCGCCGTGGCCAGCGACGTGCGCCCCATAAACCATTACTTCTCCTTCTGGCGATCGGCGCACTGACCCGTGGGCGCAAGCACCTCACTTTTCATAAAGTCGAAGCCCAGCTTACGCCGCTATTGAATGCCTACGCGCCTCCTGTTCTTGGCGCACACCAGCCAGAGCTTCCGTATTGGTACCTGATATCCGACGGTGTATGGGTCGTTGAGGGGGCTTCCGGGATGCCCAGACAAGCGGGGGGATTCCCACGTATGGCTGCGCTGAGAAGCTCTATAGGGCATCTATCCGAAGACCTATCGGAACTTATATCTACCAACCCAGACACAACTGCGCTTATTGTCGAAGCGATACTGGACGAGCACTTTCCGCCATCAGTCCACGAAGACATCATCGCCGCCGTTGGACTTGAAAGAAAGCCACCTGGGCTGGTAAAGGACAGTGCCGCTCCACCCTTGCCGGTCCGTTACCGCAGTCCCCGGTTCCGCGAAAATGTGCTCCGGGCCTACGAGCACAAATGCGCAGTTACCGGCTTTCGCGCCGCTCTGGGCGGGTCGTATTTCGGTTGTGAAGCTGCGCACGTACGCTGGCACGCCTACGACGGTCCGGACGAGGTGTCCAATGGCATCGCCCTAGAACCTACAATTCACAAACTGTTTGATGCGGGCGCATGGTCACTGACCGATGACCGACGGATACTGGTATCTCTGGAGTTCACTGGAAGTGAAACGGCGGTCCGTCTACTCCGAGAACTGCACGGGAGACCACTGTGCGCTCCACTGCCTGGCGAGCCCTTGGTGAACGCGGAGTACATCCAATGGCATCGCGAGCGCGATCTTGGCGGCGTGTTTCGGGCTCCCGGGCTTCCTCTATAGTCGGCCCCGCAGCCGGCTGATCTCCTGCACCTTCCGCCACACGGCCTCCGCCTTGATGCTCCGCACCCACCGGGTCCCGATCCGGCCCCAGCGCCGTACCCGAATCTCTTCGACCCGCTGAGGCCGGCAATACCGTGCGTCTAGGCGTTCCCGGGTTGATCGTTTGGGGAACGAACCCTTTCACGACACAGCGGCGATCTTTTCCAGCCGCCCCAGCAACTCTCGACCGCCACCCACCAGGAGGTCCATGTCCGACCTGAGGGTGATGGCCCGGAAACCGGCCTCCTGCTTGGCGGCAAAGTCGTCGGGGGAGTAGGTGTTGCAGCAGGGCAGCTTGCCGGCGGCCAGGGTCGCCTCGACGATGCGCTGCATCGCCGCCTGGTGATCGGGGTGCTGCTCGTAGGTGTGCCGGTCTATACCCATGGACAGGGCCAGGTCCACTGGCCCCACAAAACAGCCATCCACCCCGGGCAGGGCCATGATCGCCTCGGCGTTGTTCACCCCCTCGATGTGTTCCATCTGCACCAGCAGCAGGGTATCGGTGTTGGCCTTCTCCGGATAGTCGGCCCCGTAGTGGAGGAAGTTGTCCCCGCCCAGCGAGCGCCCGCCCAGGGGCGGGTACTTGGCGGCGCGGGCCAGGGCGCGGGCCATCTCAACGGTATTGACCATCGGCACCACCACCCCGCCGGCCCCCAGGTCCAGCGCCTTTTCCACCTCATCCAGGGCCCCGATGGCGGTGCGCACCAGGGGCCGGGCCCCGCTGGCGCGGATGGCGTGTATACACTCGTACGCCGTTTCCCAGTTCATGGGGCCGTGCTGCATATCGAGGATGATCCAGTCCCAGCCCATCTGGGCCAGGTAGCGCGAGACCATGGGCTGGGGGATGCTCTGCCAGATGCCGATCTGAATCCGATTTCCACTCATATAGATTTTCACTCGAAGGGTTGGCTGGGCCAGGCCAAATATAGGCACCCGCTTCCCGGCGGCACAGGCCACAGGGCGAGGTGGTTGCCGGCAGCGGGCCAGCGTATCTTGTCTGGGTGCAGCGAGGGACCACAGGTCTGCTGCACCGGCTGCTGTATCAGACCACTTCCCGGCTGGAGGAAGCCATACCCATGAGTGTGCACACCCCCGACTTCGACGCCGTGCGCGCCGATTTTCCGCGCGCCCGCACCTCCGCTTATTTCGACAACGCCTCCTCTCACCCCATCAGCGTGCACTCGGCTGCCGCGCTGCACCGCTACATCGGCTGGCTCACCGACGAGGTGGGCGACCCCTGGTGGCCGCAGTGGGCCGCCACCCGCGACGAGGCCAAGAACCTCTTTGCGCAACTCATCAATGCCGATCCGCACGAGATCGCCTTCGCCCGCAGCACCGTCGAAAGCGAGAGCAACCTGCTCAACGGCATGAGCGAGTACCTGGCCGGCGGCAACGTAGTGACCAATGACCTGCACTACGGGGCGGCCCTCTACAACTACCAGATGCGGCAAGCAGAGGGCCTGGAGCTGCGGGTGGTCAAGAACCACAACTGGCGCATCGAACTGGAGGACATGGCCAAGGCCATCGACGGCAACACCCGGTTGGTTTCCATCTCCCTGGTTTCCAATGTCAACGGCCTCTTGGCCCAGGTGAAGGAGATCGGCGAGCTGGCCCACGCCCATGGGGCCCTGCTCTATGTGGATATCATCCAGGCCGCCGGTGCCGTGCCCATCGACGTCAAGGCCATGGGCATCGACATGGCCGCCTGCTCCACCTTCAAGTGGCTGATGGGAGTCAAGGGTTTCGGCTTCCTCTACGTGCGAGCCGATCTGCAGAACACCGTGGTGAGGCCGACCCAGCATTCGGGAGGGGTGCGGCAGAATTACGTGCCCTGGACCGCCGCGCCCGATCCGGCCCTCCCCGAGATCTCCCACACCCCAGTGCCTGGCCCCCATTGTTATGAGGTCAGCTACCCCTCCTACGAGGGGGCAGTCTGCGCCCAGGAGAGCTTGCGCTACATCCTGCGCCTGGGGGTCGACAATATCCGCGCCCACGTGCGCGGCCTGGCCGAACGCCTGCAGGAGGAGTTGCCGGCCCTCGGCTACCCCTCCATCACCCCGCGGGGCAACGAGAGTGCTATCCTGGCCTTTGTCTCCCCCAGCCCCGAGGCGACCATGGCCCGCACCCGCGCCGCCGGGGTACACGTGGCCATGCGCTACGGCAACAAGATGCGGCTCTCCCCCTCGGTGTACAACAACCACGACGATATCGACCGCCTGCTGGCGGCGCTCAAATGAGGATCTCGATGGCCGAAGACGAGCAGTACTCTGATCTGACACATGAGAAGAATATCGAGATCCCCATGCGGGACGGCACCATCCTGCGCGCCAACATCACCCGGCCCAAGGCCGAGGGCGCCTTCCCCGCCCTGGTAGAGCGCACCCCCTACAACAAGGAGGGCGGCTCCGAGAACGCCATCGGTGCCCCCGAGTTCTTCGCCAGGCGCGGCTACGCCGTTGTCATCCAGGACGTGCGCGGCATGTTCGCCTCGGATGGGGAGTTCTATCCCTTCCGCGACGACGGGGCCGGGGTAAACCGCGACGGGCACGACACCGTCGAGTGGATGGCGGCCCAGCCTTGGTGCGACGGCCAGGTGGGCATGTTCGGGGGCTCGTACTCGGGGGCCACCCAGTACCGGGCCGCCCTCAGCCGGCCACCCCATCTGCGGGCCCTCTTCGTGCGCGAGTCTTCGGCCGATTACCAGCGCGAATGGGTGTACCGCGACGGGGCCTTTGAGCTGGGTTTCAGCCTGTACTGGGCCCACACCGTCACCAGCATCAACCTGCACAACCTGGCCAAGGGGGAGGAGTTCACCCGCCACCGCCGCCTGCTCGACCAGGCCAAGCTCGACATAAACGATTGGTATGCGCGGCTGCCCCTCCATCCCTGCCCCTTCCTGGTGGGCCTGAGCGACTGGCACAATACCTGGCTGGAGCAACCGGAGGACGGGCCGTACTGGTGGCAGTTCAACGTCGAGAAGTACCACGACCAGATCGAGACCCCCGCCTACCACCAGGGCGGCTGGTACGACATCTTCCTGGCCGGCACGCTGCGGAACTATATGGGCATGAAGCGCCGCGCCCGCACCGAAAAGGCCCGCCAAAGCCAGCGCCTGATCATCGGCCCCTGGGTACACGGCTCGAACAATATCGGGGTGTCGAAGGCGGGGGAGTGGGATTTTGGCCCGGAGGCGGCCCAGGACTTCAACCAGATGCGCCTGCCCTGGTTCGACCACTGGCTCAAGGGGCAGGACAACGGGGTGATGGAGGAGCTGCCGGTGCGGATCTTTGTCATGGGCCGCAACGAGTGGCGCCGCGAGGCCGACTGGCCCCTGCCCGACACCCGCTACACCAACTACTATTTTCACGAGGGTCAGAGCGGTTCCACCAACTCGCTCAACGACGGCACCCTCTCGCCTCTGGCCCCCGAGGGCAGCGAGCACCCGGACAGCTTTGTCTACGACCCGGACCGCCCGGTGCCTACCCTGGGCGGCAAGACCCTGGGCATCCCCGACGGGGTGCACGACCAGCGCCCGGCCGACGCCCTCTGCCTCACCTATACCAGCGCCCCCCTCGACCGGGAACTAGAGGTCACCGGCCCGGTGAAGGCGGTGCTCTACGCCCTGTCCTCGGCCCCCGACACCGACTGGGTGGTGCGCCTCGAGGACATCCACCCCGACGGGTACTCGCGCAACCTGTGCGACGGCATCCTGCGCGCCCGGTACCGCAACTCCTTCGCCCATCCCGAACTGATGGACCCCGGCAAGGTCTACCGCTTCGAGGTGGATCTGTGGGCCACCAGCAACGCCTTCCTGCCCGGCCACCGCCTGCGGGTGGTGGTCACCAGCAGTTCCTTCCCGCGCTTCGACCGCAACCTCAACACCGGCGGGCCCATCAACAAGGAAGCCGCCGGCCTGGTGGCCATCAACACCGTGCTGCACGATATGCTGCGGCCTTCACATATCGTGCTGCCGGTGATCGAGCGGCCCGCCCGCTGACTAGTTGACCACCGCAGCGCTCACCGCGTTGCCGACCCGGCGCAGCAGGCTGCCGCCGGCCACCATCTGATTGGTGAGCACCACGCAGATCAGCTCTTGTTCCGGGTCGGCCCAGGCCATGGTGCCCGTGGCGCCCACATGGCCAAAGGTCGCGGGCGAACACAACTCGCCGAAGTAACTCCACACCCGCGAGTCGCGCAGGCCCCAGCCCAGGCCCCAGGGCGCCGGTACGCCTTTGTTCTGATCGGTGGTCATCGCCCGCACCGTTGCCGGGCTGAAGAGTCGATGGCCCCCGTACACGCCCCCGTTCAAAAAGGCCTGCAACAAGATTGCCAGATCCGGGCCGGTGCTATGCATACCGCCCCAGGGATGGCCCATATCGCGCCAGTAGAGGCTGTTGGCGCCAAAACGTTCTCCGTCGGCCGATTCCTGCATCGCGGTGCCGCACCACACCGTCTCGGCAATCTTGAAGGTCCCCAGCCCCAGGGCGCTCTTCTCCATGCCCAGGGGGGCGAAGAGCTCCTCCTGCTCGAAGTCGCGCAGCCGTTTGCCACTCACCCGCTCGACGATCTCCCCGGCCAGGAGGGTGCCCATGCTCTGGTAGGAAAAATCCTTGCCAGGGCTGTAGAGCAAGGGGGTGCGCAGCGCCGCCGCGACAAAGCCGCTCAGGGGGGCGTGGGCCTGGCGCAGGGCGATGTTCTCTGGCAGCATGTCGGGCAACCCGGAGGTGTGGGAGAGCAGGTGGCGCACCCGCACCTGGGGCCGTTCCCCGCCCTGGAACTCGGGCAGGTACTGCTGCACCGGGTCGTTGAGGGAGACCAGCCCGCGGTCCACCAGCCGCATCAGGGCGCAGGCGGTCACTGGCTTGGTAATCGAGGCCAGCAGAAAGACCGCGTCGGCTTCGACAGCCGGGGCACCAGCTTCGGGCCGCAGGTGGCCGTACCCCTGGACAAAGACCAGACGGCCCCGGCGGGCCACCACCAGGCTGGCGGCTGTGAGTTGGCCGGCCCCGATGGCCTCGGCCAGGCGTTGGCCGGCGAGGGCGAGACTTTCGGCGGACATGCCCGCCTGGGCGGGGGAGATGGTTTCCATAGGATGGCGATCCACGAGACGGGACAGGGTTGGTGAAAGGTCTCAACACCATAGGGTATTTCCAGAGCCCCCACAAGGAGAACAGCGGAGGTAGAACCCGGAGGCGCATTTATATACATTCTGGCAGTGCGCCGGCGAGGACCTCTGAGGGAGGGGCGATGAAACTGTCCACTGCACAGGCAGAGCACTTCTGGAGCAACGGCTTCCTGATCGTCAAAGGTCTGCTGGACGAGGAGGAACTCGCCCTGCTCCGCCAGCGAACCGAATGGGTGGCCAGCGGGGCGGCCACCCACGTCCCCGGGGAGCGCCTCCAGGTGGAACCGCGCGTCACCCAGGGGGAGGCCAAGGCGGACAACTTTGCGGATTCGCTGCGCAAGATGAGCCACCTGGCCTTTGCCGACGAGGTGTTTCAGGCCCACGCCCGCAACCCCAAGGTGCTCGACGTGATCGAATCCCTGCTGGGGCCGGACCTCAAACTCTACCAGGACCAGCTCTTCATGAAGCCCCCCAGGATCGGCTCCCGGCAACCCTACCACCAGGACCAGCCCCTGGGCTTCCACATCGACCCGCCCGACATGGTGACCTGCTGGGCGGCCCTGGACCCGGCCAAGATCGAGAACGGCTGTCTGTGGATGCTGCCCGGCACCCACCGGTACGACCACATCCCGAGGGAGCAGTGGCGGGAATACGAGGAGCAGGCCCTGGAGGGCAAACTGGCCGAGGAGCGGCCGGTCGAGCTGAACCCCGGCGATTGCAGCTTTCACCACGGGCTGCTCCTGCACAGCAGCCGACCCAACCAGAGCGGTCAGCGGCGGCGGGGCTACGCCACCCATTACGTGAGCGCCCGCTGCCGGTATACCGGTCCGCCGGAGAATAATGACGCGCTGCTGGTGCGCGGGCACTCCTTCCCGGGCTGCGTCTAGGCCCTCCACCATTCCAGAGGAGGAACCATGGCCCTCTTGCGCCATCTGGCCCTGCGCTGCCGCGACGTGGAGCAGTCGCGGCGCTTCTATGAGCAGGGCATCGGTTTCAGCTTTGTTGGGTACCGACCCAGCGGTACCAGCATCGACCTGAGCGACGGCACCCTCAACATCACCCTGCTGCCCTACACCGGAGGAGAACGCCCGCGCCTGGAGGAGGGCGAGGAGTACATCCACTTCGGGGTGCTGGTCGAGGACCTGGAGGCGGCCTGGCGCCGGCTGCGCGCCTTGGGCGCCCACATCGAGAAGACCGTCAAGGCGCGCGACCCCCTCGACCCTGAGGCCCCGCCCCAACTGGCCTTCAAGACCCTGGATCCGGACGGCAACGTCATCGACGTCAGCGCCGACCGGGGAGAGTGGCGCGGGGTGAAGGTCTAAGGGGCGGGGATCCGCTATGCAAATATCCGTCTAACCTGAAGGAGGAATCGATGAGCACGCCGCTGCGCATTGCCCGCGCCTCGGACCACGAGCACATGGCCCGCTACTCCTTCCGCCTGAAGGTGGACTGATGCAGCCCCGGCGGGTCGCCATCGTCGGTCTGGGCGCCATGGGACACCACCATGCGCGGGCGGTGCAGGCCGAGGCGGGCTGCGAACTGGTGGGCGGGGCGGAGATCGTGCCGGACAAGGCCCGCACCTGGCAGGAACACTTCGGGGTAAAAGCGGTGTACCCAGACTACGAGCGGATGCTCGACGAGTTGGCGCCGGACCTCCTCATCGTGGCAACTCAGGCGCCCCTGCACTGCGCCCCCACCCTGGCGGCGGCCAGGCGCGGCATACACGTCTTCTGCGAAAAACCCATTGCCCCCGACCTGCTCCAGGCCGACGAGATGGTGGCTGCCTGCGACCGGCACCAAGTCAAGTTTGCCATCAACCACATCAAGCGCGGCAGCCTGTACAACCACCAGGTCCTCGACCGCCTCGCCAGGGGCGAGATCGGCCAGGTGGTGCGGCTGCGGGCCTTTGAAAAGGGAGGGCGGCGGGCCGGCAACGCGCTGATGGAGATGGGCACCCATCTGTACGACTGGATGCGCCTCTTCGGCGGCCAGGTGGAGTGGGCCCACGCCCACCTGGTGCAACTGGACGGCAGGGAATCCGCCTGCCGCGACATCCGGCACTCGCAGGAGGTGGACCCGCAGGACCGCGACGCCGGCCTGGTTCTGGGAGAGCGCTGCTTCGCCAGCTTTCGCTTTGCCAGCGGAATCCACGCCGAGGCAGAATTCCTCGCCCAGCCAAAGACCGACGACCGCGACTACGGCCTCGACCTGATCGGCACCGAGGGCCGCATCGCCCTGCGCGAAAGTGTGGGCAGTTCCATGTACATCCACCGCGGCCAGCACCATCCCCTGGACGAGCCCTGGGAGCGGGTGCGCCTGGAGGAAGAAGACCTCGACGAAGAGGGCCGGCTGCGCGACCATGCCGCACGGCGCCTGCTCTTGCAGCGGCTGATGCTGCGCGACCTGGTGGCGGCCATCGCCGAAGACCGTCAACCCTTTGCCAGCGGCCGGGACGGCCGGGATTGCCTGGAGATGATCCACGCCACCTGGGAGTCGCACCGCCGCCGGGCGCGGGTATCCCTGCCCCTGACCGAACGCGGGCACCCCCTGGAGCGCTGGCGCCGGGAAGAGTGAGGGAGGCCGGTGCCGAACGGGTGCTTTATGGAACGAGCCGATCAGACCGCTTTTGAGATCACCTGGGGCAGGGAAGGGCGCACCCTGGCCCCGCAGGCGGGACGGACACTGCGCCTGCATCTCCAGATCGAGAACGCCGCCAGTCTCTTCTCCTATTGCTTTGGAGCACACCCATGAGCGCCCCGCGCCTCGATGAACGCGCCTGGGAGGCCCTGACCCTGGGCGAGCGCCTGCGCCAGTTGGAGGTGGAGGGCTACCTGGTGTTGCCCGGCCTGCTCACCGCGGAGCACCTCGCCCGGCTCAAGGCCCAAACCGCCGGACTGGAGACCATCCCGGTGGACTACAGCGTCCACCAACGGGTGCGGCCCCAGATCCAGTTTGCCGGTGGGGCCATCACCGCATTGGCCGCCCACCCGCCCACCCTGGCCTTCCTGCGGGAACTCCTCGGCTCGCAGCTCCTCCTCGTGAGCTATTCCTATGCCCGCTCAGAGCCGGGGCACCCGGGGATCAGCCTGCACACCGACGGCCAGCCCTACGGCTCCCAGATCTTTGGCTACGAGGGCAGTTCGCCCGTGCTGGTGCGGGTACTCTATTATCTGGACGACCTCACCCCGGAGGTCTCGCCCTTCCGGGTGGTGCCGCGCTCGCATCTCTCCCTGCACGCCGACGCCAATCCGTACCTGCGCTACGCAGCCCATCCCGAGGAGGTCATGGTTCCGGTCAGGGCGGGTTCCGCAGTGCTGATCCACCACCGGGTCTTCCACGGCAACTACCCCAACACCGGCGCCCGGCCCAGGGAGATGCTGGCCATCGCCTACCGGCCGGCCTGGGCCGGCCCTGTCCAGGAAGTGCCCGCCTGGGACCCGGACGAATTGGCGCGGCTGCCCGGGGAGGTGTGTGCCCTGTTCGCCGACCGCAATACCCGCCACTGGAATTTCGGCGGGGGGAACAAACCGCTCGGCATGGCCAGCCAAGCCCCGGGCCTCAACCCCAGCCGCTGGGAGCGGAGGGAATAGATGGCGACCTTCAGCAAGACCCTGCCGGTGCTGGCGACACCCGACGTGCTGGTGTGCGGCGCCGGCTGCGCCGGGGTCGGCGCGGCAGTAGCCGCTGCCCGCAACGGCGCCCAGACCCTGGTGGTCGAGCGCTGTGGCTTCGCCGGGGGGTTCCTGACCGCGGTGATCGGCGCCGGTTTCGACGGCCTGGTGGACTCGCGATCCGGCCGGGTCGTGGTCGGCGGCGTGGCCCTGGAGATGGTGGCGCGCATGGGCCTGGTGCCCGGTGCGACCGACGCGGCACAGCTGCGCGGCATGCGCTTCACCCGCAATGCCGACCTGGTCATCGCCGCCCGGCAGGTCGCCGAGGGACGGACGCACCTGTGCTCCGACCCGGAGAAGTTCAAGCTGGCGGCCGACCGCATCTTGGCCGATGGCGGCGCCCGGGTACTCTACCACACTCAGGTGGTCGATGTGATAACCGCCGGCACCGGCACCGACGCCCGCATCGGGGAGGTGGTGGTGGCCAACAAGGGCGGGCTGGGCTGTATTCGCCCCAAGGTGGTGGTGGACTGCACTGGCGACGGCGACGTAGCGGCCTGGGCCGGGGCGCCCTTCGACCTTTTTGAGCGCCCCCAGCCCATGAGCCTGCACTTCCGCATCGGCAAGGTGCCGGCCTCGCCCCAACTCCAGCAGCGCTGCGCTGAGGTGCTGCGCCGAGCAGCAGGGGCGCGAGGACACCTGGCGGATCTTCGCGCTCTGGCAGGAGGAGTTGCCCGAGTTCCGCCATGGGCATGGGCCAGGCCGCCGGCACTGCGGCAGCCCTGGCCGCCGCCAAGGGTGGGGCGACCCGGGAGGTCCACCTAACTCAGTTCCAGGAACGCCTCCGGGCGCAGGGGGCGATCCTGAAAACCGCCGACCGCTGAAAACCCAATCGCAGGAGCGCAGCGCAGATTTTCCCCTTGACATGGTCCCAGCGCCCTATTTATAGTTGACCCCATCATGACCCCGAACCCTTCGACCAATCTGCTGTGGGCGTTTTTGCCCCGCATGCGCGAGCGGATCGGCAGCGACATCTGCCGCCGGAGCAGCCATTTTCTCGCCTCGGAGAGGAGAAATCCGTCTGCACCACTCTGAGGAGCCATCGCTTTAGTTCGCACTAAGTAATTTGCGATCCATAAATTAGGCCGCGAGGGCACACGCCTCGCGGCCTTTTTTGTTTGCGACGAGGGAAAAGAGCTCATGGTCGTCCTGGAAGCGCACCAACTCAGCAAACGCTACACCTCCGAACCCATCCTCCAAGACCTCACCTTCAAGGTGATGCAGGGTGAGACGGTGGGCCTGGTCGGCGAGAACGGCTGCGGCAAATCCACCCTGCTCAAGCTGATCGCCGGCCTGGAGGCGCCCACCGGTGGGGTACTCACCCGCCCCGGCAATCCCACGGTGGGGTACCTGGCCCAGGAATTGGAGTACACCCCGGACCACACCGTCCATCAGGAGTTGCTGGAGGTCTTCGCCCCCCTGCGCGCCCTGGAGGAAAGGCTGGAAAAGCTGCAACAGGAACTGGCAACCCCCGGCCTCGAAGCCGAACAACAGGCGCGGCTGCTCGACCAGTACGGCCGCCTGGCCGACCAGTTCGAGCGGGAGGGAGGGTACACCTTTGCCCTTCGCATCGACACCGCGCTCAGCGGCCTGGGCCTGGCCCACCGGCGCGAGCAGTTGGTGGCAGGGCTGAGCGGCGGCGAGAAGAACGTGCTGGCCCTGGCCCGTCTGCTCTTGCGCGAACCGGAGATCCTCCTGTTGGACGAGCCGGCCAACCACCTCGATCTGGAGGGCCTCGAATGGCTGGAGGAATTCCTCCGCGCCTATCCGCGCACCCTGATTCTGGTCTCCCACAACCGCCACCTGTTGGACCAGGTGGTGGGCCGCATCCTCGAGATCGAGGACCATCGCCTCGACGCCTTTGTGGGCAACTACACCGCGTACCGAGCGCAGAAGCAGCAGAAGCTCCTGGAGCAACAGGCCGCGTACCAGGCGCAGCAGAAGGAGATCAGCCGGCTCGAGGCGATGATCGCCCGCTTCGAGCATTGGGGGCGTATCAGCGACGACCCCCGCCATGCCCGGCGGGCGCGCAACAAACAGCGGCAGATCGACCGCATGGACAAGGTCGACCGGCCCCAGCTGGAACGGGAGCGCATTGACCCTCGATTCAGCGCCAGCCGCAAGGCCGGCCGCATCGCCCTGGAGATCAAAGGCTACTCGCGCGAGTTGGGCGGGCGGCCGCTTTTTGCCGGGGCCGATTTGTTTATCAGCTACGGCGAAAGGGTGGGCCTTTTCGGGGCCAACGGCAGCGGCAAGACCACCCTGTTTCGCGACATCGTCGCCCAGGCCGCCTGGGATCACCCGGTGCTGCGCCTGGGTCCCCAGGTGCGGCTGGGGTACTACGCCCAGGAACACGAGACCCTCGACCCAAAACTGACGGTCATGGAGCAGATGCTGGAGCAGCGCGGCCTCACCCGGGACCGCGCCTTCCAGTTGCTCTCGCGTTTCCTCTTCCGCTGGCAGGAGTTGGACCAGCGGGTGGATACCCTGAGCGGCGGCCAGAAGAGCC